>Ga0115012_10001453_pt1 | contig 13807 bp, 8 predicted proteins | sample TroAtlMetagenome_FD_88706 | JGI IMG/M metagenome (GOLD analysis project Ga0115012, IMG submission 88706) | Marine eukaryotic phytoplankton communities from Atlantic Ocean - Tropical Atlantic ANT10 Metagenome | ecosystem: Environmental > Aquatic > Marine > Oceanic | place: Tropical Atlantic Ocean...
AAAATTTTCATACTTAGAAGAGCTTCTTTTGGTGGATGTTAGCGGCCTTAATCCAGATGATTGCTTGCCCTATACTCAAGATAACGCCGAACTGTTGATGAAAAATGCAACTGATTTCGATACTTGGGTTACAGAAACAGTAGGTGACTTAGAAAATTTTACTCGAAACAAGTAGTTGAATTACAAAAACTACTTGAACGTTATGTGCAAGAACAAGGTACGATGGATGTTGAAAAATACCTACGTATTTGTGAGCAATTAGGGCAAGTACCAGATCCTGCTAAAATGCCGCTCGAATCTTCCGCTTTTCCGGAAGAAGTTCAAGTGGCATTTTTTATGTTTGACCTCCTGTCAGATAGATGGGATGGAATGTCAGGAACATATTTAGGGAAAGATTGGTCTACATGTTTACAGTTATTTGAAGTTTATGAAGTTGAGGATACTAAAAATACAATATTTTTTATGAAATTATACGAAGCAGTTTTAATGAAGCATCGTATGGAAGAACAAGACCGTAAACGTAAAGCAGCTGAACGAAAACAGCAGCAAGCGGGTAAAACATATGCCCATAATGTGCAGGGATAATGGCTAAAAAGAATCAAGTATTTATTGATGTAGTAGTAGATGATAAAGGTACTACTAAGCGTGTTGCTGTCAATGCGAAAAAGCTAGGTATTGAACTGGAGAATGCAGGTGTAGGAGCCGGAAAAGCAGCTAAAGGTACTGATGATTTATCCAAACGTAGTGATAATCTAAATAGAAATCTTAGAGGGACGGCTAAAATGTCGTCTAATGCTACTAAAAACTTTTCAAAAATGCAACAAGGAACAGGCGGTCTTGTAGGTGCGTATGCTACTCTTGCTGCTCAAGTATTTGCTGTATCTGCCGCTTTTCAATTTCTACAATCCGCATCAGAGTTAAGAAACCTAATCGCAGGACAAGAAGCTCTTGGTTCAGTTACAGGTGTTGCGTATAAAACTATAACTAATGGTATTATCGAGGCTACAGATGCCCAATTAAAGTATGGAGAAGCAGCTAGGGCTGCTGCAATAGGCACCGCCGCAGGACTAACTTCAGGACAGTTAACAGATTTAAGTGCTGCTGCTAAAAATGTGTCCTTCGCTCTCGGTAGAGACCTAACAGACTCATTCAATAGGTTGATACGAGGTGTTACAAAAGCCGAGCCAGAACTATTAGACGAATTAGGTATTATTCTAAGGCTAGAGCCCGCTACTCAGAAATATGCTCAATCAATAGGTAAGACAGTCAGCGAGTTAAATGCATTTGAACGAACACAAGCAGTTGCAAATGAAGTTCTTGAGCAAACAACACGAAAGTTTGGTAAAATTGAAGCTATGATGGACCCAAGTGCTGCTGCATTATCTCAATTTGCTAAATCTTTTGATGAATTAATTAATAAGTTTAAAATTGGTTTAATTGACAATTTACGTCCTATTTTAATGTTTCTAAGTGAAAACACCAAAGCATTAGGAGCAGCACTAGCTTTAGTAGCCCTTCCAATAGTAAAAGCTATTATACCTAGCATGAAAGATTGGCAGAAGTCTTCAAGAGATACTGCTAAGCTTAATAGAAGAATGTCAAACTCCTATAAATCTCAGTTACGGGAACAAGCAGATGAACTACAAAGTTTTATTAAAACCCAAGCAGACGCAGAAAAACAAGCAACCAGAATTGCCAAACAACGAGTAGAAGGAAAAGGAACTAAGCCTACTGCAGGCCTTTCGTATTTGATGGGTAAAGGAGAAGCTGGAGCAGGACGTCAGAGACAAGCAGCTAGAAAGATATTAGATAATGCTTTAGCGGATTTAGAGAACCATAGAGAAGTTCAACGAGGAGCTTTAGAAGGATGGAATAAAAAAGAAGTACAGGATTTAGAAAAATCTTACAGAGCTAGAGATGCTATGACAAAGGCTCATGCAAAGAAAACAATATTTTCTTTCGAATTTATAAAACAAGGTTGGAAAGGAATGAGTCTTTCAATGAAAGCTACTTGGGCATCGACAATGCAATTTATATCCACCACAGCAGCCTTTGCAGCCGGAGCTATTAGTATGGCATTTAATGCTATTGCTATAGGTGGCATGTTAGTAGTTTTATTTCAGGCTGGAAAAGCTATATACAGGCATTTTGTTCCTTTGTCGGACGAAATGAAAAAACAGCAAAAACATGTTGAAGAGTTAAAAAATAAATATGGAACTTTAACTGAAGAAATTCTTAGACTTCGAGATGTTATGAAGACTACTTTTTTAGCTTCTGATTTTGCTCCTGCTATAGGTAATATGATGCAAAGTATTGATGTTAAAAGTGTTATTGATCAAATTAATTACGCATCTAATTTTGAGAGAGATACCTCTAAAGGTGCTATTTATGGAGAAACGGTCAAAAATTTAAAAGACACTGTTAGCTTTTTAGCAGCTACTGATCCTATGTTTAAAACGCTACGAACAAATCTTATTAAAAATAAAAGACTTACAGAGGACGAAACCAAAGCAATTGTTCAGAGAGCTAATGAGTTTATTAATACTGCAAAAATTATCGAAAGCCTTCCAGAATTATACAATACAGCAGCAACAGCTCTGCGTAACTTATTAAAATCATCTGAGACTCAGACTCCTCTTTCAGCTTTTGTAAGTGCGCAAGACAGTCTTGTTGCAGGATTAAAGGAACAAGGTAGAACAACTGAGGAAAATACTAAAAAGTTAAGAAAGGAGTATGAAGAACAGAAAAAATTGATGATATTGAGTGCACAAAGAGATCATATTATAAAAAATATGGGGGAGGGAGCAGACAAAAAAGGACGACAAGAACTAAAAGACTTAAACTCGGCTATACAGAACTATAAAGATTTACCTATTTTCAAAACTTTAAAAGACCTGATGGGTCCGGAAGCATTAAATAGCTTAATAGATAGGCTAACAGCGAGTGAAGATATATTAGAAGAGCAAACAAAAGAACTAAAAAAACAAGAAGATATGTTAAAGCGAGCATCAGCAATGGAAGCCACTTTATTACATATACAAACAGGTAGAAAAGACGCACTTATAGAAGCCACAAAATTACAAACTCAAGGATTAACAATAGATGGAAAAATATTAAATTTAGAAACACAACGAGTAAAAGCTCAAGATAAAGTAGCAAAAGCAGAAGCTGATCATTTGAGCGCAATATATGCTTTAACTGAAACCGCTTTAAAAGGGGATAAAGACGCAATATTTGCAGCTAGTCAAAAAGTAGTTATGTTTGAAAAAGAAGTAGTACTCCAAAAACTTCTTAGAGACTTAGCACTTGAAAAAGTAGATCTCACAGAGGAAGATTTACGAAAACAGAAAGAATTATTACAGATTCTTAATGCGCAACAAAACGCTCAAGCAGCAAGTAATCGTTTAAAAGTAGCCGAAGATCTAATATCTAAATTAGGAGGAGGTACTCAAGCAACAACAACTCAGAGTAGAAGATTAAGATTACAAAGGTTACAGCTAGATGTTCTAGCTGCGGGAATCGCTGGCTATAAAGCCGCAGAAGCTTACACCACAGAGTACCAACGCAGAGTTAAAGAACTAATGGACACTAAGAAATATACACAAGAGGGAGCAGAAGCTCAAGCACGGTTAGAAACGGATGCAGACGAGGGCGTAGCTCTTAATACGGCAAAAACCAATATTATGACAGCAGGAGCAGCTCTTACTGCAGAAGAAAATATTGGACAGCAGTTGATTAGTAACAACCAAGCACGTTTAGACGAATTACAGATCAGAACTGACACTAATTATTTTAACCAAGAAGAAATAATATATAATGAAATGTTATTAGCTATGGGCGAAAAAAGGTATCATCTTAGTGAAGATGAACTATGGATAATTAAAGAACAAGCCAGAGAACAGTATAAATTAAATAACATTATTGAGCTTAAGAAAGGAATAGCAGATAGTATTGCTAATAATATGGCATCCGCATTTGCGTCCATTGTTGACGGCTCTATGAGTGCAAAACAAGCCTTTGGACAAATGGCAATAGCAATTATTAGAGATATTACTGCAATGATTATTAAAATGATGGTTATGAGAGCTCTTATGTCTGCTTTTGGAGGTAGTTTTGGAGGGCCTGCTCCTCCCTGGGCAGGCGGAGGAGTAAATCAAGCGCCTGTGATTCCAGGTGTACTGCCTGCTAAAACGGGAGGAATTTTTAAGCCTGTAACAAGCTATGCAACAGGAGGTATTGCACGGGGTCGTGAAGCAGGATATCCTGCAATTCTTCACGGCACAGAAGCAGTAGTTCCTTTACCTAATAATAAAAATATTCCTGTAGAGTTCTTAGGAGGGCAAGGAAGCCAACAAAATAATGTAACAGTAAATGTAAATGTTGATAACGCAGGAAATAGTGAGGAATCAGTTCTAGGTTCAGCTTCAGGCGCAGAAAATTTAGGACGCCAGATTTCAGCAGCGGTACAGCAGGAATTACAAAATCAAAAACGATCTGGCGGTATTCTTAATCCTTATGGAGTAGCATAATGGCAATTGGATTCACAGCTACAAATGTAACAGATAGAAAAATTAGACCTGATAAAGGTTTCGCAAAAAGTTCTGAGCCGGCAGTTAGAAAAATTAAATTTGGCGATGGATATGAGCAGAGAGCAGTAATAGGAATAAATAATATTGCTCAAACTTTTAAAGCAAATTTTTCTTCCCGAAGTAAAACAGAAGCAGATGATATTATAGCTTTTTTTGACACAAACGCAGGAGTTACTGCTTTTGACTTTACTCTGCCTGACACTAATTCTACCACTTCAGTGACAGCCACGGTTGATCTAGGAGGAGAAAGTCCTAGTTCTACAACATCTTATACTTTAGATGCTGCAACTACAAATTTAGACATATCTCCTGGAGCTACAGTTACAGGATCTGGTGTTTCAGGAACAGTTAAAGTTTCATCAATAAGTGGTGTTAGTCTAACTTTAGATACAGCTCAAACTATTGCAGATAATGTTACCTTGACTTTCACTAATCCTAACGAGAGAACAATCAAAGTAATATGTACTAAATGGGACTTAATGTATGTAAGTGGAGACTACTATACAATAAGTACTTCGTTTGAGAGAGTTTATGAGCCATGAGCAAAGAGTTATCAGTAGATCACGCAAAACAAGAGGTTTCAAGCGGCTTTGTAGAATTTTATGAGCTACAGATAGGGACAGGAAGTAATAATATATTATATTTTCACCCAGGTAAAAACGAAAATATTCAAGATATTACTTATGATGGAAATACTTATATTGCTATTCCTATTTTTTTATCAGGTGTTGAACTAACTGCATCCGGAGCTTTATCAAGGCCTACATTAACAATAGCAAATGTTGAATCCATAATTAAATCACAATCAAAGTTTAAAACTCAAATGGAAGACGGAACGTGGGGAGCAGTAGTTGATAGTAACCCAATTACCGCAACAGAATTTAAGTTAGACCATTTGATAGGAAGTAGACTAACACGACGAAGAACTCTTGAAAAGTATTTATCTAGTGATCCCGCAGTAGAGTTCCCCATAGAAACTTATATTATTGATAGGATTGAAAACAGAGACAGTTTATTAGTTACCTTAGAATTAGTCAGCCCTTATGACGTATCTGGGATAAGAATTCCAACCAGAGTAGTAATTGGAAAATATTGTCCATGGCTATATCAGGGTGCCTCCACAGAAAATACCACAAGAAAAGGTGCTTGCTATTGGAAAATGCACAGTCAATATGTGAATACAGACGGTACAAGTAGTATTTATGTCACAGTTGATGATGAGCCTTTATTTAAAAAATCAGCAGTAGAAGGATTAGGTACTGGAGTATATTTTGGAAGTGGGATAGATACATCTAATGGACATGATTTAAATGATTTTGTAAAAGTAGGAGGACAATACTACCGTTCGAGATCAGCTAGTAATAGTAATCAAGATGTTACTAATGCTGTATATTGGACTCTTTGTAGAGTATATACTGTTTGGAGTAATGACTCAGGAAGTACAAATTATACAGTAGATGCAAATGATACTAGAAAGAACTCTTATGTTTGGCATGGTAATACAGTATGGAGAGCAGTAAAAGCGCACACCAAAACAGCAACATACACGCCTGAGCTAGGGTCTTCCCATTGGGTACGAGCTGATATTTGTGGAAAATTATTAAATTCATGTAAAATGCGATATCAAGCTGAGAAAGCAAATACAAATACAGGAACAGATTTTATAACATCTGATCAATTAAATACTGATGTTAGTTTACCTTTTGGAGGGTTTCCAGGAAGCAGGAAGTTTAGATAGTGGATTTTATTGAAGAGATAAGAGAACATTTTGAAAAAGAATACCCTAGAGAGGGTTGCGGAGTTCTAACTGTAATTAAAGGAAAAAAAGAATGGATTCCTTGTAAAAACATAGCTGAAGATGACGAAGATTTTATATTTGATTCCGAGGAATATTTAAAATTAGCTAGAACTTCGGATATAGTAGGAATAGTTCATAGCCACCCAGATGCTTCGTCAGAACCTAGCGAAAGTGATATAAAATATTGTAATTCTGTAAGAATACCGTATTATATATTTAGTTATCCAGAAATGAATCTAACTGTAGTAGAGCCAGAACAGAATGTTACTAATGATTTATATGGACGAGAGTATGAATTTGGAGTTTCGGACTGTTTTGAAGCAATGAGAGACTACTTGTATGCGCAAGGAATAGATATACCTCCTCGCTCTATGTTTGAAGATAATTGGTATGATAAAGGTTTGGATTATTTTAATGATGATACTATTTCGGAATGGAATCTTTTTCCGGTTCCATTAGAGAAGCGTCAAATAAATGATCTTTTAATTTTCAAAGTACAATGTGATACGAATAATCATTGTGGAGTTTATATTGGAAATGAGTGTTTTTACCATCACGCGATCAATAGGCTGTCTTGTAGAGAGAGTTTATATCCGTCATGGCACAAGTGGTTAGTAGGAGCTTACCGTTATGCTGCGTAATGTTTATTTAGAAGGAGAATTAGGCGAAAAGTTTGGGCATAAAATGACTGTGGATGTTCCTACAGTTCAAGATGTTTTTCGCCTTCTCGATGCTAACGGGATGAAAATTAAAGAACATTTAGTAGAAGCCGTTGAAAAAGAAATTGATTATCATATTGATATAGCTGGAGAAGAACTGGAATATAAAGAAGAATTATTACTTCCGCTAGAGAAAGGAGATATAACAATAACTCCTATTCCAAAAGGATCAAAAGGTGCATTTAAAGTAATAGCTGCTATAGTTATAATTGCCGTTGCTTGGAATTTGGGAGGCGCTCAGCTTTTTGCAAATCTTGCGGCCGGTGCCCCTATTGGTGCTGGAGGCTGGGCTACTATAGGGGCCCTAATGGTAGGATCATCACTATTACAAATTGGTATTGCTGAAATGATGATGCCTGATCCAGCAACAGACAATGATCAAGAATCCTCTTATTTATTTAACGGCGCAGAACAAAACGTAATTGAAGGAGATCCTGTTCCTGTTCTTTACGGAAGATTAAAGGTTCCAGGACAGCCTATAAATTTTGAAGTAACCAATGCTTCCGCAGCTAGTGGAAGTAATTTATATTTTTCAGCGTCAGGAAGCTGGCAAGCAAGTTCAGGAGGCACGCCCCTAATCGTGACGCACCAAAGATGAGTAGAGGATCAATAAAATCAATAGATAGACGCAGAACTGCAAACGAAAACAATATTGTAGATCAGGTATCTACAGGCGCAAGTTTTCAAGATGTTTCTATTACTGATATTATTTCCGAAGGAGAAATTGGCGGCCTAGTAAAAGGCGGTACCAGTATTTTTGTAAACGGTAGTCCTTTATTTAGTGAAGACGAGGTACCAATTACTGGAGATCTTAATAATACCGTAACAGGTGCAACTAACTCTACTTCTGTAACAGCCAGTTCCAGTATAGCAGATACAACTATTGACCCCACAGCAGGAAAGAGATTCTTAGTAGTTCATAGTGCGATAGAAACAACTGTTGAACTCTCTAATTATCAACCTGTATTAGAAAACGCTCAAGGAGGGGACAGAGGTGTAAATTACACCATGACAGCTAGTAGTAATATATTTTTAGATGCTTACAGTCATGTTGCTGGAGGAATGGTTACTCAATCTTTTAATTTGGAAAAAGCCGCCCATGGAGACGTCGCTGCATTCTTAGACATTACAGAAGGTACTATTGATGGGTTCATCCATCAAACTGGTACTAGCCCTTCCGCGACAGCTACTTTCAAACGTGGTGCATCTAGAAAGTCTCAAATGACTTATGATGATGAGACAGCTACAGGAAATTCACATAAATTAGTTCTTGATCTTTATCTGGATATTTCTGCCATAAGTGGTACTACTATCACCTTGGCCTCTGCCCCTCCTGTTGCATTCAGCAATAAAAACTTCACAGTAACTGCTTTAGTACAGAAAACTAATAGTGGTAGTGGTAGTAAAATTGATGGGTCTTCTTATCAATTTCGATCAGGTACTTTTAATCAAGAGCCTATGTCTTATCTTAATGGACAAGGATCTGCAAGTATTCCTTTGACAAAACCCACAGGAGAATTAGAGCGAGGTGTTGTAAAAGAGATCACAACCTCCGGTATTACTGGAGCACAGGCATCAGAAATTGATAAAGTTAAGTTTATAATTACTTATCCGGGTGGCTTATACCAATATCATTCTAGTGAAGGAGGAGATCGTCATACTGGAGTTGGATATCGTTTTGAATTAGGAATTAAACGAGGGACAGGAAGTTTTGTATATGAACGACTAGGTGGCAATACGAAAGCAGGCACTTTTCATAGAACTTCAACATCCGCTGATGTGGGTGAAGATATTATGGCTCATGGTGCTCTTAATAAGTCTGCAGTTAGTTATGAGTATATGATTGATTTAGCCCCGTATCAACCTTTTACAGATTTTGCTATTAAAATTACTAGATTAACGAACCACGGTAAAGGTTCTTATCCAGATCCTCACTGGTGGAATGACCCTAAAGAAGAAAAATTAGAAAAAGCAAAAAGCCACTGGGATGGAGTTCTTACCTCACAAGTTAGTTCTGCAACTGGTATTGTTGAAGAGAAATTACATTACCCGCTTACTGCTATGGCCAATGTACAGTTCAGTTCTAGAGCATTTCAAAATATTCCTCAAAGAATTTATGATGTTAGAGGCTTGAAAATTTTAGTTCCTTCTAATTATGTTACTCGTGAAGAAAATGTTACTGAAAGTACTTATCCGGAACAAGTCGCATTATATAAACGAAATACTTCTACTGGAGCTATAGAAACTACAGAGCAGCCTTGGGATGGTTCGTTTAGGTCTGAAAAAATTTATACAAATAATCCAGCATGGGTTTTTTACGATATACTGGTTAATGATCGATATGGATTAGGAGAATGGTTAAAAACTTCTGATATTGATAAATATTCTCTATATAAAATTGGGAGATATTGTGATGAGCTAGTAAGTGATGGCAAAGGAGGTAAGGAGCCCCGTTTTACCGCAAATCTATACTTACAAAAAGCTACTGATGCATATAAAGTTCTTAAAGATATGGCTACTATCTTTAGAGGAATGCTTTACTGGTTCAATGGACAAGTAACACCTGTTATAGACGAGAAAAAGTATCCTGTATATAACTTTTCTAAAGCGAATGTTAAAGAGGGACAATTTTCGTACGAAGGAACAGGAAGTAAAACACGAGCTAATCAATATATAGTGAGTTGGAACAATCCAGAGGCAAGTTATAAACTGGAACCTATTATTGTCGAAGATAGACAAAATATTATTGATACAGGACGTTTAATAACAGAAAAAGCTGTTGCTTTTGGTTGTACATCAGAAGGGCAAGCAATACGTTATGGACGTTGGAAATTATGGACAGGAGTAAATCAAACAGAAGTAATTGGATTTGAAACAGCAGTTAATGCTGCTTTTTTACTTCCGGGAGATATTATTAATGTTCAGGATGCGAATGATTTTGACATCCCTTTTAGTGGTCGACTAAATTCTTATTCTGAAAGTGGCTCTTATACACTAACTCTTGATAGAGATATAGATGAACATCTGCGAACTTCCGGATACACGTATAAAGTAGTTCTAGTTATACCTAAAAAAGCCGCTATTTTAAATCAAGAGAGTGCAACTATTGGGGGAAGCTCTTATTCTAGAGGTGACATTGTTACTCAGGCACGTCTTACACACGGTGGAAGCCAAGCAAATATAGTAGTATCAAGTGATGCAACCACAAATTTGAATATAAATAATGCTTTGGATGATTCTAATGAATTTATTTCTCTCACTCTACGAACCTCCACAATTACACAAGAACGAGATTTAACAGGGTCAACTACTGTTAATAGTGTTGCTTATACTATTCCTTCCTCTGCTTCTGATGGACGAACGACTATTCAAATAACTACAGCATTAGATGAAGATGCTACTGCGGATTTAACAGAAGCAATTTGGGCAATAAAACAAACAGATACATCAGCTCAAAGACTAACTGCGAGTTCCCCGAAACAATATAAAATTGTGGAAATTGTTGCTACTGATGATAATAATTATAAAATTGGGGCAGTTGAGCATTATAATGAAAAATTTGATGATATTGAAGGAGATTTTAATACAGCAGTTGATGATCCTGTATTTCCACCAGAGCCTAATACAGAGCCTCCAGCACCTTTAGCTGTATATATCTTAAGAACACCAAGATTCAACCGTCCTGGAGAAGAAGTTACTGTACAATGGGAAGCTCCAGTATATGATCATATAAAAGGATTTGAAGTTACTCATAATTTAAACGCAGATCTAGAAAAAGAGGTTTTCTTCGCAGGAAGACAGCAATTAAATAAACGATTTTTAGATTTACCTGATGGTAATTATGATGTCGAGGTACGAACAATTAGTACCTATGAAAAGCGTTCAAAACCAACTACTGCCTCAGTCGGTATTCAGGATATTTTTTCTGGAGATCGTGTATGGGGTGGTATTCGTAAAGGAGGAATTTGTACCACAACCTTAGACATAAACGGTAGTAGTGTATTTTTTACTAAACCTTCTTACACAATTGGACCAAATATTTCAGAGATATCAGAAGATGACTTATTTGTATATGCAAGCAATAATAGTAGTAATGCTGCATCTAAGAGTATAAATATTGCTGAGCTTAGTCAAGGAGACTGGGCAGGGTTAAAAATTGCTGAAGGCACATGGGCTGGAACTCCTTTTGCTTATATTTTCTATGATTTTTCTAATACATCTCATGCTTCTAATGATCCACTTAAAATGCTCTCCTGGAAGAATGATACAAGCTTTCAGTACCCATTATTTTATTGGTATGATGCAGATAAATATGCAGCAAACACGGCAAGTATATGGACAGCAATAAGCGGAACAGTCGCTGTAGAAGAAAATAGTAATAAAGTAATAGGTACTAACACTAGTTTTACGGATTTAAACTTTCAAAATATAATCAAATTAAGTTCTACTCAAGGTGCGCGTATTTCTCATATTGAAAGTGATACTGTATTGTATTTGGACAGAAAAATTACAGCAGCTATATCCTCGGGCACAACAGCGTATGTAGATGAATTAGGTATTGACTATCAAAATGACTTTATAGTAGCAACTGTATATTACAAGAGTAGTGATAGTAGCTATACTATGAGGCCTTTGCTAACACACATGCCTAACTTGTCGGACCAAACTCGAGGAGTAGTGGTAACTTCTAATGTTCCTATATTAAATTATGATGCTGATAATAGTTTAAGTGCTGATATGACCTGGGATGAGTTATCCCTTGATATCCAAGCCATAAACTTTTCGAATCCAGAAATAAGAGTAACAGGAGCAGGCTTTACACAAACAAATGTTAGTGCAGAAACTGCTTATACTGCGGCTACTTCTAGAACGGTAGAAGTTCATACAGTTGCTCATGATGCTTCTCCCGCTGTCACCTACGCTGGAGGTGCACTAGAGTTTAGTATTGAAATACGAGAAAAAGATTATCCCACTTTAACTAAAACTGTTGTATATACTATTTCGAAAAGTAAAGATGCAGCCACAGCTACGGGTACAAAGAATTCCGCAGGATATTTATATTATAATACTCAAAGCGTAACAAACCCAGGATCTGCAGGTGCAGGCGGTAATACCTTAGCAAATGATTACTGGAATGGAACCTCTTATGTTTGGTCATCAGGATCTTTTACCGGATCAAAGATTGGTACTTCTGGAGCTACATGGAGTCATATACGTCCTGAGCCTATATTAGGTACAGGCGCAAAAATGTACTACGTTTATTATGTAGCGGATCAACAAGGAAGTGAGTCTTCGACTGCATCTGGAAGTGGTTTAACCATAGGTACTACTGTTTATGTAGCTACTAACTTTGTGGGTTTGGTAGTATTTGACGGAACTAATAAAGGCGAAGATATTGGATTAGGTTCTACAGGAAGTACAACTATTGATGGTGGTAGAATTACAACAGGTACTATTGATGCAAATAGAATTACTTTAACTGGAAAAAATGTTTCGGACTTAACTAATGATTCAGGGTATATTACTAGCTCTGCATTGAGTGGCTACTTAACAAGTTCTGCAGCAGCGAGTTCTTATGCTACGCAAGCTAGTTTAAACAGCCTTACTACTACAGTAGGAACTAAACAAGATGCTTCTTCAGCTATAACAACTACTAATTTGGAGGCAGCGGTTACTAATGAAGGATTTGCTGCAAAAGCAGACTTAGTAGAACAATTAACAACAGATATGGATGCTAATAGTCCTACTGGAACTGTTATAGGAAATTTACAAACAGCTATGACAGCTGCAGGTATTCAAATTAGAGCTAGCACTCCTTTTGCTACTGCAAGCACAGTAATCGGAGCAGGCGTATTAAGTTTGCAAACAGGTACTTCATCTCAGCCTAATAATAGAGTTACAATAAGTGGTGCAACGAATACTATAAAAATTTACGATTCAGATATTATAAGAGTGCATATCGGTAATTTAAGCGATATTTCAGACGAATAATACCACCGCAAAAATAAAACTTGACTATTTATGTCCTTTGAGATATAATTTCAGCATGGAGAAATATAAATGAGCGCAGGAACATATAACTTAGTGATCGACCAAGGCTCCGACTTTGCTTTGGACTTGGTGATTAAAGAAGCGGGATCAGCTCTAAACTTGAGTAATTACTCAGGTCGAGCACAGCTGCGTACATCCCATAGTGCATCAAGTGCCGCTGCTAGTTTTAGTGTTACAGTAACCAATGCTGCACAAGGGGCGTTAAAAATGCAATTAGCAGCAGCAACCAGTTCGGGTATAGCTGCTGGTCAGTACGTATATGATTTAGAAATTTATACTTCCAGTGACTCAATAGTAAAGAGAATTATTCAAGGAGATGTAACCATTACACCAGAGGTTACACGTTGAGTACACAAACAACAATAGAAATTACAGAAGATGTTACTGATGTTACCGCAACTGCAGATACTACAACTGTCTCAATTACAGATGATGTAACAACGATACAAGCTTATACATTGGCAGTACCTTTTGAAGTTCCGGGGCAAATAACAGCAGCAAATGTTACTGTTGTACCTTATGGAACTATTACTTCCACAAATTTAAGGGATGCACTAAAAGAACTAGCAGACCAAGATTTTAGGGGTGCATCTGCTCCTACTGGGAGTTATATCTCAGAGGGAGACACATGGTATGATACCGATGACGAT
>Ga0115012_10001454_pt1 | contig 13794 bp, 19 predicted proteins | sample TroAtlMetagenome_FD_88706 | JGI IMG/M metagenome (GOLD analysis project Ga0115012, IMG submission 88706) | Marine eukaryotic phytoplankton communities from Atlantic Ocean - Tropical Atlantic ANT10 Metagenome | ecosystem: Environmental > Aquatic > Marine > Oceanic | place: Tropical Atlantic...
ATCTTAATCTTAATCTTAAGATTGATATAAAATTCTATACTATTCAAGTATAAATATAAGTATATAAATTATGTGGTCATTTGATAGAGAGAAGAGGAGCCAAAAAAGCGATATTCTCACTCTTTTTTATAAAAATGAATGGCAAAGTGGATAATAGATATAAATATATATAATAGATATAATATGTGAGTAAGATATCAATCTTAACTTGATTCCTTTTCCCTTCTCAGTGTTGTTATTCATTAATAGGAAGGGTTTCGAGCCGTAATTTACAACCAATATATTTATATATAGTTGTTGGGCTTGGGGAAAGTCCCCGGACAATGTGGCAGAGAGTGCCAACCGTAAAGGTAACCTTTTAATTAGCAAACACCGTCGTGGCGATGAAGGCATTTATGGTCTGAGCCCTGGTCTTGTACGCTTTTTAAATGAGTTCGTCATAGCAAAGTTATACCCTTAACGGCAGCTATGTATTGTATTTATATAATATGTAGCTGTCGTCAACAGAACGGGGCTTATCTATCAGTGTTTATCAACACTCCAATTTTTCAATACAATTAAATTTAAAAAAGAAAAGATTCTCTCCCGTTTATAAAACATTTTATAGCCCCCCCCTTTTTTTTTAGACGATTTTACACTCTACAGAGCAACAGATACACACCAAACACATTCCTCGAAAAAAAAATACGCACACGGGTTTCGAAAAATAAAAAAAATTAAAAAAACAAGACAAAATGAATTTTAGTTCCCATTGTATGCATGATATACATATACATTTAATGAATTTATTCTTGTCTCTATAACGACTCAGAGGTCAAACTCTTACAAAAAATCTCGAGTGCCGTCGAGTTTTTCGTTTCTGTTAGTTTTAGTTGCTGACCGGAAAAGCCTCGTCCACACTTTCTACCTTGAAACCTCGAGCAGACAATTCGCGAGCAACAATATCGGCTCGAGTCCCACTCGCGCAGTACACTGCCATCTCAGTATCTGGTGAAAGCTCACCCTGTCCTGCTTTAATGAACATTCTTCCCATCGGAATATGCTCTGCCCCTTCAATCATTCCGTTGACATCAACTTCAGCGGCTTCACGAAGGTCGATTACTTGTAGGTTTGGATTCTCTATTCTTTTTTGTGCTAATTCTGCATGTGTCATATGAGTTAAATTTTACCGTACGGATCGCCAAACACCTACCTCGCTATCAAGCAGGTATCGAGTGATATAATTCTGTTACGTATGAATTCAATCCAAGAACAAAAAGAACGTATCGAATCTGAAATCCGCAAACTAGAAGACATGGGAGGAACCTTAGGAGGGCAAGCAAAGCGCCTCCGCGACAGCACCTTTACTCGCTTCCCTATCGTATTCATTTTTCTGTCTACCTTTGGATTAGTTTCGACACTATATGGGTTTGAAAAAGTTATTGACCAAATCACCTTATTTGAAAACAATCCATTGCTTATTTTACTTACCGGGATATTAACACTCGCAGTCACTGGAAGTCTCTTCAAAAAACTCAAATGACGAACCCACTTACCAAAAATACAACTTCTGGCGTACACCATGGTACTGAAACATATCTCAAAAAAGTTGTCTGACTCAGTGGATGACTCGGCTATCGAAATCAATTCAGGGTCTTGATGAGCATTTGCTATACTCTTGGCATGAACAAAATATTTCTTGGCTGTTTCGGTTTATTGATTTTAGGTATCACTTTGGTTGCATATATATACCATTCCCCTTCTGTATCAAAAGGTGCTGTAAATGAAACCAACTCCCTCCCTAGTGAACCCGAGCAGAATGTCCCGCTTGATACTCAAGTTGGACAAGTGTTTATGATTGGCCACTGGGCCGACACACCAGTAGCCAGCACCACAGCGCTCATTGAGCAGTACCAACTGGGCGGCGTAATCATCATGAGTGCACCAGAAGACCCAAATGAAATCTTATCCTGGACAAAAGAGTGGAATGCAGTAAGCAACACCCCCTTATTTATTGCGATTGACCAAGAAGGTGGACCGGTAACCCGAATCAAACACTCGTCATACATCCAAACCGGACAACGGGACATCTCCACTGAAGCAGAAGCGTACTCAACAGGCATTACTCGAGGCGCTGAACTGGATCGTTTGGGTATTAATATGAATTTCGCCCCCGTATTGGACAGTGCACAAAACCCCACCTCCTTCATGTACAGTCGCACGTTCCCAGAAGGTACCCGTCCTGCCGAACTTGCGGGAACCATGATCCGCGCTATGGATGAAGCAGATGTCATCGGAGTAGCAAAACATTTTCCAGGACACGACGACACAAATGTAGACTCTCATAACGAGCTGCCTGTAGTGCCGATAGAACAGAACGAGCTTGCAGCCTTTACCAAAGCTTTTTCAGACCTAATCACACACGACTCACCCAGAGCACTAATGACCGCACATGTTCAGTTCCCACGCATCGATCCGATGCCGGCTACCCTTTCTGAATTCTTTCTCACTACCTACCTCAGAAACGAGTTAGGCTATACCGGAATAATCGTCACTGATGATATCAGTATGGATGCGATAGACACTCACTATACTGCGACTGAAGCCTCGGTACTTGCTCTGGGTGCTGGAGCTGACTTGATTCTCCTCGCAGCTGAGCCTGCGTCAATTGAAACTATTTTCCCGTACGTATATTCCCAGACCGAAACATCAGAGGTACTGCAAGAAAAAATCTTCGACAGCTATCGAAGAAATGTGTCTCTAAAAGGAAGCTTGCGGTAGCGTCCACTCTAGAGATATTAGTTGATTGAACTTCTGATTTTCTTCAAGTCACTAAACTGGTCGAACCACCATACTTTTTTTGAAGCCTCGGTATTCGCCCGCGGCTTTCTCGTAACTACATATTGAGCAAAACTTTCGGCAAAATCTTCTTCCGGGCTCAGTGCTGCATATCCGCTCACATAGTTGTCTTCATTTTCTTCATAGTAGTCATACGCTATATCTATAGCATCTTCCTGACCTCTAAATTCTTTTGCTCGATTTAAATCAGTAGTTTCCCAAAACTCTTTTGCAAACGCAGCTAAGTACGAATTACTTTTCGGACAACCTCTATTTCGGAAGTAGGTATGGCAGTATGCACTCGCTGTCAGAGGCATGCTTGGGAGTGATTCATAAGAAACGATATGAGCCAGCTCATGCACAATCAACTCACGACTTGATTCGGTACGCTCGTTGCCTAGCAAATCTGTGTTGATTGCAAACGACCACCCTACATGATCAGGCGGTACAGTTTCAACAAGAGCCCCGAACTCTCCATTCTTATCTTTAAAAACTGCAAATTCAATTAGCTTGTCGTCATACTTGTCTGGAAAGATTGTATAGATTTGCTCTAGATACTGACGGTGCTGATAATTAACAATACTCCTTGTGCTCGATTCCCCATCAAGAACGTACCGATTCAACACCGGCGCTCCGTCGTACACTGTTTCGGGTCGCTCAACTTCAGCTACGTATGCTCGTGCTTCGGCGATTTTTTGTTCTGCGAGCTTTTCTCTCAGCAGCTCAATCTGCTCTAGCAGCGCTACTATCACAGACTCCACGTCTGGCTGCGACGCTGTACTCACTCCTAGAGTCTGGGCCGAGGCTGTGGAGGTGTAACTAAATACGCACGCAAAAACGCCAAGACCAATGCAATATGTTTTTATATGAGACTGAAACATTATGTTTTCGACAAGACGGTGACCGGAACTGCGACATTGAACTGTGCACCTTGGTTTTCCTGTGAGGAGACCTCGATAGTCCCTCCGAGTTTTTCAACTGACTGCTTTACCACATACAGCCCGAGACCAGTTCCCTGTGTTTGATGAGTCTGAGCATTTGTAGCGCGGAAGAATTTGCTAAACAAGCGTTCTAGTTCACTTTCAGGAATACCAATACCGTCATCTTTTACTACGATATGGAGCGTGGTTCCTTCCAATGTATATGAAAAATCTAATGTTCCATTTGGGTTTGAGTATTTTGTAGCATTCGACATCAGATTGCTCACAATAATATGCAGTAGTCTGCTGTCTATAGTGACCTGGAGCTGCGGTGGATTGTCGGTTCGGTTGAGCGTGATGTTTTTTTGCGAAATCTTCTCGGTAAACTCGTCCACAATCGAATCGAAGAATTCACTGAGATTGACCGCTTCTTGATTGCTCGCAAAGGTACCCATTTCGAGCTTGGACACACTCAAGAAATCATTGATAAGACTCACCATTCGCCCAACATTGCGATTGATTTTAACTAAGTATCGACTTTGATCTTCCGTGAGAGTATCACTCATTTTCTTTTCCAACAGTTCTACATTCCAACGAATCGCAGCAATCGGAGTCCGCAGCTGGTGAGTAGCCAGAGCGACAAACTCAGACTTGGCTGTGTCGACCGCCTTCTGCTCAGTAATGTCAATCAGCGACAGCATGCGCTTTTCTTCAAAGGGTCGTGAGTGAATGGAGAGCTTGGTCCAAATATGCTCTTTTTCAAACGTACACAACGGAACTTCTTCGTCATTCACGGTCAGGCCTGATTTAATTTTTCCAAGAATAATAGAAAAATCAAAATCTGGATGCACACGATCGAAAAAGTTCTCTTGCGTCATCACGTCACTTTCGCCGTGCAGCAGCCGAATAGCAGCGGGATTGAAATCAAGCACCTTCCCTTTGGAGTCCATAGTGATATATGCCACCGGGCTACTTTGGTACAAGGTACTGAATTCTTCATTGGCTGCAAAGCTTGATTGCATGGAAGTAGCCATGAGCCAGCTGTCAGCGCGGCGCTGAACAAATACAAGACTAAATAAAAAAACTACAATCGCAGCAAGAGTGCCGTACGCGTAATACATAGCCAGTGTTTGAGTTTGCAGCCACACAAAAGCTCCTGTAAGGACCACTAACGAAACAAGCAGGAACCACTGCAGGAATCTCAATCGATTGACTTTTGCTTTGGTAATCATCTCTCTATATTACCAGTTCTTTTTTTTAATACTGCGCCCTATACTCAGATAAACGAATCGTGATACGATTAGCAGATGATGGATAAAAAAATACTGATTATTGAAGACGAGCCAGATATTCGCGAAGCGATGGCAGAAGCTGTAGCTGATGCGGGATTTATAGTCTTCACGGCTGAAAATGGTGCAGTTGGTTTGGAAACAGCGATCGCACAGAAGCCAGATGTGATATTACTGGATATTGTTATGCCGGTACTCGATGGACACGAAACACTCAAAAAACTTCGGCAGGATCCGTGGGGTAAAGATGTAAAAGTGATTATGCTCACCTCAATGGATGATGTACAAAATGTCGGCAGTGCCCATGAGCACAATCTGACCGATTACCTTATCAAGCCACACAGCAGCCTGGCTGAGATTGTAAACAAGGTTCGCGAGCACGCCCTGACTTAAACCAGTATGAAACAAAACACTCCCCTACAAACAATCGTCGCTTTTGTTCTTGGACTCGGCATTGGAGCCGGTTTCGTATACATGTTCTTGCAAGCGAATGATTTAGACTACACTCACCCAATAGCAGACCCGACAGATGATGAGTATCACGTACATGCAGACTTTCGTATTTATGTTCAAGACACCCAGATTGATTTATCAGATGATAAATTTATGACAACTGGTAGTCATCTCGTCTCCGAACACGCCCACCTTCACGACGGCAATGGAGAGGTGAAACACATCCATGCAGAAAACGTCACCTTTGCCCAATTCCTAAATTCTCTAGGAATCACCCTCACAGACACCTGTCTCACTATTTTTGACGGAACTCCAATGTGTTCAGAGCAAAGCCAAGAAGTACTTCTCTATGTAAACAACGAACTGTACACGAAGCCGTACTCACTCTACGAGCCAGTTGATGATGATCGTATTCTGCTCTACTATGGCGACCCACAAAACGCGAACATTCAATCGTATGTCGAAGAAATCCCGAATGACTCCTGTTACTACAGCGGTACGTGCCCAGAGCGAGGTATCGCTCCCCCAGAAAACTGTGGACTGACCTGCGAACTCTAGGATCAACTCACCCAAAGTAAAAGCCGCCAGTTTACTGGCGGCTTTGCGTTTATTGTCTTTTCAGACGCCGACGTTCTTCTTCGACGCGCTTTTTCATGCGATGCTGAATGTCATCTACTTCAAGACGTTTGTCTCGGTGACGACGCTGCTTGCGCGAGTCGTCATACCGGCGCGGAACTGCTTGCCCATACTGAGGATGGACTGCTCGTCCCAGATACGCACGAGAGGTGTCCACGTAGGTAATTGGAAATCCATTTGACTGGACCCAGTCAACAACTACCACATGCCAGCCATCCCGAGTGATGGCTGAGTATCTCCCCTGCAAGATACCTGAGGCGGTGACGTTCGACGAGCGACATGTCCGTGGGAGCCCGCTGGTGAAGCGTACTGCCGCATCTGGATTATTGAGTTGAGCCAGAGTCAGGCGCGAAACAGCACGAGCGGTATCACGACGATTCCCACACTCGAGAACCAGTGGCGCATACTGCGCACGGTGTAGCGACTGTGCCGGGTTTCCGTACTGCGGCTTGGTGATGACGACGTCACCACAGGCAGCGAGTGGAAATGCGAGCAAAGCTGCCCACAGGTATATTGCACGAAACATGGAAATCTCCTTTCAAGAGACAGTTTTTGAGAAATGGTCAAAGACCAAGCTGGTATTTTTATACCACAAAAATACAGTTATAGCAATAAGTTCTATTCCACCTGAAGCTGGGGTAGATACGCTTGAACTTCAGCAAACATTTTTTTAGTATCACTATAATCAAGTCGCTCCATTGCTTCTGTGAGTGTGTACCACCCGGCCTCCTTCACCTCTTCAGTTTGAATCACTACTGTGTCGTCAGCAATCACTCCAATGTAAAAATCAACCGTCTTTTCAATTTGCACTCCGTCAAACTGAAACGAATACGCCACTGAGAAAACTGGATCTTGGATGATTTTTTTGGCTGTCAGACCCGTCTCTTCAAACAACTCACGACTGGCTGACTGCAAAGGAGTTTCACTCCCTTCTGCGTGTCCTTTTGGAAAAACCCAATAGGAATTATTTCCAATATTGCTGAATTGGTGAATAAGTAGCACCTGCCACTGCTCACCCACTCGCTTCACCGGGATGATGCCAAACGACTTATCTTTTTTAGCGGTATTGTCCATATCGAAAGTATAGCAAAAGACCAGCAGAAACGGATGTTTCTGCTGGTCTTTTTTGTGTCCACGACTGGAGTTGAACCAGCACGGGAATACTCCCACTACCCCCTCAAGGTAGCGCGTCTACCAATTTCGCCACGTGGACATTACCTTTTACGGTCGGGCCATTATGCACTACCCGTGACTGTTATTCAAGTAAAAAGCCTGGCGCAGTGGCCAGGCTTTTTACTTGAGAGATGAAGTTAGTCTTTCTTCTCTTCTTCTTTTGCTTCTTCTCGTTTTTCTTCGAGCACTTCTGCTTTTTCATCTTCCGCTGGAGCTTCAGTTTCTTCAGCTGGAGTTTCTGTAGCTGCTTCTGCTTCAGCTGCTTTTTGTTCAGCTTCTAGCTTTGCTGCTGCTTCCGCCTCAGCCTTGGCTGCAGCCTCTTCCTCAGCCTTCTTTGCTTCTTCAGCTGCTTTGACTACCTGCTCAGCTTCAGATTCAGTAGCGAGTGACACGAGGGACATTCGACGCATTTGTCGTTTGATTTCTCGGTTCACCTTCTCCCGGATGTAGTAGAGTTTTGCTCGTCGTACTTTTGCTCGTTTTACAATTTCGATTTTATCAATCAATGGTGAGTAGAGGGGGTAGATTTTTTCTACACCAACACCACTAGCTACTTTCCGGACTGTAAAAGTCGCTCCTGGTTCTGTTCCGTGCTTTCGCGCAAGAACAATCCCTTCAAAAATCTGAATACGAGTCTTACCTTTATCTTGAATTTTTTGGTGAACTTTAACAGTATCTCCGGCTTTGATACCGAGATCTTTTCGTTCATCCATATTTACTGGGGAAATATTCACCCCTGCTACTGCTGCTTTCATATATATTTTTTGATTATTAAACGAGTGAGCCGTCTAAACGTGCCACAATCTACCACAAAGATGCTGGGACCGCAATGCTATTGGCCGTTTGATTCTTCTTCAATTCTTTCTGCTGCTCGTTCAAAAATTGGCGGTAACGGAGCGATAAAACGCTCAGTGGTGCCACTTGGTAGCGCCAACTCTAGTAAGTGAGCATGCAGCATCAGTCTGTCAGTAGAGAGATTGTTTGAAACGCTCGTCTTGTGTTCACCATAGAGCGTATCATTCACGATTGGTCTATCTAGTGCACGTAAGTGCGCTCGCAGCTGATGAGTACGACCGGTCTTGGGCATCAACTTTACGTATGAGAATGGTTCTTCTTCGTACTCCCCCATTCCGATACGCTCGAAGTCAGTGATAGCTTCTCGCAATACCCCCTTCGCTCCCCGCTCAGCTGAACGACGACGATGATCTTTTGTACTGCGTCCGATGGGACGATTGATGGTTCCCCACCGATCATTGATACGACCGTACACAAACGCTCGGTATTCTTTTTCAACCAATCGATCTTGGAATTGTTTTTTTAGATACTGGTGAGCGTCTTGGTTTTTTGCCAAAATAAGCGCTCCTGAAGTTTCTCGGTCGAGGCGATGCACTACTCCAGCTCGATTGAGCTCCTCTCCATCTCTCCCGTAACCTGGCTCTCCAACAGTCGCAGCTTCTGGAGAACGCGCAACAAACCACTCGACCACTGTCGGTGCGTCATTATGACCATCTTCATGTACCAACCATCCATACGGTTTATTTACGACTAACACGTCGTCATCTTCGTACAGTACAACTGGTTCTTTATTTTCCTCTCCGCCGTTCTCTGTTTTCATATTCCCGCAGTATGTCGTTAAAATCAGCTTCCGTCAAAGCTGGCCAGTGTTTTTCTATAAAGTGCAGCTCGCTGTAGACCGACCGCCACGTCACAAAGTTCGATAAGCGATGCTCGCCACTAGTGCGCACTATCATGTCTGGGTCGGGCATGTCAGCTGTCCATAAGAGCTGTTCAAAACTTTCTTCTGACACAGCTTCACCTGCTGCAATCGCCGCATTTACCGCCTGCGCAATCTCTGCCCTTCCCCCGTATGAGAGCGCAATCCAAATAGTAGAAGTCGGATTCGGAAATTCTTCGTTCTTTTTTTCCAAGGCGTCCATTTGCTCTTGCAGGTCTGGAGCAAAGTCTGTTCTTTGGCCGATAATACGGACGTTGATTTTCTTTTTAGAGGTTCTATTCTCTTCGATTCGTTCATCAATCTTCCCGAGCCATTCGCGAAACAAGTCCATCAGGTAGCTCACCTCTGCCTCAGTTCGATTCCAGTTTTCTGTCGAAAACGCGTAGTAGACTGCATGCGGTATCCCTGCGTCGCGCACCCAGCGAATAGACTCAGCAAAGACCTCGCCACCTTTTTTGTGACCTTCATAGGTTTGCATCCCCTGCTCTTTTGCCCATCGACGATTGCCGTCCATAATAAAGCCGAGGCATTGTATTGATTTTGTTGTTTCCATATTCATATATAACGTTCTGCAGAAATGTTCGTAGATATTTAATGTAACACAGAGAATTCCGTGAAGGTTTTACTTGCTGAGCGCCAGTCTACACTCACACTTTCTACTTGAGACGACAAAGAGCCTTCGTAGAGATATTCAACAAACTCCTTTAATACATCTGGCATACCTTGAGCTACCACCTCTACTGTGCCGTCAGGGAGATTCTTCACATACCCCACCAACTCCAGCTCAACTGCAGAGTCTTGGGCGTATACTCTGTACTGTACCCCTTGAACTTTTCCATGAATCACACACTGCATTTCAATCATAAGCAGCAGTATACCTTGATTTTATTCTTGTTTCGACATATAAAGAAGATTGGAACACAACCAAATGGAGATCTTTGATGTCAGAAAATTCTGAGAGTGATCTGGTACGGGCCATTCGTGAAATGAATGCAGGAATTACACCCAGCAACCACAGCGATAATACAGCCCCTGCTTCCAGCAAACCTGTTCGCCGGAACAACACACAAGCGGCGTCAAACCAATCCAACACTCTCGTGAAGCGTTCACCAATCCGTCGTTTTTAAATTCTGCAGGCCGGTCCCTATTGGGGACCGGCCGCTCTTGTTTTTTTATCAAAAACAGGTACGATAGTGCCTACATAAATATGCGCGATTAGCTCAGTTGGTAGAGCAGCTCGTTTACACCGAGAAGGCCGGGAGTTCAAGTCTCTCATCGCGCACATTGAAAATTAATCCGCCTTTCTCGGCGGTTTTTTGTTTAGCGCTTTTGGTATAATCAAATTATGAATAAACCAAAACTAATACTCCTCTACGGATTTGCTTCTAGTGGAAAAACGACTCTTTCAAAGAAATACTTATCTGAACATCCGCTGTCTATAAGTATCGAAGGAGACCAAATCATTAGCATGATGGGACAATGGCGAGAACACGAAACTGAAGCTCGTGAAATAGTTTTTGAAGATACACAAGCCATTACGAGAGTACACCTAGCTAAAGGGCGTGACGTGCTGCTCCCCTACTTACTCACAGACTATACTCATGCAGAAGTTTTCGAAAAGATTGCTGAAGAAATGTCGGCTACTTTTCATGAAGTTCTTATTAAGATTGAGCGTGAAGACGCGATAAGAAGACTCTTAGAAAGAGGAGTCTGGGGTGAAGAAGGTTCTCCCTCATTAACTGATTCTGACCTGCCAGAAATTAATGGACTGTATGACACTATGGAAAAAGCCATGAGCCATAGAAATGTAATCGAAACAATCACAAGTGAGTCAGGTGACATTGATGGAACTTACGCTAAATTCATTGAGGCTATCAGTTAAAACCGTTCTAACGTCGTCCCACATGGTGTACAGTTAGAATTTAAATCAATTTGCTAGAACTTATTTACACTTAGACTTTATTCCTGTACGTTTGGAGCAGTACTTGATCCCAACAATGAATGCAACGGCGAGGTAAAGCCATGAAGAAAATGTACGTAGGATGTGGACTGACACATACTTCAGACTCTTTCCGAGAATCCATTGAGCGATTAAAGGTAAGGCTTCGACAACAATTTGAGATGCTTGATTTTGTCGGACTTACTGCTGGTACAAATGGAGATGTGTACCGGTGGGATATTGAACACTGTGTGGGCACGTGTGACATATTCATAGCAATTTGTGACAAAGCTTCTACAGGATTGGGTTTCGAGTTGGCGGTTGCTACAACAAGAGGAATACCCATTCTGGCAGTTGCACAGAAAGACTCTTTGGTAACCAGGTTAGTTCTAGGAGCTGCAGCGTGCAAGGAAAACATTGTCTTTCTGCGTTACGATACACATGAAGACCTACATCAAATGATTATCGATCATTTTACATGAAAATAATACTGCTACTTAAGCAGGTAACAAACCTAAGAAAGAGGTAAACTTAAACTGATTTTCAAAAGTCGCCCGAACGAACGGGCGGCTTTTTTATTTATATACTCAAAGCCGTTCTAACGTCGTCCCACATGGTGCACTAGTCAATTCCTTCCCCCTTTAGGGGATTTATTGTTCCTAGCATAATTAAAAAACTTGCACCTTTCGAACTTTCAGGTATTTTAAATTTAAATGAACCTTGAGGAGGTCAGAACATGCATAGGCAACGCAGACTCCTTGAGGAGCGTACCCTGATTGCACGAGAACATCATGAGTGTGACGTTGAGGAACCAGACTGCACCGATCATATGATATTCCCTGGCGACAGATACATCAGGGAAACCTGGCTACATTTTGGAGTCAGAGAAGATGGTTCAAAATTTAGATACATCTTTATTATCAAGAGACATGACAGTCCTTGTTGCACACCTGACGACAGAATGTTTGAAGAAGACGAGGGAGAAATTCCCGACTCATTCGAACTACCAATGGCTGCTTAGGTAGCAAACTGCTCACGAATTAGCCTGCTAGTTCGTGGGCTTTTTCATTGTAAAAAGTTCTAACGTCGTCTCTCATAGCGCATCAATACTTGACTAAAGTTTATTTTATTATATAGTCTACAAAGAAATTAACTAGCAGGAGTTTGCTGTGACCGATTATTTTGTGGGAAAAAATGGAGCGACCTTGAGTTTAGTTATGGACCATAACAGATATAAATACCGACCGAAAACTCGTTGGGATTTGTGTTTCGATGGTGAATTTACACTGAACGATGAACGACATCACACCTTCCCGAGCTCTAAGCACATTGAGAAGTTGGCATTGGAGCATCTTGGAAAAAATAGTGGCTTTGAACTTGAAGAAAATTTCTCGCGAGAAAGATATCGCGTGACATTTTTTTTACTTCCAGGAAGCACCACAATTCAACGAATGACGTTCCTTTCGGCAATTATTATCTCTACAAGAATAACCTGGAATGGTTAACCATGACACCTACGTGAAGGCAGAAGAAGCATCTTCCTCTTTCGGTAGGTGTTTTCTTTTGCAAAAGCGTCCTTGTGTCCTCCCGTATAGCTGGCGCACAAAAATGAAAGCCGGCTCACCGCCGGCTTTTCTTCTGTTCACAACTCGTTTGACGATTTGTCAAAGCGGGAGTATTTTAAAAATAGGCTACGTAGGTCGTAGCAGTCAGGAGAAGCCATGTCTTCACAAGAAAAAAGTATGGTAAGCAAAGCAATCACCGCTTTCCACTCCCTCTTGGGCCGATGCCCTTGGAAGCCCCCGGTCGTAGAAGTAGAGGAATCACCAAAAACCTCTTCCTCGGTGATATACACCGACTACGCAGCGATTTGACCGTCGCTTGTACAACATAGAGCGCGCACCCAACATTCACATCATTTTTATAGATTGATTGGGGCCGCTCTTTTTTATTATCTGCAGAAAACTCCCGACAAGACTTAGTCTTTAGTCGGGAGTTTTCTGTCCGTCTAATTTCTGGTATGGTACGTAACGCAGTCTGTGCAGTATACTTACCCTTGAGTATACTGATACGCGCATTGCACTCAACAAAATAAACGTCCCACGTTCATTTTGCCCCTATAGTTTAATGGATAAAACGAGAGGCTTCTATCCTTTTGATCTGGGTTCGATTCCTAGTGGGGGCACCCAATAGTGAGACCTACTGAGAGGGGTTAATACCCCACTAATCTCGGTAAGTCTAGCGAAACAATAAAACCACCCTGTTGGGTGGTTTTATTGTTTTGCTATTTGCCTCTTATAATTTCTTTTTCTTCTTCATTAAGGAGATAAAGGTCCATCACCTTTTCGTTGACTTTCCTCTCCAATTCTCTTTGTTGAATATTTGTTTTTTTCGGATCAAAGCCTTCTTCTTTAGTAAGTTTTATGATCTCATCCACAATAGATATAATTTCTTCTTGCTGTTTAAATGATGCTTTTGGTATAGGCAACTGTTTCATTTCATTTATCTTAATATGGAGTCCTGTAGGGAAATAATTTAAATACAAAAAACTTACGAAACTTGAATTCAACACTCCTAGTAGGTACTTGATATCAAACTCTTTATCAACATCATAAATTACTGACAGTGTGTCGGTAGAAAAAAGCTGCTGATCGTCAAAAACTGCCGTTACCCTCTGAGCTATATCTTGAAACATTATCTTACTATCTTGTGTAAAAATTTCTTTCTTTCTAGGGCCTGCACCTGTTTTCTGCATCATTAAATCGGGTCTATACCAGATATATTTTTGAATTTTTTTAGGTATATAGTAAGGGGCAACATCTTTTCCACGTA
>Ga0115012_10001455_pt1 | contig 13790 bp, 19 predicted proteins | sample TroAtlMetagenome_FD_88706 | JGI IMG/M metagenome (GOLD analysis project Ga0115012, IMG submission 88706) | Marine eukaryotic phytoplankton communities from Atlantic Ocean - Tropical Atlantic ANT10 Metagenome | ecosystem: Environmental > Aquatic > Marine > Oceanic | place: Tropical Atlantic...
AAAGTGCTAAACAGTTTTGTAAAAAACAAAACATGGAATTTATGATTATTACTGAAAAAGAACTTGGTATCTAATATAAATACAAGTATGGCAAACCCATTTGAAAATATAAGAACATCGGCTGGAGATATAGACAGATCAGCACAATGGTATCAAGCAGCTATTAGAAAGTATCTTGAAGGTGTGAATACTTATGCAGAAGTTCTTAAAACAGATATTGGGGAGATAACTAATAAATTAGAAGTAGGTTCTATGTATATGTTTAGATATGATCCTAGACATAAGGAAACATTAAAATATTACGATGGGTTTCCTCTTGTTATGATTTCAGAACCTTTAGCAAACGGATTCAGTGGTATTAACTTACATTATCTAGCTCCATTAAAGAGAGCAGAATTGTTAGGTCAACTTATACCACAAAATAAACAAGATCATCAATTAACAAAACAAGATAAGTTAGCATCTGATTGGAGAATAATACAAGATTTTGGAAGATTTCCTGGAGCAAGGAATTCAATTAAAAAATATTTAAGTAGCCAAATACAAGGTAGACTTTTAAAAGTAGATCCAGAACATTGGAAAGCAGCAATATTTTTACCAGTACAAAACTTTACAGGTGCATCGGATAGAACAGTTTGGAGACATAGTAATAAAGTCCCTGAACGTAAGAGGAGTAGTATTTAATGGCACAAAGTCCTAACAAATTAAATAATTTTATAAGTGAATTAAAAACTATGAATATGGCTTGGACTGAAAGGTTCGAGACTAAATGGCAATTGCCTTCCGAATTAACCCAAGGCACAAGTGTTAGTAAACAGCTAACTTTAATGTGTGAAGAAGTACAAATACCTGGTATGGTATTAGGCAATAAAGAAGTAGGGATAGGACCATTTACACATTACAGAAACACAAATGTAGGATTCTTAGGAAACGAAATTAACTTTACATTTATAACAGATGTTAATTGGTCTTTAAGATCAGTTTTTGAAGAATGGACTCGTTTATGTGTAGACACTACTTCAAGGGAAATGGAATACCCTGAAAGAACTTGGGGTGAAGTTGAAATAATTCAACTAGGTAAAGACGACGAAGCTTATGCATCTTGGAAGTTGCATGAAGTTACGCCAAAGGTACTTAACCTTGTACCGATGGCATGGGGATCTGTGTCAGTAGCAAGAACTACATTAATTGCTAGTTCTGCTTATTGGACATCAGATGTGATAAAACATCCATTCGATGGTAGTCAACCATCTGGATGGGGGTAATAAATATAATATTATAATAGGAGAAAATTATGGCATTACCACAGTTGGATACACCAACTTTTGAATTGAGGGTTCACTCTTTAAATAAAGATTTAAAGTTTAGACCTTTCCGCGTAAAAGAGGAAAAAGTATTAATGCTAGCAACAAACGAAGAAAACTTTGGAGACATGGTAAGAGCATGCCAACAAGTTGTTACAAATTGTTCATTTGGAGAACTTGATGCTAAAACAATACCAATGTACGATCTTCAAAATATCTTTTTAAGATTAAGAGAAAAGTCTATAGGTGAAACTCAAGACTTTACCTTAACTTGTGGAGGCGAAGGTTGTGATGCAAGAATAAATTATGAACTTAAACTACCTGAAATGCAATTAGATGGTCTAGAAGATATACCAAATAATAAAATTACGGTAGATGAAGAAAAAGGAATTGGAATTAGTCTTAAATATCCTTCTAATGAAACAGTGGCATTAGTGGAAGAAAAAGACAATTCTGATGATATGGATCTAATATTAGATTGCATTGACCATATATATGATGAAGAGCAAGTATATAATAAAGAAGATACTTCAAGAGAAGAACTTGAAGAATTTTTAGAAAGCTTGCCTTTGGAGACTATGGGAGAGATTAGAAAATATTATTTTGCTCAACCCGTATTAGAACACGTGATAGATTACAAGTGTCCTAAATGCGATAGAGAAAATAAAGTTAGTATCAACGGATACGAACATTTTTTCGCATAACTCTTTCCCAGGAAACTCTTGAAAACTATTACAGGACTAATTTCCTGTTAATGCAAGAGCATAATTACAGTCTCACTGAACTTGAAAATATGATGCCATGGGAAAGAGATGTTTATATTAATATGTTATTAATTCATCTCAAGAAGAAAGAAGAAGCTCAGAAAGAAGCTCAAGAAAAGGCTAGATGGAGTTAAAAATATATGGCTGACAAAGATACAGATTTACATAGTAAGATAGATCGTCTTGCGGACTCTACAGAAAAGAGGTTCCAACAGACACACCAAAACCAGAGAGAGGCAAAGAAACATGGTGTGTCTAACTTTGCTATGAATATCCTCCAAATGAATCAAAACAATAGAATCGATAATACACAAGACAAACTATTAGAACTAGACTCTGAGGAAACCCGAAGATGGGAAAAACAGAAAAAGCATAACAAGGGAGCAAAAAACGCCAGGATACAAATTATTGAAACCCAAGAAATGATGCTGGAGCATATGCGCCGTGGTGGAGGTTTTGGTGGTGGTCATGGAGGTCCTGGAGGTCCTGGTGGAGGCACTGGTGGACCAGGTGGACTAGGTGGTCCTAGAGGTCCTGGTGGAGGCACTGGTGGACCAGGTGGACTAGGTGGACTAGGTGGTCCTAGAGGTCCTGGTGGAGGCGGTGGTGGCCGTGGTGGTTCCGGTGGAGGCGGCGGTGGCCGTGGAAATACTGGAGGTTGGAATTGGGGTAACAATGATGCCGGTGGTCCTTGGGGGCCTATTTCACCATTATCAGGTGGTGGTAGAACGTCTAATGTTGTAGATCATACAGGGTTTGTAGATGCAAGTAGAATTAGAAAAGAACCTGTTGCAGCAACTAGAGACAGAACTGGATACTTAGGAAGAAGAGGAGAACAGATAGACGTTCAAGGAAGAATAATAAATGAAAGACAGGTAGGTGGTAGAAGAGGTGCTGGTGCAGCTCTAAGAGGTTTAAGAGGAGAAACAATAACCCAAAGACTTGCTGGTATGGATAATCAGTGGGCAGGAAACGAAAAAGGAATGCGTAAGTTAACCATCGGTGGTAGAGAGATGGCAAGAGCAGAAGTTGGAAAAGATGGTAAGACAAGATTTAGAGATGAAAGAACAGGTCAATTTGCTAGAGAAGAAAAATACCAGCAAAGTGAAAGAAGAAGAGGTATATTTGAATCCACATTAGAAAGAACAGGAGCCAATACACAATATCAAAGACGAGCTACAGGCGCTGGAATACAAAGACAAAGAGAAGTAATGGGGGCATCTCTCCAACAAAATGCTGGCGCAATACAAGCGATAGTAGAAGACAATCCTGTATTGCAAGCGGAGATGAAAGAATTAGAAAAATTACAAGAAAAGGCACAGGGTCTTAGGGGTAATGAAGGAAGAGAAGCTAGACAAAAAGTATCAGAACAATTAGGAAGAATTACATCACAAGATACCACTGGACAAATGGGTAACTTGTTAAATGTGCAAGGACAAAGAAGGGCATTAGAATCAGGTAGTGGTCTTAAAGACATGTTTAATATAGACCAAGATGCTGGTTTACTTACTGGTGCAAGACAATTTTTTGGCTTAGATAGAATGTTTGGAGATGCTGGTACAGGCGGTATTACAAATTTATATTCACAATCAAGGAAAGACAGATTAGCAGATGAAGCGGGTGCGTTAGGTTCTAGAATGGATGCACAACAAGATGCATTAGAATCTGCTACAGGTAAGGATATGTTAAGACTTACCGGTGGAGACATATATGAGCATGATGCTAGAAAAGGAGAGAACTTAGAACCTGTAGCACCTACAACATTAGGCGAACGAGGAGGAACAGGACCAGGAGATGGTGGAGGACCAGGACCAGCACCTGTAAGAGGAAGAGCAACAAGAGGTAGTACTACAGGTGGTAGGTTTACAAGTGGTACAGATACAGAAGGCGTCCAACAAAGACAGTTAGAAGAATTAGTTAGAATTAGAGAAGTTCTAGAACAAGGCGGTGGTGCCGGCGGTGGCGGTGGAGGAGGCGGTGGTCTTCTCGGTGGACTCGGTGGTGCTGGAATTGGTGCTGGAATAATGGGCGGTGCTAAAAAACTGTGGGGCGGTGCTAAAAACTTAGCTGGTAAAGGAGCAGGTTTACTTAAAGGTGCAGCAAGATTTGCAGGGCCTCTTGGTTTAGCTGTAACTGCTGGAACAGCATTGTATGGAGGCGTTAAAGGATTCAATGCAGATGAGGACGCATCATTTGGTAGAAAACTACTTAATGCAGGTAGTGGGGGATTAAATAAACTATCATTTGGTTTATTAGGTTCTACTGACGAAGAATTAAGAGAAGCAGGCATTGCAAGGAGAGCTAACCAAGGTACAGCTGATGGTAAACCTCTACTGAATATGGAAAGACAGAGTGCCGAGTGGGTGGAAAATGCCGAAGATGTTGACGCACACAATATTGGACTTGATTATCAAGCAGCTAGAGCAAAAGAAGAAGAAGGCAAAGCTCTTAAGTTAGCAGTTAAAGAAAAATATGGCGAATTTGATTCTTCTGAAGAAGTGGTTCCAGATAAAGGAAGTAGTTACACAGATGCAATGGGCAACTATAGCTATACCACAGCGACTAATGATGACTTTGGTGGAGGAGGGGGCCCTAAGACTCGTGAAATTTATAGTGACCCCGAGGCTCAAAAAGAATGGGACGCAGCTCATGCTATGGAGCGTGAGGGGAGTATAGAGGCAGATAGTCTTAAAAGAGATTATAAGGACTTAAGGGACAACATCAATATAGGTGAATCATGGGACAGTACTCACATCGCAGGTACAAATGCGGTGAAACTTACGCAAACAGTAGAGAATCAACAGCGAATATATAAACAAATGGATGCCATAGCGGAAAGACATCCTGAAAGCGTAGACGCATTCCTCAGGCCGGGTATGCTTGCAGATGAACCGAACTCACATATATCTGAGAGGATGTTAAATGCTAAATATAATGATATGATTGAGGGTGAATTGACGAGTGTTGACGGGCCTAAAAGAAAATCTCAATTGGAGCTAATGACGACCAAAGATGCAACAAAACTTTACGATGAACAAGGTAGACCAATACCAGGTGTTGCGCAGGGATCTGCTAGTGGCACCTTGGCAAAAGAAAAACCAGGATTGTTTAGTAGGTTAGGTAGAATGAGTGAATTCATACTTCCAGGAGAAGATGGTAAAGGAGCATTGCTAAATACAAGAGATATGATTAAGGGTGCCTCAGGAGCAGCACTAGATTATATGGGTGAAACTGCTAAAAGTGTAAGTGAAACCATGGGTACTATTGTTAACAATATTACCAACAACAATGGTTCTGATACTCCACCTGAAAATATATTAATAAATCCAGGTACAGTTAGAACATCAGATAGTACAATCCAAAGATATCAAGATATGAGATATACAGGTTAAACCTGTTCCAATCTAGACATTAATCTTTCAGCTCTATTAGTAACTTGTTTATACCAGCGACTATCTCTACCTTCTACAGCAGCAGTTTTCCAATCTCCTTCTGCTATAGCGGCATTCATTTTTTTAAATTTAGATAATCTTGTTCGTCCCATATTAAACATCATATTAACCAAGATTTGCTGGACTGGATCGGGTAGTTCTCCAAATTCCCTCTCTCCGTATAAAGCTGAACACTCTCCAATGGCAATGTCAAGGTCTCGGTCAAAACACGACCTGACTCTTTCTTCGTCAACTGCAGTTCCAACTGGCCTTCCGAATTCCTCGTCACCTTCCTTGATAAGGTGACCGACTCCAAAGGTTGGATACCCGAGGTGGTCGTTATAGATGGCATAAACTACTCCTTCGTCTATTTTTAATTGTTCGTAAACTTCTTGTTTATTCATATTGCTTCCCTAGTGGTGGTAGTTAAAGAGTCATGTAACTTTCCTAAATTACAAGTGAGGGTTATCCTTAACTGATCGTATTTAATTGTATCAGGGTCGTATTGCCATTTGTTGGCACCCTGTTCCATTTTGTTATAAAATATATAAGCATCAGGTCCTGGTACTTCATGTTCTAACCAACCTGGCCATATTAACAAGTCTCCTTGTTCTGGTTTTATAACTATTTCATTTTTCAGTTTAGAATCTCCAGGTACCCAACCATTTAAAATACTATGCAAAGGATTTCTAAAACTTAGTGGTGCATGTTTCTCATCGTGTTGTATAAACCAACATGAAGTAAAAAACATATTAGCATGGTGATGCCAAGGATAGTCATCATTTTCTGCATAACAAGACCACCAAGAATAGTCTGTCCAATCTTCTTTTAATGATTCAAGTACTACTGTATTTTTTAAATCTGTAAAATGTTGTAAGTAATCAATTGCGTGTTCTTTTATTTGTTTTTTAACAATAGTCCATTCAGGAATACCTTGTATCCCATCTAATCCTTTTGTATGTGCATGTACTCCTTTATCGTCATATAAACTTATACGTCGCCAATACTCTCCTTTTATAGGATTATTATCAACATAACAAGCACGCTCTTTGTATTGATTAGTTATATTGGATGCACATGTTTCTCTATATTCAGGCGCAAAATTACGAACATGATATATAGGAAACTCAAAAAGATTAATTATATTAACATCCATAACATTATTTATATCAGGTAAAAAGAAGGCCTCATACGAGGCCTCCAAAAACTTTATGTTTTAAGCTAGTCTTCAGCTAGTTGTTTGAAATACGATAATGTATCATCATCACTATCTGTTGACGTATCAACATTTGATACTGGTTGGACTTGTTTCACTTTTTCCATAAAATGGTCGTCCTCGGCATCTCCTGTTGTGCTGGAAATAGACTCTGCTGTAGGAACTTTACTTGAACTTCCTAAAACTAGATTCAGTTTAGTTTTCAATTCCTCGTAGGTCTTGAATTTACTATCTGCAACTTCCTCTTGTAGAGAATGTTGAGTTTTCCAAAGTTCTTCAATTCTAGCATCATCTTCTGCTATAGCTGAAGGGCTATCAAATTCACTTTTATCATAATTTCTAAAGCCTTCAACTTGCCTTATTTTCAATTTAAAGTTTGCACCTTCCCAGAAATCAAAAGGATTTACTGGTTGTTCATCTTCAAATTGTGGTTGCATCACATCTTTAATTTTGTCAAAGATCTTTTTACCAAACTTATAAAGGAATACTTGTCCTTCATTTTCTGGATTTGCTTTATCTTCAACAACCATAATATTAGCATAATAATTAAGACGTCTCTTCTGCTTACGAGCTATTTCCTTATTAGCTTCAACACCAGAGTTCCATAGTTCAGAGTTTAATTCTGAAACAGGATCTGCTTTGTTTAAAGTAGTTAGAGAGTTCTCAATGTACCACTTGCCACCTGGTCCTTGGAATCCATGATTCCAAATTCTAACCCATGGCATATCCTCTCCTTGAGGAGCAGGCAAAAACCTGATAACGGCATAACCGTTTCCTGCTTTGTCTACTGTGGGTTTCCATTCCCGACCATCATCCTGTTTAAAGTTTGATTGGGGATTTGAGATTTTTTCGACTTCCTTCATCAAGTTATCGAAGTTGCCTCTTTGTTTTCTGAGGTCTGAAAGTGTATTAAACGACATATATATTCTCCTTGTATTGCGTTGTATTTACGTTATATTGTTGTATAAGAACTATTTCTAGTTCTTGCAATATTATTTATAAGACCTAGGTGTTCTTCTATAAGTGTTTTGGTATTTTTAACTACGAAAGGACTGTATTTCCTTACCAATAAACATGTATCTTTTAGTATAAGATCATCACTATAATCATCAATAAAATTAATCGCCTTATTAAATATAACGACTGTTTCAAGTGCTATTTGTTTTCCTAATAGCATCTTCAATATTAGAGGATGCTGGTCATCGACTGTAGCATCTTCTATATTGTCCTTATCCATTCTTAATTGAATGGCATGTAAATCTTGTTCAAATGTGTAAGCTCGTTTCTCTTTATTGTTTCTCCAGACTTTATATGTTTCTAATGCCTCAGCATCAAACATACCACCCCAACGATCTCCACTTACAAAGTTAGCAACAAGTATATCTATTATTTCTTGCCTTCTATGGTCTCTTGCTAATTTCCTCAAAACCATTAAGTCTTTACGCTTTAGGAAAGTTTCTTTTTTACCTTTAGCTGCAAACTTATGTTTGGTTATATCATATGATTCAGTTGTGAAGTGAAGTTTTAATGCTAAATAAATTTTATAAACGTCAAATGGGTCCATTACTTACCAATATCTTTTATATTGTTTTTACCTATAACTTGGTAAGCACCTTTGTTATATGCCGGTGCAACTGTATAACCAGAACTAATCTCTTTCTTTTCCATATCCCAGGTGTGGTTCTTTGTGCCTTTACCTGATGAACTACTACCCATAGGCATAGAAGGATATTTTCTTAAATGTTCTTTATGTTGTTCTAATGTTTCATTAGTTACGGGTCTAGTAACTGCAGGAATTCCTGCCTTAGTAGTATTAATTCTTTTCGAAGGATTATTCTTTTTATAATTCTTTCTTTTCCTACCGTGCATGTCATATCTCAATGAGCCACCCATATTCATAATACCCATAACAATCTCCTATAAAAGTTTTTCTGTTTGTCTCTTCTCTTTAAGCAAATTTAAATCCAATGCTTCATTTTTAATTTTTTCTTTTAAAGATGCTGTTAAGTATTTAGACATACTTTCTATTTCAATGTCTTTTTTAATACAATAATCAACCACCATATCCATACAAGGCGAACTTGTATTGTATGCCATTTTTTCTATATACTGTGAAAACTCAGTCGATGTATGAAACTCCTTTGTAATAAGGAATACGTCACTAACTTTCTTTTCAGTCATTTCTATTGTGTTGTCCACTACGATCTTCGGGGCCATAATTTGTCTTGTTCTCCTTTACCCAATGTTGTAAATAAGAATGTACATCATTAGGACATTCTATATAAGGATTTTCACAATGGGTAGTCTGTGCTTCACTTGGTCTATCAAATTCATATATCGTAGGACAATCAAAATTGTCTGCTATAGATTGAATAGACTGAGGGTTTCCTTTTCCAAAATGTACAACAGAAGGAGCTTCTTGATCTACCATTAATTGTAATAAACCTTGTATTACATCATTAACATGGGTAAAATCTCGTTCCTTTTTTCCATTGCCATATATTGTTAAAGGGTTGCCTTGTAAGTAATCCTTTTTAAATTTTCTGATAACAGTACTATAAGGTCCATAGTCTGCCTCTCCTGGTCCATATACATTGTAAAAGTACATTAATACAAAATCTAAACCATATAGATCTCTATATAACATCAACATGTGTTCACACATTGCCTTGCTAAATGTATAAGGATTTGATGCTGCTTCTTTGTATTGTGTACTAGAAGAAGTAGCAAAAAATAATTTACAATTAAAAGTTCTAGCCCAATCAGCAACTGTTGCTGTTGATCCTATATTGTTTTTAATTGTTTCTGTTGGATATTCTAAAGCTCGTCTTACTCTAGGAGTATTTGCTAAATGAAATATCGCTTGTGGCGGTTCTATATATGCATCATGAGGATTAAAGTCTGCAACATCACAAGTATGATATTCTACATTGTCATGATTCCAAACCTTTTTACCTTGCCTTTGGTCATCAATAACATGAACAAAAAATCCTTGATCCAAAAGGCGGTGGGTTAGGTGTGACCCTATAAACCCACAACCGCCTGTAATCATTATGTTAGGTAAATCTGTTAACATAGTGCTATTATAGGTTCTTTCAAACCTTTAGTCAAGTGGTTTATAAAAAATATGGTTATCTATGCTAACTGTTTGTTTATAATGTGAGGCCCATTTAGGTTGGACCTTTTTAGAATGATACCACAAGGAACCTTCTGTAAAGTCACTTGATTGCCATCCCATCATTAATGTTGCTAACATGTATATCTCGTCCCAACATGCTTCTGTTGGTGTATCAGGTTTTCCATCACAATACCAACTGAATTGGCAAGAATGTAGATCTATCCTGCCACTTGGATAATACTTTGTCTGTTTAACAACACCACAAACAGAATCAGGAAATCTTCTATCCTCTACTCTGTTTAATACCACAAGTGCTACTGCAATCCTTCCTGCTGTAGATTCACTCCTAGCTTCAAAATATATATTTTCTGCTAAGCATCTGATTTCATGTTCATCCGCTTCCACAGGGTTTGAAAACCCTAACATTCCAAAAAATAATATCGGTAATAATTTCCATTTAATGGTCATGTAAATTCTCCCTTTACTATTAAGAAACTATTCTAGATCAATATCAATCTTCTTCTTACGATTGTATTTAGATCTATCCAGAAAGACCTTAGCCTTATTATACTTTCGAGCATATTTGGCGACAGGATTCCTGGACTTTGGAAGTTTCTTTTTCATAATAGTATTTATATTAACTTCTGTAGGGGCATAAATCAAGCACCTATAGGACCATTTATTGTAAGGCACCTGTTGGGAAATCTACTTGTGGTTTCCCGGTGCTAACTACTTTCCCGGTGTTTCAGAAGTTTTGATTGTAACGTCTAGATCTTTTCCTTCTGGTACAGAAGCTGTTAGTGATATGTTTGCTCCACAACCTGATAAGAATGATAGTACAACCAATAATGCTAATCCTTTAGCCATTCTTGCTCTCCATTAATTGTAGAATTATTTATACCATAAAGAAGTAATTAAAAAAATATTTTTTATAAATAGGTATGTAAGGTATTAATATTATTAATATCTTTACATAAGCAGTATTAATATTAAAAATAGGAGAGGTTTCATGACCACAGCTACATTTGGCGAAGTAGCGAAGCACATGAAAACCAACATTGATAGACTAAGAGAAGATGACACCTTTTGTCTCTTCTGCGATGCGGTTCAATTAGTAGCGATTATGTCCGCTCCGTTACTTTTGCCCTTAATAATAATAGTATTATCAGATCTTCAAGGAGGTATGTTCTAATGAATGACCTTCGCAAAGGGCTGACCGTTTTGAATCAAGTTGTATTGACAGCAATTCCACTAAGTATTTTTTATGCAGTGTTTTTGTTTGTTCAATGGTCAACTTAGTTAATGATAAACTGGGAGTAATACAGTTTAGGGAGGCTTCGGCCTCCCTTTTTATTCTCGCTAAGACAGCTAGGACCACGTATAGTGGTCCCAACCGTCAAAAACTATCCTTCGTTTTTCAATTTACCAGTAGGAAAATCAGGTGCTGGAACTTCAAGTTCAGCAGCTTGATCTTTTACTTCTTTACCAACAGTATCAACGACACCAGCTGTAACCTCCGCTGTAGTTGAAACAACATCAGAAACATCTTTTGCCACAGCTCCAACCATATTTGCACCAGCTTGTGTTGCTGTTGAAATTGTTGTTGCTGCTACATTTCTAGCTGTGTCTATACCGGTCGCTACTGAAGCACATCCTACGATAAAAATGAATGGAAGAATACTAAAGATTCTTTTCATCTTTACTCCTAGATACAATGTCAGTATTGCATCGTTTTATTTATAAAAATCTGACGGTTTGTCAGAAATTTATGTCCAAAAGGGTCCTTTGTACCAACCTATTAAAGAATAACGGGTACCTGAGGTTATTTTTGATATACTGTGATTGTAATAACTAGGGAATAATAAAAGAGAACCTATCTCTGAGGGTCCGTGAGTAACTGTATTAGGAGTTATTTCCATTCTAAATGTTCCTCCTTCATATGTTTCAGGATCACTTAACTGTACAGATAAAGAAATTTTCCTACATATAGGAGCTACAATATGGGACTGATATGAAGGATACATATCTCGATGCATTTGGAAATGGTCTCCAGTAGTGTATTTAGCAAATTGCCAATCTATGTCATTAGTATCTATTTTGATACCTTTTTCGTCTGCGTATTTTTCTGCTGCTTTTCGAATTTTCTTTTGACCAGGGAAATACTTATCTGTTAGAAACATAACTTTACCTGAGCGTTGTTTAGAATCTACTCCGCCACCAGCAGAGTTGGCATAGTTACTTATTTCAGCATCTCTATATTCACAATTCTCTTCAAACCATTTTATGATTTTTTCAGTGTCTTTTTCAGATAAAAAATTTTTTTGGAAACTATACATTACTCAAATGTTCTTCGTATGCGTCTCTTGCTTCAATAAGTTTAGGTACAAATTCATCTCTTGTTTCTACCCAAACAGCAGGACCGTCATCTTCTTGTGCCATTAAAATTACAGTTTGGTCAACAGGTATTCCTGTTCTTTCCTCAAACATAATAGCATAAGCTGAACATTGTATAAAGTAATTATAGCATTGTGATCTTGTTTTTCTTTTCTTAGATGTCTTAAAATCTATTACAGATAATTTGCCATTGTATTCTGCAATACAATCCACTTGACCAGCAAGTCGTAAATGGTCGGAATATAATTTTGCTTCTAGTGCATGTATATTATCAATACCATTTAATAGAGGACGAAATTCTTTGTACATTTCTTGATCTAAAAGACTCAACCTATCTGTTTCTTCAGGTAGATTGTTTAATGCGTTTTCACACAATTTATGAATTGAAGTACCTCGTGTAGATGCCTGCCTTGATATTTTATCTGCAGTTTTTGCACCCACTCGTTTCCTCCATTGTTGTATGAATGGTTTCGTTTTATGAGAAAGAATCGTCGTAACAGACGGATAAAGTTCACCTGTTGGTGTTACATATCTCCGTCCATTAGGAGTATTCGTTCGTTTGATAGATTCAATATCAATTGATAAATGATTGAACATAATAAAAAGTCCTATTATTATTTATTTATAACCATCTCAGATCTGCCTCTGTTGAGACCTTCTTCTCTAGTACCACCTGCTGAGTATCCAGCTATGTAATGTGGTCCAGTCCAAGCAACGCTATAGTTTTCAAAAATGTTGCCTCTTGGTCTGTTAAGAGCTGGAGCATTCCATCCTGCTGCTTTTAGGATATCTCCTTCACGGAATCTTTCATGAGTTAAATTTACAAAACCCCAGACGCTATTGCCTTGTATGATTTTGATGAATTTACGGCCTTTTTTAACTTCTAATTTAGCTTTAAAATCATCAACTTTTTCATCTACGTCAAAGCCAAAATCATTAGCTTTTTTGGAAGCTTCGTTCCATCTTCTGTAGTCTTCTGCTATTGCCTCGAGTAGTATATTTAGCTCTTTTTCCATATTATTTTCCTCACTTTTTTATTTAATATACATACATTATGCACTCTTAAGGACCAAAAGTCAAGCATTTTTTCAATTATTTTCAAATTTATCTTCGTAATTTACCCTTGCTAGTATGTATTCTTTGACTAAATCTGACCTAACTATGTCTTCTGGTCCAAATTCTACTGTTCCAAATGAGGGCATATCCTCTGCTATTTGTATGAACTTTTTAAGTCCTGATTTATCATTACTCTTATATAAGTCTGTTTGTCTATAATCTCCACAAAATATGATTTTTGAACTATGTCCTACTCTTGTCATTATACTGTTAATTTCCATGTCATTCATATTCTGACATTCGTCAACAATTATAATAGAGTTATCTAATGTAATTCCTCTTACAAAAGACGTACACATAAAATATAGATATTTCTGTTCAGTTAATCTTTGGAATGGTTGTTGTTTTTGTGGCAACAATTCATCACACATATTTTGATATGGTATAGAATATACATCTATCTTTTCGTCATAATCTCCTGGTAAGTGTCCTATCTCTCTTGAAGGA
>Ga0115012_10001456_pt1 | contig 13789 bp, 1 predicted proteins | sample TroAtlMetagenome_FD_88706 | JGI IMG/M metagenome (GOLD analysis project Ga0115012, IMG submission 88706) | Marine eukaryotic phytoplankton communities from Atlantic Ocean - Tropical Atlantic ANT10 Metagenome | ecosystem: Environmental > Aquatic > Marine > Oceanic | place: Tropical Atlantic Ocean...
CGCCCCCCCTCCCAACCCCTGTCCCTCCCAACCCCTGTGAGCGGGGGGCCGCCTGCGCCCCTGCCCCTCCCGGCCTCCCCCCTGCCCCGTCCTGGCGGGGGCACCCTCGGCCCTGACATCGCCCCCGCTCCTCCGCTCCCGCAGGAGTCCTCCCGTCCGGGGGACTGGATCTGCGTCAAGTGCGGCGGCGACAACTTCGCCAGCCGCGACAAGTGCTACACCTGCGGCAGCATCCGCGAGGGCGGCGGCGGGGGCGGCGGCTACGGCGGCGGCGGCGGCTACGGCGGCGACCGCGGAGGCTACGGCGGTGGCGGCGGCGGCTACCGCGGAGGCTACGGCGGCGGCGGCGGCGGCGGCGACTACGGCGGCAACTTCGGCGGCCGGGGCGGCGGCGGCGACGGCGGCTTCGGCGGCGGCTACGGCGACCGCGGCGGCGGCTATGGCGGCGACCGCGGAGGCTACGGCGGCGGCGGCGGCGGCTACCAGGGCGGCGGCGGCTACGGCGCGCGCGGCGGCGACTACGGCGGTAACTTCGGCGGCGGCGGCGGCCAAGGCAACAACTTCAAGCCGGGGGACTGGAACTGCGCCGAGTGCCAGGCGCACAACTTCGCCCGCAACTCGCAGTGCTTCCGCTGCAAGGCCCCGAAGCCCTTCGAGTGAGGGGGCTGTCGGCTGAGTAGGAGCTCGAATCGCGGGTGGGAATTGGGGGGGCAGAGTCGCATCGGGTAGCGTGGGGGGGCGCGGGTGGGGGAGAGAGTTTTGGGGAGAGAGTTTGGGGAGGGAGGGCACAGGAACGGTGGGACGGGGTTTCAGTTTTGGGACGGATCTGGGTTCATGCATACCGGGGCAGCCGTCGCGCAGGCCTTCGATTGGCGCTGAACAGGGGCGGCCTCGGGTTCGGTTTCTTTCTACTGACTTCTTCTGGCCTGGATTGAAATTGCAGTGGCATTTTTACATGGTGAACTAACTGGTTATGCATATGGATATACTGTACACACTTTTCTCACTTGATGATACTTGTGGAATACGATCCACCGCCTCTAAAAGAGGTAGCGCGCACTCGCGGCCCCGCGGCCCCACAGCTTCACTACTCCATGAGCGACAGCAGCAGCGCGACGCCCCGCTTCGTCCAGTGGGCCGCGTCCTTGTCTATCGGGATGGCCGTGTCCAGGACGAAGTTGGTCGAGTGCCCGGTGGTGCTCAGGATGCCCCGGCGGTCGGGCGTCTTGTACACGGGACACGAGTAGGTCTCTGCCGAGGAGACGTTGGCCACGTCCATCGGGCACATGTGGATGGTGGGGAAGTTCGTGAACAGGACCTTCGGGTCCGACTCGCAAAGGACGTGCTTGTCCGAGTCCCAGGCGCAGCCTTCGATGAACATCCCGTTCACCAGCACGCCGTCGTCGGGGGCCTCCTGGGGGGCTTCCTCCAGGTCGTCCTTCACAAAGAAGTCAAAGTCGACCTTGTCGATCTCGATGGTGTACTTCCGCGCGAAGTTCTGCTTGGAGCCCGTGAGGAAGGCCTGGGTGAAGAAGAACCCGGGCAGCCAAAACAGTTTCGGCTGGCCGTCGTCGACCCAGCCCTGCAGGAATTGGCACCTGTCGATTGTCTCCTTCACGTAACCCGACAGTGGCTTGAGGCTGGGGAAACTCTTCTTCAGCCACGGCGGCGGGATCTTGCCGTCGTAGACGCAGCGGAACACCGTCTCCAGCTCGTTGTTCATCAGGGCGAGGCCCTTGAGCGCCTTGCCCAGGTTCACGAGGCTATTGCGCACAAGCACCAGCAGGTTGTTATAGCGGCCGAGCTCCTGCGTCAGGACCGTGTTCATGCTGTTGTGGTAGTCCTGCGGGTATTTCCGCGTGGCGGCCTCGATGTCGAAGTCGCCCGGCCAGCGGGTGCGGATGTCCTCCGCAACGCTCTCGACGACGCTCTCCGCAGAGTCCCCCCCCCCGCCGCCCTCGCTGCTCTGCGTGAGCATCAGCGACCCCAGCATCTCGTCCGTCTCCTTCAAGTCCTTGGTGATGGTTGCGTTCTCGTGCAGGCCAAACACCTCGGGCGAAGTGATCAGCGGGATGGCGTAGATGGCGTCCAGGTACGACTTGTGGCTACCCTGCGGGGGCACCGCGTACTTGCCGCTCGGCGAGAGCTTGTACTTGTCGTTCAGGATGTCAGACGTGTAGTACACGTCCAGCAGGGTCATCAGCGTGTTCCGGTCGTGACCGTCCGTGACTTTCCCCCCGTAGTTGCACTCCCCGCAAGTGTACTTCAACGTCTCGTAGGGGATCTCCTCGTACTCGTCGAGGAACATCTTGAGCTGGCGGACACTGATGCGGAGGTCGTTCTCGTTGAACTGGTACCCGATGTTAAAGCCGATCGCGCCGAACTTGCGACGCTCCTGGAGTACGGAGTGGAAGAAGCCTAGACCGAACATCATCTTGCGCCAGGCCGAGTCCTTGGAGCAGGAGTTGAAGAACTCGCTGTCGCTGACCGGGTCGCTGGTATACGTGCGGAGCATCCCCGCTCGGAGGCCCTTCGGGGCCTCGGAAGTCATCTTCACACAGTTCTCGAGGATGGAGATCGGGAAGATGGGCGACGGGTAGGACGTCAGCCAGAGGCGGAAGTCCTTGTGGACTCCAGGCACCAGCTGCGTCTCGCAGATGCGCTCCAGGTCGGGCAGGAAACTTTTCGCCAGGTGGCAGTTCTGCAGGACGACCCAGTAGCCATCCTTACTGCCCGAGTCGATCCACTTCTTGGCGACGGGCCCCTGGCCCTGGCCAAGCGAGACCACTTCGATCCTCATGTTCCGGTCGTCCGCAAACTTGAGGAGAGCCGTCATGGGGTCCGACCCCGGGCTCAGGATGAAAAGCAGGGGCGTGCAGCAGTCGGACTCGTTGTAGCTGGGCTCGAGGGCCACAGGCAGAGGCTCCACGAACTTCTTCCCCATGCTCCCCTCCGTGTACTGGGTGATACCTGGGATGACCTTGTCGAGGCGGATGGTCCGGAGCACCATGAGCTGCTGGAAGGCGTCCAGAGAGTCCGCCCAGGGCTCGGGAAGGTCTAGGCTCTGCGGCTCGGGGCTGTCATAGATGGCCCGCCAGGACTCGGGGTTCGCTGAGACATGGTCCGCGAGGCCCTTCAAACCTTCGATGTCAGACAGGAGGCACATCTCCGTCCACATCTTCGGGCTGATCCACTCAGGGGCGGGGTTCTCCTTGTCCAAGTCGCCCACCACGACTCCGCCGGTGAGGAGGAACCGGAGCTGCGAGTTCGTGAGCTTGCCATTGGCGATGGCCAGCTTGGTGGAGAGATGGAACGCGAAGAGCAGCTTGTCCTTCTCGAAGAGGGACCGGCACACCATCACGTACAGAAAGTAGGTGAAGTGGTCCGCAAGGGACTTCAATCGAGCGCTCAGGTCCGGGCTCTTGGGACTGTCTGAGATGGAGCGGATAAAGAGCGCCGTGAACCACGCCAGCGAGTACTGGTACATGGGGTCGATGGAGGCGATATCAGCAACGCAGAAGAACAGGCACGTGGAGTGGAAAGCCACCGGCTTGTAGCCCCTTCTGGCTTCGTCGATCTTCGCCTCTGTGACGTCGGCAATTTTCTGCTTCTCCGTGATGTCATCTGAGGTGATCTTTGCCTCTTGCAGGATTTCAACCGCTTTCTTGTCCTCCAAAATGTTCCCCTCGCTCGCGCTCAGCGTCTTCAGGATCTCGTCCTCAATCTCCTTCAGTTTCCTTTTGTTCTCAGCACCTTGGACGATGAGCTTGTTCTTCTCCTCCTCCAGGTCCGGGCGCTCCTTCGCGACGACAATGCCGAGGAGCTGGTCCTCCAGCCCCTCGGGAGTTGTCATAAAATTCAGCAGCTGCACCTTGACGCAGATCTCCGGCGGGTAGTGCGGGTTGCGCAACTTCGACGTCATGTAGAGCTTGAAGTCATCGCTGTACTCCACAACGGCGTCGCCCAGGCGGATGCAGTTGGCGCCACCCTGGCGGAAAATCTCCTTCTGAAGCAGCGGCTCCAGGGTTGCGTCGACTGACTCCATCACGTTCTCGATGAGGACAGCGTGGCCGAATTGAATGGCGTTCTCGAGGGTGCGGAGGTATGTGGGGTCTGTCAGCTTGACGACCTTGAGTTCATTCTTTGCCTCCATCGTCCGGAACCAATTGTTCGCGAGGCCCTGGGGGTCAATGCACAGGGGGAAGCGCAGCTTCTGGTCCAGCGCGATGGCGTTCTGCGTGGAGAACTCGTCCTTGGGAAGTCCCTGGATGTTCCACGTTCGAATCTTGACCGGGTCGCCGAGAACGGCCGTGAGCGAGAAGTTGTCACTGCAGGGGATGTTCAATTCGCGGCATTTCTCGACCCAGCTCTTGATTGCGCTGTCGCGGTAATTCTGAGTGAAGGCTCCAAGGTACGCAACCTGGGCCGCGGAAAGGACCACGTCGCCCGTCAGCTTCTCGTACTCCTCCCCGAGTTCCTCCGCGCAGGCAGACCACCGAGTCTTCTCACCGCCAAGGCCAGAGATGAGCTTCTGTGCGCGGTCCAGCTTCACCGTGCACATCTCCACGTCCGCTTCTAGCTGCTCCTTCTTGGCCTTCTTCCCCTGCAGGTCAGCGTCGAGCGCCGCGAGCTTGTCGAGTACCTCCTTCAACTCGGCCTGCTTCACAGCGAGGGCGGACATCACAACTTCGAGCTCCGACTCCGCCTTCGCCAGGCTGATTTTTTTCGGCCCGACAACCTTGGCCACACGGTCGTAGGCTTCCATTGCGCGGACCCAGCAGCAGAGGCCGTACGCCGCGTTGGAGGCCTGCTTGATCTTCGCGGGGTCAAAATCGGGGTTCTCCACGTACGTGCGGATCTTTGTCACGATACTGGCCGGGATGTTGTCCTTGTCGAATTCGCGGAGTTGCTGCAGAAAGTTACTCTCCATGAGCATTTTCTTCGCAGTCTCCCAGAAGTCGTCCACCATCTTTCCCGAGTTGGCGTCCTTGACGCGGGCAGCCTTTCGCCCGCGGATAATGCACACAGCCTCCATGACCAGCTTCACAGCACTCGGGGGGCTCTTCATATTTTTGACTTCAGTGATGTCGGCCTTGGTCAGCGTATCCAGGGCTTTCAGGGCAGCTTCCAACATAGGCATAGCTTCGGCAAGATCGCTCTCGCACTCGTCTTTGATGGCCTTCACAGCGGCAGCCTCCTCGCTTGCCTTCTTCTCGTCCACTTCCACGACAGCCTTGACTTTGTCGGCTTCAACGGTCTCCTTCGCGATTATCTCCATGGCTTGCTCCGTCTCCTTTGTACTTTCCACCAGCTTCGGCTGCAGCTCAATGAGCTCGGCCTGCATCCCTTGCACGGACTGCTCCGTGTCCAGGAGCTTCTGGAGACCGACCTCGTACCTTTTCTTTTGCTGCGCGACCACGTCCTGGCGGTTGGACAGCAGGGATTTGTAACTCGAGAGGAGCTCCAGGTATGAGGTGGGCGTGACGTAGTAAATGCGCCGCGCCTCGGTCTTGAACCGCTCTGCCAGCTCCATTGCCGTGGCATGGAAGTAGACACAGGATTTGATGAGATTTTCCTTCATTCCCGGATCCACGGGGAGGTCCTTGAAGGAATCCTCCGCCACCGACGCGAGTGCTTCCCGCGGCCAGCCCGAGAACCAGTCAATCGTGCAGCAGTTGACCAGAGCGGGGAACATGCGAAGACGCTCGCGGAAACTGTTGCTGACGGGGGACATGGTCAGGACGATGTGGAAGTTTTTCTTGACCTCTTGCAGGAAGAAGCTCGACAGGTCCTGCTTGGTTTTGTCCATGCCGGCTGCCTTCGCCCGCGGGCGGATGGTCTCAAAGATAGCGGCGAAGTCGCTCGCCGATATGAGGTTCGGCACTTCGTACGTATTCAGAAGGTTTGAAACGTCTTCGACCATGCCTTCCCACTTGATCTGAACGTCCGAGAGCAGGAAGAGGACTCGCTTGTTCAACTCCCCAGCCATCCTGAGCACCTTTCTCAAGTCGTCGGCCCATTCAACCTTGCTGTAGGTCTTTGAGAGCTCGATCTGGAAGACCTCGTACTCTTCCATGAAGGCTGCCAGGCGGGCCAGGCTCTGCCGCCCGCTACCCCCGAGGCCGACCAGCAGGGCATGCCCCCCCGGAAGGTTGACGATTCGGCAGATGCGTGAAACGTGGCTGAGCGCGTAGCCGAACATGACGAGATTGAGGGGCTTCTTCGAAACGGCGTTGTGGTCCGCAAGGTAGTCGTTGACCACGTTCAGGAACTTCTCTTCGTCTGGCACCTCCCGGTAGAACCTGGGGTCAGCCCCTGGGACCATGAAGTCGCCGAAGCTAAGGCGGTTGAGGCCGTCCTCATCGAGCGAAACCTTCTGGTCGTCCAGCGTCCTGGTCATGACCTTGGAGAACTTTTCCTTGAGCTGGTTCTCCACGACTCGCACGCACAGTGCCGTGAGGTACTCCCGGTCATCGTCGTTGATGAGGCGGTCGTGGTACACACGCATGGTTTCATGCGCCCACAAGCGCATCATCTCTCCCGGCTCCTGGACCTGTTTTCCTGCTGAGACGATGCCCTGGAATACCTTCGAGATGTCGCGCAGATTGAAGGTGTAGTGCGTCTTGGCGGGCGTCGGGAGGAGATCGGTCTGGACACTCCGGTAGGTCTCAATCGAAGCCTTGACCATCTGCGGGATGCGTTTGCCCAGGCTTTCCGGCAGATCAAATTTCTTGTGCCACCACTGCATCAGGCTGTTGAAGATGAGCCCCAGGCTCTCATCGTCGAATTCGGTGATGCTGAAGAGACTGAAGTGGCGTGCGTACCGGTTTGTGATCCCATTCCTCCCCCCCCCGGGGGGACCCATGGCCGCGACGAATTGAATGTCCACAAGCTGACGGAACGTGAGCTCTTTCCTGTCATACCAGCCCCCGTGGTCCATCCACTGGCGCAGCAACTCGATGGGAGGCTGCGCCCCATAGGTCTCCACCTGCGGCATGTTGACGTCGTCCACGAGGATCATCATGCGCTTCCCAATCGGGGGGCCGAAGACTCCCTTCCGCCGTTTGTCGAGCTTCCCGTCGACAATGTCCTGCGTCATGTTTACGCTCGTCTGGGCGGAGAAGTTCATCAAAGAGAATGTGTACTTCTCTCTGTCTAGCCCGTTCTGCAGGTGCTGCTTGATGTAAGCAGATTTTCCAGTCCCGGTGGGACCAACGAATAGGGTGTGGTGCCCGTGGGTGATGATCGCGTCAAGCAGGAAGGTGTATCGGACAGTGTCGGTAGTCTGAACAAGAATATTTGTGAACTCCATGTCAGGGCTGAGCTGCTGGGCCTCAACAGTGTCGAGCCAGGGCTGCCATTTTCCCTTGCCCTTGTCGAACGTGTAACCGAAAACGTCCTTTCCCTCGGGAAACAGCTGCGTGAGTTTCACGGACGGGGCCGTGATGAATATCTGCAGGTCCTTGGGGGCGTCGTTGATGAGGATCTTTCTGAGCATCTTGTCAAACACCTCGCGCCCAGCAGAGTCTGTGCACGCGCCCACACTCCAGACAAGGGAGAACAGGAATATGCACTGTACCCAGCACATAACGAGGTTTTCGTTCATCTCGGCTATCTTCTCCGGGTGGTGAAACTCGTCCAGGAGAGACTCGTACAGGCGCATGAATGAGCACACCAAGTTGGTCGACTGGGCAGTCAGAGGCATCTTGCACATCTTTGAGACAACTCGGAGGCAAGGGGGAATGAGCCAGGAACACAGCGCCATGATGTGGTCCCTGTGCTCCTGAGTCAAGCCGTCCGGTAGCGTTGTGATCCAACTCTGCACGGGTGCTTCCCACCCCAGCAGACTCTCCTGGACGTAGACCATTCCGCAGCGGCTCACCGTCGCGGGGGACGCCACCGCGAGGTCTTGTACTTCGAAGATCATATTCATCAAACCAGACATGGCCACGATCTCTCCTGAATTCAGGCACAATTTTTTGTTGTCGTCCAGGACGGTGTTCATGTTCTCAATCCATATGGCGTCCACCGGCCCATCTAGCATGATCCACTTGCGGATGTCCCGCGTGTCACGGGCGGCATTGCGGAAAGAAACAGCAAGAATGCCGTCGCTCCACTCCTTCGACACGGGGTCCTCCATACCGTAGAGCTGGCCCATTGTGACGCTCTTTGGGTTGAGCACGTAGTACGCCACTTTTTTCTCGTTCATGAGGCCCTTGTCACACAAATCTCCCAGGGCCGCGGCAAGAACCTTGTACGCAGACGTTTTCATACCGAAGCTCTCCCCGACAACCATCAACCCGTGCCTGACAATGATCATTTCGTAGAGCTGGGTGATTTTGACGAAAAAGCTGTCGAGCGGCTGAAGGTTCATCTTCTTGCAGTTGTCCGTAAGGGCACTCTTGAAGGCGTCGTAGTCTATGGGTGGAAGCTCAACTCCGGGGAACAGGTCCGACAAGATCCCGTTGAAAAGCGGCACATCCTGATCGAGGAATTTCGGCACGTTGACGTCAAGAATTGCCCGCAGCATCAGCACATCTTCCTTCTCGGTAGTGTACTTCTGCTTCAGGTTGGCGGCAGCGCGCAGGACAGCAATCACAGCGCGCATGCCGTAGTCGTAGTGGTCCTGGCTGGAGAGCTGCTCCGAGCACAGGCGGTACGTCTGAACAAGCTTGCGCGCCATGGGCCTCGCCTCCAAGTACCCGTTGGAGTAGAGGATGATCTCGGCGATCAGAGCGTAGTCCGGCACCATCATCGCCACATCCCGGAAAAGGGCCTTCAGGTTGTCCGGAAGCTCCGAGCGCCCGGCGTACCCCGGGTTCATCGTGATGAAAACGTTGCAGGTATTCACCAGACGGATCTCCAGGCCTTCGAACATGAACGTCATGGCGTTCGCCGCCACAGCCCGCTGGATGGTCAGTACCTGCTGCGCAACGACCGAGAGAACTTCGAGGTCGATGCGGTTAAATTCGTCAAAGCACGCCCATGCGCCGGAGCAGGCCAGCCCCTTGAAGAATTTCCCCATAGCCTTGTAGTCAAGAGAGTCGGAACAGTTGAAGACGACACACTGGATCGCGAGGGCCTTCGCGAGGTCCTTCGTCGTCTCTGTCTTCCCCGTTCCTGCCGGCCCAGCGGGAGCCCCTCCCAGGTTGAGATGGATCGCCCCCATCAGCGTCCGGTAACACCTGTCCGTGAGAGGTGTGATGACGAGCCGGCCCGAGTTGCCGTAGTATTCGTAGCCGTAGTAAGCCACGGCGTTGATCATGCGGACAACGAGCGTGTCCTGCTTCCAGCGCATGTCGTCGTACTCCCAGTAGTACCGGAGTTGCGAAAGCCACTTGAAGTCTGAATCGTCTTCGACTCCGGACTTGGCCATGTCTGCCACGACATCGCGGGCGTGTACGTCGATGACGACGAGCGCCCCGCAGGTCTGGCGGTTCAGCTTCGTGAGGTCCCCGCGGACGGCGTTCACAAGCTGCATCAGCTGCGCGGTGCATTTGTCGGCGTACTCTGCCAGGCCCTTGGAGCCGCCCGTCTGGATGGCCTCCGTTGTCTCTGACGTCCAGAAAACCTGGGAACAGTTCAGAACGAGCTGCCCGGGCCAGTCGAAGATCCACTTATCCCGCGGAGTACTGGAGTACGCCTCGATGGCGTCTCCCGACACCTTTAAAAGCGCCTGCCGCATCTGCGCCTCGACGCTGTCTAGCCAGACTTCCACTGCCCCGGACGCGGCGGGGTCCACGGGCGTCGGGAATGGCACCTGCTCGCCTTCCTGCGAGTTCATCGCCTCGATCAGCCCATTGTCGTTGAAATGCAAGTCGCGCATGGACTCGAAACATTTCTTGACGAAGGGCTGCACGTTGGTCGGAATTTTACCCTCTGACAGGATTTCTAGGAGCTCGTCGTTGGAGAGGAAGAAGAAGCGCGGGAACGCCATCTTCTTCGTGTCAAGGAACGCGTTGAGGCCCTTCTCTACGATCTCGAGCTGGGAGTTGGCGTCCTTGAGCTGCTCCAGCAGCCCGCTGAAGTCTGCCACGGTGAGGATGTGGGGAGTCTTGTTGACGTTCTGCATGATCTCCCTCCAGATGGTGTCCATCTCCCGGAAGGCCGTGCCCTCCTTCGGGATCTGCTTCATGATTTCTTCCGACCCGAATATGGGTTCGAGGTAGATCCACTTGCTCTGGCATTTCAGCCACTCATCCAGGATGTCCTGCAGGAGGACGAGCTTCTTCTCCCACGGGCCGATGCGGTCCGCGAATGGCTGTGCGAAGGGGCTGGCCGACATGGACTGACTCTTGATAATGTGGTCGTCCAGAAGGGTCTGGGCCTCGTCCACCGGGCCACCCTTGAGGATGAAGGTCCCCGTGTCCTTCCACTCATTCAGCTCGAAGCTCAGGTCGGCCCAGTCCGACTCCATCTTGTCGAGGGTTTTCTCCAACGTCCACTCGCGGCTGGCATTGTCGCTAATTTCCTGGATCTGCTCCTTGTGTTCCACAATCTTGCGGTCAATGAGCCGGTTCAAACTAGTGTGGTCGTCGCGCTTGAACTCGAAGCCGACAGCCTCCGACAGCTTCGCCCAGTGCCGTGGGCGCAGCCCCATGTTGCAGATTGCGCTGAGGAGGCTGATGTGCTCCTGAAAGCCCTTGATCTTCTCCACCGTCTTCTGGGCCACGCTCAGGGGGTTCTCCAGCGGGTCCTGTCCGGTGGCTCCGCTGAAGAGCTTGCTCAGCTTGTAAATCTTACGGAACATGTCCATGGCGTCGCTGTCGACCTCCTCGGGATCGAGCTTGGAGAAGGGCCCATTCATCCAGGTTGCGTAGGATGAGTAGAACTGGTAGACAGTGGTCCAAAGGATCAGGAAGGGGCTCAACATGTTGTTCAAGTTGGTCACCTTCTCAAACTTCGTGGCCGGCCACCCGAAGAGTCGCTCCAGCCGGTTGATCTCCTCTGCCTCCTCCTCCGCCTGTCCCAGCCGCTTGGACATGTCTTCCGCGGCCGATGAGTAGTCCGTCCGCCTCACGATCTCCTTCCACTCCTTGAACTGCTCAATCTCCTCCTCGTACTTCATGAGAAGCTGGCTGAAAGCGGCCCGGCGCTTCTTCAGGGCGTCCTCAAAGGCGCGGTGCTCCTTGTTCACCTTTGCCACAGCCTCCTTCATGATGTCAAGCATCTTTTTGGGCCACTCGTACGCGCGGACGGCCAGCGTGAAGTCCGACTCGGGCACTGGGAACATGTGCTGGTGGAGGAAGTCCTCCATTTCCTGGTTCTCCTTGATCATTTCCTGCAGGTTTTCCTGGTCGGCCTTGGACTTCTGCATGTAAGCCTTCAGGTCCAGTACCTCCTCAGTCGTCCCGCTGACCTTCCCGATCTCCGCACTCATCCCCGAGTAGCTTTCGCAGATGGACCGGTTGCTGTCCTGAACCCTTTGGCGGATTTGGTGCAGGAGCCCGAGGGCAACCTTCTCGGCCGCGTCGGCCAGGGTCTGCTTGAATTCCTTGCATTCAAGGATGTACATGCCTGTGCGCACATTGTCCACGCACGTGCCCATGATGGCTTCGCCTGCTGCGCGGTACTTCTGGATAGCCTCCTCGTAGTCCTCGAGGGGATGCTTTGCGGCCAGGAACTCGACCAGGTACTGCTCGACATCCATGGTCATGATGTAGAGGTAGTCGTCGAACAGGGCCATGAGGCGCTTGGGGGCCACAGTGTTGGCCTGAAGCACCGCAAGTACCCTCTTCCGCGCCTCGAGGACGTTGAAGTCGTTCAGGTCTACGGACGGGACATGCACGACGCGACGCCCCCCGGTAGACATGTTCGACCCGAGCCGGGGAATGCCCGACACTGACATCACAAACTGATCCATCACCTGGCTCACAATGCGCTCAATGTCATGGAAGCTGGGCTCGAAAACCGGGGAACTCGAGACGAAGCTCATGGAGATGGTGAACGCGCCCTCGACTGACCACAGGAGCTCCGAGGAGAAGGGGTCCAACTGGTCGACGGCGATGTGCTGCTCAAAGTACCTGACGTACTCGTCGAGGCTGTCCTGGATGAGCGTGTGCAGCTGGTTCGACTGCAGCGTCGTGATGGACGAGTAGTACGAGTCGCTGTCGCCGTTGATGCATATAGGGGGCACGAGGCGGAATATCTCCGCGCTCCGCGGCACCCAGCTCGACCACAGCGCCTCCTTCACCTTCTCGCAGCGCTCGGTCTGAACCGTGAGAAAGTCCTGCGCCGTATACGGGAGGCCCTGCTGGAAGTCCTCGGAGGACGTGTCGGACAGGGTCGTCGCGGAAAATTCTTCCCACAGGCTCGAAAGCAGCAGCGCGTTCGGCGAGAGCGTCTGCAGGGTCCAGGCAATGGACTCGCGCGCCGTGTCGACGAGGAAGAACCACCCGTCAGGGAGTTCCCGCCAGATGAGCTCGTCCCTTTTCGACTTGGCTTCCTCCAGCACGCGCCCGATTGGCGTCTCTAGATCCCCCAGCATAAGGCGCTCGCGCTCGATCCTCGACGACATGACGTAGTCGACCATCGCCTTCCGGACGGAAAATACATAGTCCTCGTTCACCTCGCGGACGCAGTCGTCGACGAAGTCGTGGAAGAAATTTTCCGTCATCAGGCGCGGAGGCTCCTGCGGGATCATTGTGAGGATCTGGTCGAGCCACTGATCCTTGGCCGGCACGACCAGATCTTCGTCGATTCCGTGGTGGATGTAGTAGAAGTACCGCGCCACGGCCTCCCGCTGAGCCTCGCGCATCTCCTCCTCGCTCCGGGCAGCGGGAACGGCGGCTTCCTTCGCACTGCTGGCGCTCAGAGGCGAGTCAGGCGAAGGCACCCGTTCTCCCTTCTGCTGGCTCCTCCACGTGGAGGACTTCCCCGTCAACCTGTTGCTGGCCTTCTCCCCGAACTCTTCAAAGAGCTTCCCGGCGGCGTACTCCGACGCCGGCGAGTAGTACGTGCCAATGCGATTGATGGGAGAGTGGTAGAACAGGTCGTTCACGTCCCCAAAGCACGCGAGGCGCGTGAACATTGTGTTTGAGTTCAGCAGGGGCGCCGGGCGCTGCCGCTGCCGCGCCACCTTGGCCAGCACCTGGGACGGGAGGCGGGCAGGCCGTCAGCTCCCCGAACTGTCGCCGGGGGAGACCGGGCGCGGGCCGGGAGGGGTCGGGGGTCCCGGGCCGGGGGAGGGCGGCGACAGGGAGGAGGAGTGAGGGGCGGGGGGAGCGTGCGCACCAGTTCCGCCGCGGCTGCGTCGCTGTCCTTCGCGTAGGTGACCCCGCCCCCCCCCTCTGCCACGCCCTGCGAGTAAGCCGGCGCCCCCCGCGTCAGCCGTGCCCGGTCGCGCGGCCCCCTGTTCCGGTCAAATTGCCTGCATGTGTGGGGGGGGGGCCGGCACCCGCAGGGACGGCGAGGGGCGCGGGGGAGCAGGGCGGCGGGGCGCACCTCGTCCGCCCCCGTGGCCGCGGCCGCCCCCGAGGCGCCCGCCGCGCCCGCGGCCTCGAGCGGCCACAGCAGTGGGGCGGCCTCGGAGCCCGCGGGCGGCTTCGCGAAGGGGTCCGCGAAGGCCTCCGGCAGCTCGATGCCCTCGTCGTCGTAGGGGTCGCCCCAGTAGCCCCCGTCCATCTCTCCCCCCCCCGGCGCGCCCCCCGTCCCGCGCTCCCCGCCCGCCTCCCCGCCTCCCCGCGCCCGTCCCCCCCCCCCCCCCTGCCCCCCCCCCCCCCCCCCCCCCCCCCCCCCCCCCCCCCCCCCCCCCCCCCCGCCCGCCCCCCCCCCCCCCCCCCCCCCCCGC
>Ga0115012_10001457_pt1 | contig 13781 bp, 11 predicted proteins | sample TroAtlMetagenome_FD_88706 | JGI IMG/M metagenome (GOLD analysis project Ga0115012, IMG submission 88706) | Marine eukaryotic phytoplankton communities from Atlantic Ocean - Tropical Atlantic ANT10 Metagenome | ecosystem: Environmental > Aquatic > Marine > Oceanic | place: Tropical Atlantic...
ACAAACATGAGTACGCAAGCCCAAAAACAAATCATCACTCTCTTGCAGAAAGATTTTGGGAAAAACTACGTACAGTCACGCTCATTCAAGACAAAAAGCAAGTCTGCTCAAGAAGCTCACGAAGCTGTCCGACCGACAACGTTTACCAAGAAATCTGCTGGTACCACTGGTGACCAAAAAGCGCTGTATGAGCTTATCTGGCAGCGAGCTGTCGCGTCACAAATGGCAGATGCAGTGCTCAAGCGCACAAAGCTCCTCACAAACGTAGCTGATGCAAAAGAAACTATTCCTGACTTTAGTGTCAACGGATCACGAGTTATCTTTGACGGCTGGCTCAAGGTGGATACGCGCGCTCGAGGTGAAGATACTGAGGTGCCAAAAATTTCTGAGGGTGACACACTTATCTGTAAAGAAGTAGCTATTGAGGCAAAACAAACACAGCCTCCAAATCGCTATACAGAAGCTGGATTGATTAAAGAACTCGAAAAACGTGGTATTGGCCGCCCTTCAACCTACGCCGCTATCATGAATACTATTGTGGCGCGAGGCTACGCAGAAAAAGAAGGCCGTACCCTGCTTCCTACCGATACCGGCGACGTGGTGTCTACGTTCCTTGAGACACACTTCTTGAATTACATTGATGACGACTTCACCAGTAACATGGAGGACCAACTCGATGAGATTGCGACCGGCGAAAGAGAATACAAAAAAACGCTTGAGGATTTTTATACACCATTCCACAAAGCAGTTGAAGCCAAGGAAGATATTGAAAAACTCACTACTCTCGGACCAGGACCCAAGGAATTCCCTTGTCCAGAATGTAAGGCTGACATGGAAAAGAAGCTCGGTAAAAACGGCACATTCCTCTCTTGCTCACGCTTCCCTGACTGCAATGGAGCACGTTTGATAGATGGAACAATTCCAAAACCAGATGAACCAATCGGAAACCACCCAGACAGTGGTGAACCTATCTTTGTGATGACTGGTAAGTTTGGCCCCTACGTTCAACTCGGAGAAACTCCAGAAAAAATCAAGGGTAAAAAGCTAGAAAAACCGCGCCGCGCCTCTCTTCCCCCGGAAGTGAAAGCTGAAGACGTGACGCTTGAAGATGCCGTTCGGTATCTCTTGCTGCCACGAGAACTGGGTGAACACCCAAAAACTGGTGAGCCCGTCATGGCAAATACTGGACAATACGGCCCGTACATTGCGCACGCTGGAGACTTCCGTTCACTCAAAGATCCAAAGAAAGACAACCCTTACGACATCACCTTTGAACGAGCGATGGAAATTTTGGCGGAACCAAAAACGCTGCGGAAAGGAGAAAAAATGATTGCGGAGCTCGGGATTCATCCAAAAACTCGTAAATTGGTAAACGTATTTGAATCAAAGTCAGGCCGGTATCTCAAAAAAGGTTTCAAGCGTATTGGCATCCCAGACAATGTGAAAACAGAAGATATTACATTGGACCTCGCAGTAGACTTACTCAAACAAAAATAAAAGCCTGGAGCGCGAAATAGCACTCCAGGCTTGTTGATGTGTGATTAACCGAGTGCGACAGAGCGCAGCTCACGCTGTTCTTCAGAGATGTCGCGCACCTGTACGCCGAACGGTTTTGCCAGCAGCACCACCTTCGGTTTTGCATTGCATGGCGTAATCGAACGCGACGTCAGGCTGTCAAACAAAACACCATCTGGACGTTTCTGACCCCAGTAGCGTGGTACAGGAGTCCCGTCGCGATCGTGACCGCGAATCTCAGACAAATCAATTTTTGCAGCGTAAACGTGTTTTTGGGCTTTTACAGCCGTTGCGTTTGGCATTGGTTTTCCTTTTTTCTACAAGAACTAGGTATCGATAGTGTCAAACTAATGTTCGAAACCATGAATACTCTATCGTAGATTACAAATCTATGCAACACATTTATCTAGCTTGTCAATTTTTGAATAGCGCGTAGAATGTAGCTATGTATTCAGCTCAAGACATCATTTCTCACCTGCACAGCCCAAGCCAGACTGATTCTGAGCTTATAAAACGCGCGTATGAGTACGCTGCTGAGGCTCACAAAGAACATAAACGCTATTCAGGTGAGCCCTATATGCTCCACCTCGCAGCTGTGGGGTACATGCTCGCTGACATGGGAATGGGTCCTCGTACTATTAGTGCCGGTCTTTTGCACGACACAATTGAAGATACTGCAGTCACGTCAGACGACATCAAAGAGACCTTTGGTGACGAAATACTTTTCTTAGTTGAAGGAGTTACAAAACTCAGCTCAGTTCGTTACTACGGCACAGACAGACACAATGAAAGTCTGCGAAAGCTTTTTGTGGCTACCAGTCAGGATATTCGGGTACTTATCATCAAGCTTGTCGACCGGCTACACAACATGGAGACGCTGGGACATATTCCAGCGGAAAAACAAACCCGGATTGCCAGAGAAACCCTGGAAATTTACGTACCTGTCGCCCATCGCCTCGGGATGGGTAAGATTCGTAAAGAGCTAGAAGATCGAGCCTTTCCGTATGTATTCCCGGCCGAATCGCAGAAAGTAAAAGAGATTTTACAAAGCCGGTTTGGAAAAGCGGAAGAAGTTCTCGAGCACGAGCGGAAAGTACTGCAAAAACGCTTGGCTGAAGTCGGATTTTTAAAGTTTTCTACTTCGTTCCGCGTCAAAGGTCTGTACAGCATGTTCCATAAACTGAAGCGTAAGGAATGGAATGTAGACGCGATTTATGACCTCTTAGCTATGCGTCTGGTCGTTGACTCAGTCGAAGATTGTTATCGAGCACTCGGGATTATTCATGAGCTATGGCGCCCGCTTCCAGGACGGGTAAAGGACTACATCGCCTTCCCAAAACCAAATGGATACCAATCTATTCACACGACAGTTACTACTCCCAACGGCGTTATCTTAGAGATCCAAATTCGCACCTCACAAATGCACCGCGAAGCTGAATTTGGGGTTGCGTCTCATATTTTATATAAACAACCAACGAGTACCGACGTAGTGAAGAAGCCGTCAGTTTTCTCTTCACTTATTCCCAACCTGTTTCGTCCGTTTAAAAATCGCGAAGAAACTGAAGAGAATCTCGAAGCTCTCGCAGCCGCTCCGCACAACCAAAAAATCCCGCACTGGATTTCACAAATTGGTCACACCTACAATCACGAATCTGAAAACCCAACCAGTGACTTTGTAGAAGATGCTGAGAGTGATTTCTTCTCTAATAGAATTTTTGTCTTTACCCCGATTGGTGACGTGGTGGACCTGCCGGTTGGTGCGACACCGATTGATTTTGCCTATGCTATTCACTCAGAGATTGGTGATCACGCCTTTGGCAGTGTTGTAAACAAGAAATTGGTTCAACTAGACAGCGAACTGAAAAACGGTGACATGGTCGAAATCCAAACCCGAAAATCAGCCAAGCCGAGTCGTAAATGGCTCCAATTTGCAAAAACTTCCGTTGCTCGACGGAAGATTAAGACAGCTTTAGAAGAAGCAGGAGAATACTAACTAGACGTTAAAATTTCTGATTGAGTAGAGCCCGCTCTCATCTGACTCAGGTTCAGGTTTCTCTTCAGCAGGAGCAGGTTCACTTTGACCTGGTGCTGAATGCGGAGTGTTGTATGTCTCGTGCCGGACCGGTTCTGACTGAGGTGCAGGAGCTGCAGGTGCTTGATTTTCATGAGACACAAGTGGGGTTTCAATAGTCCGGTTGTGGTCATACGGCACTGGTTGTTTAGGCTGTACTGGCTCTCCCCCCTGCTGTGGCACCTGTGCTGCAGGCTGATTGTTTTGAAATGACTGCGGAGCATACCGGGACGCAAACGGTTGATGCTGTGGTTGAGGTTGAGGCTGAGGTTGTTCAGCCGGCTCTTGAGGTTGAGGCTCGTACACTTCGCGCTGTGGCTGCTGAGTCTCTACCTGCTCGATTGGCCGGTATTCCTCGGTTGTGCTCACCCCAGGCTGAGGTGGTACCTCGCTTTGTGTAGACGGCTCTGAAACAGGCTCATCATGGTGACTAACGAAAGAATCAGAGTCAGGCTGAGCACGACTGGCTTCTTCCTGTGGCTGAAATACCTGTCTCTCTCTCGGCGGTATCTGTGTAGACTCAGAAGGCTCAGGTGTGACCACCTCCTGCACTGGCTGCTCTTGAGCTTCGCGCACATGCTCTAATGGTGTGTGTTCAGATAACTTCTCGACCTCAGACTGTGCTGGCTCAGCTTCAGCGGCTTCAATTTTCATCCGCTCAAGCATCCCCTCTAAGTCCTCGACTGAGAAATAATCAATGGTCAATTTACCACCAAAGTCAGTCTTCTGGATCTGCACTCGCGTACCCAAGGTTTCGGTAAATTGTTTTTCGTACTCAATCAAATTACTATCGAGGTCTCCCGCTGACTTCTTACGCACCTTATCAGTCGCAATCTTACGCACAATCCGCTCAACTTCACGCACAGACATTTTTTTCAGGAGAATTTCACGGAAGATAACGTCTTGCTCTTCCGGTCTGTCACTCAGCATCAGCAGTGTACGAGCATGCCCTTCAGACATTTTGCCAAACTTCAGTGCCTCAAGAATATGCTCTGGAAGACCAAGTAAGCGAATTGAGTTTGATACATACTCACGACTTCGTTGCACCTTTTCAGCTACTTGTGCGTGCGAGAGACCGAACATTTCTGCCAGTTGCTTAAACGCAATCGCTCTGTCTACAGCATTTAAATCTTCTCGTTGCAGGTTTTCGATAATGGCTAACTCGAGCTTTTCTTGCTCGTTTTGCTCACCTTCGCGAATGATAACTGGCACCTGGGCAGTTCCAGCCAACTTACTCGCGCGGAGTCTTCGCTCCCCGGCAATCAGCTCGTATTCGGTATAAAACGTACCATCTTCTCTTTGCACTTCGTTCCGTGTGACCGTCAGTGGCTGCAGCACTCCATACATACGAATAGAGTCTGCCAGTTCTTGCAGTTTGTTTTGATCAAACTCCCGTCGTGGTTGGAAGGGGTTTGGAACTACTTTTTCTACTTCTACCCAGTAAATTGAATCTCCTTGAAATGCCATAAAAAATAACCAGCTATTACCTCCACGCTCTACGCGTTTGCTTAAGGGTATTTTAGCACATCCACTCACCCACCCTGGGGAGAACTTTTCTAGTGAATTTATTTGATTTTTCTGGTACACTCTGTGCCACAGTAGTACATACGCCTTGGTGGTGGAATTGGTATACACGTACGACTCAAAATCGTATGACGCAAGTCATGAGGGTTCGACCCCCTCCCAAGGCACAATACAAAGAACTGGCGGTCGCAAAGCGACCGCCTTTTCTTTTTGGTGAGCTCTGCTAGGCTGTATACACATGAAGAAACCTAAAGTAATTGCTATTGTGGGACCGACTGCAAGCGGCAAGACCTCTCTATCTATCGAAATCGCCAAAAAATTCAATGGCGAGGTGATTTCAGCTGATTCACGCCAAGTCTATCGCGGCATGGACCTGGGGACAGGAAAGGTGACCGCAAAAGAAATGGACGGTATTCCTCACCATCTGTTAGACGTGGCAGATCCCATGGACATATATACTGGAGTTGATTTTAAGCGTGACGCTACGATTGCTTTAGAAAAAATTATTGCTCAGGAGCACACTCCTATCGTCGCCGGAGGAACGTTTTTTTACCTAGAGTTATTACGAGGTTCAATGCAAGCGGCGCCAGTCGAACCAAACCCTGCTTATCGCAAAACATTAGAACGCTATACAAATGATGAGCTGGTAGAGCTCTTGCGAGAAAAAGATTCCCGCCGGGCTGAAAATATCGACACTCACAATCGACGTCGCCTCGAGCGAGCGCTGGAGATTATTCACACTCTTGGAGCAGTGCCTGAAGTCACTCACACAGACAGCGCATACGACTGGCTTTTTATTGGTGTGAATATACCTAAAGAGACCCTGCACAAAAACATCAACACTCGACTCCATACTCGTCTTGAAGACGGTATGATTCATGAAGTAGAAACACTACTAGAAAACGGTGTCACGCCACAACGACTGGATGATTTTGGTCTTGAGTACCGGTTTATTCTTAAATACATTCAAGAAGAGATATCTTACGCACAGATGTGTGAGCAAATCGAAAACAAAAGTCGCCAGTTTGCGAAGCGTCAACTCACCTGGCTCAAACGGTATCCGGAGATTGTATGGATGCACCCAAAAAAACTTTCTGAGATATTCCACCTAACTGAGAAATTTATCAACCAATAACGCAGTTGACCTTCAGGCTGCTTTCGCCTACACTGTTTGCACTCACGTAGAGTGAGCACTGGGTCTATAGTTTAGTGGTAGAACTACGGTCTCCAAAACCGTCAGCCGAGGTTCGAGTCCTCGTGGACCCGCACAATAAACACAAAAGCGCCGTCTGGCGCTTTTGTGTTTTGTATAAGATTTAGCAATCAGAGTATCCCTTCAACTATGCTTTAGCAGCGCACGCCAAGACTACACACACTCTGTCCGCCATACGTACTGTTTCCATACGCCCAGGCACGACTTGGTCCAGTATCCACGTGTAATATGTTTGTACCAAACCCGAATCCAGAAAAGCCAGCTTGACGAGCTGCCTGATACAAACGAATCTTATCAGCATTACTTAAACCTCTAGTAGAAAGATCAAGTGCATCGCCATGAAAGTGCCGTGAACCAGGAGTGTTTGTTTCTCTTGAACTACCAGCTTTTGCAATAGCATCATTAATCACGACTGGACGGCCAAAGTATTGCTGCATGCGGGCGTACGGCCCTGCCAGCGTCGCCTGCATTCTTCCTGCCGCCCCTGCTCTTACCATATGAGAACCCCCTGGAACTGGATCGAAAATTGGTCCCATTCCCTCATTGACAGTAACATTTCCACCTGCAATGGGGGCAAAGATACAGTTTCCAAATTCATCAAACGTATGTCCAGCAGGACAGTTTCCTCCTGCATCCGGCATGATTGGACCAGACGGAATTGAACAGCTTCCTGAGGTACTATCAAGCACATACCCTACTGGACAGTTTCCTCCTGCATCCGGAGAAACTGGCCCTGTAATTAATTCACAATCACCAAAAGCGTTGTGTGTCCATCCCAAAGGACAGTGCCCTCCTGGAGAAGTAGCAACAGTCGGAACCTCAGCAAACACACCAGTATCAATCTCTTCCTCGTTCCACTCAACCTGTAAAGTGTCCATACACTCAACTTGTGACCATGGACCATACCCTTCTATTGTTCCATCACCAGTACTTATCAAACCTCTCATTATAGTATCAACGATAAGCCAAGCGGCGAGCACTATAAAAAGTCCTATAAAAGCATTAGTGAATTTTGACTTCCCATTTTCAAGTGCGGACTGATTCCCGGCAGAAGTTACTAGTCCCCAACCAGCAACTGCCATCACTACGGCAAACACTACGAACAAAACACCGATCAACCAATTCAAAATAGTGTTCCCCATATCTACCAGGTGACAAGTATTACACTCAAGTCCATTACATGGTACAAAACCTTCTTGAGCCAGTACATCTCCAGGAAAAAACCAGAGAAGACTAGCTATAAAAGAACTGAGTAAAATTGTTTTTAGATTTGTCATATATATTTATCTAAGCTGACTCGCAACGCTCGGTATCTTTTGCACATAATTTCTCGTCTCTACGTATCCAGTATTCGGCGTACAATCTGTGCGTGAGGTGCCGTAGCAACCTGGCGAATCCCAGACACACTCCCACCGTCTCTGACCAGGACAGTCACTACTTGGATTATTTGCACCTGTCCCACCATTATATGCAGCAAACACCAATCTTTCATCACCGTCGTACCGACTATACAAGTCTGCATAAATCTGCGCTCCTAGTTGCATATTGTAGGCATCGTTGTTTAGCAGTCTATCTCTTACCTGAGCATCGCTAAGTCCTTGCAAAGCGGGGTCGTACGCTCTGGCTGTACCAGGCATTATTTGCATACAACCTAGTGCACCGACTGGACTCTGTTTATTGCGACATCCACCAGACTCCACTCGCATTAGTGCTTGCATGTTTCTTATTTGCTCTGCATTCAAACCCACCCCTGCGGCTGCGGCAGCCAACACATCATCAGGTGCGCCTAAAGCAGCAAGAGCTGCAATATCAGGGCCTGAAAGCTCTCCTGAAGCTGCTCCATAAGCAACACCTCGAGACTGACCTGGAGTAGGATGGTTCACAGGTGCAAAATTTCCAGTATTAATACCTGTTGGGTCCCAGTCTACAGACAACTGATCTTCACATTGGACAGAGTTCCAGGTACCAAAAGGAACAGAAGCGCCTTCGTCAGAAACCAAAAACCTCATTCCATAATCAATGAGCAACCACGCTGCCAGCACTATTACAAATCCGACAAAGGCATTGGTGATCATACTTTTTGCTTTTTCTTTAGCTGAAGCGCTACCAGAGGACGTCACTAAGCTAATTCCGGCCGACACCATTATGATTGCAAACACTACTGTCAAAATTCCAATCAACCAGTCTAATAAGCCGCTCAGCATATCAACAGCATGACATGCCTGACAAACCGGCTCACCTTCTCCACCGCATGGCACCAAACCAGCAGCTAAGGTAAGCGAGGGTGTAAAAAGCACTATCGCTACCAAAAATGACACCACTTTTCTTTTCATCTAAAAATAATACCATGTAGGGGCTTTGAAAAATGTGTCAGGTGTGATATTTTAGGCGGACTTGAGCATGTTTTTTGCTTAGGGCCAAAATAAAGAAACACGCGTCGGTACCCAAGCGGTCAACGGGGGCAGACTGTAAATCTGCTGGCATTGCCTTCAGAAGTTCGAATCTTCTCCGGCGCACTTTTTTGAAATAAAACATCAGACCTTATGTCTGATGTTTTATTTTTGAATTGTACTCAGAAGACGAGAAACAAGGCGCTAAGAGGCGTCAGACGAGCAGTGAATCTTCTCCGGTAGAAAAGATAAAGAGCATGCTACATGTCTGCTCTTTATCGCTCTGTTCACTTGTTTTTTACATTAGGCTGTAACTGGTGTCTTTTTCTTTACCGGCTTGGACTTTTTGGCAGCTGGTTTTTTCTTCAAATTAGTTCGTCCTTTCTTTTTGATGTCAAAATGAAGCTCGTCTTTTTTCATACTCACCTTCACTGTACCTCCTTGCAACATCCCCTCTCCGACCATGTTGTTGGCTACTGGAGTCAAAATCTTACTTTGAATGAGACGACGCAATGGTCGAGCACCAAACTTAGGATCATACCCTTCTTTGGCAAGATACTCTCGCACCTCTTTCGTGAGTGTCAAAGCAATCTCTTTCTTCTCAAGACGCTCGACAACATCAGCCACCTGGATATCGACAATATCTGCAATCACTTCTGGAGTAAGCAAGTCGAAGGTAATAATCTCATCTAGACGGTTGAGAAACTCTGGGCGGAAGTAACTCTTGAGACTATCAATCACTTTGTCTTTCGCTTGCGTATACTGAGCTGCCTCACCTCTATCGAGCGCAAACCCAAAGTTAGACATACGGTCGATGTGTTCAGCACCAATGTTTGATGTCATGATGATGACCGTATTCTTGAAGTTCACCTTGCGCCCCTTGGCGTCAGTCAAGTGTCCTGAATCAAGGACCTGGAGGAGAATGTTGAACACCTCTGGATGAGCCTTCTCAACCTCATCAAGCAAGATAACTGAATACGGTCGACGTCGGACACGCTCTGTAATAGAGCCACCCTCATCGTGTCCAACATACCCTGGAGGAGAACCAATAATCTTTGAGACTGAATGCTTTTCCATGAATTCAGACATATCAACTCGCAAGAGCGCTTCTGGATCATCAAACATAAAGTTAGCGAGAGCTTTAGAAAGCTCGGTTTTACCAACTCCAGTCGGCCCCAGGAACAAGAAAGAACCAATTGGTCGATTTGGGTCTGAAATACCTGCTCGTGAGCGTTTTATTGCGTCTGCAACCAACTTCACAGCATGATCTTGTCCAACTACATCTTCTTTTAGAACTTCTTCCATGCGCGCAAGCTTCTTCACTTCAGCTTCGAGCATGCGTGAGACTGGAATACCTGTCCAGCGTGCTACCACTCCAGCGATATCTTCTTCTGTCACTTCTTCTTTGAGCAATCGGCGCGTTCGCTGCAGTTTCTTTAGACGCTTGAGCTTGGTATCAAGTTCTTTTTCAACTGACGGAATCATGTCGTAACGGATCTCTGCCGCTCGAGTCAAGTCAGCCATTGCTTCCGCTGTTTCTGCTTCTTGACGTAATTCTTCGAGTTCTTTCTTGAGCGTACTCATTTCACCAAGAGCAGTTTTTTCATTCTGCCATTTGGTCTCAATATTAGCAGTCTGCTCTCTATATTCGCCAATTTCTTTTTCGATTTCTGTAATCCGATCTTTGGACTTCTTTTTGTTTGAGGTGATTTCAACCTCTTTCCGCAAGGCTTCTCGTTCGATTTCCAGTCGTCGCACTAAGCGATCAGTTTCTACCAACTCTTCCGGTTTATTTTCGAGCGAGATTCGGAGTGCTGACGCCGCTTCATCAACTAAGTCTACCGCTTTGTCTGGCAAAAACCGATCAGTAATATAACGTGAAGAAAGATTTACCGCTGCTACCACCGCTTCATCAGTAATACGCACGCCGTGATACAGCTCATACTTTTCAGCTAGTCCGCGCAAAATAGCTACTGCGTCTTCTTGATTGGGCTCGTTTACATATACAGGCTGGAAACGTCGAGTCAGCGCTGGGTCTTTTTCAATATGTTTTTGATATTCCTTGAGGGTCGTCGCTCCAATCACACGGATTTCTCCTCGCGCTAGGGCCGGCTTTAGCATATTTGAAGCATCCATCGAACCATCAGCTTGTCCAGCTCCAACGATAGTATGCAGCTCATCAATGAAAAGAATGACTCGTCCAGCAGCTTGCTCTACTTCTTTCATAACTGCTTTGAGACGTTCTTCGAATTCACCTCGGAACTTGGTACCTGCCACTAACAAACCTAAGTCGAGTGAAAGAATCTCTTTTTCTTTTACAGACTCTGGAACTTGTCCCAATACAATCTGCTGTGCCAAACCTTCAGCGATAGCTGTCTTTCCTACTCCAGCCTCACCAATGAGGACCGGGTTGTTTTTGGTGCGTCGAGAAAGTATCTGAATAACTCGCTGAATTTCTACGTCGCGACCAATCACTGGGTCAACTTTGTTTTCTTGCGCCAGCTGAGTCAGGTTTCGGGTGTACTTGGCCAACGTTCGGTATTTTTTCGGCGACTGTGCATCAGTCACATTACTATCACGCAGTTCTTTAATCACTTCGGTTACTCGGTCTTTTTGAATACTCGAACGCTGCATGATCTCAATAGCTGGTCCTGGGTGTTCAAGTGCAGACACAAACAAGTGCTCCACACCAACATATGAGTCACCGAGCTGTTCCGCAAACTGACCAGAAAATTCGAGCGCTTTGGCGAGCTCTGGCGTGAGATACAGCTGATAATTTTGAGAAATAGTGGTGTTGGTTTCCGGCATTTCTAGAGCCTCTAGTAACAAGTCAGTAAAGGCAATAATGTCGATATCAAGACGATCAAGAATCGCGATCACCGCACTTTCATCTTGCATCGAAAGAGCCGTCAGTAGGTGTACCGGACTGACGTGATTCTGCCCTCGCTCAATCGCTAATTCATGGGCTTTTCGGATTGCTTCTTTCGCTTTGGTTGTAAAGTTGTGAAAATTCGGCATATATACAATTTATTATACGGTACCGGCGCCATTCAGTCGAAAATCTTTTGCAGTCAGAGAATTTATAGCCGATATTCAGTAGTACGTACCGTGTCTGCGTATATTGCAACGAAACGACATCTGAGTCAATGAAGGGAGTGAAAATATAAAAAGTCCGGGAAATCATTATATGATACCCGGACCTCGATTCATTTCCCTACTTGTTTGAGTGTCGCTTTGAACAGTTTTTCGGTTTGTTTAAGTTTTGCAGCAAGACTTACAACTTGGACTGTCAGATGAGCATTAATCTGCTGATGGTCTGACAATTCGTTGATTGTCTGATTTAGCTTGATCTCCATTTCTTCTTGCTGTTCGTTCCAGCGTCTTTGACGCTCCTCCAGAGCTTCGATATCAGCGTCTTTCCTTTCGATGATTCGCTCCAGGTCGACTCGCTTCTTATACGCCATACACTTCTCCTTTTTGTATAAATAGCTTAAATCTATGCACGTTGTACACACAAACATCAAGCGCGTCAATACTGTGCCATTTGTGCCACATGCTCTTTGAGCACTGCCGCCAAACGCTGCAATTCCTCTGTAGTTGTATGTGGTGATAAAGAAAACCGTAACGTGGAGGCTGCTCGAGCAGAGTCACCAGTCACTTCACTCACCACCACACTCTCACCACCACCTGCTCCAGCACACGCTGACTTCGTACTGACAGCAAATCCCTTACTGTCGAGCACTACTGCTGCAAACTCAGTATCCAGACCAGGAATTGAGACATTGATATTATTCGCTAGTCTGTCTGCTTTTGCCGGTCCATTGATAACCAACCCAGGTACTTCTTCACACAGCACTCTCATCCCAGCATCGCGCACTTGCACTACTTCTTCTGTACGCGACTTCCAGCCAGCTTGTGCTTCGGAAAATGCTACTGCAGCGCCTACAATACCCGGAACGTTTTCGGTCCCTGGCCGCAAGTTGTTTTCTTGACCACCTCCATACGTAGCAGCCATCAGTTGCACGCGTGGACTACGTACTATCGCTCCCGTCCCCTTTGGACCATTACACTTCGCAAAATCCAACACCAGTAGATCAGCTCCTACTGTGGTAGATAAACATGAAATCCAAAGTGGAGCCTGAGCAGCATCGACATGGAGATAAATCTTTGAGCTATATGCCTTCTCAGCTTCAGCTATTGTTTTTTTAATGGCGTGTAGTGGCTGAATAGTTCCAATCTCACTGTTGGCGTACGCAACCGACACGAGCACTGTCTGCTTGCTCAGCAACTGCTTTAAGTGGGTCAGGACAATTTTTCCCGCCTCATCAACCTCCACATATTTCACTCGCACCCCCATATCGCTCAATTTCTCCATCGCCACTGTAATTGATGGATGTTCAATCTTCGTCGTCACGACTTCCATGTCAGCGTAATCCACTCCAGATACTTTCAAGGATTCAATAGTGCCAAAAAGCGCGAGATTATTCCCTTCAGTTCCACCACCAGTAAAAGTGACGAATTCTGGTCGCACTTGGATAGAGCGAGCAATGGACTCACGAGCCGACTCAACTGCTTGTCGAGCATGCAATCCTTCGCTGTGAATAGCGCTTGGATTTCCATATACACCCTCCAAATAAGGTTTCATGGCTGAAAAAGCCGCTGCAGACAGTGGTGTAGCTGCCGCATAATCAAGATACACCCGATTCTCAGTATTCATAATGCAAATCATGTCACAGAGTGCAGAAACTGTAAATAATTATCGACTTTTTATCACTCGTGCTGGAAGCCAAAATGTCTTTATTTTAGTGGCTGAAAGACCAAAACTCTGCTATACTCGCTGACATATTTATTCGCAACGCTCACTCCCCAGCGTTTTTCTAACGTGATACTCAAATTTTTATGGCTAAAAAGAACAAAAAAACAACTCCAAATGTAATCAAACGACCACCAGTAGTGGTGGTAATGGGTCATATCGACCACGGAAAATCAACTCTCTTGGACACCATCCGCAAGAGCAATATTGTTGAAGCTGAAACTGGCGGTATTACTCAACACCTTTCAGCCTACG
>Ga0115012_10001459_pt1 | contig 13761 bp, 10 predicted proteins | sample TroAtlMetagenome_FD_88706 | JGI IMG/M metagenome (GOLD analysis project Ga0115012, IMG submission 88706) | Marine eukaryotic phytoplankton communities from Atlantic Ocean - Tropical Atlantic ANT10 Metagenome | ecosystem: Environmental > Aquatic > Marine > Oceanic | place: Tropical Atlantic...
GTGACCCGGGTAGTCGAAGGCACAGGCCGCGAAGCCCATGCGGTTCATGGCCCAGGCAAAGCCCAGGAAGTCGAAGCGAGACGAGCCGTAGCCGTGGCCAAACTGCACCACGGGCGCAGGCTGCGGCACATCCTTCGGCAACACACAGGTGAAGGGCACCCGCTCCGGACGGGCCTTGTACTCGCCGTTGTGGCTGTCGACCTGCCAGAAGTCGTTGTGATCGTCGACCTCCGGCCAGGCACCCGGGTCATGGTCGAGGTCGCCAAAGAAGTTGGGGGTGATGAAGGCACCCCCCACCACGCGGTCGCCAAAGGCGGTGTAGTTCTCGATCAGCGCATCGGCGCTGTCCCCGCTGAACAGTCCCAGAGTGGTCAGGGTACCGATGAGCATGTCGATCGGCAGGTTGGCCGGGTCTTGACCAGGAACCTCGTGGGTCTGGAGCGACTCGACCACCCCCTCTGGGTAGGCCCCATCCAGAGTGGCCAGCGGCCCCTCACCCTTCAGGCCCCGCCGCACGTCGACAAGGTCCGTGGTGATGCTGCCAGTGGTGTAGGTCCAGGCATAGGCGATGTCTTCGAGGCCGAGCCCCACCTGTCCGAGCGCACCGGGAACCGGGTCAAGCGCTTCAGTCTGGCGAAGGTGGTGGACGTACTCCCACGGCGACCGCACCGGCTCGCCGTCCTCGCCCACGACCCGCTCCGTGACGACCACGGCGTAGGTGGTCTTTTCGCGCAGCGGACGCACGGGACGCACGATGATGGTGTTGGTCTCCCGCTCGTACCAGGACAGCAGATCCTCTCGGACGTCGGTCGACCCTTCCGGGTAGACATTGGGCTTGTCGAGGGTGCCGTCGTTGTCGGTGTCTTCTCCCCAGTCCAGCACACCGTTTCCGTTCAGGTCCTCGTCGACCGTGTCGAAGATGACGCTGGGATGGCCCTTCCGAGTGTCGTTGGCGAAGTAGCGATCCCCGTTGGCCGCGTCCATCGGGTAGCGACCCTGCCCCATGTCGATGGGAATGAGCTGCTTGAAGTCCGGCGAGCCCGGCGTGACGTCGATGAGAAAGACCGCATCATCCGTGAACTGCTCCGCTCCCACCTTGACGTCCAGCGCGTGACGGCCGGCCAGGTCGTCGAGGTCCAGCGGCTTGGAGAAGCCGACCGCGATGGGGGAGTAGATGCCAAAGCCGTACAGCTGGTTGATCTTGATGCGCGCCTTCTCTTCGACCCAGGTGTTGCTCGCAATGGGGACGTTGAGGCGCAGCCCGGTGGGGCTGTGACGATCGACGGTGGTGGCCAGGTCGTTGGGGTACGGAATGTCTGGAAGCGGCTCCGCATCCCAGTCCACGCGCACCTCGGGCCCACTTCCAGGTGGAGTGGCGCGCAGACCCTCGGGGTACTGGGCGCACGCAGTAGACAAGGGGACGATCGACAACAACGCAAGGGTGCGATTCATGGGCAATCCGGAGGATTCGTGGTCACGCGAGCACGGAGCTGGCAGGGCCGGTGGCGGCGCAGGATCCCGAAAGTAAAGGACTTCGACGCACACAACCTTTTCGTCGGGCCGCGACACCGACCCCAAGCGCTCTCTTTTACCGTGCGAGAAGCCCCGACACAACCGTGCGCTCGACATGGATGGCGCATCCAGATGTGGTACTGAAGGGGCGGAGCCATCTCCACGCTTTCCCGCCCACCTCCTCCGCGAGTCCAGGTCCCATGCCCTCTCTCCTGACCGACCCAGATCCCGCATGAACCGGCCGAGCTGGAGCCGGAGATCGGTGGTGTGCGCCAGCTGCAGCGCAGCGGTGGTGGGATGCGGTGGTCCATCAAAGGGCTCACCAGCCAGCGGGCCCCGCTCAGCCGACACGTCCACACCACGCGACGGAACGGAGCCTCCGCCCGCCGACTCCGGCGGAGAAGCGACGGTGCCAGACTGCGACGTCACTCCTGGAACCGAAGCCGATGGCTGGGTGGCCATCCCCCTCGACGACCATCCCGAGCTGCAGGAGCCCGGCGGCCATGTGTGGCTCTCCGACGCCGACAGCCTGCTGTACATCCTGCTGGTGTGCACCGCGCCAGGGTGCTGGGCAGCCGTGTGGAGCACCTGTACCCACGGCGCCTGCATCGTGCAGTGGGACCACAGCGCCGGTGAGGTGTGGTGCCCGTGTCACGGCTCACGCTTCTCGACCGAGGGCGCGGTGCTCCAAGGGCCCGCGACCGTCGACCTGACCGCCTTTGAGGTAGGCGAGCGAGACGGCATGCTGTGGATCAAGCGCTGGTAGTCAATGAAGCCTGGAGACCCGCTGGCTCCATCGCCTCAGCGAATCTGCGTGCCCACGCTGATCGCTACCGTGTGCAGCCAGTTCTCGACCCAGCCATCCGCCGGTGCCAGGAAGTCATCGCTGGTGCCCTCCGCGCCGCCGCCGATGTACCGGAGGTTCAGGAAGGTATCGACCCCGTTCTTCAGCGGAATCCCCGCCCGAACACTGGTGTCGAGGATGGCTCCCACCACGTCTACATCAGAGCCGTTCAAGTACTTGATGGGCGCGTAGAAGCCGTCGGCCTCAAAGCCCCAGAAGGCACCCTCATCCCCCATCGGCTGACGCACGCGCATCTTCAGGACGGGCACCGGTCCGATGTCTCGGTTGGCGCGGAAGGTCTCTCCGTCGAGGTCTTCAAAGTCGATGGTGGCGTTGCGGATCTGAAGCGAGAGGCCGAGCGCAAACTCCTTCCGGTTTTCTTCCTGCAGGTCGTAGAGCCACGAACCTCGGTAGAAGTCGAAGCCGTACCGGAACCGCATCCCCGAGCCCTTCTCGAAGGTCGCGTTGTCGATGACGAGGTCGCGAGAGAGCCGAGCGCGGGTCTCCAGGTTGAGCGGCTGGTACAGCAACACCACCGAGTGACGATCCCCAAGGGACAGCTCAGACTGCAGGCGCTTGTATGGGAAGAGGTTGTCCTGGCCGCCCTCTTCCACGTAGTCGATCATCGACCCAGACTTGGAAAACTGGATTCGATGCCCCATCACAGCCAGTGCGCCCAGCTCAGCGGAAAAGTGCACGGCAAAGGGCCTGTCTGGCTTGTTGATCGCAGACACTGGAGACACGGGCGTCGTTGCGAACGCAGCGCCCGCGAAAAGGAACAGGAGACTCATGTCGACCTCACTCGCTGGACCAGCCCTGCGCCAGCCACGGGAGGCTGTAGCGCACTGGGAATTTTTCGCACACTACCGCCGCGTGGTTTCAGAGATTGGGGCGCAGCGAGCGACGGTCAGCCATCAAATCCTTGCTTCGCCATCATCAGATCGAAGTGTTCTGGATCCCAGTCTCCCAGCTGCTTCGCGCGCTCCGGAGCCTCACGCCATCCGTTGTACAGCGCCACACATCGGGCATGGCCCTCCGGTCCACCACTCCCTTCGATGGGTGCCGCACGCGCGCCGGCCACGAGCTGCCGGCGGTGTCGGAGCGGTCTTGGCAGGATGCGGGTGAGCCGGACCTGATGCTCCCAGTCATCTCCAAAGTCATAGAGGTAGGTGAGCGTGTCTCCAGGAACGCGGAGAACCGACCGCATCGAGACCGTCCACGCGTCTTTCACCTCCACCCCAAGCGTCTCCGATGTGGGCAGGCCGCCCAGAGGGGTTCGGGCCAGATCCGCCGTGTAGAACTCGAACAGGTGGGAGCCGTCCCACGCCAGCGCGTCTTGAATCGCAAAGTGGAGATCGGCCAAGCTGGCATCTCCCCGGAGCTGAACGCGCCGCCAGATGGGGGGATGGGTCCCCAGCACCGAGATCTCGATCTCCACTCCCGGCAGCCGAACATCCATCGGCGGCCCGTGGTCCGCAAGAACATCGACGACGGAGGCTGGCATGACCACTTCCAGGACGCCAGACACCGCCCCCACGCCCACGAAGACCAGTCCCAGGCGCTGGAGCGCTGCCAGCGCCGAGTCCGTTCGGGTCAGGCCATCTTGGAGTGGACGCCCCCATCGACGGGGAATGCGAGCGAGCGGCAGCCGGCCCCCCTCATCCAGAATCCACCGCAGCAACAGCTGCCCCGTGCCCGTTCCTTCCCGAGCCTGCTCCACCACCTCAGCAGGTACGTTCAGAGCCTGGGCACACGCCTCCCGCAGCGCGTGGAGCGAGCCGTCTCTCATCCGAGTGGTCCGGTTGGCCGTCTCGCGCAGCGCTGCATGCGAGAGAGTGGCCAGCAGTGACTCCGTGTCCCGGTCTTCGGGCAGGACCGGCGGACGCCACAGGGGCGGTGCATCGCGTGCTTCGAGCGGAATCGCCTCGTCGGTATCAAGGAACGCCCACACCGCCTCAGGGGACGGCCGCTCCGCCACAGCCAGTCCCGCCTCCACGCCCTCAGGCACGCGCCACGTCAGATCTCGCCAGGCCTCGTTCGCCGCGCGCATCGTCTGGGTCAGCCCGCGTCCCGTGACACCCCGCGGCCCCCCGCGCCGGAGCACCGCTCCCGCCGTCCGAAGCGCCGCAAGCTCCATGCACACCGTGTGGGCTGCTGGATGGTCCAACAGCCTGACGTCGAGTGTAGTGAGCGCACGAAAGGCTGCCCGCAGTCCGAGCTGTTGGCCGACAAGAGACGCGATCACAGCCAGAGCCTGCCCGTCGGACACAAGCTCGGCAGGGACGGGGACGGCGCGCATGGGGTACCTCGACAATTCCCGACAATACCGCATGAGCACGCGACTCGACGGGAGGACAGACCTGGAACAACGCCAGCGCCCGTGGGCTTCCCGTCTGCGTCTCGGGCTACGCTGACGCCACGATGCCGGCAACGAACCGACGCAAGTCCCGCACCTCCCGCACCCGGTCTCGGATCCCATGGTCCGTCTGGCTGGCAGGGCTCGCCTGTGGCGTGAGCCTCTTCGCCGTGGTTCGGTGGATTCATCCACCCGCAGCCATCGACATCAACTTTCGACAGATGCGTGTCATGTCGCTTGCCATGGCCCCTCTGCTCGACATGCTGGGCTCGGTCGAGGGTGACTACCACTCGGTGAACCGGGGTCGGGCCGGCGACAGTCCTGGAGACTGGGCGAAGACACACCTGGGCCGATCGATCACCGCCATGACCCTCGATGAGCTGCGGTCGCATCAAGGCGGGCAGGAGCGATCGTGCTGGCACCGTGGCACGCCCGGCGCTGCCAACCTGTTCGCGGTGGGACGCTACCAGATCATCCCGTGCACACTGAGCCAGGCCCAGCGCCAAGTCGACGGTCTCTCGCTCGACCTCTACTACAACCAAGAAACTCAGGATGCCCTTGCGGTCTACCTTGTCATTGTCAAGCGACGCAGGCTCGGGGCGTGGCTGTTGGGACAGAGTGACGACTACACGGGCGGCGCCCAGGAGCTGGCCAAAGAATTCGCAAGCGTCCCCACGCAGGTTCGACACGGCCGCTGTCGCCGAGGACAGTCCTACTACTGCGGCGACTCCGCGGGCAACGCGGCCCTGCTGACCCTCGAACAGGTAGAGCAGGCCTTGCGGTCAACCCGCTCCACCCTCGCGACCGACCCGGACGCACAGCAGGTGATCGTAGAAGCCGAGGGAGCCCGAGGCCACCTCCGGCGTCAGGCCACGACCACGCTCCGCCGATTGCGGGCGCAGCGGAGCAGCGACCCGACACGATGAATGGACGCCGACCTGAAGCGGGCTACGGCTACACCTCGAAAGGAGGGCGACATGAGCCGCTGGTTCGGTCGGGTCAAGCGCCAGGGCAGCTGGTACACCAAGTTCAAGGGAGGCGAGTCGGGCCGTCCCGAGAAGCTCGATCGCGCCCGCCCCGAAGACGAGTGGCGCGTGACGCTGTCACCCGAGCGCTTCTACGTGCTGCGTGAGAAGGGCACCGAGCGTCCCTTCACCGGGGCCTACTGGTCTACGACTGCGGCCGGAACCTACGCCTGCTCGGGGTGTGGCCTCGACCTGTTTCACTCCGCAGACAAGTTCGACGCGGGCTGTGGCTGGCCCTCCTACACCAAGCCCATCGACGACCGGGTGGTGTTCACGGAGGGCGACCGCACCCACGGCATGGTGCGGCAGGAAGCCATGTGCAGCGGATGCGGTGGTCACCTGGGACACATCTTCCCCGACGGGCCTCCCCCCACCGGCGACCGCTGGTGCATCAACTCGGCATCCATCGTGTTCAAGCCCGACGCGCCCACCTGAGCATCCCTACGATGCCGGCGCCGCCATCCGCGCCGCTTCGGCCAGCCGGTCTCGCAGCACCGCCCGCGCCCGCTTGCCATTTTCCGTCCGGGGCAGGGTGTTGCCCGGCAGCAGGTGCACCCGCGTGACGCGAAGGTCGAGCCGCTCCTGCACCCGCGCACGGATCTGCAGCATCAGCTCAATCTTCTGGCTCCGGCGCCCGGTGTACAGAGGCGTCTCCACAACGACGTGCAGCTCTTCACCGGCCTCCCCGCCGCCGTCCAGGCCCACCGCCATCGCCATCGCCACCCCATCAAGCGACTCCGCCGCTTCTTCCACCTCGGTGGGTGCCACGACCTGACCGGCCGTGATGATGAGGTCCTTGAGCCTTCCTACGATGGTCAGTCGCCCCTCGTGGTCCATGGTGCCCAGGTCACCCGTGCGTACCCAGCCGTCCGCTGTAAACAGCGCCGCGGTGCGTCTCGGATTGCGGAAGTATCCGACCGTCTGAGCCGGACTGCGCACACACACCTCTCCGGTCTGCATTGGCGAGACCGCCGCCCCCTGGTCATCTCGAACCTCGATGTCGACGCCCGCGAGGGGCCGTCCCACACACACATGTCCCGCCTCATCCACGGAGACCGGCTCATCGAAGGTCGCGAAGGTCACGCCGACCGATGCTTCCGCCAGGCCGTACCCTGGACGCAGCACACTCGAGAGCCCCAGCGCCGCCTCGAAGCGGCGGACCGTGCTCTGACGGACCGGCTCCCCGGCCACCAGAGCCAGCCGCAAGGTCGAGAGGTTGTAGCGATCCAGGTCTCCACCAAAGCGGAGCGCGTAGCGATAGGCGAAGTCCGGCGCGGCGGTGACGGTGGCTCGATACTGACCCATGGAAGACAGCCAGTCATGGGGATCGAGCCGGGCTGGACGCAACACGAGGCGCGCCCCCAGATACAGCGGACAGAGGGTCAGAGCGACCAGTCCAAGGTCGTGCCACACCGGCAGCCAGGACACGAAGACATCGTCCCGGCGAAGCCCTGCTGCGGGAATCATCTGGCGGACATTGGCCAGCAGCGCCGCCTGGGTGAGCATCACGCCGCGCGGGTCGCCCGTCGACCCCGAGGTGTACTGGATGATGGCCAGGTCACCCGGCGACGGCTGGGGAAGGGTCTGCAGAGGCTCCACCCGCACATCGAGCAGCTCGGACACAGCCAGGGTCATGGTCTGAGCCGATCCAAGCGACGCCTCGAGACGCCGCTGCATGGGTCGGGCCAGCGGCCGAGCCGTCACCACGACCGCGGCATCCGTGTGTCGGGAGATCGCCGCGATCCGCTCCGGCAGTACGACGCCCGAGAGCGGCACCACGGTGGCACGAAGGGACAACACCGCCCAGAACACGAAGAAGAACCCGGGGCCATGTTCGTGCACCAGCACCACCCGGTCCCCTGGACCCACGCCATGCTGTCGGAGCGCACTCGCCACGCGCGCAGCCCCCCGCGCGAGCTCACGGCACGTCAGCGACGCGTTCGGGAAGGTCAGGACCTCGCGGTCAGGCGAGACCGCTGCCCGACGAGAGAGCACACCCACGAGGGTGTCTACATCGGCATGAACATCATCGGGCAGGTATCGACGCAGGGCGAGCTCGTGCGCCTCCGCGTCGGTCGCTCGAGCATGGCGCGCCTGCGTGGCCACCATGGAGTCTCCTCGGTTCTCGCCTCCGCCGACGACCTGCCAGTACAAGGCCTCGACGGTGTCCACCGCGTGGAGGTCGATTGCCGACAGAGGCGAGCCCAGGTGATGCTCGAGACGCTCAACGAGCTGCATGAGGTCCATGGGATGAACGCCCAGACCAGAGGCCAGTCTGGAGTCCGGCTGCACCCGACCGGGTTCGAGGAGCAGCTCCTCAGCGAGAAGCGTGACAAAGTCGGTGTATTGCATGGTGGTCCGTCAGCGTCCGAGGAGAGCCCAGGCTCGGGGACAGGGAGTCACCGGCGCACACTCCGCCAGGACCTCCACCACCCCACCGCGATCCACATCGCCGCGTACGGCTCGCATGGCGAGGGTCTCGAGGTGATCTGCCCAGTCGATGTGATCCTCGGAGGCGGAGATCAGCTCGCTGAGAAATGCCCGCGCATCCCCATCTCGCGGATCTGCCGACAAGGCATCGACCAACAGACGCAGCGCACCGTTCGAGTCATCGAAGATCCAGGTCAGCTGTGCAGCATGCGCGAGCAGCGGCGCCGCATCGACCCGACGCACCGCCGAAGCCGCCTCCATGCAGACCGGGATCAGCGCCTGTCCCTGCGCCATGACGAAGCGCTCGTCCAGCACCAGCGCCGTGAGGGCATCACAGAGATCTGGATGACCCGGCCACTGGGCGAGCGCAGCCCGCAACATGCCCGGCAGAGCCGACCACCAGACCGGCTGCTCCGATCGGGAGAGCACGTCGAGTGCCGTCGAGGTGGGGTCGGACAACCGCACCGGCTCAGTCCATGGTCCGTGCAGAGACAAAGTCCACCGCCACCGCCTTCTGGATCCGCGACTTGGCCCAGGAGAGCATCTCCTGATGCACTGGATGCACCTGGTAGGCCTGCATTCCGTCCATGTCTTCGTGACGGGTGATCAATGCCAGGTCGAAGCTGCGGTCCGAGCGCACCGTGTCCACACCCACTTCAATGTCGAGAAGCGTGGGAATGTGCCCCTTCATGGCCAGCATTCGGTCGCGGCACTCCGCGGCCACGGCCAGATCAGCAAAGCGAAACAGAACAACATGGGTCAGCATCGGCGCCTCCGGTCGGTCGGGCACGGGCTTTCCCGTTAGCCTGCCAGCGCCTTGTCGGATTCAATTCCGCAGAGCTTCAGTGCGCATCCGCGCCGATCGGCTGTCCAGACCGCCGTACCTTGCCCAGCCGCCACGCCGGAACACCTGTGAACCTCTCCCAACACCTACAGACCGCCCAGGCGCACCGCGCCGCCCTGCTCGAACAGCTCCGCGAAGAGGGAACGGACTGCTACCGCCTCTTCCACGGGGTTGCAGAAGGCCGACCCGGCCTCGCCATCGATCGCTACGGAGACACCATCCTCGGTCAGGTGTGGGGGGCGCCGCTCGATGATGAGGAGCGCGAAGCCGTCGAGGCACTCTATCCCGAGGTGATCTGGCGCTTTCGCGGCACCGCCCAGCCCCACACCAAGCCCAGCCGGTGCCACGAGGGAGGCCTGTCCTTTTCCTTCCAGGCGATCCACGCTGGGATGGATCCCTGGCTCTTTCTCGACTTCCGCGCTGCCCGACGCTGGCTCTCGAACCACGTCTCCGAGCACCCCGACTGCTCTGTGCTGAACACCTTCGCATACACCGCCAGCGCAGGCGTGGTCGCTGCCGCCGCGGGCGCGAAGCGGGTGGTCAACGTCGACCATGCCCGCGCCTGGACGGCGATCGGCCGGGAAAATGGCCGCGAGAACGATGTGCAGATGACGTTCCTGCAGCTCGACTACTTCGCCACAGTGCGCCAGATGGCTCGCTTGAAGGTGGGGCGCCGCGGCAGGCCACTTCCCCAGGTGAAGCAAGAGAGCTTTGATGTGGTGATTCTCGATCCCCCCACGCACTCGAAGGGTCCCTTTGGGGCGGTCGACATCGTGAACGACTACCCGGGCCTGTTCAAGCCAGCCTGGCTGAGCTGCACCGCCGATGGCGTGCTCCTCGCCACAAACCACAGCCCGCGCGTCTCCATGGAAGACTGGATCGACCAGTGCTCCCGCTGCGCAGCCAAGGCCGGTCGTGCGATCCAGGGAGTCGAAGTCATTGAGCTCGATGCAGACTTTCCCAGCTTCGACGACACCCCACCCCTGAAGATCGCTGTCTTTCGCTGAAGATGCCCCCAAAGATCGCGCATGGTACGGTCAAGAGCCTTCCTTTGGTGGCACGTCTCGGGGGACACCGGATGCCTTGTTGGCTCCTACAGCACGCCTTTGCTGGGCGATTGTTCGGCCTGCTGATCTGCATGTGGTTGGCCATCGGAGGTACGACCACGCACGCCGCCGTACCCGCGCTGTCGGTCGATCCAAACGAAGTCAACCAGACCCTCGACGGCCACGTGGAGCTGCTTCTCGACCGGACGATGACCATGGACCGCGACCGCGTCCTGGAGAGTCCTTCGTGGGAGAGCGTGAGCGCACAGCCCTACTCGAAGGGAATCGAGATCGGCGTGGTCTGGCTCCGATTTCGCATTCACAACCCGCAGGCGGTTCCCGTCGAGCGACTGCTCAACCTGGGTGCAGGTCGAGTCGATGAGATCACCGTCTGGATGACCGACGAAGCAGGGAGTGTCCAGCACTTCGAGGCCGGAGAGAATGTGGAGCTGTCCGACCGAGCAGTCCACCACTTCTTTCCCCTGTTCCCCGTCTCTCTCGACCCTGGTGAGGAAGTCTTCATCCTGACTCGACTGCTCGACGAAGGCACCATGAACATCGACATCACGCTCTCCGACCGGGACGAGGTGCAGAACAGCCTGGAGAACCGCCAGTGGATGAGCGGTCTGATGTCTGGTGTGTTCTCCCTCGTGGCCCTGTATGCGTTGGTGTTCTACCGCAAGGTCCGAGAGCCCATGATGGGCTGGATGGCCGCACTGGCACTCGCCGGTCTGTTTCAGTGGACCACCACCTACGGCACTGGCCTGACCTTGTTCCTACCCGTCGACTTTCGAGGATGGACCAGCAACCGACTCATCGTGGTCGCCTACGAGTTCAGTGCATTCTGCGCGTTTTTCTTCTACGTCTCTGCCTGCCAGCTCGATCGCCATCATCCAACACTCACCCGAGTGATCAAGGGCTTTGGGTGGCTCGGCCTGATCAACGGCGTAGCAGCCTTCGCCCTGCCCTTCGTCGTCAGCGTTCGGATCCTGTACCTGGGCGTCATTGGACTGCTCCTCACAGCCGGGCTGGTGGTCCGACGGGCAGCAGCCGGCGACAAGATCGCACAGCGACTCGTGCTCGCGGTGTGTGTCCTGCTGGCAGGCTACCTCACGACCTTGATGACCGAAGAGGCGATCCTCCCGTCCACACCGCTCAGCACCCACTACGTCCCCATCGCCACGATGATCCAGTGGATCCTCCTCAGTGAAGCACTGGCCTACCGGGTCCGACAGATCGAGGATCAGCGCCAGGCAGCCCGGCAGGCACAGCGGCTCGAAGAGGAACGTACAGAGGAGATCCGAGTCGCCTTCGGCCGATACGTCGCGCCCGACCTGGCCGCCAAGCTCCTCAACGATCCCGATGCGATGACCCTCGGCGGTCGCATGCAGACCATCACCATCTTGATGAGCGATCTGCGGGGCTTCACCGGAATGACCGACCGACTGGGCCCCCCCGCCATGTGCGCACTGCTCAACGACTACCTCGGCCGCATGACCGAAGTGATCGAGCGCAACGGGGGCATGGTGAACGAGTTCATCGGAGATGCCATCCTCACTCTGTTTGGCACGCCCTTGAAGGGATCCGAAGACGAGCTGAGTGCCTGTCGCTGCGCCATCGAGATGCAGCTGGCGCTCGAAGAGATGAACCGCGAGCTGTCGGCCACCCACGGACTGCGCCTGGAGATGGGCATCGGCATTCACACCGGAGAGGCGGTGGTGGGGAACATCGGCAGCCATCGACGCGTGAAGTGGGGCGTCATTGGCGATCCGGTCAACATGACCGCCCGAATCGAGTCGCTGACGGTGGGAACCCAAGTGCTCGTGAGCGCCGATCTGCTCGCGCGGGTGACCGAGCACGTGGTGGCCGGCCCCGTCCGTCAGGTCCAGGTCAAGGGCCGCGCTCGAACCCTCGAGGTCGCCGAGCTGCAAGCCATTCGAGCAGACGGCCTCGCCATGCCCGAGCCACCGGACCCGCAGAGACGGAGCGTGCAGCTGATCGGGTCAGCCCGGCTCCTCGCCGGAAAAGAGCTGGTTGGAGACGAGTTCACCGTGCACATCACGGAGCTCGCGATCAACGAGGTGCGCTTCCACTGCGACCAGACCTTCGAGGAAGGCACAAATGTGGCTCTGAGGGTGCAGCAGGCAGACACATGGACCCCACCGATCTACGCCAAGATCTCCCCAGGAGCCGAGACGATGGACGATGGCCAGGTGCAGACCACAGCGATCATCACCTGGATGGAGCCCGAGGTGCGCACGTCTCTGCTGGACGAAGCGGTCTGAGCGGTCCACAGACCGTACAGACCGCCGGCCCCCCTCAGGACTTCTTGTACCAGGGCAGGTTGGCTGCGGTCACGAGCCACCATGAGTCATCGTCATGTCCGATGAACTGGATCTTCCGGTTCTCCGACAGAGCCTTGTCCCAGTTCTCGGTCAGCTTGGCCATGGTTCGACATGGGGAGTAGCGCTGGCCTCCCTTGAACAGGCCCTTGGACATGAAGAAGAAGTTGCTTCCGTTCTTGTGCGTGATGTCGTGCACGAGGAAGTCCTCCTTCCACTTCTCCCGAATGGTGTCGCGCGAGGTGGTCCAGTCGTTCCGAAGGAAGGTGGCCTGGGGAATGTTTCGGGACTGCTTCGCAGACCAGACCACCCAGTTGGAATCGGAGGCCGAGCAACCGAGGATGTTCTCCGAGGCGTCGAACCGGGCCTTGATCCAGTCTCGCGGATAGGTCGGACTGACAATGAACTTGGGCTTGCTCGATCCCTTCACCTTGGTCATCACCACCATCCAGGTGCTGCCCTCGATGTCGAGATCCGTGATCACATACCCAGCCTTGATCTTGGTATTGATGTACTCCTGAACCACCGACTTGCTGCCCGTCTTCCAGCCCTGATGCAGGTAGTCGGAATTGAGCGAGGTCGCGCAGGTGTACTCGCCGTTGAAGTGGAACAAGCTGATGATGTCCATCCCATTGGCCCAGGCCCAGCTGATGAACGCCTTGGGAAAGGCCTTCGACACCCACCATGCCTGACCGGCATCCTTGGAGATACCTGCTCCCGTGTAGGTGTTGTCACTCTTCAGCTTCTTGAAGCTCTGCTGCGCATTGCCGCTCGCCTTCTTCTTCGCAGCGGCAGCAGCGGCCGCCTTGTTGGCGGCGTTCCGCTTGCGATCGGCCTCCGCCTTCCGGCGGGCCTCTTCCTTCCGCTTGCGGTCCGCCTCCGCCTTGCGGCGGGCCTCTTCCTTCCGCTTGCGATCCGCCTCCGCCTTGCGCTTGCGGTCGGCGGCCGCCTTTCGCTTCTTTTCTGCTTTCTGGCGCTCCAGCTCTGCTTGGCGCTCCTTCTCCGCATCCCGAACCTGGTCGAGAACCTCCGAGCCCAGACCGAGTCCGTCGATATAGTCGATCAGATCACTGAAGAAGTCCGAGTCATCTTCGGCATGGTCCCGACCCCAGGAGATCGCGACGCGGACGACCCGCCGCGCCTCCGACAGGTCACTGAAGGGATACCGTGCGAGGGTCTGCACCTGATAGCCAAAGCTGTGCACGGAGTCACAGGAGGCCTCCGCCTTGGTGATCAGACGCGTGGCAAGATCCGGATCCGGAATGGCCCAAGCAGCCCTGGCTGCAGTCCGAAAGTGCCCGGCGGTTGATGTCTTGGGGTTCTGAGACAGCAGACTGCGCGCCTCATCCAGATCCCCGGCCA
>Ga0115012_10001461_pt1 | contig 13745 bp, 14 predicted proteins | sample TroAtlMetagenome_FD_88706 | JGI IMG/M metagenome (GOLD analysis project Ga0115012, IMG submission 88706) | Marine eukaryotic phytoplankton communities from Atlantic Ocean - Tropical Atlantic ANT10 Metagenome | ecosystem: Environmental > Aquatic > Marine > Oceanic | place: Tropical Atlantic...
AGTAACAGTTGCTTTTTCGATTGAGAAAGCCATTTCTGCAAAGTTAGTTCCACCGACGTCACCAAGTGTTTCAGCCGCATCAGTTGTCATACCAGTACCTACACCAAACACGTCATCGACAGTGTCTGAGTTAGCATCAGCAGAAGTTTGTCCTGATTGACCAGGAGGGTTAACGTCACCAACTATAGATGAAGAACCACCGAGATGGGATCCTGCACCAGAGAAGTCTGTATCAGCTTCGTTAAATAGAGCCTCAGCACCACTTTGTGTGGTATACCTTGACTTCATTGCGAAGATAAGACCTGTTGGGCCAGTCATTGGCTGCACACCACAGATGTCGTATGCAATTAGGTTAGGCATAGCTCTTCGAACTAAACCGATTAAGATTGGATCCCAGTTATCAACGTTTGATGAAACGTTGTTAGCTGGTGCTGCTTCAGTCAATTGAAAGTTCTGCTGAGAACGCTCTTCTCTAAGAGCCTTTTCAGTGTTTTCAAGGACTGTAGCGGTTACAGCTCGGCGATGTTTGTCGCCAAGAGGAGCAGCTTCTTCTGCATCTAATACAGGTGCCCACTTCTCCATAAGTTTGTCGCTAGTAAACATAAAGTTCTCCCTTATTTACTTTTTTTAATTGCAGCGAGATATCGAGACATTGACTCATTCACTTCAACTGTTTCAGTAGAAGATTCATCAATTTCGACAATCGCGTCGGGTTGAGTTGCAGTTTCAGTCTTGAAATATGACTCTTTTAATGTATTCAACTTTGACTGATAGTCTTCAGCTGAATCAAAAGAGACACCTTCCGCAAGTGACTTTAACTTTTCGGTTTGTGCGTCAGAAAGACCTTCAGCAGCTTCGGCTAAAATAGCATCCTTATTGAGAGTACCGTTTTCCTCTTTAAGTTTGATATTTTCTTCCATAGTAGCATTTACTTGCTCTTCTAAATCATCATTTTTCTTGGTGAGTTCATCAACAAGATCAACTTTTGATTCAGGTACTTCAATGTAATGCTCATTGAAAACACCGTGCAGTGCTTTGATAAAAGATTCTGAGATTTCAGTGCGAAGACCAGCTTCCATTGCAATCTTATTCTCTTCCATCCATTTTTCTACGACGTAGTTTAAATATCCGTCAACCTTCTCAACGATGGTTGCATGAACATTTTTGGTTTCTTCCTCGAGCTCTTCCTTATACTGCTCATCAAGCTTATTGACATGATCTGCCACTTTTGCTTTAACTGCAGCTTCGAAAATAACTTCTGCTTTAGAGCGGAAGCCATCAGAAAGAGTTGCTTCAGATTCCACTAGGGCATTAAGATCTTCATCAAAATTATTGGTGTTATCAATAACTTCTCCGACTTCCTCATTACCTTCATGGTAATTAGCATATACCTTAGACATTTCGTCTTTGGACATACCATTCATTTTTGTAAACATCGCATTGATCATACCAGCTTTAGTGGCAGGCTTTTTAGCCTTAGGATCTGCTGCCTTTTTAGGCGCTGATGCATCGACGGCAGATTTTGAATCAACTGCAGCTGCAGCACCATCTACCTCTTTATCAGCTTCAGCTTCCTTCACCTTAGCTTCGTCCAAGGATTCCTCGTTAACTTCGTCAACAATTTCATCTTGGAGTTGATCTTCGACAATGTCTTTTTTATTGTCATCAGACATATTATACTCCTCCGAGTTTAAAGTTTAGAGAGGAAATCTTTGAAAGCTTTCATCTGCAAATCTGCAGAACCAGCTGACTTGATCTCAGTCTCGAGTTGTTCAATTTCTTGAAGTCTAAAAGTACCGTTTTCCAATATCCATTCTACTCCTTCCATGACTCCGTTAACGAAGGCATTTGGGGCAGAAGGATCTTGAACAACGTCGATAGCGTTTAACATGAAGTCAGACTTCACATAATTCGTACCGCCTTTAGTTTCAAGACTACCCATACCACGACTAGAAACTGCCAATTGAACTCCTCCTTCCATTAGACCTTGTACTATTTGGCCCATAGGAGTATTCAAGACAGTCGCCTTTCCCACCACATTGTTACCGTTCCAATTAAGTTCAGTAATTTTATGGGAAACTTTATCCAAGTTGATCGTTGGTCCTTCAGGGTGGTTTAATTCACCGACCGCACGACCCTTGGTAACTTGTTCACTGTTATATTTGTTAACAGCATTTTCTAAGATTTGTTTAGGATATATTCGGCCGTTCCTATTCTTCTGTTCGGCCTGCATAAATACGCCCTCAATGACAAGACTTTTCTTACCATTTTTTTCCTCTGTGATGTAGTTTAATTCTACATCATTATGTTCTGTAATAAGCTTCATTTATCCACCCATCAAATCTGTAAATTCTTTTGCAGCTTTTTCTGCGTCTTTAATACTTTTAAATTCGTCTAATTTATCACCGTCTACGTATACACAATGAAAATTACCTTTTTTAGTAATCACTGCTTCATATTTTTTCTTTTTACCAACTTTAAAGGATTTAACAACCTTTTCACCTGGCTTAGCTTTATAAGCACCTTCGTTCAGATCGATTCTAAACTGTTTGAACGTCTTCATCGTCATCGACCTTTTCGTTATCCCCTTCTTCAGCTTCAGTTTCAGTTTCTTCCGAATCTGCTTCTAAAGTCTCATCTTCGGTTTCAACTTCTTCAATTTCTGCAGCTTCTTCTTCTCCAAAGCTTTTAGCTAATTCAATTTTTTTAGCGTCTAGAGCAGCATTTAATCTATCACTCATCATCGCATCAAATTTCTTGGTGGCATTTACCATATCGTTTCCGGCAATGTCAACAATCAAATCATCTATACTCATATTTAAATTTCCTTTATTTTATTTATAAAAAAACGAATTTCTACTCGTCATCTGGTTCGGGTTTAGGCTTTGGAGGTGGATTATCATTATCATCCTGATTGTCTTCAGCATCATCAGGCATCATATCATCAACATCTCCTTCAGCTTTAATCTGTTTATCTATTTCACCTATTTCTTTATCTTTTTGAAATAGAACATTTCTTCGTATCCATTCTACAGAGAAATACTTACCAACATATTCATCAATTTCTCTTAGTGTACCAAGTCTTTCTCTTAATAGTTCAGATTCTTTAAGTTCTGAAAAGTGAGAATCCTTCATGAAATTAATTCTAATCTTATTTGCTATTTCAATGAATTCTTCTTCCGTTAATATACCTTTTAAAACACATTGAGTTTTTAGTAAGTCTATATACAACATACTAAATCTTTTTCTTAATCTATCAACAAATTTTTGAAACTTTAATTCATCTCTAGTTATTTCAGAAGCTCTTCCTAATGAAAATTGTGCTTCTTGTTCTAATCTATTAATAGGTACATTAAGTGATCTATATAATTTCTTTTGAAAGTAAATAATATCATCTATCTGACCTAGATTTTCACCACCTGGAAGTGTAGTAATTTCAGTTCCTCTACCACCTTCACGTCTTGGTAACCAGAAATCTTCTAGCATTGACATTTGTTTAGTTTGATCTTTAACTTCACCAGTTGAAGCATTATAGACAAGTTTATTTCTATACTTAGTCATAATGTTTCGTAGATACTCTTCTGCTTTACCTTTGGGTAAGTTACCTACATCTATATAAAATATTCTTCTTTCTGGAGCTCTCGAAAGTCTATATATGACAAGAGAGTCTTCTAGCATTCTCAACTGATTTACAGTTTTCATGCATTTATGTAAATATGAAAAAACCGATTTATGATCAGGAGAATATAAACCCGATGTTACGTATGCAATAGAATCTTTACTAATCTTTAACCCTTGATTAGCTTTATTCATATTGTTATTTTGAAAGATATAATACTCATTAGTCCCTTTAATTAAGTCTTGACCTGAGAGTTTATCCTTTTGCTTTTTGATTTCTTTAACTTTTTTAATTTTAAGAGGATCTATACATCTTAATTCAATGATACCTCCTTTAGGGTTATTAACATCTATTATTTTATGGTAATATAATCTTCCGTCAATATACCATTTTCTAAAAATGTCATGTCCCTGCCAATTCATATTTAAGAGTTTAGTTAAATGTGTAAACTCATCATGAATTTTTTTCTTAATTGAAGCAGATTGTTCAACATCATCTAAAACTAGAGCAACGGGATTATGTGTTTCATCCGCAACTATAGCTTCGTTAATAATGTCTTCGATAGCAGCATCAACTTCTGGTTGAGCAGCTGCATCTCTGTATTTCATAATCTGATCGTTTTCGGTCTTAGACTTTCCTCCGTCCATATCAATGTATTGCCCGAAGTGACCTCCAGCGTTAACGACCTGGCCAACACCTTCATCATCGGGTGGTACAAAGGAAACTTTCTTAGGTTCCGCTTTACGTTTTATTTCGTATCCAAATATTTCTGCCATATTTCACCTTTAAATAGGGGAGGAGATAGAAGTCCTCCCCTTTTAGTTTAACCATCAAGTAGTTGTGTTAGATTCCCAGTACTGAACTTGGAGTTCGACTGTAAATTCCTCAATCGCATTCTCAGTATCGTAAGAAAGATCGATTGCAGAAATGTTTGTTGGGAAGGTACCACGAATATCATAAAGCTTTACTGATTCGCCAGCTTTATTAAGCTGTTCAATCCTCATGTCGGCTTGATAGTCGACAGGATTTACCATACCAGTATTAGAGTTATGTTGGTTAATACCATTCATCCAACGTTCCATAGCATTACGTACTGAAAAGTCAGTATCGTTAATGATTGTTACTGTCCAAGGTTCAAAGGTTCTATCACCAGCGATTTGCAATTGTCTTCCTCTAAAAGGAACCATAATTGGTGCAATCACTGAAGATGGTAAGGTTGCAGCTTTACACATGAAAGATGTGAGTTCCACATCGCCTTGTGCAAAAGATGGAAAGTTGATTGTTGCCTTGAAGAGGTTAGCGCGGGCTCCGCCACCGACCAGCTTCGACTTAAAATCATCTACGCCTAAAATTGCCATTTTTTACCTCCTAACCTGCTATTTCACTGAAGTCTACACCAGTTCGTGTAGCAACAAAGTTCAGTGTTATAAAGTTAATAGATCTTGCAGGTTTGATGAAGATGTCTGCAACAAACTCATTAGCATCTACAACTTGACCAGTATTATTGGTTTCGTCGCAAATTACCTTAAAGTCCGTAATACCTCTTCGTCCCTTTACCTCTCTTAGGAAAGGTTCTACTAAGTTTCTAAACTGGGCTCTTGTAAATTCATCATTGAATTCAAAGAGTTGAAACTTAGCTGCTGTTGAGATAGCTTTTTCAAGAACAATAAACAAGCGTCTTACGTTGATTCTGTCGAAAGCTGAAGGTCTTGACAATAGTGTCTTATCTCCGAAGAGTACTGTACCTTCACCTGGGAATGCAACGATAGGATTAGTTCTAGCTTTATAGAGCGTATCCCTTTCTGCTTGCTTTGGATTAAAGTTAATTCTCGTTACGCCTAGTAACTGTCCTCTGTTAAAACCTGCAGGTGAAAACCATGCATCGGCAACATTGTCAGTATTTACTAGAAGACCTGCTACATGTCCACTCGAAGGAATATCGATAAATACATCGTTATACTTATCATATACCTTAGCAGAAGTTGAATCCAACATTCCGTATGAACTTGAAGTTAGGTAGTCAGCAAAAGCTTTAACTAGTGCCGGCCTTGTGGTTGCAGCTGTTCCGCCACCTACTAGTGTGACTGAACTCTGTGCACCTGGGTTTGTGGTAAAACCAGTTGGAGGAGAAATTACTGCTACGCAGTCTTTTCTAGCTACAGCTATTGCAATTAAGTCATTAGCAATTGCTACACAATCAGCACTTGACCCGCCTAGAGTTTCACTTAGTGGAGGTGATATCAATATATTGACATCATATGTTGATGCGTCTTGAACTGTGTCAAACCCACTTTGGATTTCACCAGCTGTAAAAGCATCATCATCTGTTCCACCAGTTAAACTTGCAGCGATTGCAGTTCCACCGTCACCGTCGAAAACTTTACTTGTAGCTTGCGCGGATAAGGCAATACCTGAATCGGTAAGTCCAGTGTCATGATCCATCCACCATATATACTCAGATTGGCTATTAATAACCTCTTTGTAATAATTGGTAGTACCATCGTCATTCTTGGCATCTGATGCCATAGAAAGATATTCGAATCGTTCTAGAACTGTATTGGCTGTTCCTGTCCAATGTCCATCTTCATCTAATACGATGACATGAACTTCGTCAAGAGCGCCTGTTACGCCTAGTTTTGTTGCGTGGCTCGATGTGCCAGGAGCAGCATCGAATTGAGAAGCATATGCCCAACTGGCAAAACCAGTAGAACTACATACTTCAACTTTTAAAGAATTGCCCAGTGTTCCGGGCCACTTAGCCGCCCACGATCCAACCGAACCCTGCCCAGCAGAATATGATTGAAGGTAGGTATTGGAGGTTCCAATCTTAACTGGAGTACCAGATACACATGCATTAACTGCACCTGTACTAGCACGAATAACTCTTAGATCATTGCCGTACTGTAGAAAAGCAGCAGCAGTAAAGTAGCTAGTGTTATTAGTAAGATTAGGAGTGCCAAATGTTTCGGCCAAGTTATTTTCTGAGGTGATCTGCGTCGGTACACCCATTGGACCCCAGGAGAATGCTCCACAAAAGGCACCAATGGAGGAAGAGACTGCAGGAACAACGTTAGTGAGATCGATCTCCTTAACGCGTACACCTGGAGAGACTTGGAAGCTCATTTTTCTTTCCCCTTGTAATTTACATTAAATGATTTCATAATACGGTAATTTTCATAATATTATTTATAAATAATAAAAACCTAGTAAAGTCCAGTATTTCCTACAACTTTCCAGACTTGACCATCGGATTCAATTTCTTCTTCTTCTTTTTGATCGTCTGGCATTATTCCTACTGGAGCTAATTCTTCTTCTAATACTTTCATGTGTTCAGCAAACATCATATCTTTTACATTGATATCAGTCATTTCTGCAAAATAGAATGTAGTTGCAAACCAACCAAAAAGAACTAAATTCATGACTAAGTCATCATGATTAGTTCCTTCTGCTTCATAACTAGATCCTTTTGCTACAAACGTTGATAGTTCCATAATAGTATCTGCATCTACAAGATCTAGTTTAAAATTTTCTACAAAATCTTTAAGATTTGAACACCCTATTCTTTTAACTTTCTTTGTCATCATAACACCAACAGCATTTGCTTTTACCGAAGATTCTACGTGACAATTTTCATATTCTAAATCATAGTATAATCCGTTACATACTACAGCACCAGAATCATTATTCTCTATAACAACATAAGCATCGTTGTACGTTTTCGCATACTTATAGATAATATCAGGGAAGAGTAAAGGAGAGATAGAATTATCGCGATAGACAGCTACCTGTTTGAATGGGCGAGAGCTAATATCGATCACATTAAATGTAGAATAATCCTGACCTCTTCCTTTAGCGCTATCGACAAAAATCATATATTTGCATCCCGTTGCGGGTTTCTGATAAACTGCTACTGATTCTTGTCTATAAATTGGTGGTTTTGCTTTAAGTTGTAATAGGACATTTCCCTGTATAAGAGTATTTCCAGTTCCATGAAAGTTGTTACCGAATTCTTGATCAAACTGTAGTTCTGACGTGTTTGCAATTGTCGATTCTTTCCATTTTTCATTACGCCCAGGTACATCCCACCAATCAATTCTAAAAGGTGTATATTCATTAGTTTTCTGTACAGCACCTTCCCAAAGCTTATGAAAAACATTTCCTACACCGTTTGCGGTTGATGTTATAATAACTTTAGTATCAGTACCAGAAGAAACAACCGGATAAGTTGAAGTATAGAATGCCGATGCATTTTCAACAAAAGCAAACTCGTCTAGGAATAACAAGTTGACAGACATACCTCGAATAGATGAACCCGAAGTTGCTGCAGCAATAATCCTACTATTATTACTAAATTCTATGTTTCCTTTATTAACTATCTTACATCCAGGTTGCAAAAAGAATGGTAAATTTTCAAGTGCTATTTGAATCCTGGCTAACATTTCTCTTGCAGTCGCACCCTTGTTTGCTAATATTGCAATAGTTTTTTCGGGATTAAAAACTGCATACCACAAAATATATACAACAGAACTAATAGACTTTCCAGACTGTCGACATGCCAGTACTATACTAAATCTATTTTTATTGAATTCTTTAAACATTGTTTCCTGATAGGGATACAAGTCAAAAGGAATAAGACCTTCATCTAATGAAATTATTTTAATATATTTCTTTGCGAAATAAACAGGATCTTTCATGCATTTAGCATATTCGAAAACCTGATCTTGAGTCCAAGGTTGTTCTACTCCATCCCTTTTTATTTGAGGATTTCCTAGATAACCAAACTCACTATTCTTTAGTGACGCTTGCGTCAATTGTTTTCTCTTTCTTTTTCGCTTTATCTATCAACATTCGTTGAAGATCGGTAGTTGATCCTACGAATACATTATTTTGTGTCATACTATTTGGAAGAGATAGCTTATCGTAATCTATGTCTTTTTTATCTTTTTGAAGTTTCATCAGCTTTTCAACCACGTCAGCATTCTGTCTGATGGAATTAGAAAGAACTTCAAAAGCTCTTGGATGCTCGCTTTCTCGAGCAAGGTCTAATAGAAGGTCTATACCTTCTTGTCCTTTTTCCGCTAGATTATAATACATACTTCTCGTAAAATCATAATCGTCTTGTATTTCTTTTTTATTTTGTGCCATTTTAAAGTGCCAAATCTTTCACTGTTGCAGCTGTACCAAAAGCGCCTGAAGGAGCTCCTGTAACAACTTCACCTACTAAAAAGTTCGCGTCTAGATTATTTATTTTAATTGTCGTGCCAGATGCAGTAGTACCAGTCTGTGTTACAACTTTACCCGTTGCGCCTGATATTGATCCCGTAACATTCTCACCTATAGTAAATGTTGCTACGCCACTCGTAGTCAGTATAATTTCCTGTGCATCCGGTGTAGATGGGAATGAATATGTATTAGTTACAGTATACGTATCTGTAGGACCAGCATTTGAAGGATCGGTTGTTGTAGTAATTTTTTCAAATATAGCATCTGTTGTTTGATTGTTTATGTCAGTAATAACAGTTCTAATATAACCAGAAGTAGACTTAGGTCCATAAAATCTTACTCTTGATTCAAAGTCTAAGGAATATATTATTGCTCTTCTACTTAAGAAATCCCCTTCATAGTCATCACTCATTGTTATAGAAGTTAACGTAATAGGAGTATCTGCTTTAAACTGACCATTTGCTTCTTTAACAGTAACAGTATATTCAGGTTGAAAGTAAGGAATAATTTGTTCTAAAATTTGTAAAGCTTCATCCTGTTGTTTTGTAATAATATTCAACTGAAAACCTATTCTATAAGGAACAGGTCCTAAATATTTGTCTCTACTGTTAGCGACTGTAGAATTTACTATCTGATGAGTATTCTTATGAAGCTTAGTATTAGTATCATATGTCAACTGAGTAATTTCAAAAGACATTCTTGGAAGTTTAATTGCTATTCTTGGGTCGTCTAATCCTGGTCGAGATTCTATTCTTGAAATAAACTTCTGCCTGGGCCCGTACGCGAGCGGGACCCGCGCGCTAGATAAAACTTTATTAGCGCTATCTCTTTTGACAACGTGAATATCGTTAAATATAGTTCCAAAAACCGCAACCATATTTCTTATTGCGTTGTGATAAAAATGATCTCCGAACATTAATTTGTCTCACTTGGGTCGCCGAAAGGATTACTTTCAGAAAAATCGATTATAGAGTCTCCTTCAATTTCAAACTCTCTATTGTCAGCAACTGCATCGTCTCTACTAAACTTCGATGCTTCAGCTGTATTAATACCATGAACAGCTGATATTGCCCATGTAGTTGTTCCATCATCAGACGAAACAAGGTTTCCTCCTGATGTAAATTCCCTAACAGTACTATCTGTACTTCCTACGTTTATTATATCTATAGTAGATAAAGTAGCTCCTTTATCCCACCTAGCAATTTCGCCAGTAACTCTAATAGGATCTCCGTTTCCATCAGTTCCTAGTTGCTTATATACTTTCTCACCTATAACTCCATTTCTACTACCATGCGCAACATCAAGTGTAATAGAAGCAGCATAAGAAGCTTCAAAGTTATCAATGTCAGTAATACCTGTATCGATTTGCTCATTACTATATTCAAATAATTCACATTCAAGTCTAAACGTAGGTAAATTATTCATTTGATAAAATGGTTGTTCGTGTTCTACAAATTTAATTTCAAACATCGCACGTGACATAGGCAAATATATTAAGTCTCCTTCAACAGGACGATTTGTAGTAACAGTGTTATTAAATATTCCAACTAATTGTTCCCACCTTCTTCGTGAAACAATCAATGTTGCTTGATCTCTAACTTCAAGTCCAAATTTTCCTAATAGATCTCCTTCACCCGCAAATCCTTCGGTGTTTTCTATATACATTTCTATGTTATATGCATCGGTGAACCTAGCATAGTCCTCATTAAGAAGTTCATCAACAGTAATAGAAGTCCTAGGAATATACATGACATCTTGTCCGTACATCTTCAATGATTCTATTACGAGATCTTCGAATAGATGTTGTTCTGCTTTAACTTTGGGTGAAAAGTATACGTTAGTAGGCATGAATTAACCCACCATAAAGTTAGGAGGCATTTCGTATTTAAGTTGCATTTCCTCTTCAATTTCCTTTATTTCAGTTGTAGCTTCTTCCATTATTCGGTTTCCATTAAGAGTTACACCGCCAGGAAGTTGCATGCCTTCAAATTTAGATAAATTACTCCCCCATTGTTTTTTAACCAATGCTGTAAGATATCGTTTTAAAAACATATCATTATATACGTCAGCATATGAAGCAGGATCTACTAATCTAAAACATTCCACTATTACATAGCTATCTTTCTTTAAATCGTTTTCCCAATCGGCATCTATATAAAGCCTATTCATATGTCTATTAAATCTAACTGAGTCTGCACCATTAAATACCATATGAAGAGTACTTAAATGTTGTTGTGTTTGATAGTAATTAGCTATGCCATGACCAGACCTCATATTAAACACATCATTCAGATGTATTTGATACTTAGCATCAAACATGTTAATACTTGAATCTTCGTCATCTAGTGGAAATATTTGTTGTACAGTAGTGATTGAATCTGGAATATCTATATAACCATTTTCAGTATCACCTTTAGTTATAGACTGAATATTCGCAGTACCTCCACTTCCGCCCGTTATAACTTCAGATGCTTGAAAAGGTACAGTTGTTTCTTTAAGAGTATTATATCTTAATGTTACTCCGCTGAATTCTTTTACAATTGCTTTAGCACCAGATGTTCCTCCGGTTATTTCTTCTCCAGCTGAAAAAGTACCTGAAGTAACTGTTAAAGCTAATGTGCTATTTGTTATCTTATGCTTAAGATAATCTTTATAGATAGCATCTGAGTGATATTCTTGATAGAATTGTAAAGCCTCATCGGCTCTATCGTCCAGCTGATCATCATCAACATTAATTTCAATTACAGGATGTCCCAGATTTCTAAGACAGTAATCTAATAATGTTTGTCTTGTTGTAGGTTTTGCCATATCCAAAAGTCCCGAAATTAATTTGTTCTAGGACTATTTATACTTTCTTTTATCCTATCAAATGACCAGTAAATCTAGACCAATTTTGACCATATAAAGTATAGTTTCCTGCTACATAAACAGTTACATAGTCACTTGCATTTAAGTAGTATTGGCTACTTAAACCATAAACGTTCCAACCGCTTTCATCTTGACTAATGTGTATTTGGTCCGCTGCAGAATTATTTATTCTAAGTTGTATTGTTAAATTTGTTCCTTGAGTGCTTATGATTGAACTAAAATGAAAGTAATAAGTACCAGCAACTGGAGCAGTAAATTTTCCAGTTGAAGTAGAATAATGACTACCAATATTAAATCCAGAATAAACATTGGTTGCATTGAAAACCCATACTTCATTACTGATATTAACTGACGAACCACTATACCTTGCTAAAAATGCTGGTTGAGCAGGCATAGTAACACGACCACCATCGTCTATTTTTAATTGACCTGTGCCATTAGTATCATCGCAGAATAAATATCCTCCTGTACCACCAGCAAATCTAAGCCTACTGCTACTGTCTTGATAAATTGAACCAGTAGTCACACTAGTCATGTCACTGGCGTTGTTCATTTTAATTCCACCGGCTAGATAGAGATCATGATATCGTCCACTGGACATACCTAAGTCAATTGCTCCATCACTAAGTGCGCGTGTTCCAGCGTTAATTGGTACAATAGAGTTAGCTACTTGATAAAAACCTAAACCAACATCACCTCCACCAATGTGTAATGAACCACTTTCGACACTAAGACTACCTATCTCACTACCATCTTTATGTAACTCTATAATATCCCCATCACTACTAGTTCTATTAGCAGTTAGTGGTACACCAGCTTTTGAAAGTGTAGGAAGAGTTACGGTCTTACTGCTAAGGTCCAATGTGCTGTTAAGTTCTGCAATTGTAATAGCATTATTAGCAATATCATCGGCCACAATTACGTCTGCTGCAATATGTGCCGTACCTACTGCATTATCTGCTATTCCGTGTAATGAAATTTTATCTATGGCCATATCTTATCCTTGAATTTCCATTACTGTTAAACTATAAACTCCCATAGAGTTTGCGTTTACTCTGTAAGTTCCATTTTTTGCTTTTAAATAAGGTCTAATTGTTACAGGAGATGTTGTTGGAACTGTACCCCAAGTATTATAAAGATGTGGATGCAAATCTGCGGTATCTGATCCAGAATAACCCATATGATCTGATATAATCTGTTGAGGACCAAGTACTGCACTATGAGAACTGTAGCTATCAGTAGAATATAGAAATCCACCATCTAAAGCTCGAGTAGTAGAAGCTAGATTATACCCATCTGGTATATGGACCTGAATAAAAAATTTATTACTTGTTGATCTAAATGTCATTGATACTTGTAGATTTGCTCCGCACCAGTCCGTCCCAGTAGTAGTAATATCTAATACCGAACCAGGATTCCAAGTGTCTCCACCCATTTGCACAATTGACCCTGGCGGCATAGCCACAACTCCAGATGAAGTCACACCTTGAAGTGCATCTGTTGAAACGGTTGAAGTTCCAACCAGCTCTACAGATTGAATATTTGTACCTCCAATAGTAGTTGATCCTATAGTTATACCTGTGTTTGTAATTGTTGTCATCCTAGTAAATACCCCCAAAAAACAGAACCCGATGTGTTAGTGTGATAATATCCACTAGAAGAGTTTTGATAAAAACCAAAAGTGTCACTTGCAGATAGTTGAACCATTACAGTTCCTCCAAGAGTTGGGTAGTAATCATCAGTCATATCCGAACCACTTCCAGCGTTTATTTGAAAACCACCAGTGAGTGCACTGCCATTTATGGACCCATATATATCTAACGTTTCATATTGGTACGCATATACACTAAAACCAAATACATATCTACCTGCAACAGGAGCTGTAAATTTGTAAGTGCTTGTGTTATAGTGACTTCCTATATTGTGACCACCTTTTGCAGCTGTTATATTTGGAAATCTTAAATACTCTGCGCCCTGCCATTGCCCTGATCCTCCATGCGCAAGAAATGATGGTGTGTTTGGTTTAATAACATAA
>Ga0115012_10001463_pt1 | contig 13739 bp, 8 predicted proteins | sample TroAtlMetagenome_FD_88706 | JGI IMG/M metagenome (GOLD analysis project Ga0115012, IMG submission 88706) | Marine eukaryotic phytoplankton communities from Atlantic Ocean - Tropical Atlantic ANT10 Metagenome | ecosystem: Environmental > Aquatic > Marine > Oceanic | place: Tropical Atlantic Ocean...
GTCCGGAACATTGCCGTACGTTGGCCGACTCAACACTATCGCCCGATGATCGAAGAGCGGATGGTACGAGGTAACCTCGTGCGCGAACTTTACAAGAGTCTCAAAGTCCTCGTGCCGGTGGCGCGCCTCCTCCTTGGCCGCGTCGTTGGTGGAGGTTCTGGCGATGTTGTGCGCATTCTGCATCTCGAATAGCTTGCGCCCTGCGCGCGAGGCCACGCTCTCGGCGCGCCTCGCAAAGCCTTCGACTCGCCTTCCATCCCCCGGGTTTACGATTTGGGCGTCGGCTGCGAGGAAGGGAACCATCGCGTCCTCGGGCTCGTCGTAAAAGCGCCAGCGCCACGCAAAGGGGTGCGGCGATTCTGGCGTTTCAAAGACGTCAGCGGACTGGTGCGAGATTGTTGCTTCGATGCACTCGCGGTGGAAGAGGGCCAAGTCCATCATAATCTCGGTCGCCTCGATGATGCGCTCCCACGATGCGGCGACGATTCTGTGCGAAGAGAATGTGCCCCCGGGCGCGGCGGAGCGCGGACCAAAGGTTCGGTAGTAGGTGCGCCACGCGTCGGCGTAGTCCTTGGAATCCAGCCCCCAGTCGAGGTAGCCGGCGCGCCTCGGCAGCGGCAGCTGTTCGAGTTCGCGCAGCGAGGATCGAGTCGTGAACATGCCGGCGTAGAGCTGCTCCAGCTTGAGCAGCGCCTCGCGCGCGGCGTAGTACGACCTCAAGAAACCTCCGAGCTCCACCAGCTTCTGCGAAAGCGTGAGCCCCAGCTGTTCCGCAAACAGCTCGCGCTGCTGGAGCACGATCCTGCGCGCAGGGGCCTTGCGGCCGAGGAGCTTGGCCGCCCGTTCGGCGTTGCGAAAGCGCTGGATCGGATCGAGGAAGGCGTTCACGTGGACGACCCACGGGTGCTTGGACCCGGGCGAGTTGCGCACGTCGTCGGACGGGTCCCACGTGCACAGATCGTGGAGCAGCTTGCTGACGGCCGAGTCGTCGGACGAAACGTCAAAGACAGCCGGCGGCTTCGCGGCGTAGGTCGCGGCGTAGTCCTGCAGCAGCGCGTGGTGCATGCTGAAGCTCAGCGCCTTTGCGAGCGCCACGAGCGCCGCGCCGACGTGGCGGGCCTTCCAGATTACCTTGGGGTCCGTCAGCTCTGCTTGGGAGAGGTAGACGGCCTTGATGTAGACCAGTCCGTAGCACGCGTTCTCGAACATGTGGAGGCACGTGTCGAGGGAGTACTGAGTGACGTAGACGGCCTTGCCAAAGGCGGTGACCGGGTCGAGCACTCGTCGTCCCTTGGGATCGCGCCGGCTCCACGGCTCCACCGGCACGCTGCTCGGGGTTGTCACTTCGGTGCAGTTTGTGAACATCTCGCACAAGAAGCGCAGCGACTCCTCGACGCCCTGGTTCATGTGCGTGCGGCGCACCATCATCGTCGACGACGGGGTCTCAAACTCGTCAACGTCGGTCGCCTTTGAAACCCCCTGCGGAAAGCTCCGCGGCACGAGCTGACGGAAGAGCTCGTCGAGCGTGCCACTCGGGAAGGCATTCTGCAAGAGCCAGTCGTCGTCTTTGGCGCACATGAGCTTCGCCGCCTCTGCGTACCACGCCTCCAGCAGCTCGCCCAATCGACGGCGCGTCTCGTAGTGCAGCTTGAGCGCGGGGTGCCACAGGCGCTCAATGTACTCTGGTTCGCTCGGCGGAGGCGGCCTGTACGGCTCAAAGACGATGCGCTCGATGGTCTCGCCGTGCTCGTTTGTCGTGCGCTCGCGCTTGAAGCGCTTCGCGCCCGTGGCCTCGTCCGTTTCGATGACGGCCACCATGGCCGTGCCGCGAAAGTCGCCCTCGGCCGGGTAGAGCGGCGCTCGCGTGATCGGGTCGAACTCGCTGCCGCTTGCGAGGAGCGCTTCGTACGACGAGCGCCTCATCAGCGTGCCCAACGGCGAGACAATCGTCGGTGGGTCGTACAGATCGTCTTCGAGCGCCTTTTTGAGCGGGGTTAGGGTGATGGGGTCGTTCTCTTCCATCAGCGCTTCCCAGCCGTACTCGGGGTTTGCGGCGTTGTTCGCGTCGAGGTCAACGAACCATGCGGCGCTAGTGACAGCCGGCGCCCGGCGTTTGCCGATGCAGCAATCGACGCGCAGGGCGCTCAGCGGAGGCAGCATCGTTGTTGTCTAGTATTCGACGTGACGCTGCGTAATATCTAGAATACGCCGCCTAACGCATTGTCCTTTACACTCCTAAACCAGCGCGGAGGGCTAAAGTAGTTGATGGCTAGCGCCGGTGAGCCTTGCTCCTTGTTCCGCATGATACGCCCAAGCCGCGAGAGCGCATTCATCCAGCGCGACGCGCCTAGGCGCCACTCGGGCGTGGAAGGCACGGCCTTCTTCGAGCGCCGCCCGTGGCCCAGCTCGGCCAGGAACGAGGCCGCGTAGAGCATGGCCGCGTCGATGTTCAGGGTGCGAATCCAGTTTTCGCGCTCGCCGAGCACCGAAGCCGGGAATTTGCTCTCGTCCCAGTACTGCAGCTTCGGCTCGTCCTTATCGGCGCGCATGCGTCTCGAGATGACGGCATTGCGGTCGAGCGTCTCGCGGTACATGCGCGACACGTTCGCCGCGCGCCGGGACGCGGACGGCGCGGCCGAGAGCTCTTCAAACGTGGCGCACCGGATGCACCGATCGTACTCTTGCCACGTTTGCATCGCGCACACGCTGCTGCAAAAGCGCAGTTCCGAGAGGCGCGCGCGCCGCTCTTTGCTCGTGGCGCACATGCGAGCTGCCATCCAGTACTCGGTTAGCTTTTCGGCGTCGTCGTTTGCCTCGCGCGAGCATAGGCTTGTAAACGGAACGTTTGCCCAGCTCTCGGGCGGCTCGGGGTGCGCTGGTCTCGAGCACTTCTTGCGATTGCACGGTACGAGGATCGATCGCGACGGTGCGTTGTCGCCTACGATTTCCAGTGCATATTGCGCCGTCCATCTCAAAAATCCGGCAAAGATACGCACGCGCAAGGGCAGGTTTTCGGGCAAGCCTTCGACGGCCACGAGTCCGTTTGTGTAGCTTTTGAGATTGGCGCTCTGGGGCGCGTCTTCGCGTAGCTGCTCGTCATTTGCGACGCGTATCGCAAACGCCGTCCATACTACCACGCAAGAGTGCGGCCCGTCGGCCATCTGCTCGACGACCGCGCAATCCGGGTGTGGATCGTGTACCGATCGGGTGCCCGGTTGCCGTAGGTGGATGTCGTTGATGCAAGACGGCAAACCGTCCAGTATGTGCACGTCATGGTTTAGAAACGTGGCGCGCGGAACGCCCATTCGGAACTGCTCGAATGCGCAAATCCATGCCCACCGGAGTTCGTCGAGCTTTACCAAGTCGCGCGCTTCGCGACAAGTCGCCGGCAGTAGGAGAATAGCATGCGCGAGCGCGTCTCGGACGGATTCGTTTGAATTCGTTGTAGGCGGCTCGCAAATGCGAGCCTGGACGATGTCGAGCGAATTTGGCAGCAGCGGCGTAAACGGTAGGGCCATGCCAGCGACTGCCGTGGGTGTACTTGCACTATCCAAACAGACGGCTAGCGCGGCTGGAGCTCGTGCCGCTCCCCCTTTTAGACTAGGCTCGCAAGCTACAGCCGATGGCCTCCTCGGCCGCGCAAGCTGTGGACAAGGACGAGCAGGAACACGCGCATCACCATTGGTGCAACGACGATGTTGTGCTCAAGCCGCTCGAAGAAGTGTCATTCGTGACCGCCTCGGCTGCAGAGTGCGCATTCAAAAAAGAACAGGTGCTTTGGCCACACAATGTCAACGAGCCGCGGAGGGTAAAGAACAAGTTCGAAGGCGCAAAATGGAAGCGCGCGCCCAGCGGGTTGGCAAATATGGATATTCTTCAAGACGCACACGCTGAGCTCAACAGGCTGACCGTCATTCACGAAGGCGCGCACTTTCCGCGCCTCTGTGCCGCCGAGCGCGCCGAGCTCCATGCGGCCCGCATGGGCGCGCCGCCGCGGGGCTCGATGCCGCCCGCGCGTGCGCTTTCGATCACAATCCTAATGCCCAACGTGAGCAATCCGTCATCTGTTACCGATCTCTTGGACGCGGCGGCGTACCTCGCGGCGACGCCGGGAGGGACGAAGAAGAGGAGCGCGTCGCACGACGCACGAATGTCCTTTCTGGCCGGCGGCAACGCCGGCAAGTATCTGAGCGGTATCAAAGCAACGCGGCAGCACCTCGGCAACCTAGAGGAAAACACGCACGCCGACGTTTACATCGCATGGGCTGTGCGTCCCGAGACCGCACTAGCAAACGATCGAGAGGCAAAGCCAATCGAGGCGCGCCTGTACGCCATCCCCTACAAGGCAACCGCTTTTGAGTACGCCGAGACGCTTCTCGGCATCATTCGGCTCGTGCTACGAGAGGCGCCAAATGCGCCAAGTTCGCGACTCCTCGAGAGCTACGGTGATATGAACTACGACAATAGCCACGACCTCAACCTTTCGCCAGGGGAGGACGTCGAATGCGCGTACGAACGGTCGGTCATCCGCACGGCCAACCGCTTCTTCGAGCTGCTGTACATCAACGAGAAGCCGTTGTGGGCGGAAAAGACGCAACAATTTATCGCCGATGGCTACAAGATGGACTTTACAAAGATGTGGGCGCGAATGGTCCCGCAACCAAAGGAGGAAAAGCAAAAGGCCGAGCTTTGTTCGCGCAAGGTTTCGTTCGCTGCGCTGATTCACCACAAGGGCAGCGAGGCGTACGAGGCGTACCCTGGCGAAAGGGCGTGCGACCTCATTGCATCGATGAAAAAGCAGCAGCAGAAGAGGGATGGAGAGATCTTCGGACTGATGCCGCCCAAAGGCGAGGACCACAACGTTGGCCTCCACGCGTTCTGGGTCGAGCGCGTCTCGGCCGATATTGGCGAGGAACTTTCCGACTACGGGTTGAAGTCGGCGCCGGGCCTCTGGTTTCGTTGGAACAACACTAAGGATACCATCGTCGACAGGCTGGTGTTTCGGATCGTTCCGATCGACGATCGCCTATTTACGAAATACATGCTGTTCCCTGTCACGCACCGCAACGTACGGGGAATGCACGAAGCGCACCGCAACGCCATCTTCGAGGCGTTTGAAAACGCCCTTTACGGGTACTTGGACTACTTTCAAGAAGTCGAGAACCCCAACAGTCGCAAGCGCAAATACCTCGAGTCGTCGGACATGCCGTGCACGCCTGGGCGCTTCGAGTTTGTCGGAAAGCGACAACGCGTCGACTGGGAAAAGGAGCATGAGACGGCCCGGCTCATGGCGGTACCGTTTAGAAACCCGGGCCAACGGCTCGGGGATGTATTCTCGCAGCTCAAAAACGCCGGCGCCGATGCGTTGTGCAGCATGATTGCGGCGATGGCCGCAGGTACGGACCACGAGGCGACGCTCCTGGAAGGCGTTCGGTGCGCCACGCACTGGATGACCAGCGGCCCGACGGCCAAGCGCATGCTTGATCAAATAAACAACGGAGAGGCTCCGAAGGAGCCCGCCGCCGCCGCTCCGGCACCCGAGACGCCTTCGGAACCGGCGCCAGCGCCGGCGCCCAAGCCGCCCAAGCCGCCCAAGCCGCCGCCGGCGCCGCCAGGACCGTTGCCAACGCCCGCGGAGATCTACGAGTTCTCGTCGCCGGCGCTCGACCGCCTGATGCGCGACTCGATGCGCATCGACGATTCCCTCCGCGAGGAGGCACTGTTCGAAGTGAGCTTTCCGGATCGCAAGCGTAAGACGATTACTTCGGAAAAAGAGGATCCCACGGAAGCTGCGGCGGAGATTGCTGTCCGCGAAGCCGAATATGACGCGGAGAGGCGCGATATGCTTGCCGAGGCGAAGCAAGCACTGGTCCCGGTGGAAGCGTTGTTGAAGAATGCCTTCGACGTTCAAGGCGACTTTTTGACGGACGAGATGATGTCGGAGCTGCACCAGCTTGGCAACTCGACGACAAAGATGGTGCACCTGCTGCGCGCCATCCGCGGTAAGACGGACATTGTTCGAAACTGCTCGCTGATCGTCTGCAGGCCCGTGTCGCTACGACCAAAAGTCGAGACTTCGTTTTACAACATCCCGCGAACCGGCGCAATCAAGGCCGAGCGGATCGACCAGGTTCTCAATCGCTGTCACGAATCGAAGTCTACGCCCGGACTTCGGATCCTACTGTGGAGGCAAGAGCCGGAGCGCATGCTCTTCCACCTGCCGCGGAAGTCGCCGGTGGAAGACCGCTAGATTTAGACTGTGTGTGTGCTCTATGATCAGAGCCGTTTAAAATGGTCGAGGTGCTGACCGATTGCTCGGCCGGCTCAGACTACGGTGGCGCGGCCATTGTCGCGATTGTGTTCCTAAGCGTCTTCGTTGTATTGATCGTCGGCGACGGTGCCTTGAGCGGGTTTGCAATTTGGAAGGCAATCCAGCGGGGCGAGCAAATGCCGGACAGCGAGCGCGTAAGACGCGCAAAGAATGTGTTACTGAGGCTATGCGTCACATCCCAGTGTCCCGGTCTAGAGTCGATGCCCTTAAAGTCGGAAGTGTTAATGCGGAGACTTTAGTTGTCAGAAAAAGCTTGTATTCACTCAACTCGCACTCTACGCACATCCGCACACTCTACTTTCCAAGCCGCGAGGCGATCATCGCCTTTTGCCCTTCGGCATCGAGCGTCAGGTACGTCTTGTACGCTTCGATTGGCTCCTTGTTCTTCGCGTTGGCGATGTCGTGCCACTTCTTCTTGCCCTCCTCGTCGAGCTCTTTCCACATCGTCGAGACGACGTTGAGGCCGTAGATCTCGCCAGCCACCTTGGCTCCCCCCGGCGTGATCTTCCCATTGGTCCAATGGTACTTTGCCGCTGTCGCCTTCTTGAAGGCCTCGTCCGTGGTAAACTTGCCCAAAACGCTCTCCTGGTATTCAAAGTAGCCGGTCGTCGTCTTGAACGACTCCGGAAGCTTCTTGCGCCCAGGCTTCTTCTTTGCAGGCTCCTCGAGCACCGCCTTGGGCCGAGCGGTGGCCTTATTGAGGAAGTCTTTCGAGATACCGAAAGCCTCCAAGTCGTCGGGCGTATTCGCATCGTCGCGCGGACGCTTCTTGGGCGGAGGCGTATCGTCGTCAGAGTCGACGTCTTCCTCCAACATGCGCATGCGCTCGCGAGCGGCTTGGCGAGCTCGCTCCACCGCCGCGGGACCACCGTGGCGAAGGAGCTGCGCGCCGTACGCCTGAACGAGAAGGCGCGTGGTCTCCAGCTTTTCCTTGAGCTTCTCCGCATCGTTCTGGTACGCCAAGGCGATGCCCTTGGCGCACAGCGCGTCGGAGCTCTTGGAAAAGTCGACCATGTTGCTCGCCGGCGGCTTGCGGACCACAAGAGCCGTGGGCTTGGGAGCCGTGGACTTGAGAGCAGACTTCTTAGGCGGCGCCTTGGCAGGCTCCGTATTCAGGATCTCGTACGCCTCCGCCGCCTTTTCCTTTGCAGACTTCTGCGCCGCCTTTGCGGCGGCGTCGAGCGCCACCGCCTTTGCCATCTCCTGATCGTCAGCGACGGATTCCTCCGTCGCCATCCGCTCCGGCGCCTCGCCTTCAGTCTCGTCGTCCGAGGCCGCCTCGTCGTCCGACTGCGCGCCTTCCGCGACCACCTCTTCTTCCATCTGTTCATCCAGACCCTCGTCTTCGTCTTCCAATGCTTTTTTCCTTGAAGGAGACTCGGGCTGGTAGTCGGCGCTGTTGTCGGTCTTGGGGTTGTCATCGCCCTTCGCGACGACTTCCACCCACTCGTTCGGGTCGATGCCGGCGTCGCTGCCGGCGTCGCTGCCGGCGTCGCTGCCGGCGTCGCTGCCGGCGTCGCTGCCGGCGTCGCCGCTTCCGCCGTCGGGAACCCCGAGCAGCAGCTCGAGCGAGCTCTTGGCGGGCGCTGGCTTTTTCGAAGTCATCTTGGTGCGAGCCATTGTTCGTATCTATTCTACTATTACAATCAAGAGCCAGCCGGGGCTGCGGAGTCAAACACCCCGCCCGAAGCGCGGGCGTCGCCCCCGCGCGCGCGGAGCCACCCATGTGCAAATTCTTGCGCTGCACGATCCAGAGCGAATTTTGAATTTGCACATGGGTGGTTGCGCGAGGCCGGGCTCTCACCCCCTCTCAACCGATTCGAATACGTCAAGCACTGTTTCAACGTTTCCAATGGTATTTATAAAATGGAAGAGACCCCCAGGGGCCTCTTTCCAATCTATGACGAGCTACGTCACGTACTCGCCTTTCGCGAGGCCGGAATATACGCCGGAAAGCACTGGGACGAATACGCCAACAGACTTTGCAAAGCACAACTCGCCGAGTGTGAAGCGCTGGAGCGACGACTCCAGCGGCCGCCCGAGCCGCAGCCCGGGCCGCCGCCCGAGCCCCAAGAGGAGCGCGTCGCTTCGTGCAGCCTCGGCTGCGTTCTCCAATAGCTCGGCTGCCGCTTGTCGCCAGGAAATTGCAAAGATGATCCGGCTCGCCGGCGGCTTGGTCGTGGTGCTGCTCCTCAACATCGTCTTGTGGGCGATTGCAATTATTGCGCTCTGCGCCTTCGTGTGCTACGCGCTGTTTTCGGCCGTCGTTGGGGCGCGGCCCTGGCGGCTGCTGCGCCTCGCGTACTCGCCCCTCGCCGGAGCCGTCGACGATACGCTGGCGGAGCGCCAGCAGGATGCGCTCGAAGACCTTGCTGCGCACACTGGAAAGACACCCGTGAAGCTGTGGCTCAACACGAGCACGCCCGCCCAGCCGGAGCGCCGCACCCACGCCGTCTGGCTCCACCCGCGCCGTCCTCGCGCCGAAAACGATCCGAACAAGCCAAAGCACGAGCACCACATTCGAGCCGCCATTCTCGTCGGCGGCAACTGTCAGACGTGGGCCGACATGATCGATGAGGCCAAGTTTCTGCTAGACCAAGGGCTCTACGTCCTTTCGTTGACCCTTTCGGGCTACCCCGATCCGGACGAATCGTATGGCGGTTTGAAGGGACGCTTGGACTGGACGCCGACCGAGATCAGCATGCTCGACGACGGCGTCGCCGCGCTTCGGTGGTTGACAGGCACGCTCATCTCCGCGTCCACGAGCAAAGAGCGCGATGCGCCGGTGAACGACCGTGTCTACTGCGACGCGCCCGGGAGGCTGCACGGGAGTCGATACGGCATTGCGCACCACGAGGTCCTGGTGGAAGGCCACTCGCTCGGCAGCTGCTTGGCGCACCTCGTCGCCGCCTACGAGCCGAGCGTGGCGATCACCGTGATGCAGCCGCTCTCGTCCATCATGCAGGTCTCGGTGTATGCGTCGATCAACAAAGTCGTCGACATCGCCCACATGATTGCGCCCCTTTCAAAGGGCCGTGCTCTCTACGTCAATCTCTTCGGAATACCAATGTGGGGGTTGTCCCTTGTCTACTCGTGTCTGGCGTACAATGGCGGTGGGCTCGAAAAGTACGACCGCGTCAACCGCTTTTCGGGCTTTCAAAAGCTTCCTGACGAAAGCGTCGATTGTCGGATGCGCGACATGGCCGGGTTTAACGCGCCAACCGCGATCGGCATCCACGAAGGGCACTACTGCGTCATCGAAGCGGCGCTCGACGACCTGATGGCCGTGCAGGTTGACGAGGACAAGACCAAACCGTTCCACGGCAACATGGCGCTGGCGCTCGAGGAGAGCGCCAAGGCGTGCACCAAGGCCAAGCACCTGCGCCGCCGAGTGAAGCGCATCCGCTCTCGCCGCGCCGACCACGGCACGCCGTACTATCACTACGCCGACGCGCGCGAGGGGTACAAGGAGTGGCTCGCGAGCATCTGAGTGTTGCGAGCGCGGAGAGAGGGGGAACGTGCGTGGTAAAGATTAGAGTGGCCGTAAGGTGGTTTTGAATGAATAAAAGAATGTCCGTCGTAGACGCCGCATTTGCCACATTCTACGCCCGGCGCGCCGAGGCGCAGCCCACCGAGGACTGCGCCGACTCGTCGGACTTCTCCGACGAGGATTTTGACGAGTCGCAGTACGTGGAGCTCGATGCTGCCTTTGCCGACTTCGAGCTAGGCGAAGGGACCTCCGTCGTAGTCAAACCCGACGGTACTGAAGTTGGGAGCGCCAAAGCTAGTGCGCGCACCAAGAAGGGGAGAAAGGAGCAGCGAGACGATTATGCGTTGAAGAAGCAAAACACGCAATTCAAGCTCGAAAAGGAGCGCGCGAATGCCGAGAAGCAACGATCGTACTGGAATCGGCTCTGGTATACGAGCCCGGCGTTTCCGCTCTCAGACCAAGCCGGGAACCCCGTTGCGACCGCGCCGTGGCCCATCAAGTTCAAAGGCAACTGGCTTTGGGAGTACAAAACGTGGGACATACGCTACACAAAGCAGGAGTTCGCGGGGTGCAAAATGAATCCCGAGAGCGCGGAAGGCGACATCGACCCCAGCGAGTGGCACCGCATAGAACGTTGCCGGAACATGGTCATCATCGACACCCCAGAAGCGCCGTCGTTTGCGTTGTTTGGAAGCTACACGGCCTCGGTTGGAATCATGACCGCGACGCTGCTCGCCTCCGTGACGGTCGCTGGCCTTGCGGGCATCGTTGCGGCCATCCTGGCCGACCTAGGATTGGTGGGCACGGCCTTTGCTGCGCAGGCGGCCGGGAACACGGCCGCGCTGTACACGGCACTCGTCGGTTCTTCCGCGGCAATGGCAAAGTGGTCGCACGACTACGCCACCGGCTACCGCAAGAATTGCGCGTCGTTCGCAATGACGCTTCTAAAAGGGTACATAGGCTGTTACAGCTATATGGACGTATGGAAGTCGATCGCAATGCCCGTGGAGTGCCGACCGAAAAAGACGATGCTACAAAAAGGGATCGTCAAGCCGTGCGAAGGCGTGGAGAGAGAATACGGCGTTTACAGAACCAATCGTGGAGTTGGCGCCCCCATGGTTGGAGAAAAAGGAGTCAACAACTTGGTGGTATTTCGGTACGAGCGCGACCCGCGCTCTGAGGAAATCGTCAAGACGCTCGTCGGAAAGAACGGCGCACCGTACGTCACAAACGACCCCGAGCAGGTAGAGTACGGCCAAAACTACCGCGAGTGGGCCGAGGAGCGGAGGGTGAAGTGGGATCCGGCGTGGAACGATGCAAAGGGGCAGCCAAATTGGGAGGTGCTCGATAAACTTCCCAAAGAAAGGGGGATTCGCATCCCGGGATGCCCAACCGCTCCCAATCACATTCACGGATTTGAGGGCTTGGCGCTGCTGCTCGGGAACAAGGGCATCCCGTTCGAGATGTACTCGCTCATGCACCGGATGAAAGACCGGTACACTCTAAAGTCGTCGCTGTGGAGGGCGGGCCTAAACCCGGCGAAACTAACAGGCGCCTTCAACAGCTGGATTCAGCGGCGGATGGGACACGCGATGGTCGGATTTGCTTTTTGTCACAAGATCGAGCACGAAACGGAAGAGTACAAGGACGAGGATGGCACAAAACGGACGAGGACCAAGCGCATTCGCTTTGTGCCGTGCGAGCGCTACGGCGTCGTCGTCGGCGGCAATCCGGAAGGGCCGGCACCGGTCATCTTCAACACGGAGGATGAGGAGAAGCTGCGAGCCGCGCTGCGTGGCGAGTTTCCGCACTGGCTCAACGATCAAGACGAAAAAGAATACAATCAATACATCGAACAGCTGATTGAGCAAGCAAAACCCACGCACGCCGGCGGGTGGCGGCTGAAGGACATCCTCAACCGCATCGCGCAGCGCACCGCGGCCAACAAGAACGAAGCCGCCTTCTACAATCGCTTGGGCGTGCGTATCAACGATCAGCTCCACGCCGAGTTCATGCCGCTCGAGACGATCATTCCTCTGGCGCAGACGTTCTATCACCCGGACTATCCTGACACGCACGCGCTGCGGGAAGGCGTGCACGCCGTGATCAGCGCGTGCGCGCGCACCCCCGAGATTCCGGTTGACATCAAGGCGACCCAAACGCACGAGTGGTACGCAGAGCACGCCGCGGACTATCCGACCGTCGCAGCCGCTCAAGCCGAAATCGAGAAGAGGCGCACGCTCGAAGAGGTCGCTGCCGCCGAGGTGCAACGCGCCGCGGTTCATCACAACCTCTCACCCGACCAGCTCTTCGACATCAGCGATTACCTGAAGCTCACGTGGGCGGAATACAAACAGAAGAACGAGGAAACACGCAAACAACCGCTCTGGTGGTACGACGCCTCTAGAAAGAAGAACAAGAAGCCAGCTGGCGCGCTGATACAAAACTTTCTGAGGAATACCTACCTTCCAAGGCCCCTCTTCGGGCCGCCCGATCCGGTGCCAAAGCCGGCAGATCCGGGGAGGTTCCTACGCGGAGACGTTGATGCGCAAAACGAGTATAACGCGGCGGTGGAAAAATACCAGCAGTACCTCGAAGACTTGAAGAAGATCCAGAACATGACCGAGGCGCGGATCCGCGACCTCAGGGAAGAGTTTTACCAGCAGCAGTGGGAGCTGTTGCGGCGGGATCTCTGAGCTGCGGCTGGGACTAGCGTACTGTTAGTGCAGAAACCGTTAGTAATGCCCGCAAGGCAGATTCTCAATCCGAGTAGCCGTCCCGTCGTGCGCGACGACAAGGAGACGCTGTGGCAGCTCGCCCAAATCGTCACGTCGAAAGACGTCACCCTAAACGACCAACTGGAGATTGCGCCGCCCTCGCGCGAGGCGCACTCGCCCGTGCAGTCGCGCCGCGGCATCGAACGCGAGGAGCTCTCGCGCACGTGGCGCTGGCCGCGTCCGCCCGAGCCGCCGTCGTTGCCCTCGAGCACGCGCATGCTGCCGTACGAGACGCAAAGGTGGTCAACAGTGCAGCCGTACTTTCCGCCGCCGCCCTCGCCGCCCGCGCCGCCCGCGCCGCCGCGGCGCGTGCTCGCGCCCATCGACCCGAACATCGCCACGCTCACCAAAGAAGTCTACAACTTGGAAAAGGAGAACGCGGCGCTTAAGAAGTACGTGGTGCGTCAGAAGAAGGCGCTCGTCGTCGTCGCGCGGCTCCACGAGCCGCCGCTATAGTTCTGTTTGTAGCGCGAGTTGCGAGTGTGCATTAAACCGTATCATGCAAACGCGCGCCGGATCCAGCTACGGTCCCTCGCGGCGCAGCAGTCGCGCGTCGGGATCACCACTCAAGCCGTCGTACGTGCCGTCTGCATCGGGGCTGTTCATCGACCGCTTCGCCGAGGGCAAGCCGATTCGCACCGCCTTCTTGGTATTGCACGTCTTGGGATTCATAGCGCACGCCTCCGGCGTACTCGTCGTGCTCTTCTGCACCGAGATCGACGCCGAGCTTCGGCTCTGGCGCTTGCAGCCCGAGTACACCACGACCTTCAAGCGCAACTACATCGCCATGAAGGCCGAGCCCGACCTCGATCTGAAGCCCGCGTGGATTGCGTTTGTGTGGTTCTTCTGCTCCGCCCTCTTCCACGCCGTCGTTTTGACGTCGTGGGCCTGCAAATCCGTCCATTGGTACTTTGACGGCCTGGCCGACAACATCGGCTGGTGGCGCTGGTGTGAATACTCGGCGTCGGCTTCGATCATGCTCTTGGGCGCCTCGAGCCTGCTCGGCACGCGCGAGACACGCGTCGTCGTCGCGTCGACGGTGAGCATGGGCGTGACGATGTTCTTCGGCTACCTCACCGAGAAGAACGCGACGCGCCACATCGACCACGGCAAAGGACTGCCGCTGAAGTGGGACTCGCCA
>Ga0115012_10001465_pt1 | contig 13732 bp, 12 predicted proteins | sample TroAtlMetagenome_FD_88706 | JGI IMG/M metagenome (GOLD analysis project Ga0115012, IMG submission 88706) | Marine eukaryotic phytoplankton communities from Atlantic Ocean - Tropical Atlantic ANT10 Metagenome | ecosystem: Environmental > Aquatic > Marine > Oceanic | place: Tropical Atlantic...
GATGCATAATAACAGCATTTGAATTTGCAAAGGATAATTTATTTTCATCAAGGCCAAAAAATTTAAAATATTCTCTTTCAGATGGGTTTTCTGTTCCTGACATTCGTTCATTCTGAAGACGAAGTAACATTACTACGTCTGCATCTTTAATACCTTCTTTCATTTTATAAAAACATTTTACACCTAAATTTTCTAGGCTTGATGGCATTAATGTAGGTGGGGCCACACATCTCACCTCGGCTCCCATTGTAGTCAAAAGGTGAATGTTTGAGCGTGCAACTCTACTATTTGCTATGTCTCCACATATGCTAATTTTTAGGCCTTCCAAAAAACCTACTCTTCTTCTAATAGTCAAAGCGTCTAACAATGCTTGGGTAGGATGTTCATGCCGCCCATCACCAGCATTAATTATGCTACAATTTAGATAATCCGCAAATAAAAGTGGGGCACCACTATGAGGATGTCTCACTATTAATAAGTCAGGTCTCATTGCATTTAGAGTACTTGCAGTATCAAGTAAACTTTCTCCTTTTTTAATAGAAGAGTTTATAAGAGATATATTTATAACCTCTGCTCCAAGTCTTCTAGCAGCTAGTTCAAAGGAAACTCTTGTACGGGTCGAATTTTCAAAGAAAACGTTTAATACTACATATCCTGAAAGTATTTTTGTATTACTATGTTTATCCAAATTGGCAAAATAATCTGCTCTATCTAGTAATTCTTCAATTTCAGACTTTTGCATACCCTCAATTGCTAATAAATGGGGCGAAGATAGTTTAACTGGAGAAGGTGAGTTTTTAGATTTATTTTTTAATACATTTACCATTAAAAATATCTTATTACATCTTTTTTTGTAATACGTCTAGTGCTGTTTGTAATATCCAACAGGCAGCAAGCTGATCGGTTCTAATGGCTCTTTTTTTTCTAGTGAGGTCTGCATTTATCATTGGTTTTTCAATAGCCAAAGTAGACATTCTTTCGTCCTGTAATAATATAGGAATGTCTTTCATTTCTAGAAAGCTTTTAATAAAATCTCGAACAGAATCACATCTTGGCCCTAAACTGCCATCCATATTTATTGGCCAACCAATTACAATTCCTGTTATGTCATATTCTTTTAAAATAATTATAAGCTCATTTACATCAGAACGTATTTTTTTTCTTTTTATGGTTAGTATTGGAGAGGCAACGATTAAATTAGAATCACTTACGGCTATTCCCAGTGTTTTTGAACCTGGATCTATTCCTAATAGCCTTTTTTTAGGCAAAATATTTAACAAAAATTCATCGGGCTTGAAGATAGGCATAATTGATGCTAACAGACTTCCTAATAAAGTTAAATTAAATCAATGGTATGAAAGAATAAAAATGTCTAATAATTCGATTGTTGATATTCCAACTGTAAACAAAATAGCTAGATTATCTCGCCTTGAAATCCCTGAAGATAAAAAACAAAATCTTACTAATGACTTAAATAATATTTTAGGTTTTGTAGCAAACTTAGAAGAGGTTGACACTTCTAACGTTGAGCCATTAGCTTCGGTCACAGGTCATAAGTTACCTCAAAGAAACGATGAAGTTGTAGATGGAAATATTGAAGACTTAGTTTTAAAAAATGCTCCAGAGAGTTCTGGTGGTTTTTTTGTTGTGCCAAAGGTAATTGAATAATGTCTGAACTTTTAAAATTGGACTTGCTAGGTGCATCAAAGGCATTAAAAGCAAAATCAATCACTTCAGTGGAGCTAACAAATGCTTATTTAACAGCTATTGAAAAAACCTCAAAGTTAGGAGCATATTTAGAAATTGTAAGTGATCATGCTTTAGAAATGGCAAAAGCTTCTGATAAAAGACTTGCTAATAATACTTCAAGGCCACTTGAAGGGCTTCCGGTTGGTGTTAAGGATATGTTTTGTACTAAGGGTATAAAAACAACAGCTTCTTCCAAAATACTAGAAAATTTTTGCCCACCTTATGAGAGTACTGTTACACAAAATCTCTGGAATGATGGTGCCGTTATGTTAGGAAAGTTATCATGCGATGAATTTGCTATGGGTTCTAGCAATGAAACTGCTGCTAAAGGAAATGTAATTAACCCTTGGTTAAAAAATATTAACATGTCTCCAGGTGGTTCTTCAGGTGGGTCCGCTGCTGCAGTTGCTGCAAGATCAGCCCTTGCAGCAACTGGCACAGACACAGGTGGTTCAATTAGACAGCCAGCAGCTTTTTGTGGAATTACCGGATTAAAACCCACTTATGGTAGATGTTCTCGTTGGGGCATTGTAGCTTTTTCATCTTCTTTGGATCAAGCTGGACCTCTTACTAGAACAGTTAGTGATGCTGCTCTAATGCTCAACTCTATGGCTAGTTATGATAAAAAAGATTCAACATCTGTGAACTCACTGATGCCTGATTTATTGAGTTTTCTTGATAAAGGTGTTAAAGGAAAAAAAATTGGGATTCCTGAAGAATATACTCAAGAAGGAATTTCAGACGATATAGTAAAATTTTACCAAAAATCAATTAATTGGTTAAAAGAATCAGGTGCAGAAATAATACCTATTTCTTTACCTCATACAAAATATGCTCTCCCAGTCTATTATATAATTGCTCCTGCGGAAGCTTCTAGCAATTTAGCAAGGTATGATGGTGTAAGATATGGTGTTAGAAAAGAAGCTGAAACATTAGATCAAATGTATGAACAGACTCGCGGAAATGGTTTTGGGGATGAAGTTAAGAGAAGAATTATGATTGGAACTTATGTTTTATCTTCTGGTTATTATGATGCTTATTATCTCAAAGCTCAAAAGGTGAGAAGGTTAATAAAAGAGGACTTTGACAATGTTTTTACGAATGTTGATTATATTCTTACTCCCTCAACTCCAACAACAGCTTTTCAATTGGGTACAAAACAAGACCCATTAACAATGTATTTAAATGATATTTTTACTGTTCCTGCAAGTTTGGCAGGTCTTCCAGCTATATCTTTGCCAGTTGGTTTAGATAATTCTGGCCTACCAATAGGTATGCAGCTAATTGCAAATGCATTTGATGAACCAGGTTTAATATCTACTGCAAAATCATTAGAACAATCGGCAGAGTTTAATTTTATAGCTGATGGAGTTGCAAAATGAATGAAACATTACAATTAAAACCTGGTCAAGTTCAAGGTCAGACAGGTATATGGGAAATGGTAATTGGACTTGAAATACATGCTCAAATTTCTAGTAAATCAAAACTATTTTCTGGTGCTTCTGCATCTTTTGGTGCTGAAGCAAACTCAAATGTATCATTAGTTGATGCGGCAATGCCGGGCATGTTACCGGTAATTAATGAATATTGCGTTGAACAAGCAGTTAAGACAGGATTAGCATTAAATGCTCAAATTAATAATGTTTCGGTTTTTGATAGAAAAAATTATTTTTATGCAGATTTACCACAAGGATATCAAATAAGTCAGTTTACCAAACCTATTGTTGGAGAAGGTGAAATTATTATAGATTTAGATGATGGAAATCATACGACTATAGGTATTGAACGGTTACATCTTGAACAAGATGCAGGTAAATCTCTTCATGATCAGCACCCGAGTAAATCTTTTATAGATTTGAATCGAACTGGTGTTGCGTTAATGGAAATAGTATCAAAGCCAGACATCAGATCACCTCAAGAAGCAGGAGCTTATGTAAAAAAAATAAGATCTATTTTACGGTATGTTGGAGCTTGTGACGGAAATATGGAAGAAGGGTCATTAAGAGCTGATTGTAATGTTTCTGTAAGAAGGTCTGGAGAAGACTTTGGAACAAGATGTGAAATAAAAAACTTAAATTCTATTAGGTTCATTATACAAGCTATTCAATCAGAAGCAGAAAGACAGGTAGATATTTTAGAAGCAGGTGGAAAAATAGATCAGGAAACTAGGTTATTTGATACATCTACTGGAGAAACCAGGTCTATGAGAAGCAAAGAAGATGCTCATGACTATAGATATTTTCCTGATCCAGATCTTTTACCTTTAGAACTCAAAGAAAGTTGGGTTAAAGAAATCAAAGACAAACTTCCAGAATTGCCTGACATCCTCAAAAAAAGACTTATCAAAGACTTTAGAATAACTTCATATGATGCCTCAATTTTAGTTGAAGAAAAGGATTATGTTGATTTTTATCAAAAAGCTGCAGACGGGAATGATGGCAAGCTGACAGCTAATTGGATGATAACAGAATTATTTGGGGCATTAAGAAAAGAAAATTTATCAATTTCGCAGAGCCCAATATCATCTCAAAATCTTGGTGAATTGGTTTCTTTAATTTCCAACGGAACCATATCAGGCAAGATTGCAAAAGATGTTTTTGTAGAAATGATGACAAATAAAAAATCTCCATCTGAAATTGTGAAAGAAAAAGGGCTTGAACAAGTTTCTGATGACACAGCAATTTTAAAATTAATAAATCAAGTTATTTCAGAAAATGATGATAAGGTTAAGGATTATTTAGGTGGCAAGGATAAACTGTTTGGTTTCTTCGTAGGTCAAGTCATGAAATTATCGCAGGGAAAAGCTAATCCAGGATTGGTTAATAAATTTCTTAAGGAAAATCTAAAGTAATTTAAACTATGATTTTTCTTTAGGCCTCCAATTAGCTAAAATTATTGCCATCATTATTGAAAAGAAACCTACAACTAAATTAAATGTAATTTCTTCATTTAGTATAATTGACCCAAGAAAAATTGCTGATAAAGGATTAAAGCCAAGAGATATTGCGGCTTGAGTAGGAGAAATTAACTGCAATGCTTTTCCCCAACAAAACATCATAATAACTCCTCCAGGAATAATTAACATTACTAATGCTACAATTTGAAATTTACTAATCTCAAAGAGATTTTCAAAGGAGTTACCAAAAAAAATAGATATAAAAAAATTTAATACTGTACCAATAAAAATGACATAAATCATTACAGGAATGTTTCCATATTTTTTTAAAAATTTTCCTGAGAATACAGTAAAGCATGATGCCGACAAAACACCTAACATCATTAAAAAATCACCCTTTAATGTATTTTCAAAGTTGTTATCAATTTTTTCTGACATGCAAAATGACACGCCTGCAATAGCAAGTAGAACAGCTAAAGATTTATTGAAAGTAATTTTTTCAATATTAAAAAAATAAGCTATTATTATTGTACATAAAGGCATGGTTGCGTAAAGTAAACCTGCTCTTGTCGCAGTAGTATGTTCAAGACCTAAGGCCATAAAGTTTGGGAAAAGCGTTATCATAGCTAACCCCAGAAAGCTTAAAGGAATTAAATCATTTTTGATAAATTTTTTTTTCATAAAAGCTGTAAGAGTAATTAAAAATAAAATTAAACCAGTAAGTCCATAACGTAAAAAACTAAGTGTAAATGGGTCTATGTCAGCAACAAGAAATCTTGTGAAGACAAATGTAGATCCTCCAAGCGCAGCAGATAAGGACGCAAAAAATGATCCTAATAGTAGATTCTTGAAAAATATTTTATTTTTATACATGTCAGATTTTTTAAATCAGTTGAAATGAAAGGTGCTCTCATATTAATCTAATACAACTTTTAATAGATAAAGATAACAATATTATGAAAAAGAACAAATTAGGAAGAACAGGGCTAGAGGTTTCTCAAGTTATACTTGGTGGAGGTTGGGTTGGAGGAATCTTTATTGACCCCAAATATGAGGTAATGGAAAGAGCAATTGAAATATCAATAAAATCAGGGATTAACTGGATTGACACAGCAGAAAGTTATAGCGATGGAAAATCAGAAAATAATATTGGCGATTTGTTAAACTCCCTTTCTAACGAAGATAGAATTTATGTTTCTTCAAAGGCAAGATTGGATCCTACAAGTTCAGAAACATTTGAATCTCAATTAGATAGAAAGTTAGATAACAGCCTCAAAAGATTAAAGATTGATAAATTAGAATTATATCAGTTGCACAATAAAATTACATTTGAAGAAAGTTCTGAAACTCTTACTTCTAAACAAATTTTAAAAACAAGAAGTGTATGTGAGATTATGCAAAAACTTAAAGAAGATGGTCGCGTAGATAATATCGGTCTTACTGCTTTAGGTGACACAAAGCCTATTAGGGATATAATTAAAACAGGATATTTTGATACTGCCCAAATATATTATAATCTTTTAAATCCAACTGCATATTTTGATGAAAAAGGTATATGGAATGATCATGATTTCTCAGGATTAATTACAGATTGTCTAAAACAAGAAATGGGTATAATGGGCATAAGAATTTTTGCTGCAGGGTTGCTCGCAACTGATGTTAGGCATGGAAGAGAAATTCCTGTTACGCATGTTATAAATATTAGTGAAGAGGAGAGACGTGTTAAAAAAATATTTGAAATCGTGGGAGACGCTTATGGCAATATGGCTCAATTTGCATTAAGATATGGTCTGTCAAATGAAAGTTTACATTGCATTGTTTTGGGCTTAGCCACATTAGACCATCTTGAGAACTCAATTCAGGCGGTTGAAATGGGAACTTTGCCAGATGATGTGTTAGAAGAAATATCAGAATTACAAAAATCTAATTTTGTTTAATTTTATAATAATGAAACATTTAAAAACTGAGGAATAAATGAGAATATTGGTGCTAGGAATCGGAGGCATAGGAGGTTTCTTTGGAGGTTATCTTCAAGAAAGCGGTGCCGATATAACATTTTTAGTAAGGCCCAAAAGAAAAGAAATTTTATTAAAAAATGGTTTAAATGTTATTAGTCCATTAGGGAATTTAAAATTAAAACCAAATTTGGTTTTGTCTAATGAGTTAAAGCCGGTTTATGACATAATATTAATTTCGTGCAAAACATATGATTTGGATCAAGCTATAATTGATCTAGAGTTTGCTAAAGGTAAGGGTGTTGTTATTCCTTTTTTAAATGGTTTAACTCATTTAAAAAAATTAGATGAAGAGTTTGGAAGTGAAAAAGTTATGGGTGGTGTTGCCCATATAAGTTCTACAATCAATGATCAAGGCACAATTGAGCACTTCAGTGAATTTAAAAAACTCACTTTTGGTAATAGAGCTAAAACTCAAAATCAAATATTAGAACCTTTCTTCGCTGAATGTAAAAAAACTAAGTTTGACGTCACACTTAGTGAAGATATTAATCTAGATTTGTGGAAAAAATGGATTTTTATTTCTGCAGTTGCAGGGGCTACAACTTTGTTTGGGTGCAGTTTAGGGGAAATTGTTAAACATAATTTTGGTAAAAAAATTATATGTGATTTGTATAATGAAGGTAGATCTATAGCTAAACTATGTGGTTTTACATTTGAAGATAGTGAAGTAAAAACTGTTTTAAATAATATTACAGCTCCTGGTTCCCCAATAAAAGCTTCAATGCAAAGAGATGTAGAAAAAAAATCTCGCACCGAGCATGAAGAAATATTTGGACATTTAATTGCTAAAGCACAAGAAAATAACTTTGATTGCCCTATACTTACTGCGTGCTATTTACGAATGAAGGTTTATGAAGAAAAATTCAAATAATATTATGTTCCAATTTTGAAAGAAGATTTTAGCCCCCTTAAGCAAGCAACAACACTTAAACCGGTAATCCTACCAGTTCCAGGGTTTTCAGGTGTTTGAACATTTTGAATAGACATTTCAAAAACTGCACTATCTGAACTAACCTCAACCTTATGAGTATTTCGATTTAAACCTGGGTCAGCCCATATTTCAAGATTAGTTTTATCAGCGCCAATGCCTGCTAGACCAACTGCCGCGGCAACGTTTACATTGGCAGGAAAGGCTTTTGCTCCCTCTGTTGCTGAGCCTTTAAATATTAATTTTGGTTCTGATAATTTACTGAGATCAATTCCATTTTCAATTACATAAAGCGCATTAGAAAGAGCGTTAGGCGGTTTACGAGTAGTCATTCTAACATAATTAATATTGGACTCTGAGGCTGCCCGCAAAGCATCTAAACCTAGAATTGCTCCAGAAGCTAAAATAATTTGAGATTTATTCTTTCTTGCTCTTTCTTCTAAATCTAGGTTATCAAGAATTCCAGAACCACTTACAGTTATTAGAGTCCTTTCTTCATTAATACATTTAGTTGCAATATCTCTAAAAGCTTCTTTTGGTGCGCAATCAATAATGATTTCACAATTATGAATCAGAGTTTCTAAATCATAAATATCAATATGTTTATCTAGTTTTGAAATTCTTTTTTCTGCATTTGATTTACTTCTTGATGTGACGCCAAATAAACAAAAATTTTCTACACCTTTAATCATTGCCTTAGCTACTTCAGTTCCAATAGATCCAAATCCAACAATACCAACATTCATTTTTAAATCCTTTAATATTTACCTTCCAATTGCATAACCTTGCATAAACCTTGGGTTTGCAGCTCCTCTTAATATTTGACCATCTTTTGAGGCGGCGGTCATTCTTCCCAAGCTCCAATCAGTATCAACTGAAACTTTATGTCCCTTTTTAATTAACTCATCAATAGTTTTCCTAGGAAATCTTCCTTCTACTGCCAAGTGTCCTATATCTGTTTCTCTTGGATAAAAAGAATTTGGAAAATGAGCCGTGCTGAAACCTGGGGCATCAATTGACTCTTGAAGGTTCAAGCCAAAATGTACATGTCTTAAAAATAAATGGAGTGACCATTGATCTTGTTGATCACCTCCTGGTGTTCCAAAAACCATATATGGCACCCCGTCCTTTAGAGCAAGACTAGGTGATAGAGTTGTTCTAGGCCTTCGTTTTGGCCCTATACAGGCTGGTGATTTGTCATCTAACCAAAACATTTGGCCTCTGTTTGATAAACAAAAACCAAGTTTAGGTATTATTGGAGAGCTTTGTAACCAACCTCCACTTGGTGTCCCTGCAATCATATTTCCCCACTTATCTATTATATCAAAATGGGTTGTGTCTCCCTTGGTCTCTCCAAGGCTGTTTGGATTAGGCTCGTCAAATCTCGCTACTGTTGGTTCACCTATATCAAATTTAGAAAAGGATTCTGGGGTTGTGCCCTTAGGTCTTACTAATACATTGCCTCCAAATCCAGGAATATTTCCAGGCCTTACTTCCATTGAGGCTGTTTCAGAAATTAGATTTCTACGTTGAATATTATATTCTTCACTAAGCAAAGTTTCCATTGGTACTTTATTAAAATTTGTGTCTCCATAAAATGCTTCTCTATCTGCAAAAGCTAGTTTTGTAGCTTCAACAACTAAGTGAACAAACTCTGGTGAGTTTTCATCAAGCACATCTAAATTAAACTTTTTTAATAATGCTAATTGTTGAAGAAAAGTTGGTCCTTGTCCCCATGGTCCTGTCTTACAAACAGTGTAGTTTTTATAATCATATGATAATGGTTTTTCAATTGAAGCAGACCAATTTGCCAAATCGTTTCCAGTAAGCAAGCCTTTGTGCTTTTTTTCTGTTGTATCCATTACATCATTGTTTTTGCAATAATTTTCAATCTCTTCTGCAACAAAACCTTTGCTCCAAATTTTCCTAGCTTGTTGAATTTGTTCCTTTTTGTCTTTAGATTTTATTTCTGCTTCATTAATTATTCTCAAATAAGTATCAGCCATTTTTTTATTAGTAAAAAAATCACCTGCTTGAGGTAAATTCCCTCCTGGAAGGTATATCTCCGCCGAGCTGGTCCATTCATTTCGGAACAATTCTTCGACAGATTTAATAGTGTTAATTATATTTGGTACTAAGTGATAACCTCTTGTTGCAATTCCAATAGAAGGTTCTAAAACATCTTTCAATGACATGGTTCCAAAATCTAATAATAATAACATCCAAGCGTCGAAAGCTCCCGGAACGACCGCAGGTAATAAACCACTTCCTGGCACTATATTTAATCCAAGATCATTGAATGTTTCTAAAGTAGCTAATTCTGGAGAAACTCCTTGACCGCATATAACTATTGGGTCTTGATTATTAGGTGCTAGAATTAGTGGAACTTCTCCACCAGGGCCATTTAGATGAGGTTCTACAACTTGAAGGGCAAAGCCTGTTGCAACAGCGGCGTCAAAAGCATTTCCGCCTTTTTCTAAGATAGACATGCCTACTGCAGAAGCAATCCAATGGGTGGACGTAACTATGCCAAAGTTTCCAACAATTTCAGGCCTCGTGGTAAATTTATTCATAAAAAAACTCATTTAAGTTATAAAAAAATTGACTCTCTACATGCAAAGAAGCAATTATAAAAACAAATAATTAATTAATAATAAATTAACCTAATCTGTGGAGATAACAATGCCAATCAAAAATTTATTTAAAGTCGGATTAGCTGGCGCAGCTTTTCTTGCTTTGTCAGTGACAAGTGTTTTTGCTGCACCAAACATTCCCTGTGGTACAGCTAAACTTATTGTACCTTGGGGAGCTGGTGGTGGAACTGACATCATTTTTCGTCAAATAGTAGATAAAGTTAATAAAAATGGAGCCAAGCCACAGTTACAAGTTGTGAACGTTGGTGGACAAGGTGGAAATAAGGGTGCAAAGCAAGCAGCAAAGGCAAAACCGGATGGATGTACTTTATTTGCAATACATCAAAGTGCAATAACAAGTTATTTCACAGGAAGAATTGATATAACTTGGGACGCTTTTGAGCCTGTTTCAATGATGACATCTACACCGTCAATTATTGGTGCAAATGTAAATACGCCTTTTAATAATTTAACTGATTTAGTGGCTGCTGCAAAAAAAGACCCTGCAAGTATTACAGCAGGTGGAACTTTTGGATCAACAAGTCAATTTGTCTTCCTACTATTAGAAGATGCTGCTGGTGTTAAATTTAAGCATGTTTCCTATGATGGAACAAAGCAAAGGATGACAGCTTTGTTAGCGGATAACATAAAACTTGGAGAGATTAATTTGGCAGCTGCTATTAAATATATTAAAGCAGGTAAACTAAAGGCTTTAGGTGTAACAAACCCTGCAAGGTTAGACCAAATACCTGATATGAAAACAGCTCAAGAACAGGGTTTTGACCTTGTTTATGCAGTTGAAAGAGGTGTTGTTGCCCCAAAGGGTACATCAAAAGCTATCATTGATCATTATGCTTCAATGTTAAAAGGAGCTGCCGGCGATGCTGAATTTAAGTCTGCAATGCATAAAAAAGGTATCCTAATAACGTATAAAGGTGCAAGTGATTATAGAAATCATTTCCAAGCAACCTATGATAAATGGTTACCAATTGCTAAAAAAGTTGGTGTTTACAAAAGATAATAAAATTTAAGCTCAGAGAGATTATACTCTCTGAGTTTTTTTTCTGGACATTTAATGACAAATAACAAATCAGATATAATTATAGCTGTTTTTTTGCTTTGTTTCTGTGGGATCATGATAAATGATGCTTCTAACATCAGAGACCTTGGTTTTGAAGGCATGAAAGCAGATGCTTGGCCCAGAGTTGTATTATGGATGTTAGCGGTTATGTCCTCGGTAATGTTAGGTAAATCATATATACAATTCAAAACAGACGGTCACAAAGACAATAACATTTTTAAAGTTAATTTTTTAAAGTTTAAAAATGCTTTAATCTGTTTTGGAATGTTCATATTTTTTCTATCAACTCTTGACTATTTAGGAATGCTTTTAGGAGGGATTGTTTTTGTTTTTGGTTTGTTAACCTTTCTAGGTGGTTTTTCTATAAATTTAATTATTAAGCACCTTATGATTTCTATTTTAAGTATAGGTTTTATGTGGATGGTTTTCACTTTTGGTCTTAGGGTGATGTTACCTGAAGGAGAAATCTTACGTGTTTGGTAGGTGTAGAAAATGTTAGATGTGATCCTTCAAGCCGGTGCTTCTGTATTACTTGACCCTCTAACCTTAGGATTAATGGGTATTGGGACATTAGCAGGTTTGTTAGCTGGAGCAATTCCAGGGTTTACGATTGCTATGGGAGTTATTTTAACATTACCTTTTACTTTTGGAATGAGCCCCATACAAGGACTGGCAACTATGATGGGTGTATTTGTTGGTGGTTTGTCAGGTGGATTAATGTCTGGAATGCTTACAGGTATACCTGGAACTCCTTCTTCGGTTGCTACAACATTTGATGGTTTTCCTATGGTTCGTTCTGGGAAGCCAGGATTAGCTTTGGGGTTAGGTTTATGGTCTTCTTTCTTTGGAGGAATGATAAGCGCTATTATTCTAGTTGCACTTGCGCCACAACTTGCCTTTCTCGGCTTAGAATTTGGACCTTGGGATTACTTTGCTTTAATTGTTTTCGCCCTCACAATTACGGTGAGTTTATCCGGTGATAATATGATAAAAGGATTAATAGCTGGCTGTTTAGGTTTGTTTGCGGCCTGTGTTGGCGAAGATGAGATTAATGGAGTAGCTAGATTTGCATTTGGCTCAGATCATATTAGGCAAGGCTTTGCTTTTCTTCCAGTGTTAATTGGTTTGTTTGCATTTTCCCAATTGTTAAGTGATGTGGAAGATAATGTAAAAGCTAAGTCACCTTTAATGGCTAAAACAGCTGATCCAGTAAGGGTGGAGCATAGAAAAGCAATTGCCTTAGTTATCAAAAATTGGATTAATCTATGTAGATCTAGCTTTATAGGAATTTTTACAGGAATTCTTCCTGCAGCAGGTGGCTCTATCTCAAATATTCTTGCTTATGATCAAGCCAAAAAAGCAGCCAAGAATAGGGATGAATTTGGAAAAGGAGCAGTAGATGGAATAATTGCACCAGAATCAGCTAATAATGCAACTGCAGGTGGAGCTCTTATAATGATGATGGCATTAGGTATCCCTGGTGACATAGTAACTGCAGTTATGCTTGGTGCTTTAATGATCCACAATATAATTCCTGGACCGTCATTTATCCAAGATGAACCCCTATTAGCTTATGGTGTTTTCATCGCTTTTTTTGCTGCACATTTTTTCATGGTAGGTTTACAAGCATTTTCTCTAAGGTTGTTTCTTTTAGTTACAAGAATCCCTATGTATGTTTTAGCATCTGTAATTCTTGCTTATTGTGCTATAGGAGTTTTTGCACTTCATAATATTACTTTTGATATTTGGGTAATGTTTGGATTTGGTGTTATTGGATATTTTATGAGAAAATTAGGTTTTCCTTTAGCTCCAATGATCCTTGGTGTTGTTTTGGGAAAATTAGCTGAATTAAACATAGCTAGAGCAATTGGTACAAGTGATGATTATTTTTTATTTATTACTAGACCTTGGTCATTATTTTTTATTCTTATGGCAATAGTCTCTGTAATATTTCCTTTTTATCAAAATGCTAATAAGGATTCACTGTTTTCAAAACTTTATGTTCCTATTTGCATGATGGTTTTATCATTACCTTTATTCCTAATGGGCAGTCCTGTGAGAATGATGATTGCAGCAATTTTACTGTTGTCAGGAGGGTATTTTGTTTACAAAAGAACTACTAGACTTCAATCTACCTAATAAACAGATCAACAAAATCAGATCCTAGGCTATAAAGATGTCGGGTATTGTCTCTTGAGGTTTTGGTCCATCGTAAGGTGATGGTGTTTTAAGTTTTTTCATATCATCCACAAAACATCTCTATTTTTTAATAATTATAATAGGAGTTTTATTTCAATAATCAAAAAAAGGACGAAGGATGGGGGTCCTTCGTCCTTGCTATATCAGATGACATAATAGCTACCTTGGGGAGGATTATGAGCTCTAAATCATGTCACCATCTTTATTAATATTAGAGGGAGGAGGTAC
>Ga0115012_10001467_pt1 | contig 13729 bp, 12 predicted proteins | sample TroAtlMetagenome_FD_88706 | JGI IMG/M metagenome (GOLD analysis project Ga0115012, IMG submission 88706) | Marine eukaryotic phytoplankton communities from Atlantic Ocean - Tropical Atlantic ANT10 Metagenome | ecosystem: Environmental > Aquatic > Marine > Oceanic | place: Tropical Atlantic...
GAGCGCATCAAGGAAATCCGCGAGGAATTTAAAAATAAGCGTGACGAAGTTATCGATGCCAACAAAGAAGAAGGTGCTGAAGCAGGCGAATAACTTTAGATAATTTTAATACATCATAACGGGCAACGTATAACGTTGCCCGTTTTTTTATAAGCGTATTCTTATTAAGAAAAATTAAGAGAAAAACTAAATAATTTGGTGGCTAAACATGCCGTCTCGTAACTTAGGTTCAAACCAAGTACTCTTTGGCGGCATTATTCCTCCTGCATCTGCAATATTCATCAAGTCTTCAATACTCGTAGGGAATAATGAAAAAGCACACGCAAATTCTCCACTTTCTACTTGTGTCTCCAATTCTTTAACACCTCGAATCCCTCCTACAAAAGCGATTCGCTTGCTAATGCGAGGGTCTTCAATTCCAAAAATTGGATCTAAAATGTAATCTTGTAAAATACTAACATCCAGTTGCTTTATTGGATCACCAGAATCAATAACACTTGATTTAGGCCGCAATGTTTTCCATTGACCATTAATATAAAAGCCAATTTCGTGTTTACCTAATGGCTTAGATCGACCATTCAATTCGATTTCAAATTTTTGGCCAATTAATTTGAGGATTTGATCTATATTAAGCCCATTTAAGTCTCTCACAACTCGGTTATAAGCAAGTATTTGCATTTGGTTGTGTGGAAAAATAACAGTTAAAAACAACCCGCTACTCCCCGAACCAGATCGACTTTTATTTACTCGTGAGGCAGCTGCACTGCGATGATGCCCATCTGCAATATAAAGATTTGAAATGCCACTAAATTTTTTTTCAATAAAGGCAGCGTCTTCTTTTGAGGCAATCGCCCAAGACGTATGTTGAACACCATCGGAAGCTGTAAAATCAACATCCGGCTCGCGTTCAATGATCCTACTAAAAAGATTATTTAGTTCCTTATCTGCTAAATAAGTCAAAAAAACAGGGCCAGTCTGCGCATCCAAAGCCTCAAGATGAGATACTCTATCATTCTCTTTATCCGGCCGCGTAAATTCATGTTTTCGAATTGTATTATCATCGTACTCTGCACAACTTGCTAATGCAACAAGACCTAGCTGTGAATGGCTTCCCATTATCTGCCTATAAAGATAGTAGTTTGCTTGTACATCTCTTTGGAGCGCTTTTTCAGCAATAAGGTGGTCTAAATTTTGTCGAGCTTTAGCGTAGACACTAGCGTCAGTAGTATCGATATTTTGCGGCAAATCAATTTCAGGGCGACTAACATGCAAAAAACTTAACGGACGCCCCTCAGCCATTTGCCTAGCCTCGGCTGTAGACATTACATCATACGGCAGTTCACAAATTTCAGGAGCCCGACTAGCATCAGGCATGAGAGCAGGGAAAGGCTTAATAGTTGCCACGTGCAAGAAACTACGGCAGCACCTAGCCTAGCGCGATTAAAAACTCAAAACACACAGGTCATTAATTATAAATAGCTTTATTAAAAGTAAACTTTTAAGAAGGGACGCTAATGGACAAGCATGTCGGAAAGAGAGGACTTAAACTTTCGATGGCAAAGTGCGAATAGTAATGCTGTAGGAATCAGAGAAAATGTTGAAGCGGCCATCTGAACCCCCTGAGGTGTGCGTTGACTTACGTCGTAGAGCTTGGCAAGAGCTAGAGGTAGTGTTTGATGACTTTCAGTACTTAAAACCAGCATCGGAAGAAGATGCTCATGCCAAGCAAGTACAAAATGAATCATCCCATAGCTTAATATTGCAGGCCAAATTAATGATAGTAACATTAAGAAAACTCTAAACTCCGACGCACCACAGGTGCGGGCAACCTGAATGAATTCCGCAGGAATCTTCCTAAAAACTTGTGTGAAATAAATAACACCCAAACCAGTGATAACTCCTGGTAGAATAATGCCAAAAATAGAATCGTTTAAACCAAGTATATTCAACCACGAAAAAAGCGGCACAGCAAAGAGCTGTCTCGGAACCAAAATGAGAGCTAGAACAAACACGAAATATACGTTTTTGAATTTAAACTTGAGTCTAGCAAACGCGTATCCAGCCATAGCTGATAAAGCGACGGCACCTAAGGCTTGACAAAATGATGAAACCATTGAGTTTGCAAACACGTCCCAAAAAGGAACCCATTTCCCCATAACGAGTTCATGAATATTAATAAAATTGAATTCATTTGGAAAAAAAGTGTCAGCAAGGCCTTTCCAGTATTCTAAATTATGTGGCTTCATTGGCCAAATTCGCAAAGGCTGGAAAAATTCATGATTAGTCTTAAAAATACCGAATACCATCCACAAAAAAGGATACAATACAGCTAACAAAAATGGTGCTAGTAACAAAGTTGAAACGATACGCCGAAGAGAACTAGGCTTCAATGAACCAAGATTTTTCATACATATCTCCTTCGTAAAAATATAAAAACATAAAGAGAAAATAACATTATCGGTAACAGACTAATGCTTATTGCTGCAGCCGATCCATACTCAAAAAAACGTGTTTTTTGAAACACATAAGAAATTGTTAGTAATCCAGCATCGGCAGTACCACCAGAACCTCCAAGAAGAATAAATGCTCCGGAAAACAGTGAAAATCCATCGATAAATAAATATATGGAAACAAAAATCAAAACCGATCTTAGTTGAGGTAAGGTTACATAGACAAACTGATTCCATCGACTGCTTGTCACTAACTTTGCCGCCTCATAATAAGTCTTTGGAATACCTTCCATTCCAGCCATAATAAAAAATGTCATAAAACCAGTCCAACGCCAAACCGTTTGAAGCACCAATCCAAGAAGGATAAAATTCGGATCCTTGAGCCAATTAATAGGAGCTAGGCCAATAGGCAAAATGAAGAGTTGATTCAACAATCCTTCTCGACCATGAAATACCATAAGAAAAAGGGTCGCGAGTACTGAAGGAGGCGTTAAAGCGGGCAGTAGTAATCCGAAAGTTAAAAAGGGTCGCAATCTTTGAAAAGTCGATTGCAGTAAATGAGCCAACCAAAGTGACAAAGGTACGATCAAAAAAGCCGAAGCAAAAGTGTATATAAAGCTATTACTAATGGACTTGAAATAGCGTTCATCGTTGGCCAACGCATAATAATTCTCAAAACCCACAAACTCTTCAGCTCCAAGCCCATTAGATTCTAGGCTCATCTTCACTCCCCCAAGCAATGGCAACAACCAAAAGAGACTTAGAAAGAAAAGAAACGGAAACAACAATATAAAAGGAGCCCAACCCACACCACCTGTGGCCTTAGTTGCAGGCTGGGCTCTAGATTCCATCTTAATTTAACAAAATTAGAATCCAGGCTCTGCCGCCTCGAGCATAGTTTTCATTTTATCAACCACTTCAGCCGGCTTTAACTCACCGTATATGAGAGAATTGAAGAAAGTTTCCTGAAACAGAAAAATAGCCTTAGCTCTATTCGGGTGACCCACTACTTCAGGAACCTCACTTGAGAGTTTCACAAGTAACTCGCCAAATTTTTGATTACTGAAAAACTCATTAGGTTGCAATAAACGCTCGTCTTTCCATGCTGGCAGATATGCTGGGAAACTGTTGCCATCAAGAAAGCGACGCGCATTGGACTCTTTATTAGTGATAACAAACTTAATGAATTTCCACGATTCGTCTGGGCTCTTACTCTGCTTGTTAATCATCAAACCTTGACCAGCAAAAGTAGAAGTTCGACGACTAAGTTTTCCATTAGGCAACTTCCAAGCGGGTAAAGGCATTGCCCCCCACTTACCTTTCAAGTCCGGTGTAAACTGCTGAAGCATATCTAGACCATACCAGTCAGCGCCCACAACGGTAAGTACTTCACCAAATTGAACTGCACTATTAAAGAACAGAGGGTCAAAGATGGAAGCTCGTTCAGGCACCATTCCAACACCAGACTTTTTGAGATTTTGCAGCCAGGCAAGAACTTCAATGGCTGCTTCACGGTCTGGATAAACAGAACCGTCCTTACCAAAAAGGTCACTACCTCGTTGACGAAGCAGAATACCAAAGTAAGTAGGGTCAAGAGCAATCATTGCCTTGCCATGATCTTTAACAACCTTTTCACCAACCGACACAAGCTTATCCCATGTGCTCAGGCTAGTAGGATCAATATCTAACTCCTTCAAAAGGTCTGAACGATAATAGAGCACCATTGCACTCAATGATTGCGGGACACCGTAAGTCTTTCCTTTATAAGCAAAAAGATTCTGACGACTCTTTGCTATGTCTTTATCAAGCTTAGCTTTCTTGATTCGATTACCTAAATCTAAAAAAGGCACATCACCTGCCAAAAACGCCCCGAAAAGCACCTCATCGAGCTGTACCACGTCTGGAGGATTGATCCCTGTTTTAATAGAAACAGCCAATTTTTCAGGCATCTCGCGAAAGCCAAAAGCCTGAACCTTGGCCTCAAAGTTTTGATCGACCGAAGACTTGTACAGCTTGACCATATTTTCATAATAGAGCTGGTCCTGGAATGAACTAATCCAAATATCAAGTGGCTTGGCTTGTAATGAGCCTACAAAAACCAAACCCAAGATCATCAATCTCGAAAATGCATTATTGAGTTTCATAAGAAAATCGCGTTGACAAAAATCTACCGAAGTACCGATAGAGTCAATGCCATAGAATCCTCAATTCTTCTATGATTCAATGCCACAAAGATAAATATTGGGAAGAGCTAGTAAGCTAAGAGGTTTTTTTATCTATGATTTTGAAAATCTTTGCATAATGGTCCTTAAAAAATAGACATCATATTACGTGTTTATGCGTTATTAGCACAAACATACCTGTAAAAGTAAAATTTATGAGCAGCAACTTGAAAAATATGGCACTTGGGCTGGCTGTGGTCATCTTCGCTAATGTTAGCAACGCAAAAGAATTAAAGCTGGATGATTTATTCCCTAATAATCGATTGATTAATGTCAATATCACAATCTCTGATCAAGACTGGGATAAAATTCGATACCAAAGACGCACGCGCGAAAATGCGCTACCTCCAAGCCGTAAATTTCAACCCCCGCCCTCTCCTTATTCTTATGTTAAAGCTGACGTAGTAATCGAAGATGTCTCTTTCAAAAATGTTGGAATTCGAAAAAAAGGTTTTCTTGGTTCTCAGGACACTGAACGCCCTTCACTAAAAGTGAAACTCGATTATTATGAAAAAAATCGTAACATTGATGGATTAAAAAACCTTACTTTTAACAACAACAGGCAAGACCAAAGCCTCATGAGCCAGTTCATGGGCTACCGAATTTGGGATGAAGCTGATTCTCCGGGTTCGCGGTGTGCATATGCCAAAATTACAGTTAATGGACGCAACCTTGGAGTATACTGTCATGTCGAAACCGTTCGTGAACCACTTTTAAAACGTGAATTTGGTAACGACAAAGGAACTCTATTCGAAGGTACAGTCGTTGATTTTTACCCAGAATGGGAAGGCAGCTTCGAAAGAAAAACGGGTGACAATAAAAAGGGACGTGAGCATATCGTTAAATTAATTAACGCTCTGCAAGGTGGAAGCGGAGAATCATTTTTTGGAGGTCCCTCCTCTGGAAGCGCATGGGTACCGACTAGCGCTAAATTCGACAAAGAATGGTTCAAACCGGAATTCGATGACCTTACATGGAAAAAGGGGATTAATGGTGCTGGTTATGAAACCGGACAGGGTTTTGAAAAACTAATATCTCCAAACTTTAATTTCTTGGAACAGATGCACAACAAGGCTCCCTCACTTTATATAAGATTTCCATTCGAACTAAAAAGCCTAGAGGCAATTCAAAACACAAAAAACCTATTGCTACGCATGAAGTGTGACGACGGATTTGTCGCGTACATCAACGGACATGAGGTCGCTAGGTATAATTCTCCTCCAAACCCCCAATGGAACTCTATGGCTACTGGCAGCGGAGATGATGGATCTAATGCAACATTCGCTGCATTTAACATAAACAAACATCGCGATAAATTTCGAGTTGGCAAAAATCTACTGGCTATTCACGGTATGAATATCAGTCTTAGTAGTACTGATTTTCTGCAAGTTGCAGAACTTCAAACAAACGAACACGATTACCAATCCACCATCTGGGAATTAATTGATGAAGAGGCATTTTATAGATTCTGGGCGTTGGAAGGACTCCTCAGTTTTTGGGATGGCTACTCCGGAAACCGCAATAACTATTTCATTTACCTCAATCCAGTAACGAATAAATTCCACTTTATGCCATGGGGAGCAGACTGCCTTTTCGAAAAATTTAGTCGACTACGTGTGGATCGCCGCTCGCCACGCTCAGTTCGACTTCAGGGCCTAGTCGCAAGAAAATTATATCAAATCCCATCTGTTCGGAAAAAATACGCCTCAACCATGCAGAAACTTATGGCTAAACACTGGAACGAAGAAAAGCTCTTGGAGGAAACTAAGCGAATTGAGGACATGTTAACGCCGCATATCAGCGACTACCAGTGGCGTTCTGTTCGTTTTGATGCGATCCGAGAATTCATTCGAAACCGAAGGGAAGATGTAGAAATTGAAATTAATGGCAAAGATATGCCACTTTGGCCAAGATAAAGATTCTTCTAATTGGTTTTAATTGAATGCCCCATAGAATGGATTCCCCATAGAAACACCAGTGCGAGTAATAATATAATTACAGCAGAAACAAGAAAACGTTTAAGTCTTTGATCCATTAGTTCAACGCCTTACCAGAATTGGAATCAAACCAAATAACATTGTCCCAATCAATTGCCAGGATTTTTCCATTTATATTAGATTGATTATTACCTGTAGATCGCACAATCAATCTGTTAACAGTAGTACAAACGTGAAATAGAGACTCATGCCCTAATGTTTCTACTTTCTCCAACCTAGCCTTCAAGCCTACCCCGTTTTCGATCAGTTTTAAGTGTTCAGGTCGTACACCTAAAAAAATGTCAGAACCTTTAAATTTAGATACGTCTTTAACTACATGTTCAGGCAAATTAATAGTAGTTTCATCCCCTTCTTTAACTTGCTCAATAAAAATCATACCTCCCTCAACTTCCTGAATCTTACCCCTTATAAAATTCATTCCCGGTGTACCTATAAAGTCTCCAACAAACTTATGTACAGGCCGTTGATACAAATCCATAGGGACACCAACCTGCATAACTTTACCGAGATTAAGAACACAAAGCCTTTGACCAAGAGTCATAGCCTCAGTCTGGTCGTGTGTTACAAAAATCATAGTCGTTCCAAGCCGATTATGCAGCTCAGCAATTTCAGTGCGCATCTCCACACGCATACGGGCATCAAGATTTGAAAGTGGTTCATCCAATAGAAATATCTTAGGTTTGCATACCATTGCACGGCCCAGTGCAACCCGCTGACGTTGTCCACCTGATAATTCAGAAGGGCGACGTCGAAGACAATCAGTCAACCCCAATAAATCCGCTGCATCGGCAACTCGGGACTGGATTTCCAACTTAGGAATTTTACGAAACTTCAGACTAAAAATTATATTCTGTTCAACAGTCAAATGAGGAAAGAGTGCGTAATTTTGAAATACCATCGCTACATCTCGATCCTGAGGCTTGATGTTATTAACCTCACGGTCTCCCAAAATAATCGAACCGTTTGACGGGTTTTCCAAACCAGCTATTAATCGAAGTAATGTTGACTTGCCGCAGCCAGACGGCCCAACCAAAACCATTAATTCTCCATCTGGTATTTCCAGATCAATACCTTCCAACGCAATTACCTCACCGTTCCGATCAGTCTCAAAGGTTTTGCAGAGGTTGTTGAGTTGTAAACTTGCCATAAACTAATTTTTTGAAGGCCCAACTTTTTTCAAGGGAGGCAAAATCGTCAAGTCCTTCGCAATATATGCAACAATATTCCGTAAATCATTAAGTGATAAATCTGCGGTCGAGCTCTTCATAATCATACCATATTTATCTTTCGGATGTCCTCCACGCTGGCCTTTTACATACTTCCTTAGCTGATCCAAAAGAAACCAATCCTCCTGCACATTCAAAGGGGGCGAATTAATCTCTCTTTTCCCTTCAGCATCTGAACCGTGGCAAGAAGCACATCGATTAACATAAAGAATCTTCCCAAGATCAATATTACCTTGAATTACCCTAATAAAAGGTTTGGGTTCCTTCTTAGAAAAGTAATCAGCTAAAGCCACAATTTCGTAGTCTTTTTTAATCTTATTCATTGCAACCCACATTAACTGTTCGGATCGATTATTCGGATTCTTACCTCTATACCCTAATTGGAATTTTTTTAACTGATTTTGTAAATACCAATTAGGAAAACCATTTAATACCGGCCCACGTTGCATCTCCTTCGTACTATGACAAACTAAACAAGCATTTAACGTTTTTTGGTCCAGATTAACACTATGAGAAGAAGCAGATCTATAATAACCCACCGATGGGGAACTATTTGGGACACAACCCTGATTAGCCAACCCCACCAATACGAATACAAAAAAAATCATGCACCAATGCCACAACATCTCGTGCTGAGAATCTACATTGCTCAACTCGCAACCGCGAGCCGGCAAATCTCGCACAGAAATATCATTTTCAATATGATGCCCCCTAGTGAATTCTCGGCAAACCTCAATGGGAGCACTAGCAGTTGGTGCATTAGCAATTGGCTTCGCTCCTGTCTTCGCCGCAATCGCGCTAAAACCTGAGTATGGTGGATTTGGCCCAGCTTCCATCGGATTATACCGTGTTTTATTTGCTTTGCCGTTGTTGTGGTTAGTACTTTGGATATCCCCACCAAAATCCCACTCTTCAACCAAACGTCAAAAACGCCCAATAAGACTTATGGCTTTAGCTGGTTTTTTCTTCGCCATCGATCTGGTTTCATGGCATTGGTCGATCAAATATACCACGGTTGCCAATGCAACACTGCTAGCCAACTTCGCACCATTTTGGGTAACGCTTTGGGCAAGACATCTATTTAGCGAAAAAATTAATACCCGCTTTTATATGGCACTTAGCCTAGCATTAATTGGAGCCGGGATTTTAATGGGCACCAGTTTCGAACTTAAGCCAAAACAAATTTTAGGAGACGCACTGTCGCTAATCACAGCTATTTCATATGGCTCATACATGTTAACTGTAAAAAAACTTCGAGAAACCTGTTCTCCACAAGAAATCATGGCATGGAGCGGATTATTCGCTGTTCCGTTAATGTTTATAATGGCAATGATCAGCGGAGAAACGATGATATCACCACAGTTCAATGGATGGATTATACTAATTTGCCTAGCGTTAATCAGTCATTTTTTCGGTCAAGGATTAATCGCATATGCCTTTGGTCATCTTCCTGCTTCTTTAACTTCACTTAATTTACTACTACAACCGGTATTTGCAGCTGCACTTGGCTGGATCTTTCTGAGCCAAGCAATGGTTGGCAAACAAATGGCTGGAGCAATTATAGTGTTGGGTGCATTGGCGATTGCTAATTGGCCTGTAAAAGGTAAATAATTTTTCGCCACCGTAATAAGCGTAGCACCCTGTTTAAGGATGGACTCATTTCCTAACGATATTAAAGATGCCGGTATACCTCTGGACGCTCCAGCACGCAGACGCCTACCAATCCTTTTACGCCGCTCCTGGTATGGCTTGAATCAGGCTTTTCGTCGCCGAATCTCTAAGATGAATCTAACGCCAGACCAATTTACAGTCATTCGGACACTTCTCGAAGCCGCCCCCGAGGGGTTGACTCAAAAAGCACTTGCGGATGCAATAAGCAGCGACCCTAATACTATAGCATCTTTACTAGAAAGAATGGAGAGTAATGGCTTAGTCAAACGCCGACCACATGAAAAAGATCGGCGCGCAAACCGAGTAGAACTCATGCCGAAAGCCAAGAGTAAATATGAAGCTATTAGGCAAGAGGCAATCGAATTACAAGGCCACGTGCTCGAACAGCTCCCTAAAAGCGATCGGGAAAAATTTCTTTCTCAACTCGAAATCATCGCGGAAGCATGCAAAAATATTTCTAATAATAAACGCTAACTTAGCTGAAAAAATCTATACCCAAAACATTTCCAAAATTACTCGATAAAAAAAGTTCTAGTCAGAAATACCCTATACAATTACTAAAATTTGACAAATTCTGAAGCTTGACACAATTGAGACTCCGTCTCATCTTTTTGCTTCCGCACCTGCGGTCTGGTATGAAATCTTTTTTAAAATTATCTCTTGGTCTCAACTTTTTGCTTTGTGTTTATACTTCTGCCGCCGAAATAAACGTTTACTCACATCGCCACTACGATTCAGACGCCATTCTCTTTAAGCAGTTCACTAAAAAAACCGATATCCAAGTAAATGTGGTTAAAGGGAGTGCCGATCAATTGATACAACGCCTAATCACTGAAGGTAAAAATTCACCTGCAGACGTGCTTCTTACGGTTGATGCGGGACGATTGCATAGGGCCAAAGCCGCAGGCGTCCTTCAGCCAATTAAGTCCAAAATACTTCTTGGCAATGTTCCAAATTCTATGCGTGATCCAGAAGGACACTGGTACGGAATGACAGTAAGATCACGAGTAATCGTTTATTCAAAGGATCGAGTTAAACCCAGCGAGCTATCCACTTATGAAGATCTTGCTAAAGCTGAATGGAAAGGCCGAGTTGTTGCCAGATCATCCAGTAATATTTACAACCAATCACTACTCGCTTCTATAATAGCTGCACACGGTAAAGATAAAGCCCTCGCTTGGGCTAAGGCAGTCCGCAAGAACATGGTTCGTGCTCCCCGTGGCAGTGATCGAGATCAAGCTCGTGCTGTTGCCGCTGGTCTTGCCGATGTAGCAATCATGAATACTTATTACCTTGGGATTCTGGCAAATTCTTCTGTTGCAGCTGATCGCGATGTAGCCGGTAAAGTTGGTGTTTTTTTCCCAAATCAAGAAGATCGCGGTGCACATATTAATGTTAGCGGTGGAGGAGTTACAGCCAGTGCAAAAAACAAAAAAGAAGCAATTCAATTTCTGGAATTCCTCACAAGTGCCAAGTCACAGGAAACCTTTGGAAAGGTAAACTACGAGTACCCAGTGAAAATCAATAAAAACCAATCTGAATTGTTAAAAAGCTGGGGTAAATTCAAAGCAGATGACGTTAATCTCTCTATTCTGGGCGCTAACAATTCTGAAGCAGTGAAGCTGTTCGATCTTGCCGGTTGGGAGTAAACTGCCAACGGATTGGCTGCATATGTAATTAACATTGCGCAAAACTGCTTGCGCTGCATAAAGCATGAGTTTCATTTTAAGCTCAATGCTTGGACAATTTCTGCATTGGTTTTAGGGCTACTTTTATTTCTGCCCATGGCAGAAGTTTTGTGGCATTTAACTATGCCGGCAGAAAGCTGGAAGCACCTGCGCGACACCGTTCTTGGACAATACATAAAGGGATCGCTAATCCTCGTATTTGGAACAGCTATACTATCTGTTATTCTGGGCGTTTCGTCCGCATGGCTAGTCGCGTGCTGCGAATTCCCTGGCCGTAAAATTTTTGAGTGGGCACTGATACTACCACTTGCAATTCCAACTTACATAGCTGCATATGCCTATTTCGATCTACTTGATAAACTGAATCCGTTATTAATCTGGATAAGGCTAAATGTAAGCACAGAAGCTATGACCTTGATGAGCGACACAATTGTATATCCTGTAACAATTATTGTGCTAACTTCTGTATTATATCCATATGTCTATCTTGTGACCCGGGCTGCATTCACACGACAAAGCAATCAATGTATAGAAGCAGCACGAACGCTTGGCCACGGACCTCATTCAACATTTTGGCGCATCGCACTCCCCTTAGCCAGACCAGCTATAGTCGGAGGAGTCTCTCTTGTTATTATGGAAACACTGAATGACTACGGCGCTGTAAAACACTTTAACATTCCAACATTTACTACTGGAATTTTTCGCACTTGGCTTGCGATAGGTGATCTACCAGGTGCACTACGCCTAGCTGCCTGCCTAATGCTATTAATTCTATTTTTGCTTATATTAGAAAAATGGCTTCGATCTGGAGCCAAGTTTCATAAGAACAGCCAATCTGATAGGCCTTTTAAGCGCTATAAACTTGATAAAATAAAATCTTTTTTTGCAATCATCTGCTGCCTATTACCACTTATAATAGGATTTGTATTACCCCTTTCTCGCCTAGTCTACTGGGCAAGTCAGACTATAGAAAATGTTTTTGATGCAACATTTCTAACGCTTACTTCTAACAGTATTGCAATTGCCGCTACTGCAAGCTTAATAACAGTGCTGCTTGCGATTTTTTTAACTTTTACCAGCCGTTATTTTGGAAGCCTAATAATCAACGCTACAAATCGATTAGCGATCCTTGGTTATGCTGTCCCCGGAGCAGTAATCGCTATTGGAATCCTGATTTTAGCCAAACAAGTGAACATATCAACTGGCTGGGTCATGACAGGATCACTCTCAATGCTCGTATTGGCTTATGTAGTCCGGTTTCTTGCAGTAGCATGGCAACCAATCGATTCAGGTATGGAACGCAATTGTGAGCAAATCAACAACGCATCACGGTCACTTGGATCCACAGCAATACAATCATTAACTCAGATAAATATACCACTTTTGCGTAATGGTTTAGTAGCAGCTGGACTGTTTGTTTTTGTAGACATAATGAAAGAATTACCTCTGACATTAATACTTCGACCTTTTAATTTTGAAACTCTCTCAACAAAAACATTCGACCTAGCACAACAAGCACAAATCCCTGAATCCTCTATACCAGCACTTTGCATCATTCTAGTCAGTCTTTTGCCTCTGATATGGCTAAACCGTCAAATACGTCATAATGAAAAATGAACGCACTTACCCTTCAAAACGTTACAAAGTCCTATAACTCAAAAGATACACCTGCTGTAAATAATATCAGTTTCGATTGTCACAGCAGTGAAGTCGTTGCTCTAATTGGAAGTAGCGGAAGTGGCAAAACAACACTTCTTCGCATCATAGCCGGACTTGAGGCCCCAGACTATGGAGAGGTAATTCTTAATGATAATATTCTAAATAGCCGGACCGTATTTGTTACACCAGAGAAACGAGATTGTGGTCTTGTTTTTCAAGACTACGCTCTCTTCCCCAATAAAACCGTCCAGCAAAACATAACATTTGGAAAAGGAGCAATGGATAATTCTACTTGGGTAAATGAATTGATTGATATGACTGGCATTACAGAATTAAAACAACGATTTCCTCATGAGCTTTCCGGCGGCCAGCAACAACGTGTCGCACTAGTACGCGCTTTAGCAACACGCCCTTCACTTCTACTTCTTGACGAACCACTAAGCCACCTCGACCCAGAACTAAAGGAGTCTGTAAGAACCGAATTACTAAAACTATTTAATACAACAAAAACAACAGTAGTTTTTGTTTCGCATGATATAGCAGATGCAACAGCAATGGCTGATCGTCTGGTCGTTATTAACAAAGGTGAAGCTGAACAAATTGGAACAGCAAATGAAATATACAGAAATCCGAAGAATAAAAATGTTGCGCGATTATTTGGTAAAACGATCTTTATACCAATCGAACTGATACCTGATGCTCCATATTCGTTTACTGAAAAAGAGAGTCATCAAAAAATTATTCCTGTTAGACCTCACCAATGGGAAGTCATTAATAATTCCACAAAAGGTTCTCCAATATTTAATGGAAAAGTAA
>Ga0115012_10001469_pt1 | contig 13727 bp, 9 predicted proteins | sample TroAtlMetagenome_FD_88706 | JGI IMG/M metagenome (GOLD analysis project Ga0115012, IMG submission 88706) | Marine eukaryotic phytoplankton communities from Atlantic Ocean - Tropical Atlantic ANT10 Metagenome | ecosystem: Environmental > Aquatic > Marine > Oceanic | place: Tropical Atlantic Ocean...
AAGCTAACGTCAATATACCTCCATTCGAGGAAAAGTCCCAATCAACTAAATCACCATAAACAAAACCATAATCATCGGCATCAGAGCCTGCTTGACCCTGGTCATGTTCAGCAAATACCATGTATGTATTTGCTTGAATAATCAATGAATTTTGAATGGTAAATTCTGTATTTGAATATGTTCCGTATAATATCCTCAAGCCATATAAATCTAAATCGTAATTTCTTGTGTTATAGATTTCAAACCACTCTGGTTCATTTTCGCCGGGAGAGCCATCCGATTGTAAACCAGTATAATTTTCAATCATTATCTCTGTGATTATTATATCTCCATCATTAAAATCATACGCATTTGGAATGTCACAAGCATCACCAACCCCATCACCATCTGTGTCTGCCTGATTGGCGTTAGCATTAGCAGGACAGTTGTCTTGGTCATCTGGTACGCCATCCATATCTTGATCATCATAAACACAAACGCCGTTCAGACAATATCCGCCAGCCAAACAATCTGAATCAGTACTGCACGCATTAGGGTCGCCGCCACCACCACCGCTACCGCCACCGCCAGTTCCATCATCTGGTGAAACACATTCGAAAACTGGCTTAATTGTTGGGAAATAACCTGAATTACCTGCATTGTAGAAAATAATTGATTCTCTTTCTGGCAATTCTTGAACTGAAACGGTATCTGGCCACCATTTTTGACAATATTGTAACATATCGATGTTTGCGCCTGAAGAACCATCAGGGTCTGTAGCCCAAGCACCATTTTCAAAATGCTGGTTCACTTTACCCCACCAATATGAGATTCTATTGACGTCATCTGCTGTTGCTGAAGTACCAAAATAATAACTAAAACTGTAAAGTTCGAAAGTTATTGTATTGGCGCCTATGTTTAGTTGCCCCGTGAATTCTTCCCAATCTCCATTATCATCTGATTTAGTATAGATTACTGGAGTTGTTGGCATTGAATCTGTGACTCTAAGAGTTACAGTTACTGGTTGAGAAAAAGATGTTCCGTGTGGAGTCAACTTTAGGAAAGTGGTTGGAATCGAATAACCATCTATATCTTCATCACCTAATGCGAATAAATCTGATGCTGTTAGTGCCTCGAATGTAAGTTCGGTATCAACAGAAAGTGCACCTTGAGGAATTGAAACAACTGCTCCTTGTATTTGGATTACTGCTCCATCAAGACCGACTGTCACTGTTTCGCTACGAGGTAGAGCAACTGCCGCCCCTCCTTGTTCTGTATCTGTAGTAGTCGAGCCAAGTACATTTCCAGAGCGAGAATTAGTGATGGTTATCTTCAATTCACATATGTCTGCATTACAGAGATCTAGTCCATTTTCTTTAATCGTGATATCTTCTCCAACAGACCACAAGCCTCCATCAGTTGTTTCTGCTTCTAATACAATACAATCACCTACACTTTGACCTGGCAAGGCACAATTAAACGATGCACCACCATCTACTGAGACTCTAATAGTTAGCGAAGCCCATCCTATTGGGTCTCCTTGAGACATAGTGACTATTGCTAAATTATCATCTGTGGCTAGTGAAGGGGAACCTGCGGAATCTCTACTCGAAAAGGAATAGAGGTCTAGAGTTTCACCAGTATTTGATTCGGCTAAATTTGCAGCCCAAACATATAATGTTCCGGCTAGTACTACTGTAATTGCGACCATAAGAATTGTCGCAATGACTGGGCTTACAGCATCCTCTTCTCGAATATGTCTAATTTTTCTAATTTCCTTAGCGGTCATGCACCGGCTAAATAATGAAATCTTAATAATTTTTGTAACATACTCGTCATTTCAAAGAGGAATAAAATGCTGCTGTGCTTCAACATATTCCGGGTCTGGGGCTTCTTTTGCCAATTCTCTTTCCTCTAATTTTTGAACATCTAATCGCTGTAAGAAAATACTTAACACGAATATTGGAACCATCAAAGCGAAGGTCTTTACCTCTACTGGCTCAAATATAGAAAGAGGATTTCCGGTCAACAGTAAGGTGGCTATTAAACAGCCATAGGCGGCAAATATTGCTGATACTATCATAGGTAGCAACCGATTTATTCCCATGGTTAGGAAAAATGCAGCTAATGCTGCAATTCCACTCCAAAGATTACTCCTTTCAACATCAAAACCATAATTGCTAAGAGTTTGGATACCGGTTGAAAATGTTACGAAAATAAATGCAGAAGTAAGCATTCTTGTCGACATACGAACAAGTGCTGAGAGGACCATTCCAATGAAAAAGCAGAGAATACCTGTGATCTGTGTAGCGGATAATGATATACCAAATTCTTCGGCTAATGGCGTGATTTCTGGAGATAGATAATATCCTATTGACGCCCCTATAATGAAGGATACCAAAGGTAATCTTCTATGTCCTTGAAGAAATAATAAGATTGAGAGGGCCAATATCGCGCCTCCAAGCGGTGCGCCCATATCTTCCATTTTTGTCGCCAAAGATGAGGTCATTTCACCAATAGAGGGTTGGCTCATGAACTAATTGGAAGGCTGATAGATATTGAATTTTTACTTAGATAATCAACTTCTTAGGGCACTTTATCGACAGTAATGATTGAAAGCCCAATTTCTATGGCTAGTATGTTGGGGTTAGTATGAGCGACGAAATTGACTGGGATAGTTTGACTTTTTCTCTTACCCCTACCGATACTATGTACATCGCTGAAACCGGTATTGATGACCCTTGGACACCAGGAGATTTGATGCCATATGGCGATATGAAAATATCTCCGGCTGCCGGTGTTTTGAACTATGGCCAAGGTCTGTTTGAAGGAATGAAAGCATACCGAACCTCAAAAGATAGAGTGGTTTTCTTTAGACCAGAAGAAAATGCTAGGAGAATGCAAAGAGGAGCTGACCGTTTGAAGATGCCTCCAGTGCCAGAATCAATTTTTATCGATGCGGTTGAACAATGCGTTCAACAAAATCTTCGATGGTTACCACCAACTGGTCGAGGCGCAATGTATGTCCGTCCACTACTGATGGGCTCTGGCGCTATACTTGGAGTTGCACCAGCACCATCATACCGATTTTTAGTATATGTTACTCCGGTCGGGCCATATTTCAAAGGTGGAGTGACTGCGATAAATCTAGTAATTTCTGAAGAGCACCATAGAGCAGCCCCCGGCGGTTCTGGTGGAGTTAAGGCGATTGGAAACTACGCGCCAGGAATGATGCCAAGTAAAAAGGCGAAGGCTGAAGGATATGCTGAAGTAATTTATCTCGATGCTGAAACTCATACATGTATCGAAGAGGTTGGCGCTGCCAATTTCTTCTGTGTCAAAGATGGCGTACTTTACACTCCTGAATTGACTGGAACTATTCTTCCTGGAATCACTAGGGATAGTTTGATCAAATTAGCAAGGCATAACGGTATTGAGGTTCATGAAACCAAAGTAACTGCAGAATTTGCAATGAATGCTGATGAAGCATTTTGCTGTGGAACTGCAGCGGTTATTTCTCCGATTGGTTCTATCACAAAGGGCGATACTAAAGCCGAGTATGGAAATGGCGAACCTGGAGAATTGACTACTAAGTTATACAATCAATTGGTCGGAATTCAAAATGAAACCGAAGAAGACATCTTTGGATGGCTACACGAAGTTCCTTTGTGATCAACGCTTTTTGAAACCACGCTTCTTGAAACTACTCTTTTGATTTGGTTGACTTTGTGAGCGGGATTTCCTTTGCGAGCGAGCGCGACGGTCTCCTGTTTGAGGCCCTGCTGCAACTCTCTTTGCATCTGCGTCTTTGAGAGAACGCTGGATTTGACGCCACTCTCCGCCAATCAATTGGAGTAATTCCTCTTTGCTATTTGCACCGATCGATTGTTTGGCACCTGCTCTACTAACCCATAATCTACCTTCTTTACCGTGAGGGCGCTTTGGATGACAGGAATCTTCTTCTCGTTTGATTTTCTTTAGACCGACTTTTCTAGCCGCCATGAATAAACCTTCGAGGTCAGGTTTGATCACTGATGAGTCTTTTGGAACCCTACGCCCATTACGTCTTGAAACACGGATATCAAAATATCCGGGCCAAATCGATAATCGGTCAGGATTGTGGTCCACTTATCTCACCAATAATAGGGAAATGTGTTGAACTGATAAACGCATTCATTCAACAAGAATGCCATTTATGACTCCATCCTTACCAGGACGGGATGTGATTTTTACACGACCTTTGTCGGTTTCGATGATTGCTCCCTTGACCAAAACGTTTCTACGAACATAGTTAGGGTCTGATTCATTCTCAACAACGTTTTCAATTGTGCCAAGAGATGTTTTACCAGTTTTTGGGTCATTGATTGAAACTTTGTCAGCTGCAAGAACACGAACCAAAGTATTTCCACCGGTTCTACGGTAGATTTTAGTTTTAGATTCTCCAATCAAAGCCAATTGCTTCTCTGTTGAAATTTCGGTTGAACGCTTACCGCGAGCCTGTACTTTTCTACCACCGCTAGGTTTGCGTCTCGAGATTCCGTGCCATTGAGCCATAGTTAAGTCTCCTTGCAGGACACACCGAGAATCGAGCCATATATGAAATCAACCCTCACACACAAACCGACTCAATAGTGGAAATTACTTCTCCATCAATGGTTTGTAGAGTGGCTTTGAGTTTGTCTCCGGGAAATAATTGTGCAACTCCAGAAGGAGTTCCTGTGAATAAATAATCGCCTGCTTGAACAGGCGCCCATTCCATTAAACTATCATATTGCTCTGAAGGAGTTATGCTCATCGAAGATAGAGGTGCACTTTGCCTTAACTCCTCATTTACTTCTAGTTGTATCTGCAAACTGCTTGATGGTTCGCTCAGTGAATTAAAAGTACCATTCCATTGAACAAAATTTCCTAAAACTGCGCTAGCACGGAAGCATTTACCCTTAGACCAAGGTAATTGTTGCTCTCTAAGTTCAGATTGAGTGTCTCTATCGGTCAAATCCAAACCAACAGCAATTGCATCAATCTGTAAATCTTCATTCAATCGAATTACACATTCGACCTCATGATGCACGCTTCCTTTATGAGAACTAACTTGAATATCGCCTTCAGTTTGTATACAATTATTTGGTTTAACAAAAAATACCGGTTCGGCTGGTTGTTGATTGCCTAGTTCGGTTGCATGCTTAGCAAAAGTTCGAATTGAACACCATAGGGCCATGTTGATTCCAGATATATTAGGCCCATCAAACTCGCGATGGTAAAAACTGTCAAAGACCATGAAGGGAAGGCCTTAGCATGGGCAAAGACTGGACGATACGAAAGCGAAGGCCTGTCAGAAGGAAGAATATTGCTCCACTTCTAAAGGAACTGGAAGAATCTTTACAGATCGATTTATCGGTTGATGGGGCGTTTTTAGAGATGGCAGAATATGGTTCTTGGCAAATGGTTTTTGTTGACAAAGTTGCAAAAACCGTCGAACTGAAGGATGATGAAAATAAGAGGTTTACATTCCTAACATTACGCGGTTTTCTCGACTATCCTGAAGCAGGAAAATGGGTCGAAGTAGACCATGGAGCAATTCCATTTTTGATGAATGGGGCAGATTGTATGGTCGCCGGAGTACAAGCTGCTGATGAAAATATAGTCAAAGGTGAATTGGTCTGGATTAGGGATATGACTCACAAGAAACCGCTTGCGATAGGTTGGTCTGTCATGGATGGTAATGAAATGGCATCAGCGACCAAAGGTAAAGGCATCAAAACTCTGCATTGGGTTGGTGATGAACTTTGGGAAATGGAATCTTGATTATTTCTTGATGTGTTCAACCAAACGTTCGATGAACCTGCGTTGCTCTATATCCCACGATTGAATAGTAACTGTGCAAGAACCTCTTCGAACTGGTAATTTTCCATCGATAAAACCGGTTTGCATCAAATCGCTATTGACTAGAGGCAGGCTCCTCCCCTTGAAATATATTTTACAACCATTTTCAACTCTTTGAGCATAACCAAACTCGAATTCAATCCGTTGTTTCTTTTCCTCGAATTTAACGCCGCCTGCTTTGAGAAAACGCTTGACTGCTGAGTAAATACTACTCGGGTCTTCCTCATCATTAGATAGGCCGCCATAGGCTGAAAGGAATGAAAGTTCAGTATCGTTTTGTTCCATAAGATGGTCTAAATCACGACTCTTCGACTTCTTTGCCATCTTACCACCATGCCTTACCAAGTTGGATTGACTTTTTGAGATACCGCATGATTTATGAAAAATATTAGTTCTCTAGAGTAAACCTCAATCAATGGGAAGTAATGGAATGGCCATGACGCAGACTTGGGTAGTGGATTCGAACTGTTTTATTCATCTCGGGTCGATGGCTCCGGATTCATTTGTAAGAGATTTAGGTAAAATACTTCCAAGTGAAGGTATGTATGTCACACCAGGAGTTCATGACGAAGTTAGAAATGTCAGATTTCAAAGATGGAAGAAACAGCCTAATCTACTTTCTTCGCTAAAATCCCTACTTACTACAATCAGTATTGATGATTCACAAATTCGTGGTCTTGCATCCCAAATTGGAGAAAGGGCTTCACCGCAAGATGTCGATCTTTCTTTGATGGTTCTAGCTTCAAAACTTTCCAAAGAAGGGAAACAAGTGACTTTGGTAACAGATGATTTCAAAATGACAACCACTAGTCAGAAAGTCAATCTTGGATTTTCTACTTGTCCACCTTCTACCTTCATACAAAAGCTGGCAGAGATCGGTCCAAAACAGGCACGTTCAGGATTAAACAGCCTTTCTAGAAGAGTTCGGGCCGCTGAAATGAGATACGCTATTAGTCGTGCGGGAGAATATGACATTCAGGCAAAATTGACTTGGATGGTCGACTCACTTTTAGATACAAAAGGAGATACTAAAGCCGTTGTAGCGAATACTTCTGAACAAACCTCAAATCAAAAATTAATCCGGGCATTAAGGAAACATCTATTGGGCGGAGATGTAAAAAAATCCCATGTTAAATCACTTGGGGTCTTGACGACGGTTTGTGAACCAATAAGAGAGTTTGATATTTTCTTAGCCTCGATTTCAGAGAAACACAGTATTTCAGATGTTGTCGACATTTATAATTCGGGAATCGAAGAGATGAGTCAGGTGCTTGAAAGTATAGGACTTGGGCTAGCACCATTGGACGAATCTTCGGCAGAAATAGCACATAGAGCGATGGCCGGACACACATATCGAATGGAATCCGCCCTAGGTATGTTAGCAAAAATGTCAGGTAATTTGAATTTAGCAAAACTACATCTTGCAAGAGCATTACAAAGTGCAACTCTAATCGATGATAGAGGCGCTGAGATGAGAGCAATGTATCAACTTGGTTTACTAGCATTGGTTGCTCAAAAATGGGAAAGGGCTGCTAGTCTTTTTGAAACTGCAGACCGGCAAGCTCAGGCTATCAAAGAAGATCGATTGCCATTTGTGGTTTGTGCAGGAATAATGAATCACTTGGCTGAGAATGATAAAAAGGCTAATTCTCATATCGACATTGCTCATCAAATCGTTAAGCAAGATAAGAAAAAGTCGGCTTTGGCTCTTTACAATCTCGGTAATAACCTTCTGGCTATAGATGAAGCAGGACTTGCAATTGAGGTACTCGATGAAGCCATGGAATGTGCAATTGAGGTTGAAGACATGGAATCTATGCAAAAATTAGCAGAGGCAATGGTTCTAGCAAATTCTGCTTTAACTGTCAAAGAAAGTCAGCAGAATGAAAGTCTGCGGCTTTACATTGATGGATTGAATAACTTAGATAAATCAAGTTCAGAGGCTTTTGAAAAGCAAATCTCGGACATTGAAAAGCAGGCTGAAGAACTAGCTAAACCTTTGGATAGCACTTGGGATGATTGGCAGCCAGCATCGAAACTATTGCCCGATAAATCCCCTTTAACGGTTGTAAGAATCGAGGTTGATGATGAAGGGCATAGCCTTGTAGTATCGAATCATTTGGAATTAGGAGTAATCGGTTTTTGGCTACCTGAAGGTGAGTATAGTATATCGCCAGGACATCAATTATCGATTGGAAATAGTCGTGTCAAGGTTGCTACTGCTCCCGAATTCTTGCGTAAAGAGCATAGTATTCGTGCTTTGGTGGCTGTCGAAAAACCAGAAGAAATTACATTTACCGCCCAATTAGACATATAAAATTAGAAACAACTGTTTAAATCCAAACTGGCCTGTTTGAAACTATTGGATGTACAATAAACCAATAGTCCTAATATGGAATTAATCGGAGGAAGTAGAATGCGTGTTATTGCTCTTGTCACTATTTTGATGATAGCAAGTCTAGCCCCGATGGGGGTTAATGGCGAGGCAGGTGTCAATTATTCGCAAACTATCGGTGCTCCTCTCTCAGAAAATTGGGAAGATGCTCCAATCACCTACGGTTTTTCTCCATCGGTAAGAACTGCTTTTGCAAGAGTCAGTGATCTGTCTCAGTACTCTGATGCTCAATTGGAAGATGCAAGCCAATGGGTTGTTGTTAGTTCCAGTCCTGTGGGTGAAGCAGCGAAAGATCTTGAAAATGTGTGGATTGTCGATATTGAGTCAGACATAGCCGTTGAAATGTTTGCTGAATGGCAAAGAGATGGATTCATCGAAACTGCATACCCTTTGATAGAGAAGGTCATGAATCCAAAATGGACTCCAGATGACTCTCTATTTGGAGACCAGTGGCACCTTCAAAACACGGGTCAAACAAATGGCGGAGTTAGTGGCGAGGATGTCAACATAACCGGCGCGTGGAACAATTACCGTGGCAGTGGTGTTGTCATTGGAATTGTCGATGATGGACTTGATTGGAATCACGCAGACCTCGACAACTATTATGCCGATACCTTGGATTATGATTTTTGTAACAATGACGGGGACCCTACACCAGCTTCTAATGATGGTCATGGAACTTCAGCCGCTGGCGTGGCAGCTGCTGCTGGAAATAATACGATTGGAGTGTCTGGTGCTGCACCTCTAGCAAGTCTAGCCGGATTACAACTGATCTCCTGTAGTACAACAGATACAAGAGAAGGTAATGCTCTAAGTCATGAGCGTCAGTCAATAGATATCTATTCAAATTCTTGGGGACCAAGTGACAATGGTAGAACCGTCGAAGCCCCTGGCCCTCTAATGATGGCGGCATTTGAAAATGACGTCAGTCAAGGCAGAGGAGGTTTAGGTAACGTAATTACTTGGGCCGCAGGTAATGGACTTGATGATGATGATAATTCCAATTATGATGGCTATGCAAATAGCCGCCATACAATTGCTGTTACCGCTGTGACTCACAAAGGCGAACAGTCTTGGTATGCTGAACCTGGAGCAAATATCCTTGTTGCTGCCCCTTCTGATGGAGATGGTGAAGGAATTACTACTACTGATATCGAGGGAAGCGGGGGCTATGAAAATGGAGACTATACTGATGGTTTTGGTGGAACTTCTTCCGCCACACCTCTAGCCTCAGGAGTAATTGCACTAATGATGGACGCTAATCCAAACTTAGCATATAGAGACATCCAACACATCCTTGTTCAAACCTGTAGGAAGAACGATGCTAGTGATTCTTCATGGTCAAGTAATGGAGCAGGTCATGTAGTTAGTCACAAGTATGGATTTGGAGTCGTCGATGCTAGTGCAGCGGTCAATCTAGCGGTGAATTGGAATAATGTCGATGAAGAGATCTCATACTTTTCTGGAAACATTGACATGAACGACATCAATATCCCTGATAATTCCAATGCAGTAACCGACTCTATTTCGGTCTCTGAATCGATAAAAGTTGAGCACGTTGAACTCATTGTAGACATCTCACATGACTATAGAGGTGATTTGGAAATAATCCTCACAAGTCCACAAGGGACACAAAGTATAATGTCAGAAAAGCATGGTGATAGCGGAAATAACTGGAATAATTGGATGTTTACCTCTGTTCATAATTGGGATGAAGATTCTACAGGAACTTGGACTATAAGTGTCCAAGACCAAGGCAATGATGACGATGGGACTTTTCATGATTGGGAATTAAATATCTATGGCACCGAACTAAATCAAGATAGAGATGGTGATAATCTAACAAACTCTGATGAAACTAATATTCATGGAACTGACCCTGATGATATCGATTCAGACGACGACCAAGTGAATGACGGTCTTGAGATACAAGTTTACGGAACCGACCCGTTGGATATGGATACTGATGGTGATGGTCTTGATGATGGAAGAGAAATTTTCGTCAATGGAACCAATCCTTTGATCGGTGATACTGATGGTGATGGATTAAGCGATGGTCAGGAAGTAATTATCTTTGGTACTGACCCTCTAGTTCCAGACTTAGATTCTGATTCTGATTCGTTCTACTGGTTCCAAGATTGTAATGATTCTGACCCGAATATCTATCCAGGTGCAACCGAACTACTCAATGGAATAGATGAGAACTGCGATGGTCAATGGGATGAAGGCTTCAACTCAACCGACACTGATTTTGATGGTTTGACCGATTTTGGAGAATATCATTTCTTCAATACTGACCTCAATCTTCAAGATACTGATGGGGACATGTTAAGTGATGGAGATGAAGTGTTAATCTACCTAAGTAATCCTCTAGTATACGACAATGACACTGACTTAGATGGATATTACTGGTTCCAAGATTGTAATGATACCAATGATCAAATAAATCCTGATATCGTTGAATTGCTAGATGGTATTGACAATAATTGTAGTGGAACTATTGATGAGGACTTTATTGGTCTTGACCGTGACCAAGATGGGCTTCCTGATCTTGAAGAATTCAATATTATTTACACCGATCCGCTAAATAATGATACTGATGGTGATGGATTGAGCGATGGAGATGAAATTTTCAATACCTCGACTAATCCCCTAATTCCAGACCTCGATGAAGATGGTGATGGTTTTAGATGGTTTGAAGAATGTAATGATGAAGATGTCAATATTTATCCTGGAGCAACCGAACTATGGAATGGAATTGACGATAACTGTGATGAAGAAATCGATAATGGAATCAATAGATATCAATATCTAAACGCCCCAAATAATTCTGAGCTAATGATTAACGCAACATCTGAGCCACTGCGGTTATCGATAGAAGTTAATCTTACTAATTCAGTTAAAGAAATAGTCGAATTAGAATATGTTTGGAAAAGAAATGGAGCTACGATTTCACAACAAGAAAATCTTGAACAAGAAGTGATAGACTGTTCGAATAATAACAGTGGTTTTAGCGCGGTATTATGCGCCCAAAATGGTACTGTTGGACCTTATCCAATTATTGTCATCATATCAGATAACAACGGCGGACAGATTAGTTATTCTTGGAATGTAACATACACTGTTTGGCACCCTCCTGAACCTGAAGTTAAAGATGATGATACCATTGATTCTGATAGCGAATCTAAAGCCGAAAGTAATCTTGAAATGGGCACTATTGCAAGTATTATTGCTGGTTCTGTGGTCATAGTCTTACTAGTTATTTTACTAGTATTAAGACAAGGAAGTTCAGGGATAAAACCTCCTAAGCAACCTCCAACTGGTGGATTCCATCCTCCTCCACAATCACAATTTAGCGATGTTCGCTCTGCGCCTATATTGCCGGATTTAAACAATAAATGGAAATGATCAGGTATTCTTGACAAAGTTCCAGCCAACAATTCTACCATCGCTTGCATCAGCAACTAAGTTGAATCTGTTTTCCCAACCACCTGAATCCCATTCTCTAGAGATATCTACGGTTGTAGCACCATCTGTTGCATCCCCAATATTAGTCAAAATCGAATTGATGCCACTTCCTGGAACCACCACAAGATATCCTACTCTGGTCTCGGGATGATAATCGCCTGAAGAAGTGAATATTCCATTTGTCCCAGATAAGTCTGTAAATCGACTAGAATCTGATAATCGTGATTCTATATTGCTAATATTGAGAACTTTAGGAATAAATTCTCTATTATGGGATATCGATTCATCATACACACCTTTGGAATCAAAATAACAATTTTCTGAACTTGGAGTTCCAGTGACATTGAATTTCACCCAACCTGCAGTTTCATCAGTTGCAATCCAAGAAACATTCCATTGTGTTGTTGTACCTAGATTTGAATCGATTGCTCGCCAAACATAGCCCCCATCATCCAGTGCAGCTGTGGCTCCAGCCGCAGAACTTTGGAAGTAGTCAAAACACTGTATTGAAGTCTCTAAATTATGTGCCCTCATAGAAGAATCATCAGGCATATGAATACCGTTAGCCCCCCATTCCTTCAAGTCATCTTCATCAGGAGATAATTCGTTTGCAAGTGGTCTAGCATCATAAGACAAACCATATTCTAAAGCCTTACTACCTAGTTTCAAAGAAGACTTTTGGAATGTATGGCTCATCGTTAATTCCCCTTCAGGAAGAACATAATCTCCAAGTAATTTAGTTGTTGTAGAACATCCTTGTCGGTTACTATCACTGCCAGAAATAACCACATCAACTGTTTGTCTCGTCGCCCAAGGATTACCTTCTTCAACCCAAAGAGTCATACTTGCTGAGCCTAAACAATAATCCTGAATATCTTTGTTGGTTGCAACAATTTTCCACATCTCTGTCGAACCCAGTTCTTCTGTACCTAGGACTCTCCAGTCCCATCCAAGTCGAGAACCTGTAGCACCATCGTCAATGTAATCATTGGCCAATAATTCTTGTAACTCAACCGGTTGTACAAGTAATGAAAAACCCGGAGAGAGAACTTCTAAATCTCCAAAGAAGCCTCCAACACCATACGTCATAAGAGTGCCTTGATATGAATCTTCGATGTTCAGATTCCAATCAACTTTAGTCCCTAAACTCGCTCTTTCCCTCAACTCAGTCCATTTTGTAGAGGTGATGTCGGCAGTTCCACTAACACTTGCTGGAAAATCTGAACAACCATTTGAACCCGGTATTGAAGATTGTAAATGGCGTTGTATAGTGAAACTATCTAATTCATAAGATGATACTGACTCAACCGATAGCCAACTCATTCCTTGACCGCCTCGTACACTTACTGCACCAAGTCGGTCATTTGAGGTTTGAGAAAATAATTGATCTGTCCCCCCATCAGTGATTGATACATCCCCAGAGCCATCAAACATCATTCTCAATTTACAAATATCGTCATCGGTTTCAATCTGATCTAATACTAGGTCGAGAAAACCTTCTGTAGCCATGAAATCACCATCTGAAATAGTGTAAGTCATCTCATCTCCATAGCGTAATTGATCTGCAGTGAATGGCTCTAATTGGGCGCTGAAATAATACCATCCACCTGCTCCAAGTATTATCAAAACCATCAAACCTGCTGCGACCTGAGGCTTCTTTACCATCTCGACCAATGTAGTTGGTTTTTGTTGGGCAGATAATTTTGATTCAACGGGCTTTATTTTTGGTTTAGGCTTTTCTATTTCTTCACTGACCATGACGAGGTCTGCATCCAATATCTCTGCTTCCATTACCTCACTTACTGGAGGTTGTTCTTTCGATTCAAGAACCTCAGGTTCAGTCTCAGGAGAGATTGTTTCTTCGTCTTCAAGAGAAAAAATTACTTCATCTTCAATCGTTTCATCACTACTAATCTCTTCGCTAATAACTGACAGACCTAATTCCTCTCGACCCAAGCCTGAATCTAATAATCGTTGGACTAAATCTGCTTTATTGCCAGAT
>Ga0115012_10001472_pt1 | contig 13712 bp, 19 predicted proteins | sample TroAtlMetagenome_FD_88706 | JGI IMG/M metagenome (GOLD analysis project Ga0115012, IMG submission 88706) | Marine eukaryotic phytoplankton communities from Atlantic Ocean - Tropical Atlantic ANT10 Metagenome | ecosystem: Environmental > Aquatic > Marine > Oceanic | place: Tropical Atlantic...
ATTATTCTAATATTATCAGAGTCTCAATATAGAGATGCATTAGTAATAGACAAAGAGATTACATTTATGGCAACTATTTTACAAATAATAAAAATAACTTAATGGCAAAAATTATAGGAGCTGGTGGAATGGGAAACCAACCACCTCAACAACCAAAATTAGATATGAATAACTCAAAACCAATGGTGTGTAAACATTGTGGTTATGATGTATTTATCAATGGAGCAAAATTTAGAACAATTTCAAAACTAGCGGCGGGCACACCACAAGATGTAATGATACCAATAGAAGTATATCTATGTGGTCAATGTGGGGAAGTAAACGAACAATTGTTACCTGATGAGGTAAAAAAATTAGATAAGAAAAATGGCTAAATCATTATTTGACCATATAAAAGCAATTACAAACGAACAGAATCCAAAGTATTTTGAAACACTTTCAGATGATGATAAAAAAACTTGGAGTAATTATATGATTCATAGATTTCTTTCAATGAATCCTGATTGGGTAGAAACAATATCAGAGTTGCAACCATTTTCACAATCATTACCACCAGAGGCATTGTATCTTACATATATTGGAATTATACCAAAAGGTAGACATTTCTTAAAGTATACAAAAGGTAAAAAAATTCAGAAGTATGAAGATTGGTTAGTTGATTTAATTGTACAAGAGTTTCAATGTAGTAAAAATCAATCAAATGAATACTTAGAAATATTGTATTCAACACCTGAGGGTAGAGAAAATATAAAGTACATTTGTGAAAAGTTCGGTGTTGATAAAAAAGATATTACTAAACTAAAATTAAAGGTCTAAAAATTTGGATTTCTCAATTATTTTTCGTATATTAGTACTATGAGAACAATTACAATTTTAACACAACTTTCACAAATTGAAAAAGATTTAAAAGCAAAGTGTGAACATAGTACAACAGATATGGAAGGTGATAAGTGGAGTAAACATCACGATAATATTCTTAGTTTAATTAAAGATTTATCAAATGGCTAGAGTATCATTCTCTCAATATAATATGTGGAGTTCTTGTCCACAACAATACAAACTAAATTATATAGATAAGTTAGGTGAAAGTTCTGGTAACATTCACACAATCTTTGGTTCTGCGATGCACGAAACCATTCAACACTTTTTGGATGTTATGTACCATGTAACCAAGAAACAAGCTATGGAGATTGATTTAGATATTCTATTGAAAGATAAATTGATTGAAGAGTTTAAGAAAGAAAAAGAAAAGCAAGGAGATAGATTACCTTGTTCACAAATAGAATTAGAGGAGTTTTTTGGTGATGGTAGACAAATTCTAAAGTTCTTTAAATCCAAATTAGCTAAGTGGTATTCTAAGAAAGGACAGAAATTAGAAGCCATAGAATTACCATTACATGCTGAAATAAAACCTAATGTAAACTTCATTGGATTCATTGATGTGGTACTAAGAAATCTACACGATAATTCAATTACAATTATTGATTTAAAAACTTCAACTAGAGGGTGGAATAAGTACCAAAAAAGAGACCAAATTAAGAACGCTCAGATACTTATATACAAAAAGATTTACGCTGATAAATACGGGTTACCTTTAGATAAAGTTCATGTGGAATTTCAGATACTAAAAAGGAAGATAAAAGAGGATTGGGATTTCCCTATACCTCGAATATCAACCCATATACCAGCGAATGGTAAACCATCCATTAATAAAGCGTGGAGAGGGTTTATGAACTTCATTGAAACTGTATTTGATTCCGATGGAAAATTTAGAGATATAGATTACTTTACTAACAAAGGTAAACCATGTGATTGGTGTGAATTTAAACAAAGAGGACTTTGTTCCGCTTGGAATTAATGTTTTTGTAATTTCTTTATATTTATATATACTTATATACAAATAAAGAGATTATGGTAGAAACTAAATTAACAACGGTAAAAATCCTTAAAAATGTTTACTCAAAATTTAAAAGGTTATCTTTTGAATCTGATATCACTTTACAAAAGTTAGTCAACAGAGCAGTTGATAAATATGTAGAGGATAAAGATTTTAGAAATGAAATAAATGATTATACACTATTAGAGGTAAGTGGTTCACAATATTAAAATGGACAATAACACACAACAAAACGGAAATGTACAACTAAATCAAGCCAGAAATGATTTCAATGATAAAGTCAGAAAGAAAAAATACTTAGGCGATTCAATGAGAATATTTTGGAATGATAGAAGAAGGTTTAGAACAATTTAAATAAAGGTTAATGGCAAAGAAAAAAAAGATTCTATTGTTATCCGATGACTTACGGATGACTTCAGGTATTGCAACAGTATCAAAAGAATTTGTTTTTGGAACTATGGATAAATTCCATTGGATTCAATTAGGAGCAGCAGTAAAACATCCCGAACAAGGAAAAGAAATTGACTTAGGAGCTGATGTCAGAAAGGAAACTGGCATTGAAGATGCTTCACTAAAAATCATTCCTTGGACTGGTTATGGTGATGCAAATGTACTTAGACAACTTATAATGAGACATCAGCCTGATGCAATACTTCACTTTACAGACCCAAGATATTGGAGATGGTTATATGAAATGGAAGCAGAAATCAGAGAAAACATTCCGATTCTGTTTTATCATATTTGGGATGATTTACCAGACCCAAAATATAATAGAGATTACTACGAAAGTTGTGATTGGTTAGGATGTATATCAAGACAAACTTATGGTATCGTAAGTAGAGTTGGTAATATAGATTCAGAAACAATTAAACCTTTAGAAGATTGGCAAGTAGATTATGTACCACATGGTATTAATCCAAAGAAATGTTTTAAAACTGAAGTGCCTGCTGATTTCAAAAAAGCTGCCTTAGGTGACAAAGATTATAAATTTGTTTTATTTTGGATGAATAGAAACATCAGAAGAAAACAACCATCAGATGTTATTTGGGCTTACAAAAAGTTCGTAGATGGATTACCAGAAAAAGATAGGAAAGATTGTTGTTTACTGATGCACACCGCAGCAGTGGACCAAAATGGAACTGACTTAATTAAAGTAAAAGAAGCGATTTGTCCAGATTACGATGTAAGATTTTCACAAGCAAGAATTGATGCAACACAACTTAACTACCTTTATAATTTATCAGATGTTACTATTAACATAGCAGGTAATGAAGGATTTGGATTAACAACTGCTGAATCAGTAATGGCTGAAACACCAATCATTGTAAATGTTACTGGTGGGTTACAAGACCAATGTGGATTCAAAGTAGATGGTAAGTATTTAACCGCAGATGATTACAAAGAAATCGGTTCACTTCACGATTATAGAAAGTGGGAAGATAAAGTAACACATGGTGAGTGGGTAAAACCTGTATGGAGTAGAGTTCAAACAATGACTGGTTCAGTTCCAACACCTTATATCATTGATGATAAAGTAGATGTAACAGAAACATCCGAAGCGATTAGATATTGGTATGACAAAGGTAATAAAGGTAGACAGAAGGCTGGTAAAGCTGGTAGAAATGCATTTCTTAATGAAATAGGATTGGGTGTTGATAATCAAAACAAGACTATGGCAGATGGAATTGAATCTGCAATTAAAAACTTTAAACCTAAGAAACGATTTAACTTATATAAATTAGCATAATGAGTAAACCATTATTAATATATCAGGCACCTGTAGCTACAAGAAGTGGTTATGGTGACCATTCAAGAGATATTCTAAAATCAATATTTGAGTACGATAAGTTTGATGTGATTACTATTCCAACTCGTTGGGGTAACACACCACAAAATCAAATAAACCCTACTACAGATTTTGGTAAACAATTATTATCAACAGTTGGTAAACAAGTAACAAAACAGCCAGAGGTACACATTCAAATGACAGTACCAAATGAATTCCAAAAGAAAGGAAAGTTTAGTATTGGTATTACTGCTGGTATAGAATCAACTTTAGCTCCAAAAGATTGGATTGATGGTTGTAATAGAATGGATTTAATCATAGTTCCTACAAAATTTTCAAAAGATGTATTGGAAGGAACATCATATGATGAAAAAGACAAAAGAAGTGGTCAGATAATTAGAACATTTAAGATTACAACACCGATTGAAGTTTTACATGAGGGAGTTGAATTATCAACATTCTTAAAATCTAAAACTAAAGTTGATGTTTTGGAAGGAATAGATTCTGATTGGAATTATCTTTTTACAGGTCATTGGTTAAAGGGTGATTTGGGTAAAGATAGAAAAGATGTTGGTATGATGATTAAAACATTTTGTACTGTATTTAAAAATACACCAAAGAAAAAACAACCAGGTTTAATTTTAAAAACATCATCAGCTGGATTTTCCGTTATGGATAGAGAAAATATATCATCTAAGATAAAAGAAATTACATCTGAGTTTGGTGATAAATGTCCACCAATCCATTTATTATTTGGTGACTTATCAGAGGATGAAATGTCATCTTTATACCATCATCCAAAAGTAAAAGCTATGATTTCATTTACAAAGGGTGAAGGATATGGTAGACCACTTTGTGAATTTAGTTTGACTGGTAAACCAATTTTAGTAACTAAATGGAGTGGACACTTAGATTTCTTACCAGAAGAAAATACAGTTTTCTTAGAAGGAGCTTTAGATAATATCCATGAAAGTTCTGCAGACCAATTCTTAATGAAAGAAGCTAAATGGTTTCAAGTAAATTATTCTTTTGCAGCTGGTATGTTGGATAAAGTATTTAATAATTATAAAACATATCTTAATAAATCAAAAGGTTTGGTAGGTAATACAAAGAAAAACTTTTCACTACAATCAATGCATGATAAGTTTAAAGTAATTTTGGATAAGTATGTAAAAGTACCAGAGTTTGTTAGTTTGAAACTACCTGAAATCAAAAAGTTATAATGAGTTATATAAATCAGTATTTAGAATTTCTTAAACCTGAAAAAAGAGTTGCAAAAGCTCAAATGGCTCAAGGAAATATTTACAGAATTGTTAGATATGGTAATGACACACAACGAGGTATTAATGCAAGATATGTTTTTGTAATTGGAAAAGTAAGAGACAAAGGAAGAGTAAAAGTACATTGTATTAAGATTAATGATGTAGTACCAACTGCATTAATTAAGTTACTGAGGAAGTTAAGAGATAAATCCAGACCAATTACTGAAAATTATAAAGACTTATCTTCTTTACTTAAATCATTTGATAAAGAAGGACAAAGATTATTTAATGGATTTATTAAAAATAATAGAGCAGTATATTCAAGAGGTTTAGCTAATTATAGAACATACTTTATTGACCAAATACAATATGTTAGTGAGGTTGTTCTTGAGTTTGAAGAATTAGCTAACTTATTAGGTGAGAAAACAGAAGCTAGAAAAGTTATAAAAGAAGATAGAAGTGAAAACGATTAGTTATGGTTTAACGGTATGTAATGAAATTACCGAGATAGCAGTCTTAGTAGATACTCTTAAAGAAAAGTTAAGAGAGGGAGATGAGATTGTAATTCAATATGATGAGGGTTCAGTAACAGATGTAGTTATGGAATATCTCAACATAATGAAAAATATGCACAAAGATTTTGTAAAAGTTATTGGATTTTCCCTTAACAAAGATTTCGCAACTTACAAAAATAATCTTAAATCACATTGTAAAGGAGACTATATATTTCAGATTGATGCTGATGAAGTGCCAAATGAATATTTGTTAGATAATTTGCATGAGATTTTATCAACTAACGAAGTGGATGTTATTTTCATCCCAAGAGTAAATACAGTTGAAGGATTGACAGATGAACATATACAAAAATGGGGATGGCAAGTAAATGAAAAAGGATGGGTAAATTTTCCTGATTATCAGACTCGTATTTACAAAAATACAAAAGATGTTATGTGGGTAAATAAAGTACATGAAAGAATTACAGGATATGATTCAGTCTCAAACTTTCCACCACAAGAAGAATATTGTTTGTATCATCCAAAACAAATAGAAAGACAAGAACAACAAAACGAATTTTACGATACGATATGAAAATAACATTTATATACGCATTTGAAAATGAAGAGTGGTCCACACCACTATCTTTAGCATATGAATTCGAGGAAAGAGGTTGGGATGTAGGTATTGTATCAATAGGTTCAAATAGAAATCAATCATATTTTGATACCAATATAAAAGAGTGGTTAGAACAAAAAGATGATTCTGATATTGTTTTATTTATGGATTGGGGTAGATTTGATTCACCTTTATTAGATAAAGAAAAACTACCATCAGCATTTTGGGTACAAGAAAGTGGAGATGACCCACAAAACTTTAAAAATAACTTCCCTAAATCAAAAAGATTTAACATAACATTATCAGCTGATGCAGATTCAGTAGAAGAATACAAAAAGAAAGGTATTGATGCATATTGGTGGACACATTTTGCCGATACTAAAGTACAATTCCCAATAAAAGATACTGAATTAAGATACAATGCGGTCACCACACGAGGAGTCGGTGGTTCTCAATTTTTAGATACTTTAACTGTACATGGTAATGGAAGTATTGGAAATCAAAATAATATGGAATCAGAAGAACATACACAATTTTTAAATTCAGGTCTTATGGTTTTACAACACTCAAGGTGGGGTGAAATAACTCGTAGAATTTTTGAAGGAATGGCTTGTGGAAAATTAGTTCTTACTGATAGACTTAAAGAATCAAAAAAATTAGATGAGTTATTTGAAGATGGTGAAGATATTGTCTACTATGATGATATGGTTGATTGTATAAATAAAATAAATGAGTTTTCGGATAACGAAAAGGAAAGAAATAGAATATCACAAAATGGTTACAAAAAAGTATTAGAAAACCATACTCAGAAACAAAGAGTTGATTTTATAATAGAAAAATTTAATAAATGGAAAGACTCCCAATAAGTGTAGGTATTTTATCTTGGAAGAGTGGACAAACTTTAGTCAACACTTTAAACACTTACTTTCAACAAGAATTCTTACATCAAATAAATGATGTATGTATTTTATTTCAAGAGTTTTCAGAAGAAGATAAGAAAATAGCTGAACACTTTGGTATTCCTTATATAGCAAAAAAAGATAATATAGGTATTGGTCAAGCATTTATAGAATTGACAGAACAAGCTAAGACAGATAATGTTTTAGTATTAGAACATGATTGGAAATTAATTGAAGATAAGGAACTTTTAAGAACCAGATTATTGAGTGGTATAAAACTATTAGAAAATGGATTTAGTTGTGTAAGATATAGACATAGAGCTAATCCTGGTTTTCCACATTTCTCATTTCAGTATCAAGGTAAAGAATTAGATTACTATGATAAAGAAATCGAAGTTACATCACCACATCTTTTAGATTCAGTTCATTGGTGTAACCCAGCTGAGAAGTTTCCACAACATATTAAAAGAGAAGGAGAGTATTTTATCACAACATCTCGTTATGGTAATTGGACAAACAATCCTTGTCTCTACAAAAAAGATTTTTACTTAGAAACAGTAAAACAATTCGCCGGTGAAGGTATCGCTTTAGAAGGTAACATTTCAAAGTGGTGGGCACAACAAACATTCAAAGTAGCTCACGGCGAAGGGCTATTTTGTCATTTAGATGAAGGTAAACATGGAAGGTAAATTTAGACCATTGGGTGATAGAGTATTGGTAAAGCCAAGCTCAAAATCCGAAATGAAAACAAAAGGTGGTATTATCATAGCAGATAGTGCACAAAGAGGACAAAAAGTATATGGTGAAGTAGTATCAGTTGGTACTGGTATATTCTCACAAAGTGGGGGAAGAATACCAATGACTGTAAAAGTTGGTGATAAAGTAATGTATTCAAAAGATATGGGAGGTGATGAAGTAGATATGGGAGATGAAAAGTATCTTTTATTCAATGAGCACCAATTATTAGGTATCATAAAACAATGAGTAAAATAAAACTAATCATATTTGATTTAGATGGTGTATTAGTAGAGGCTAAGAACATCCATTACGATGCACTTAACGAAGCTTTAGGTGAAAAATATGCTATTAGTTGGAATGAACATTTATCCACTTATGATGGATTGAAAACTACTCAGAAGTTAGATATGTTATCCGAAAAGAAAGGATTACCAATTGACTCTCATAGAGATATTTGGGAACATAAACAAGAACTTACATTAGAAAAGTTAAGAGCATTAGAACCAAATGGAGGTCTAATACAATGTATGGGAAACTTAGTAAGTGAGGGTTATAAAATTACAGTATGTTCAAACTCAATTAGAAAGACAGTTTTGACCGTACTTTCAAAGTTAGGTATTATGGAGTTTATGGATTTAGTAATATCTAATGAAGATGTTAAGAATTCAAAACCACATCCAGAAATGTATTGGAAAGCAATATCAATGATGAGTTGTTTACCTGAAGAAACTTTAATAGTTGAGGATTCACCTTATGGATTACTTGCAGCAGCTCGTTCTAAATCACACATACTAAGAGTAAAGAATACCAAAGAAACAAATTATAGTAACATAGATAATAAATTAAAAGAAATAGAAATGGGAGAACAACAATCAACACCAGCATGGAGAGATGAAAACTTAACAGTTTTAATTCCAATGGCAGGTGCAGGTAGTAGATTTCAAAAAGCAGGATATACTTTTCCAAAACCACTAATTGATGTAAAAGGTAAACCTATGATTCAGTTGGTAGTGGAAAATCTAAATATTAAAGCAAACTATGTTTATGTAGTACAAAAGGAACATAGAGAAAAATTTAACTTAGATACTTTACTTAATCTTATTACACCAAATTGTAAGATTGTTGAAACTGATGGAGTTACCGAAGGTGCAGCTTGTACAGCTTTACTTGCAAAAAAATATATTAACAACGATACTCCTTTGTTTTTTGCTAACTCAGACCAGTTCGTAGAATGGGATTCAAATGAGTTCTTATATAAAATGAACGAAACAGATGCAGATGGTGGAATCGTTTCGTTTAGAGGAACTCATCCTAAATGGAGTTTTGCTAAAATTAATGAACAAGGATTGGTAACTGAAGTTGCAGAAAAGAATCCTATTTCAGATATAGCAACTGTTGGGTATTATTATTACAAAAAAGGTTCTGATTTTGTAAAGTACGCTGAACAAATGATTGAGAATGATATCAGAGTTAACAATGAGTTCTATGTTTGTCCAGTTTATAATGAAGCTATCAAGGATGGAAAACAAATTCGTACCTTTGATATTCCTAAGATGTGGGGATTAGGCACACCAGAAGATTTAAATTATTATTTAGAAAATTATGAAAATTAAAGAAAAGGCAAAAGAATATTTCAAATTATTTGAAAAAGGTAACGATATTGGGTTATCTGAAATGTACGATGATGAAATACAACTTATAGATTGGGGTGGTTCATATAATGGTAAAGAAGATGTTCTAAGTATGAATAGAGAACTATTTGAGAGTTCAAAGATTTCAGTTACTATTAGAAGTATAGAAGTTGGAATGAGTCCTGCTGGATTCCCATCAAATAGAGTATATTGTAAGATTTACATTCAGATTAATAATGATATGATAAAAGTTATGGATGTTATTGATTTTAATGAAGAAGGAAAGATTACTAAAATAGAAGCATATAAAGGTTAAGATGGATATAAAAAGAATTGAAGATTTTAAAGGAGGTTGGTTTATAGGTAACTTTGAACCTACCGCATGGAAAACAGATAAATTTGAAGCTGCTATTCACGATTATAAAAAGGGTGAAGAAAAAGAACCACATTATCATAAATTAGGAACTGAAATAAATTTATTATTAGAAGGTAAATTTATTTTAAAAAATTATGATGGTAAAGGAACAGACCAAGAATTAAACAAAGGAGATGTTTTTATAATACATCCATATGAAATAGCTGACCCTTTGTTTTTAGAAGATTGTAAAATAATGATAATTAAAACTCCTTCAATACCAGGAGACAAATATTTAGTGTGATGGTTAATATTTTTAGAAAAGAAGTAGATAAAGAAAAATATTTCATAGTAACTTATGAATTAGAATCAGAAACCAATTTAAGAGATGGTGCATGGCAACTAGCAATAGGTCAAAGTGTTGGAAATCCTAATGTTAGAAGTAGTTGGGAAACTGATGAATTATTTGAAAATCATAGTTGTATGATTTTACATGATGAAGAAGAACTTACAAAAATAAAAAAGGGAGTTGTAAAAATAGCATTTCCTATTGTAAATATTGATTTCAAAACAGATGGTATTTCACATTTATTAGTAAACATAATGGGTGGGCAAATGGACATTGATAATATTACAAAATGTGCAGTCATTGATATTTGGTTTCCTAAACATATAGAGGATATTTTCTTAGGACCAAAATTTGGAATTGAAGGGATTAGAGAGTTTACAGGTGTAAATGATAAACCTTTATTTGGTGCAATCGTAAAACCTAAGATTGGTATTTCACCAGAAACTTTATTAGAGATGGTTAAGGAATTGGTCGAAGGTGGTGTGAACTTTATTAAGGAAGATGAGATAATGAGTAATCCATCTTTCTGTACAATAGAGGAAAGAGTACCATTAATTATGGATTACTTAAAAGATAAAAATGTAATTTATTCAGTTTCTATTCATTCAGATATGCCTTATCTATTAGATAGAGTTAAGTTAGTACATAAATTAGGAGGTAATTCAGTTCATGTTAACTTTTGGTGTGGTTTGGGAATTTACAGAGCAATCAGAGAATTAGATTTACCAATATTTGTACACTTTCAAAAAAGTGGTGATAAGATATTAACAAATAGGAATCATGCTTATTATATTGATTGGACAGTTATTTGTAAACTTGCAGGTATGATGGGGGTTGATTTTATACATGCAGGTATGATTGGTGGTTACTATAAATGGCCAGAAGATGAGGTGCTTGATTCAACTAAAATATTAAGAGAATATGGTGTTATGCCAGCACTAAGTTGTGGATTCCATCCTGGTTTAAGTAAATGGGTTACTGAAAAGGTTGGTGTAGATTATATGGCAAATGTTGGTGGTGCATTACATGGACATCCAAGTGGAACTTTAGAAGGAGCAAGAGCGATGAGACAAAGTATTGATAATAATTTTGGTGATGCTTATCAACAAGCAATCAACAAATGGGGATTAAAAAAATGAAAGTAGCATTATTACTTACAGGTTTAGCAAGGAAGGTAGAAGAAGGATATAATCATTATTGGAAACACATAGTTGAAAATTATGATACAGATGTATATTTACAATTTTGGGAAGATGAGGATTATGAAAAAGTTTTAAAAGTTTATAATCCTAAAAAATACTTACAACAAAAACCATTTAAATTTACGAAGTATAGAAAAGGTATTGAATCTTATTTCGCAAATGGAATGCAAGAATTAGATAAAGTAGAGGATAGGTCAAGACCTTTAGTTGATTACGATGTCGAAGGTAATTTCAGAGGATTTCCTATGTTTTATAGTTGGCAAGAAGGATATAATTTAATTGAAGGTGATTATGATTGTATTATAAGAAGTAGATTTGATTTAGGAACTGAATCACCAATTAAATTAGAAAATTTAGATTTAACAAAAGTTAACATTACAAATCATCATTGGGGAAATAGTGATGTAATGGATGATAATATTACAGTAACAAATCAAAAATTAGCTGATATTTTGTTTAAAGATGTTTTTGATGAATTTATAAATTATGCTAAATCTTATGGTAAAATATTTTTTCAAGAACATAACTTTACAAAAATCCTACATAGAAAAGGATTAACAGAACATATTTGTAAAACAAATGAGTTACCATTTAATTTATTAAGAGAAATGGGATTATGGTATAAAAAAGATAAATCAGATTTAAGATGAGATTAATTTCACATAGAGGAAATGTGGATGGTAAATATCCACAATATGAAAACTTACCTGAGTATGTTGATAAAGCAATAGGTTTGGGTTATGATGTAGAAGTTGATTTATGGATTGATAGTGATGGGTTTTATTTAGGACATGATGAACCTACTTACCCAATAGATTTAAAATGGTTAACTGATAGATATCTACACTTATGGATTCATTGTAAGGATTTAAGAACTATAAGTAAACTTAGAGAACTACAATTAGAAATGCATGTAAACCTAAATTACTTTTTTCACAATACAGATGATTGTACAATAACATCAAAAGGTGATTTATGGGTTTATCCAGGTAAACAACCAGTAAAAAATAGTATAGCAGTTATGCCAGAGTGGCATAAAGATGATATATCTCAGGCAAATGGAATTTGTTCTGATTATATAAAAAATTATAAAAAGTAATATGAAAGAAACAATCCCTTTATTCAAAGTATTTATGAGTCCAACCGCTAAAGATAAAGCTGGTGAAGTTTTAGATAGTGGATACATCGGACAAGGACCTAAAGTTGATGAGTTTGAAAAACAGATTGGTGATTACTTTGGTAATAACAAAGTAGTAACAACAAATGCAGGAACATCAGCTTTACATTTAGCTTTACATCTTTTAAAGAAACCCAAAGAAAAATGGATGGAAGATGTATTCGAAGGAGTAGCTTGGGTTGAACATAATTGGCCTGGTATAGAAGATGGTGATGAAGTATTAGCTACACCACTAACTTGTACTGCATCCAACTGGCCAATCGTAGCAAATGGATTAAAAATAAAATGGGTAGATATTGACCCAACAACTTTGAATATGTGTTTGAAGGACTTGGAAAAGAAAATGACTACAAAAACAAAAGCTATTATGGGAGTTCATTGGGGTGGATATCCATTAGATTTAGATAAGATTAGAGATATCAGAGCTAAATTTAGAGGAAAGAATGGATGGGCCCCAGCACTAATCGAAGATGGAGCACACGCTTTTGGTTCTAAGTATAAAGGAAAGTACTTGGGTAATCATGGAAACTTTGTGATGAATTCACTACAAGCAATCAAACACATCACATCAGTTGATGGTGGTTTACTTTATTGTCCACATGATGAGTTGTACGAAAGAGCAAAATTACTTAGATGGTATGGTATTGATAGGAATCCAAAAGGAAGAACTGATTTTAGATGTGAAGCAGATATAGAAGAGTGGGGATTTAAGTTTCATATGAACGATGTATGTGCAGCTATCGGTATAGAGAACTTTAAACACATGGATAGGTTGGTAAGTAGACATAAAGATAATGCAAAATACTACGATTTGAGATTACAGAATGTAGATGGAGTTACACTTCTAAAAAGAGAAGAAGGATTTGAATCAGCATTTTGGATTTATACATTGAAGGTAGATGATAGAACTTCTTTTTACAAATATATGGAAGAGTGTAATATCACAGTATCTCAAGTACATGAAAGAAACGATAAACATAGTTGTATGGCTGAGTTTAAAACTAAACTACCTAATTTAGATAAAACAATTGGTAATGTAGTATCGATACCAGTTGGTTGGTGGGTAACTGATGAACAAAGAGAATACATTGTAGATTGTATAAGAAAATGGAAATAAGATTACATCCTTTAGAGAAAAAACATTTGGAGTGGTTACTAAAAATTAGGAATCACGAATCTACTCGTTCACAATTGAAGAACGATACTATTTTTACTTTAGAGGAATGTGAAAATTGGTTTGAAAATTTGAAATCACCTTGGTATATAATCATGGATGAAGATTTATATTGGGTCGGATATGTAA
>Ga0115012_10001473_pt1 | contig 13711 bp, 5 predicted proteins | sample TroAtlMetagenome_FD_88706 | JGI IMG/M metagenome (GOLD analysis project Ga0115012, IMG submission 88706) | Marine eukaryotic phytoplankton communities from Atlantic Ocean - Tropical Atlantic ANT10 Metagenome | ecosystem: Environmental > Aquatic > Marine > Oceanic | place: Tropical Atlantic Ocean...
CAGGTAACTACTCAACTGGTTTCCCTGCAAGACAGGAAGTACTACTAAGTTCTATTCAAGACTTCTATGCTCAGTCTAAGAAGCAGAATGGTGGTTTAGTATTCTACACTGGTCTTAACTCTAATGGTGACCTATACATTGGTAACCGTAAGATTGATGCTATTACTGGTGAGGAAGAGTTCCTAGAGTCTGCTAATCTTATTGATTCTGCTGATGAGGATGATGTAGTTGATAGTCTTGTTACAACCTTTGATACTGCTGTTACATTTAATGAGTATATCACAGTTAATGGTGGTGAAGCTCAAGATAAGACAAGCACATTCAATTCTCCTGTAACTATTAATGTCCCTGCAACAGTTAGAGATGGTACTTTGGGTGTTCCTGGAGTTGGTGTTCTAACTTCATTGAAGGTAACTTCTTTAGTTTCTAATACTAAGGATGATGCAACTTTAGATAGAACAGCAATGGCGAAGAATCGTCAGACTGGTGGTGACATTATAATTGCTGGTAATAGAATTACTGCTGGTGTATTCCAGTGGAACCAACGTGGTTCTAATGGTACAGGACAAGGATATAAGATTCAGACACATGTTAGTGGTACTTCAAATGTAGCATCTAACATGACTCCTGATCAGGGTGCAACATATAACAATGATCAGATTGTTGCTTATGGTGCTGCTGGTGGACCTAGAACTGGTGACATGTTACTCAAGGGTAAGGAAGTTGGTGGTTCTGGATCTATTGGTTGGATTCTTGCTAATCAGTATCAATCAGTAGAAACAAATGTAGAAAAATTTGTTTATAACAATACAAATACAGTTATAATTCAGTGGAAGACTGGTGTTACTAATGATAATGTCATCACTGGTGGTATATCAGCAGGAATGGAAGTTAAGATTGCTGGTCACAACACCAGTACTGTTAATGGAACATGGCAGATAAATGCTGGATTTGTTGGTAGTGCAAGTACATGTACTATAACAATTGATTCAGGATCATCTCCTGCTGGAGAAGCATTGTGGTCTGCTCAACCTGCTGCTGCAACAATAGAGGTTGCTTCTTCTGATTGGAAGGAGTGGGGTGTACTTGGTGCTCAATCTATTAGAACAAATACTACTAAGATTGGTGAGTTTAAGGTAGGTATTAACACAGTTGCACGTGCTGCACATGCTGCTTATCAGAATGCATTTGTTTCTGCTGAAACTAATCCTCGTGCTAACTTAGATGTTGTTGGTACTGTATTCATTAGTGGTAAGACTATTGAAGATTATGCTAATAACTCTACTACAACTAAGGTTGAAACTCCACAGGAAAATGCATTCTTAGTTGGTGGTGCTAGTGCATCTCCAGATAGTGCAGCAACACTTAGAGTTAATACAAAAGATGGTCGTCTTGGTATTAATACAACTAAGGCAGAAACAACACATGCTCTAACAGTTAAGGGAACTGCTAAGGTTACTGAAGATGCTACATTTGAGAAGGATGTTGCAATCAATGGTGGTGGTGCTGGTAGTCAGAATGCTGCTGATATAACAACTGAGATTGATACTGGTACAGTTAATCTCTTTATGACCACAGGATTTAAGGGTCTTACAACTGGAACACGTCCAACTCAAGGTCTTAAGGTTGCTGGTAGTTCACAGAATATTGAAATTGGTAATATAACAACATCAATTCAGAATATTAAGATTGGTAATACCAGTACTGATAGTCAGATAACAATTGGTGATAGTGTTGATGGTACTGGAACTAATGCTTCCAGAACTATTATTGGTGGTGCATATGCTAGTGATGAAAGTAAGTCTGTTACTCAGATTGATAGTAAGGTACTTTCTATTGCTGGTGATGTAAGATTTGGACAGACTATTGATCCTAATACTGGTGGTGTAGTTTCACCAGCTAGAAGAGGTGCAGGTGCTGCCGTTAACTTTGATTCTAGTTCTGAGACATTTAATTTCCTTTCTGGTAATAGTGTTACTAGTATACTTAACTTCGGTCTTAATGCTTCTGACATTACAATTGGTTCTCAGGGTGGTGATACTAAGATTAGAAATAATCTAACTGTTGATGCTACTTCTACATTCAATGCTTCTATGACATTGTGTGGTGGTTATGCTAACTACTCATTCACTGGATATAGAGCACAATCAGGATCTTCACTTAAGGCACATACAGCATCTTCTGGTAATTCCCCAACAAGAACTGTTGATATTATTAATGTTCTTGCTTATTCCTCTAGCACATCTGATGGTAGATATAACCGTATTGATACTGGTGGTACTGGTGATTGGGGTAATGAATCTTGGAGAGATCCTATTACTACAGGTATTCCTGCTGGTCAACCTACATTGCCACAGTTACCTGTTGGTGAATACTATATCAACCTTGATAAGAGACCAGTAGATCAGAATGGAGATCTTTGGTATAATATTAATGATATATTATTGATTGATACAGTAGAACAGTCTGGAAGACATTCCGAATTTGTTAAGGTTGCTAGTCTTCCTCGTGTTTCTACTACAGGTCCATACTATATCACTGTAACAAGACAACCATTTGGTGATCTTAATACAATTATTCCAACCACAGCAGCACCTACTGTTGGTCATCAAGATGATACTGTTATCTACAAGTGTACAGTACAATATGATGCTACTTGGTTAGTTCAGGACATTAATGCAACTGGCACTGAGGCAGATGTTTATCTTGCTCAGTTTGGTGGTAGTTTGTTAGGTCGTGAGACTAGAACCACTCAACAAATTCAGAATAGTGCTGGACAAACTGTTGCTAACCCACAATATATTTCTGCTACTGCTCCAGGTGATTATGTAATTCTTACACGTGATGATAGTACAAATCCAGATACAGGTGAGATACTTGAACTCAAGACTACTCTTGTTCAGACTCCTAAGAAGTTAACTGTTACTAATGGTTGTACTGGTGCTTCTGGTGAGGAAGATAAGTTTGTTGTAGATTCTGTAACTGGTAATGTTACTATGATTGGTGATCATACTGTAACAGGATCACTCATTGTTAATGGTAAGTGTGCTGTACCATATACAGATTCCAATGCTAATAAGAAGTTAACTATTACTAATGGTGATAGTGTTACTACTTTTGAAGTTGATACATGTACTGGTAATGTAACTACTGGTAATACTCACGGAACAGTATTTGTTATGTCAGAGTCCTTTGGATCTACAATTCAAGGACATAGTAAAGGAGATACAATCTCTGTTTATAGACATGATCCACAGTCAACAAGTACAACACTTGCTGGACCTCTTACTACAATAGCATCTGCTATCACAACTACAACAACTGATATAGAAATTACAAGTAATCTTGATTCCTTCAGTAAGGGTGATCTATGTGCTATATGGAGTGGTAGTGCTATTGAATTAATTCAGATTACTGGTGATCCATTTGAAGGAACTGGTGCAAATGCTGGTAAGAATTATTTACCAACAGGTACTGCTACTGCTTATCCTAATGGTGGTAGGGGATCTGCTTCTAATAAGATAGAAAGTACAATTGCACAGGCATGGGTAACAGGTGTAAATATCGTTAAACTTGAGAAGTATAGTTATCCTGGTGTTGCTAATCTTGCTGATCCAGCAGTGTCTGAGTTTGTAAGAACTACCAAGATTCGTCATGACCTTCCTGCTACTACAGCACTTAGGACTGCCACTGATGGTGTTAAAGCACCACCACCTAATACTGATGATAAGAGATTAGCAATTCAATTAGAAAATGCAGATCTAATTGCCCCAATACTTGATTATATCACATGGGCTAGAATTGGTGACGAGTGGTTTGTTCTTGATAGTGTTGATGGCACTAATGATATAGAGGGTGAGAAGAGACCTAAGCAAATTAGGAATCCTAACACAGCTTCTACAACACCGAATAAATTATTTGGTGGTGGAATTCTTGCAGTCAACGATGATGTTAACATCTTTGGTGGTAACTTCAGAATGTTTGGATCTGATGGAATTACACCTATTGCTATAATTGGTAATGATGCTGGTCACGTTGGTGATGGTTCTATTGAAGATCCATTAACAAACTATAGTGGATTAACTATTAAGGGTGGTGGTTCATTCTATGGTGATGTAGGTGTTTACTATCAATCTTGTGTTGCAAGAGGTGTATGTACTACAGAATCTTCAGTTAGATTATACTCCAAGAGTGGTAGTATTGATATGGGTGAAACCTTCACTCAAGAAGGTAAGCTCAAGGCAACAGAGGATGACACAGATGCTATATTCTCAATTAAGAATATGGGTAGTGCTGGAACTAGTGGCACAGTTGGTCCTAAGAAATTCCAGATATATCAAAACAATGCTATTGATTCCTTCGGTATTGAAAAATATTGGACAGGAAATGGTGGTAGAAGGTTTACTTATGTTGCATTTGATGCAGCTGCTGGTATAGGACAACAACAAACTAGCCCGTTACAGGTAAATAATAATTATATGATTAATGTTACTTCTAATAGTAACATGGTGCTTTATTTACCAGATAATGCACAAACAGGTGACATGATTAGATTTGTTGAATTGAGTGGTAACCTCACATATAACACAAGTCTGATCCTTAGAGCACTCAAGATTAACAGTGTTGCAACTGCTATTCAAGGTGATACAACTGGTACTAAGATACAAGCAGGATCTGCAAGTCCAGCAGGATCTGCATGGGATTCAGGTGAATTGATTATTCAAACACGCAATGCTTCCTTTGGTTTAGTATACGCTGGAGAATATGATGTTCTTGGATCTGCTTCGTCACAAATTATTCCATCTTCATTAAGGGGATGGTGGTTATTAGAACTATAAAGATATGGCTGCATATTACTCTTCTATTAAATCTATGAGAACTGCCAAGGTAGGAACTATTCTACCTTGGGGTGGTGATGGAAATGAAGGATTTCTTTCTTCCAATTTACCTAAAGGTTGGATTATTTGTGATGGTACAACTCATCCTGCTAAAGATTATCCTCTATTAGCATCTGTTATTGGTGACACATATGGTGGTAGTATGCTTGATGCACAAGGTAACCTGGAAGAGTTTCCTTATGAAGATACCACTGCTGATTTTAGATTGCCTAATCTATCATCATCGGTTGTTATGGATTTAGAACCAATTCATTTAGGACAAACACAGTATCAATTTGGACAAGGTAATCCGTCTCAATATCTTAAGGATGATGATGGTAGAGATTTGATTAAGGATTATGGTGAGACAAATCTAATTAAGTCAACATGGGAAGCTACAGCAGATATTGATTTCACTCTTAATTTGAGTGGACAAAATATGTACTTCAAGTTTACTGATATTACATTAGGATTACCAGATTTTACTGAGACTGTATATACTTTACCACGTAAGTTGGGTATAAATCACACACCACCACATAAACATCCTGAAACACCTGTTCCATCAACTAACGTAAGAAGTAAAGGTGCTATGACTTTTAGAACTGATAAAGGTGTTAGATTAGTGGGACAGCAAGGTTCTCAAAGTTGCAACTATACAGCAGATGGCATTGAATGTGAAAATGCTTCAAATAATCCAATGCAATGGGAAAATGGAGCATGGAAATTAACATTCTATGGTACTGATCAGTATGAACATACTTTACCTAGAATGGAGAATTTTTGGGACTTTAGTAATGATAGCACAGGAAAGAATTATTGGAGTCATGTTCCAGCAGGTGCTGATCAGTGGAATGATACTGCTAATGGAAATGCTGGTACTGGTGCAACAAGAAAGGGTGGACATGCAGCACCAAATTATAACCAGAATATTGTAGGAATTGAGAGAACAGGTGTAATCAATAATACAGAACCAGTTGATACACATAAAACTCCTTGTTATACTGGATTATTTCCAAGACCAATGATTGAACGAAATAGATCTAATTTTTATGGATATACTGATACAACAAATGGTGCTCAACCACCAGTTTTAGGTAATATATTTGATCATCCAGAGGCAGGTTCTAATGCCAGTGGGTTTGACGTATCTGGTGTTACTGTAACAAATAATAGTTATCTAATAACTTTACCAGCTGGTGTTGATATAACAAAAGATTATGGTCCTACTGGTGGTACATGGAAACAATGGGATAGAATAACTCCATTGATGTATGTTACACCAGGTGGTACTAATCATAATGATAATAAACATAAGTGGATACAAGAAGGTACTATGGTTACTGGTGTTACTTATGATTCTGTTACAGATAAGTATACTATAAAATTAGATAGACAGACGGTTGGTGCAACAACTACTGCTACTCTTAGGTTTAGACATGGAACATGGCCAACATCATTAAGTTATAATGATTCTTCTAAGAATCCTCTAGAGGATTCTTTTAGACCACATACACATGATAGTTTTGAGATTGCTCAGACTGGTGGATCAGTGACAGATGGTACTAAAGTAATGACAGCTTATACTGCTTCTGATGGAAATGCTAATGCATTACAAGCAGAAAGTTTAGAAAATGCACTAAATATTGTGTGTGATACAGCACAACCAAATTGTACAATTACGTTCATAATTAAAGCATACTAATGGCAACATTTTACAACAAAGAAAGAGCTAAGTATGGTCATTTGACAGGACAGGTAGTAATCTGGCCAGTAGAATATGAAGGAACTCCAGACCAAGGCTCAAATCCAACAAATATACCAGCAGGGTATTTGAAATGTGATGGTACTAAATATTTTGCTGATGATTATCCACAACTTGCTTCTATTTTAGGTACAGGTGAAGATACTAAATTTATTAGAAAAAATATTGATGGAACTAATTTTGATACTGTTTTAGATGGTCAATTTATGGTTCCAGATTTTAGTTCTAAGTATCCAGAACCAACTACAGGTGCTAATGCTGGACTTTATAATAATTGTAGAGTAATTGATAAGCAAGATAGTGAGAAGAGTAGATCTGGTATTGGTATTGAAGCAATATCACAGGTTGGAACTACTAATATACCTATAACATATAGAGGAACTATATCTGTACCTGCACAGGAACTTCCTATTACAGGAAAACCAGGATATACTTATGCTGGTACTACTCATCGTACTGAATCAACAGCAATTGATGAGGATATGATTCATCCACATATGCATCGTCATAATGGAGTAAGAGCAAGAAATATGACTTTTTCTGCATCTGCTGTTGGTGGAGCAACTCCCACAGAGACTAATAATACTGCACTTGCTGAAGGTAGAACTGGACTTAGAAATGCGTCAACGATTAAAATTGAGGATTGGTTAGATAATACATTGCATACTATGGGTGCTGGTGTTTCTCCTACTAATCCTGCTGGTAGTGGTCAAGAACCATGTAGAGCATTGAAATATTGGAACCCTAATGGTGGTTTCCAAAATAATGCTTTTACTCATAAATCATTAGCAGTTACTTTTAGTGGGTTTGGTACTAATTTTACTAGATTTGAAACAATCTATTCTAATGGATGTATTGAAGGAGGTAGTTATAGAACTGATAGATATCCTCAGAATGGTCCTTCTCCTGGACCTGATGTGCATTATGGTAGTGATGATTTCTTTTATGGTTGTATCTTAAAAGATGATACGGTATTTAAAGCTAATGAACTGTGGGGTGCTGCTGATGGTAGTGAATTAGCCGCTTATGCTAATACAACAGCTGTTGTTGGTATTTGTGTTGGTACACCACAAGAAAACACTAGCTCAACAGGTACTAATATAACTCAACCAAAAACATATGCTTCTGGTTTACCAGGTGTTCCTACAGATTTTAATGGACCTGTTGGAGTTAGTTTGCATGATGTTCTTCCTCTTCAGAGTAATGATCTTGCTGAATCAGGTAGAGCATATACAGCAATAGAGCATGTTGTGACTGAAACCGATCCATTAACTCAAACCGCAGGTGATCCTACTATACATAATCATAGAGTAAGAATAGAAGATGAAGTTAGTGGATATGGTCGTCATGATTATAAAGTGAAGACTAGAGCTCTTGCAGTTGATCCAGAGAATTTGAAAACAACAATGTCAATAGGTGAGAGTGCATCTGCTTCTATTGATTCTGCTACTGCACCTTTTATTATATTGGAATATTTAATTAAAGTTTGACAATTATGGTAACATCATTTCAAAAATATAGAAACACAAGAAAAGGTTTTTTAACTGATTGTTTACATGATACAACACCAGTAGGATCTATTGTTCCTAATTTTAAAGCTGGTGAGAATTCTCATGACCATAATTTTATTAATAATAATTTAAATAGTCATAAGCATGGAGAGACAACTGGAGATGCTTATGTAAATGGTGATGATCCTGCATATACACATGATGGATATCTATATTGTGATGGTACTGAATATAATATAAGTGATTTTCCAGCATTATATGAAGTTATTGGTAATGATTATGGTGGTACTCCTAGTATAGGAATAGATATTACTAATGGTGGAACTGGATATAATAATGATTCTGTTCTAGTAATAGATGCACCACCTACAGGTGGTAGTCAGATAGAAGCATCTATACAAAATACAACAGGAGGAGTAATTGATAAAATATTACTTACTAATATTGGTAGTGGATATACTTCTGCACCTACAGTTCAAGTTAAAGGTGGAAAGGTAGCTACTTATACACATAATGCTGCAAGTAATGTTAATAGAACAGCAGGAGTTTATACAGTAGAACCATCAGGGGGAACTGGTAGTGGAGTAAAGTTTAAAGTTACTGTTATTTCTACTGGAGCAACATCATTTGAATTGCTCAGTCCTGGACATAGTTATACTGCCAATGATAGCATACCTATTCTAGATTCAGATCTTGGAGGTGGCGGTGCTCCTGATGTCACAACAACTGTTACTTCTGTTTCAGGTGCAGCAGGAACTGGTGCTACCTTTGTTGTTAGACTTAATTCTAATGGATCAGTACTACCAATTAGTAAAGCTAATGTAATTGAGAATTGGGGTGATCAAAATATGGGTACATTTAAAGTACCTGATACTGTTGCTCGTAAGATAGTTGGTAATGGTCCTGTATTTGGTCCTAATTCCCCTAATATTGGTAACTCTCAACTTGGAGTTGGTAATACAGGTGGTGGATGGTATCTTACTAAAACATTACAGGATGATTATTTTTCATTAGGAAGAATAGTTACTACTGATTATGATAAAGTAGTTGAGTTTACTTCATGTGATCTTATTGGATCTCATACCATTGAAATTACTTTAGATGAAACAGATTTAGATGGTCCTCCTGCTCATGACCATGATATTTACTCAACTATACCGACTGATGATGAGCAAACTGCTGATAGTTCTGGTGATAGATATTTGGTTGGATATAGAGCTAGTAATGCTAAGGTAAGTGGTTGGAGACCAACTGGCGATGAAATAAAGTTAACTCATACTCATGGATTATTAAGGAGACCATTAAGTAGTCCTACAGTAGGAACTTATGATGTTCTTGATTATAGAGGTGGTGCTTCTGGTATTGGAACTTTAAAAGATCCATTAACTACAGATGGAGGAACGCAAACAGATCCTGCTGAGTTAAAATATCTTGCTTCAGGTGGATCTGGTGCAGGTAGTTACCAGTGGGTAGCAGCAATACCACCATCTTTACATTATACTATAGTATCTGGTGATAAAATTGGTGGTAGAAAAGAAGCTACTGGATCACAAGCAATTGTTACGTGGTCAACTTTAGCAGAGAGAAGTAGTCCAGGTACTATAACAACTAACTTACCTTCTGGTACTATTAATGAGTTTAGATTTACTGTTATTGGAGCAGCTGGATCTGGTGCTGCTGGAGAATTTGATGGTAATGATGGTCAAAGTACACAATTATATTTTGACAGTGGATCAACATTTAAGATAACTGCTTCTGGTGGAAAGGGTGGCGAAAAAGCAACTCAATCTGTTGGTGGTGATGGTGGTGAAGAAGGTACTACAAGTAGTCAAGGATCTTATAGTGTAACAGGTAATAATTCATTTCCAGGACAGGATGGTGCTGGTGGAAGACAATATCTTTCTAGTGTACCTAATAATCCACAATCAGGTGGTGCTGGTGGTAATTCTTTTTATAATACTGCTTCAAGTGGAAGTGCTGGTATAAATGTACAGGTTGGTAGTACGAGTGGACCTCAAACATTTACACCTGATGCTTCTAATGGACAATTTGCTTTTACAAATGTTATAAATCCAACCTCAGTATCGTTTAAATTACATGGTGGTAAAGGTGGTGATTCATCTGGTTCTGCTGGAGCTGCTTATGGTGGTAATGGTGCTACTATTACTATACAGTTACAACAAGGACAATTATCAACATTTACACAAGCTGTATGGAAAGTAAGACCTGGTGGTAGTGCTAATTATCAAGCTGCTGGTTCTTCTCCATTGGGAACTAGTTCACAGACTGGTGGTACTGGTGGTCAAGGTAAGGGTAATCCACTTTCACATGGTGGAGGTGGAGGATCTTCAACTTTATTATTACGTAATGGTGAACTCGTTGCTGGTGCTGGTGGAGGAGGAGGTGCTGGTGCATATGGATATGATGGTGGTATAGGACAAAATGGATTAGCACCACCAGCAGGTGCAGCAGGTTTTAATTCTATTGACTCAGGAGTTGGTGGACTAGGTGGTCGTGCCGAATGTGTTGGTGGAGGCGGTGGCGGCGGTGGTGCTGGTGTCATAGGTAATGGACAAATATTCCCACCAGAACAAGGTGTTAGTAATGGTGGTGGTGCTGGTGGTATTGGTGGTGGACCTGGTGGAACAGGAGATCATCAGGGTGGAGCTGCTGGTAGAGCAGGGTGTTCATCATGGGATACAACTTACTTTGGAAGTGGTACTGCTAACTATAGTGAATCTGGAGTTGGATATGCCAGTGCTACTGTAGAATATAACGAAAGCTACTGGACTGGTGGTGGAGGAGGTGGTGGTGCTGGTGGAGTATTCTACAACCAAGGTGTTGCCTTTACAGATGCAGGTAATCCATCATCATATACTACAGTGATTGGACAAGGTGGTGCTGCATCAAATAGTCCTAATGCATCAAACACTCAAGGAAATAGTGCTGCTGGTGGAAATGGATATGTCAAATTAGAAGCTGGAATTATTACTGGGTATACAAATCCATCGGTAACAATATCTAATGGATTGATTATTGATTCTGCATCAAAAGACGATGATGAGTTTGATGTCATGTTAATGAATGATGGTACAGGTGTTGGTGATGGAGCAGGAGATTTTAAACTTCCAACAACACAAGCACCAAGAGTTGTCTTTAGAGGTGGTGGTTTATCTGATGGATCTGCTAACCATGCTCAGGCAACTTGTACTGTTGCTAACGGTAAGATTACTGGTATTAGTTTAGTTAATGGTGGTACTGGTTATACAGAAGCACCTGTTGTTCATATTCTTGATGGTTGTTGTGGAGGTTCTATAGGTACAGCAACTATTAATGCAAATTCGGGAGCAGTTACTTCCGTTACTGTCAATTCTAATGATACAATTAAATATACTAGATATGTTAAATTTGGTAATCCATCTTTAGGTGCTGCTTCAGGTGCAAATGGCATAGGACGTTGGATAGTTCTTAAGCCACGTGATACTACAAATGTAGATATCTTTTCAATTGTAGCAACAAGAGGAAATACTAAGAATGGTGGTAGTAATTCACTAACTGTGTTGGATGCATATTATCAGAAGACTGGTCAGACTAATTGGAATTTGATTGGATCTATTATTTCACCAACAACATCAAGAACAACTGATCCTTTATCTAATTGTGATAGGACAGAGGCTAATCGTCTTATTCCAGCAATTGATACTAGTACATCTAGTGGTAATTATGATGGTGATAGTGGTGCTACTAAACGGTATACCCATAGTATTGAACTTCCAGCAGATGCTAGAGGAATTGATACTAAGATTATGTTAAAACAACCATTACCTAGTCCTAATAGTTCTAATACTACATCACAGGATAAGAGTCACTTTGGTATTGCTGAGTTTATTTACTGGAAACCAAAGACTCAAACACTTGAGTTTGTGCGAACTGCTGGTGAAATAAGTAAACCTGCTGTTGATTCTTTGAAATATACAATTGAAGGAAACACAACATCAGCTGCAACATATAGTTCTGGTATTAGTCCTACTCAGGCTACGGTTACATTGAAGAGTACTACTAAGATAGAACCACAAGCACAAATTGATCCTGATAAGAACATACCTCTTGTTCATACATATAGAACAGCGAAGTACTTGATCAAATCATTCTAAATATAAAAGGAGATATTAAAACAACATGGCTAATGCAGAACTAGTTGATATCCAATTAGATGTAATCAATCAGGTTATTGAATACAAGGGTAGTGAAAAGGTAATTCCTGAAAACTATTGGAAAGACACACTTGCTCCTTATTTGTATCCTTTATGGGATAGTGATAAGGATAAGCTAGTCATGTTTACATGGTGTAGTAATGGTGTTTATCTTGCTAAACGTAGGAAGTATGTAAAGGATTTTGCAACTAATACTTATAGTTGGGTAGATTATGAAATGGAATCAGTTGATTCTACCGAAGCAAATACTCTAAAGGATAAATTAATTGAATCATTTATGCTGGTTGATTCAATTGAGGAACAAGAGTTCCAAGATGAGATGAAGAGAATGTATTCTACTCAGAATACAGTATCTCGTCAGACTGTTAGACTTGCTAGAGAGTTTCTATTAGATGAAACTGATTGGGTAACACTTAGTGATTGTCCTCTGAGTGCTGATGATAAAGCATTATATGCTACATACAGAACAAAACTTAGAGATATTCCTTCAACTCCTGAGTTTACTACTAATGTACAGGGTACTAAATTTCCTATCTCACCAAAATTCTATCAGAAAGTATATTTACCAGAACATACTGGTGTAGCATACTTATCAACTGATGATCAGTTCTTACCTTTAGCTAACCATTATTTAAATGCATTTAGAGATAAGATTGCTAATTATCTGTTATTAAAGTCCTTTACAGAAAAGGCATACTTTGATAGAATGATGAATGAATACCATGCTTCACAGTATAGTGTACCTGGAGGAGATGTATTAACGGATGTAGAGATTGCTGATAGAAAGAAATTCTTAGAGAATATTATTGAGAAAGCACAAGAATCTATTGATAACGATAACAAATTATGATTAAACAAGGATCGCCACTAGAACAAACTGATTTGGTAGAAGCATATGCCAAGTTAAATGATTGTGCATGTTTATATTATGATCTTAGTAAATATAATAGTTTAGATGCAACTAAGAAAGCGACTGTTACAACATATTATGAAGAGTTTGTTGATGAATACGTAATGGATTGCATCAAGCAAGGGGATTATAATATAATATCATTTGATACTGAGGACGCAGCATCAGTCAATGCTAGTTCTTGGTTTCCTAAGAAATCATTGTGTCCTGATGATGATCACTTTATTAATGCATACGTGGTTAATAATAAAGGTAGCATAACATGGCAGAATGTATGATCCAGTGGTAGACACATTACAAACTGTCACACACCCCCTATACAGGGGGTTTTTTAATGCTATTATATAAATGTTGAGGGATCACTAGGTTCCTAACTACTAAGACATCAACGCAAGGCACGGGTAGCGGACACCTTCAATTAAGTTTTGTAGAAC
>Ga0115012_10001474_pt1 | contig 13686 bp, 15 predicted proteins | sample TroAtlMetagenome_FD_88706 | JGI IMG/M metagenome (GOLD analysis project Ga0115012, IMG submission 88706) | Marine eukaryotic phytoplankton communities from Atlantic Ocean - Tropical Atlantic ANT10 Metagenome | ecosystem: Environmental > Aquatic > Marine > Oceanic | place: Tropical Atlantic...
AAGAACTAGGCGGAATAGTAAAAGACGAAATAGGAAAAATAGGAGAATCTGCTGGAACTATTGCTAACCCGATTGGAGACTTTTCAATAGGTAATGCGGCAACAACGGCAGTATTAGCAGGAACAACCATTGCCGCGGCGAAAGGTTTAATAGACGGAAACAATAATGACAATACAGTTGTACACAACAATACACTAAACACAGAAGTATATCTAACACCTAGTGAAAGTTTTGACATTGTTTCAAATAATCCTAATATAAAAAATCAAATTGCATCAAATATGTATTACAAAGATGTTGGAAGCAGAAAAGGATTAACAGTTGCCGAAAGTGATGTCGAGTTTGCTTCTTCATCTGATAGTGTAAAAAATGTGTACAATAATAAAGCAACTTCAAACATTACAAAACTTGTTAACGAAGGATATATTAAAATTGATAGAAACTCTTCTGATGTATCTATCTCAACAGAAAGTCAAAGTATATAATGGCAAATAATTTTTATTCAAATTTACCGTCTGCAGATGAAGACAAACTAAAACAAACTATGAAAACATTAACGCATGAAGACGAAGGTGCTTTTGAATTTAACGTTGGCGATTATGATACAGCGATTGCTTTTTTTGTTAAAAGAGGTTTTGAACGTGCTTCAGCAGAACAGTTATCATACATTATTTTAAGACAAGCAAAGATTGATGAAGTAAATCCGCAACAGGTTATTGAAAAATTAGGAAATGCAAACCCGGTTGAATTATCCGAAGTAACACAAATGATTTTAAATTCTACTAGATATAAATCTAGTCGTTTAGGAACAAGACAAACTAAAAAAACAAAAACTTCTGTATCTAGAAATATAGTAGGATAGCGTCATGGCTATGAGATTTGCAAGAGGAAAGTATAGCCTCAAAAATCCAGAAAAATATATTGGAATTAAAACACCTACCTATAGAAGTGGGTGGGAACAAGCATTTATGAGATTATGTGACGAACATCCTAACGTGGCAAAGTGGGCAAGTGAATCGATAAAAATTCCTTACAGACATCCTATATCTGGAAAGTATACAATTTATGTACCGGATTTTTTTATTGTTTACATAGACAAAAACGGACGTAAACACGCAGAAATAATCGAAGTAAAACCCGCGGCACAATCATCAATGGAAAAAGCAGGTAAAAGTAGAGGAAAACAGATGCAAGTAGTAGTGAATACTGCAAAGTGGGAAGCCGCTAACGCCTATGCTAAACAGAACAAAGTTACGTTTAGAGTGGTTTCAGAAGAACAATTATTCCACAATGGTAATCGTAAATAATTGCAATGACAAAGAAATTAGAAGACATACTCAATTTACCAAATGTTAAAGAAGCATTTGCAAAAGTTGATGAAAAAGAAAAAGTTAAAGAGTCTAAAAATAACGGAACTTCACATTCTGCACCTAAAAATGTAGATCCTCAAACTGCATCTGCACTTGAAAAAACTTATAAAGAATTTGATAAGATTTCTTCATCATTGCCAGCAGTAAAAGGATTAGGAGAACTATCTGATTTAGAATTAGATAAGTTGGCCGGAGAAGCAGAAGATTCGTATAAGAATTTAATGGACTTAGGAATGAATGTTGACTCTCGTTATTCAGGACGTATATTTGAAGTAGCAAGTACTATGTTACGTAATGCCATTGATGCTAAATCTAGCAAGATAGATAAGAAACTAAAAATGGTTGAATTACAACTGAAGAAAGCAAAACTGGACAAAGACGGTGATACAGGGCCGGAACCTGTTGAATCGGAGGGTATGATCATATCTGACCGTAACGAATTAATGAAGAAACTATTGAAAAAAGGCTAAATATTATATTATGAGCACATTCGGACAATACCTAACAGAATCAACAAAGCAATATGACTACAGAATTAAAGTAGCAGGTGAAATATCAGATGATTTCGGACCACGTATGGAGCAGTGTTTAGCAAAATACGAAGTATCAAAACTATCAGCAGGTAAAAAAACACCAATACAAGAACATCCTTTAGATTTTCCAATGTTAAAAAATCACGAAGTACATATTTTTGAGTTAACAACAAGTTATCCTGCTTCTCCTAGAGAAATAAAAGAGTATCTAGCAGATTATATGAGAATTTCTCCAGCAATGATTATGGTTAAACACCCTGGTGCACCTGAAGAAGAATATCAAGCACAGATGAATTCACAATCTGAATATAAAAATAAATTATTAGATATTGAAATGGGTTCAGCAAGTGATAAGAAGGCAGAAGATATGTTTGGCGACAAAGCAAACATGAGTTTGTTAAAAGAATTACTAAAAGGCAGAGAAGATAGATACCAAGTTGAAAAAGGTACAGACAACAAAACACAAGAAACACAAAGTAAAGAAGACGCACCAAGCGATTCACCTTTAACTAAAAGGAAATAATATCATGGAAATGATTGACGTTTTAAAAAAACTAGAAGATATAGCGAGTAACAGTCCGGAAGTTGCAAAAGCAATTGAAAGCACAGAAGCAATGAACCCAAAAGAAGTTGACGAAAATGCTGTTGAAAGCGATAAAAGTTTATCACAAAACGATCAAGAAGTTTCAGAAGAAGTAAAAGATAAAATTAACGAATTTAAAGTTGGCAGTTACAAAGACTTTTTAGCATCTAAAGGTATTGACATTTTTAAACTAAAAGGTGATGAACATTCTAAGTATGCAAAAATGTACAGAGATGCAAAAGCAACTGCACACCAAGATGCAACTGCACACAAAGGACCAGAAGATCATAAAACTTACACACCATCAACAGCAAACTCTCCAGCAAAAATAGAAGACGAAACAAACGAAGGTGGAATGTCTGATATACACATTGGTGCTCAAGAGGCAATAGGTGATTGGGTAGATGAAGACGGAAATTTAACAGCACCAAAAAGAGATGTTGTTGCGGCATTGGTTAAAAAATCAAAAGAAGTTCCGTTTCCAACAAGTTATGAATATGAAACTGCGGCAAGAATGGTAGCAGATGATTTTGATGACGATGGTTCACCAAAAGCAGATATGGAACCTAATCCAGACGATATACCACATGATGTAGATACACAAATGAATATGGACGCACCTGCAGAAGAACCAAAAGTCGAAGAAGACATAACACCTATTGGAACTAGAGAATTTTTAAATATGGGTGCTAAAGTTGAAATTAATTTTGACCAAGAACAATCAATGATGATACAAGGTGTTTTAAACAGATTAGATCAAGATGCTTTATTAAAAGCAGTAGAAACATATAAAGCACAAGAATTAGATCCAGACCAAGCAGAGTCAAAAGAACTAAATAGTACTATAATGAAAACAGAAGATAAAAAACCAGTAAACGAAGCAATAGAAATTAAAACTGATTCACCAGAAGAAGCAGGAGTTATGATGCAAATCTTAAAACTTGCAGGTGTACAACAAGTAACACCAGACATGATGGGTGCAGACGATCAAGAAGCAAATCCAGAACACGGCGAAGAAGGTCATGTATGTGGTGGTTGTGATGATGCAGAAGCAAAACCAGAAATGGGTATGGATCAAATGAGAGATATGGTTCAAAGATCTCAAGAAGAACCTACAGAAGAAACTTTTGCAAATGAACCTGATGAAAAACATCAAGACACAGAATATATGCTTAATAAAATGGCAGGCGGAATGAACAGAAAAAAACAAGCGTTTGCTAGAAGTGAGCCAGGCGACAACCCAATGGCGGCAGAAGACAAAGTTACTGAAGAAGATTTAGCAAACAGTTTAAGATCACAATACGAAGGTTTCAAAAAAGAATATCAAGAAGCGGCAAAAGTTGCAGAAGCAAAACCAGACTTTTTAGATATGGATAAAGATGGCAACAAAAAAGAACCAATGAAAAAAGCCATTAAAGATAAAGACGCAAAGTAAACTTACCAACAAATACATTTAAATAAGCATATGAGTTTAAAAAAACTTATGGCTGATAATTCATTTGCACTAGTAAACAACACTATGTGGATAGGAATTCCTAAGGTTGCAACATCAAGTCTATATCCTATTTTTAAAAATGTATCTACAACATATTACAATAATAACGACGAGTTTCTAAATAATGGCAAAAACGGTAACATAACTAAACTTTGGTGTGTATGGAGAGACCCGTGGGAAAGATGGCTTTCTGCTGTAATACAAGATTACGAATATAAATTTGATTTAGGTGTGGTACGTTCTGGAATGAAACAACACAGGTATCTTACAGACGAAGAACTGTTAAAAATATATAACGACTTAAATGTAAATTGGAAATTTAGTCATTCAAATTTAAGAAACAGAGATTTCCAACACAGCGGAATATATCTTGCAAGGTATATTACACTACTATGGAGATTAATTAATGAAAGATTTAGTTGCCAAGAAATAACATTTTATACTTTACCAAAAATTGAAATAGCAATAAAAGAAAATATTAATATAAAATTAGAAGTTCCAAAACTAAATGTATCAAATATAGAAAATACACATAGACTTGGTGTGTTGTTAAAAGAAAAAGATTTTTATGGTCATTGGAAAAATCAATATCAAGAAGATTTAAATTTAAATGAAGTTATTGATAAAAATAAAAGAAACACTAAATTTGGTTATAATTATTGGAATGATAATATTTTATACGTTAATAAGACTAGATATAATAAAATTCCAGTAGCAAAAATACAGTAAATACAATATATGGCATACGTATCATTAGACTCAGAGCAAATAAAAAAAGCAAATAAAAAGCACAAATATACTCACGAACAAGTTATAGAACTTGAAAAGTGTATGCATCCTAAATCTGGACCTCTGTATTTTATGAAAAAGTTTATGCAAATACAACATCCTACTAAAGGATCTATGCCTTTTGTGCCTTTTCCGTATCAAGAAAGATTAATTGAAGCATACAACTCACATAGATTTTCAATTTCAATGTTGCCTAGGCAGACAGGAAAAACTACCTGTGCATCGGGTTATCTAATATGGTATGCTATGTTTCATCCTGATTCACAAATACTAATTGCGGCACACAAATACGCAGGAGCATCAGACATCATGTCAAGGGTGCGTTATGCTTATGAGATGTTGCCTGGGTGGATCAAAGCAGGAGTAAATCAATACAATAGAAATAGTATTGAGTTTGACAATGGTTCAAAGATTATGGCAACCACAACAACAGAAAACACAGGACGGGGTATGTCCTTAACAATGATATATTGTGATGAGTTTGCATTCGTGCAACCACCCGACAAGGCCAAAGAGTTTTGGACTTCGCTGTCTCCAACATTGAGTACAGGTGGTAAATGTTTAATTACATCAACACCAAACTCCGACGAAGATCAGTTTGCATTAATTTGGAAAGAAGCAAACAAAAGATTTGATGATTACGGTAATGATAATATTGTAGGTACAAACGGTTTTTATGCCATGAAGGCACACTGGTCCGAGCATCCAGACAGAAACGAAGAATGGGCAGAAACAGAAAAGGCCAGAATTGGTACAGAAAGATTTAGACGAGAACACGAATGTGAATTCTTAATATTTGACGAAACATTAATTAGTTCTACAACATTAGTAGAAATGGAAGGGAACGAACCAATGCAAACAATGGGGCAAGTTAGATGGTGGAAAAAACCAAACCCTAAAATGACGTACATGGTTGCACTTGATCCTGCTATGGGTACTGGTGGAGACTTTGCGGCCATACAAGTATTTGAATTGCCTACATTTGAACAAGTTGCCGAATGGCATCATAATACAACACCAATGAATCAACAAATAAGAATATTACAAAGTATTTGTAAACACATACACGACACTTGTTTGGAACAAGATACATCTGCTAATCCTTCTATATTTTATTCTATGGAAAATAACACAGTAGGTGAAGCGGCACTTTTAAGAGTAATGGATATTGGAGAAGAAAACATCTATGGACAATTTTTATCAGAGCCAATAAGAAAAGGTCATAGACGTAAATTTAGAAGAGGATTTAATACAACAGCAAAACATAAAATTGATGCTTGTACTAAATTTAAAGAACTTATTGAAAATAATAAAATGGTTATAAACAGTAAACCATTAATATCAGAATTAAAAGATTTTGTTGCTACAGGAATATCATTTAAAGCAAAACCTGGACAACACGATGACCTAGTAAGTGCTTGTTTAATAATGACACGTATGATGAAAGTACTTGCTGATTTTGACCCTAAAATCTTTGAGAAATGGACCAATAGAGAAACCGAATATACGGCTCCAATGCCCATATTTGCCAACCTAGGAATATAACTAAATATAGTATTATGACAACAGAAGTACTATCTAACAACGTTTTTAACAAAATACGATCCAAATTTGGTGATGTGCAATTAGGAGATTCAGATGGAAATGTTACTGCTGATCCTAACGAAGCAGTATTTTATGACTTTGAATATATGGAAGATGCAGACACATTTGGAAGAATGAGTATATCACTTGCAGATGGAGAATCTATGAAAGTATTTTACAATAGAAACTTAACTGATAAAATTGATGAAGATAGCAAAGCAAACTTTTTTAGTTTTTTAAAAGAACTAAAAGACCTTGCTGTACAGCATCGTTTAAAGTTTGATGTGCGTGATATTACTAAATCTAACCTATCTAGTCAGGATTTTAAGAATCTCGCAGATACAAATCAAACGGTAAATACTGATGAAATGTCAGAAGAGATAAAAGAAATTACTAAATTAGCAGGCGTAGAAGTAAAAGAAAGTCTACGTGGAACTACTAAAAGTTCTTATGAAAATTTAGATAAAACAAGATTAATAATCAGGCACAAAGGCAAAGTTGACGAAACTATACCTGGTGCAAGATCTAGACAAATACAATCATTGTATATCGAAAACAGTGATGGTGAAAGATACAAATATCCATTAACACATTTAGCAGGTGCAAGAGCAATGGTTAGACACGTTGCTAACGGTGGAAAACCTCATGATGATTTTGGACAACACATTATACAAACATCAGAAGATATTGCAAAATTAAATTCATTCTCAAGATATGCGTCAAACAAAGATCAATTAAATGATAATGCAAGTGATATTATTGAGCAAACTAAAATGAAATTAGAAAACCTAAGACAGTATGTTAGAAATTTAGGAAAACAATCACACTACGATGAAACATTTAAAAACTTTAAAACAGCAGAAGAAAGAGTTTTAGATGACGAAACTAGAAACACATACAGAGAAAAATTTACATTAAAAACATTAGACGATAGAGTAGAAGAAGCACTTCCTTTAATTCATGATATTATGTCAGAATATAAAACTGATGAGCCAACTGATAAAGATGCAAAAGTTGAGCCACCAGTTGATCATGGAGCAATAGTACAAAGTTGGTTAACTAATCCTGATAATAAATTAGTTTTAAGAAAAGACGACACAGCAGATAAAATGTTGTCTGTAACAAAATTTAATAATAAAAATACTATGTTAGGTTCAATACTTTCAGACATCGCGGCTAGAATGATGTCTAAAGGAAACGACGATGACAGAGTGGCAAACTTTGCTTCAAGAGTTGCAGACGAAATCGAAAAAGAAGGAACACCTTTTGCTACACACGATCAAGACTATTTAAAAAATAAAAAAATTGCAGTAATGTTAGCAAAAAGATACATTGATGATTATAAAAAAATGAAATCAGATCCTGCTTATGGGGATGAAGTAAGAGTTGATCCACAAGCATTTGCACCTAAAAAAGATAGACAAGGTAAAGCAAAAGAAACTGAAGCATTTGAAAATTGGGTTAATAACATAGATGCTCAAGCAGTTGAAGATAAAGGTTCAACACTAGCATCAAGAATAATTAGAAAAGCAGGTGAAGAAGATACAGATTCAATGGATAGCGAAATGTTTATTAAATCTGCTGATATGTTAGATGCAGGTAAATTAGAAGAGTTAGGAAAATTCCTTTATCATTCAGATACTGCTCCAAGAGAATTTGTTATGAAAACTATTGCAGATCATGATCCAGATACTTTTAAAGATATGTACGGTGACCAAGAAGGTTATCTTTCAACAATGAAACCTAAAGGTTTAGACGTAGATGCATTCAACGGTGAGTCAATAACATTTGAAGATATCAAACCATATGTATCAATGTACAGAGATGAGCAAACTGGTAAAATGACATACGACGTATTAGATAAAGACGAACAGTCAGCATACAAAACAACTGATTCAAAAGCGGCTATGGCTTATCTTTCAAAAAACTTTAAAAAATTAAGAATGGACAAAGACGAAAGAATCGATCAAGCAATGGCGGCTCAAAAAAAAGACGCTGAAACAAATCCAAATTGGGGCAAAGATGTAGGTCCAGTTGAATCAATTAACGAGTCAAGAGCAAAAATTGTTGAATCAATTAAATCTAAAATAGCATTAGATACAGCAGAAGCAGACGCAGAACTATCCAGAATAGTTCAACTTTCAAAATAATAGCATTTTACCAATAATAACAGTAGACAATTCATAAATATAGTAGTATATTATGCATATGCTTAATATACACTTAGGCACACTAAAACAAACATAGGCACACAAGGAGGCTTACATTATGGCTACATTGGCTGAAATAAGAGCGAAGTTAAAAACACAAGAAGTGAATCGCTCCACTTCAAGCGGCGGCGACAACGCAATTTACCCACATTGGAATATACAAGAAGGACAAGAAGCAGTTCTTAGGTTTTTACCTGATAGAGATACTGCTAATACGTTTTTCTGGACTGAAAGGAATATGATCAAACTACCTTTTGCAGGTATCAAAGGTCAAACAGATTCTAGACCAGTTCAGGTACAAGTACCGTGTATGGAGATGTATGGTAAAACTTGCCCAGTTCTAACAGAAGTTAGACCGTGGTTCAAAGACAAGAGCATGGAAGACATGGGCAGAAAATATTGGAAAAAGAAAAGTTATATTTTCCAAGGATTTGTTACAACTAATCCCCTTAACGAAGAAAATCAACCTGAGAATCCGATTAGAAGATTTATAATTGGTCCTCAAATCTTTAACATTATCAGAAGTGCATTACTTGATCCAGAAATGGAAGAGTTACCAACTGATTCAGTTAAAGGTGTAGACTTTAGAATCACTAAAACATCTAAAGGTGGTTATGCTGATTATTCAACATCAAAATGGTCTAGAAGAGAACGTGCATTAGACGAGGCTGAAAGAGCCGCAATCGAATCGCATGGTTTATTCAATTTATCAGACTATAGACCTAAAGAACCAACTGATGCAGAAGTAAAAATAATTAAAGAATTATTTGAAAAATCTGTTGATGGTGAGGCTTATGATCTTGAAAAATATGGGCAATATTTTAGACCTGCAGGAACTTCTGCACCTAAAGTATCAACACCAGTAGCAAGTAATCCGGCGCCAGCAACGGCACCTGTAACAGAAGCAGTAGAACAACCTACTGTTACTACACAGCCAGTTGCTCCAGCACAAGGAACAAATCTCACTCCAGAGGCTACTCCAAACGGAGATAGTGCCAAAAGAGCAGAAGATATCTTGAAACTGATAAGAAGCAGACAAAGTCAATAAAATAAAAAATTACCAGACCCTGATTTTCAATTGACGGTCAGGGTCTAGTATGTTAATATAAGGTATAAAGATGACAAAAGTATTCGACGCAACAAAATTTAGAAAAAGTATTACAAAATCAATACAAGGATTAGGTATTGGTTTTAGTGATCCAACAGACTGGATATCATCAGGCAACTATGCACTGAATTATTTGATGTCTGGAGATTTTAACAAAGGTATTCCCCTAGGCAAAGTTACAGTACTTGCCGGTGAGTCTGGTGCAGGTAAATCTTACATAGCATCAGGCAACATTATTAAAAATGCACAACAACAAGGCATTTACGTTATACTAATAGATACAGAGAACGCACTAGACGAAACTTGGTTACAAGCATTAGGAGTAGACACATCAGAAGACAAACTTTTAAAATTAAGTTTATCTATGGTAGATGATGTAGCAAAAACTATTTCAGAGTTTATGAAAGGCTACAAAGATCAACACGCAGACAATAAAGAAGATGCTCCAAAAGTATTATTTGTAATTGATTCATTAGGCATGATGCTTACTCCAACAGATGTAAATCAGTTTGAAGCAGGTGAAATGAAAGGTGACTTAGGTCGAAAACCTAAAGCATTAACGGCACTTGTAAGAAACTGTGTTAATATGTTTGGTAGTTGGAATGTAGGACTTATAGCAACTAATCACACATACGCATCACAAGATATGTTTGATCCAGATGACAAGATTTCAGGCGGACAAGGATTTATCTATGCATCAAGTATTGTTGTTGCAATGAAAAAATTAAAATTAAAAGAAGACGAAAAAGGCAATAAAGTAACTGACGTTAGAGGTATTAGAGCAGGTTGTAAGGTAATGAAAACAAGATATGCAAAACCGTTTGAGGGTGTGCAAGTTAAAATTCCATACGATACTGGCATGGATCCTTACAGTGGACTAGTAGATCTTTTTGAGAAAAAAGGCGTACTAACACAGCAAGGAAACAGATTAAAATACGTTGATTCAAAAGGAAAGGAGCATTTAGACTTTAGAAAAGCATGGACTGGAGATAAATTGGATATGTTAATGTCTGATTTTGATAAATTATCTACAGCAACTGAAGAAACAGTTCAGCAAAATAAGGAAGACTAAATGGCCGAAATGACCCACGAAGAGATCGAACGTATATGGAACTCATTTTCACACTACATACCAGAAAGAAATAAATTAGACGGAGCAGTTGACTTTATCAATACATTAAGAGATATTGGTGTTGACGATAAAGAACTTAAAGCATCATCTGATTACGATCCTAAATTAGAAGAAGCAGTTGGTAATGTGTTTGAAGATGATGAAGAGGACTTATATGACGATGACGAATTGGTATACTAAAGTAAGTAAAGACATTTCACTTATTCCAGAGTGTATTAACTATTATCAAACAGAGTATCAACAAGCACGAAAAGAATGTTCTATTTGGGGTAATTTAGAAAAAGCATCAGCAATGATGCCTGGTGTTGTTGAACAAAGATTTAACCAATTACAAGAAATAGAAGCAATACTAGAATACCTAAATATTGAAAAACGAAGACTTAGATCTAAAACTTTTAAAAAGTTTTTAGAAAATTATAACAGGGCACTGACTTCACGTGATGCTGACAAGTATGTCGATGGTGAAGCAGATGTTGTAGACTTAGAAAAAATTATTAATGAATTCGCATTATTAAGAAACCAATGGTTAGGCATCACCAAAGGATTAGACCAAAAACAATGGCAAATAACAAACATTGTTAAACTCAGAGTAGCGGGGATGGAAGATGCCACAATCAAATAGAATAATACTAACAGACGTAGACGGCGTACTTTTAGAATGGGAACACCATTTTACAAAATGGATGTTGCAAAGATCTTATTTTGAAAACGAAGTTGGAGAAGGATATGTTGGAAAAAGAATATATCCATACAAATTATTAGATGGTAAAGAAAACACATACGAAATGGCTGAAAGATTTGGCCTTACTAAAACAGAAGTAAGAAAAGAAATAAGAGAATTTAATAAAAGTGCTTGGATGGGAAATCAACCTCCAATACAAGACTCACAAACGTGGGTTAAACTATTGGCCGCAGAAGGTTGGACATTTATACCTATAACATCTCAAACATCAGACATACCAGCACAACTATTACGTAAGAAAAGATTAGGAGAATTATTTGGCGAACATATCTTCACAAACTATCATATACTTGATACAGGAGCAGATAAAGACCACGCATTAGCGGAGTTTCATAACACTGACTTGTATTGGATAGAGGACAAGCCTAAGAACGCACTAGCAGGCCTTAAATATGGTTTAAAGCCTATATTAATCAACCACCCATACAATCAAGACTTTGAACATCCTGATATTATCCGTGTAAATAATTGGAAAGATATACACGGAATAATAGCAAGATGAAAATATACGTAGGACACGATAGTCGTGAGGACATAGCATATCAAGTATGCGAACACTCAATTAAAAGACGAGATCCGTCAGCAGAAGTTATCCCATTAAAACAAAAACAAATGAGAGATCAGGGTTTGTACACTAGACCTGTAGATAAACTTGCATCAACAGAATTTACATTTACAAGATTTTTTGTTCCTTATCTAAATGACTTTAAAGGGTGGGCAGTATTTTGTGATTGTGATTTTCTTTGGAAAATTCCTTCTCATGAACTAATAAAATATTGTGATAATTCTAAAGCAGTTGTTTGTGTACAGCATGATTATACACCAAAAGAAACAACTAAAATGGATGGACAAACACAAACAGTTTATCCAAGAAAAAATTGGTCAAGCATGGTGTTATGGAATTGTGAACATCCTAAAAATAAAATACTAACACCCGAACTACTAAACGAAGAGTCCCCAAAATTCCTGCATAGATTCAGTTGGTTAGAAGACAATGAGATTGGATCGTTGCCATTAGAATACAATTGGTTAGTAGGTTGGTATCAAGAACCTAAAGACGGCTCCCCTAAAATATTACACTACACAGAAGGTGGTCCATGGTTTGATGGTTACCGAGACTGCGAGTATGGCGACGATTGGAAGAAAGAATTAATAAATCTTTTTAGTTCGTAATGAATATATATTCTGTATTACAAAAATTTAATCCAGCAACAGATTATTTCACTGACCCATATCCTCACATAATAATCAAAGATTGTTTACCATTAAAAACATATGAATTATTATATGAAAACTATCCTGTACAAACAATTAAAGATAATTTTCCATTAGTTGAAGAATCCACATACAGAGGACTAGCAAACGATTTTATAAGATCTAAAAGGGTTGAGGCAAAAGACTGCTGGTTAGATTTTTTTGAATATCATACTTCACAAGATTTTTATAATTTGGTATTACGTATCTTTAACGAACAACGTTGGATTAAAGACGAAAAAGTAAAAGTTAGACACACAGAAGGAAATGCAGGTATAGTTACTGATACACAATTTGTAATTCATAAACCTATCACTAAAGGAACAACGAGAACACCGCACATAGACAATCCAGTAGAAATATATGCTGGTTTACTTTATATGAGGCAAAGAGGAGATAAAGCAAAAGGTGGAGATTTTGTGATATACGATACACAACCAATGAGTACTGTTGTAGAAGGAACTGGTAGACAAATAACAAACAATCACGAACTAAAAGAATACAAAACTATTCCTTATAAAGAAAATACTTTTGTAATGTTTTTAAACTCAAATAAATCTGTGCATGGTGTAACACCTAGACAAGATCCAGGACACGATAGACTGAGTATTAATATTATTGCTGAGGTTAATAACAAATCAAATCGTTTGTTTAAATTACTCGAGGTCAGAGAGTAAACGCCAAGCAGTACCGTTACGCATTTCTTCCATAGAAAAATTATTATAAGCAAGTGAACTGAACAGAGACATTCGATCTCCGTATGCAGGTGTTTCAATTTTAGTAAAATCACTTTCTGAAATAGGTGCCGCTCCGCAAACATCTTGTTCACAAAACACAGGAACACCATTAGTAAAACTTTCAATCATTGTGTTACTGTTGTATGTTA
>Ga0115012_10001479_pt1 | contig 13652 bp, 2 predicted proteins | sample TroAtlMetagenome_FD_88706 | JGI IMG/M metagenome (GOLD analysis project Ga0115012, IMG submission 88706) | Marine eukaryotic phytoplankton communities from Atlantic Ocean - Tropical Atlantic ANT10 Metagenome | ecosystem: Environmental > Aquatic > Marine > Oceanic | place: Tropical Atlantic Ocean...
AGTTGCTGTATGTGTTGTTGGAGCAGTAAATGTATTTGCACCAACAGTCATTGTCAATGCACCTGTAGTTGCATTGTAAGATCCTGCAGAAGGAATGTAATTATTAATAGTAGATGCAGTTGCCCTCTTAACACCGTTTGTAGTAGCAGATGCAAATGTATGTGCATAGTTACCACCCTGTGTAACTGAGTTATTAAGAGCAGAATCAAATACGTGTGTTGTTGTATTGGATGACTTACCAACATCAAGAGTAATTGTAGTACCAGTTACTGATTGTACAGTGACTGCGGTATCATAAGATCTGTCACGTTTTTGTTTGATACCATTAGCAATTGCAGATACAAATGTATGAGCATCAGTATTTGTAGAAGGTTGAGTTTCTAGAACTTGTATTGTAAAGTTTGTAGTATCAACAACAGTTACTTTTTGCCATTTACCAGCAATAAAGTCAGAAGAACGTGGATAAGTCTTAGTTGATGGTGTACCACCATATGCACAACTGAATGATATGCTATCGTTGTCAAACTTAACCCAATCACCATTTCTCATTCCATGAGCTGCAGTAGTGGTGATATTCATAATACCCGTTGTTGGGTTGTATGTTGTACCAGTTGTTGCAGTATGAGTATCAATAGTTGCACGAGGATATGCATGTTGTGTTGCTTGACTATCCTCATCACACTTGAATGTTATTGCACCTTGTGCAAGTTTGATTGATGTATTGGCAGTAATTGTATGGTTACCAATAGTTAATTCCATCAATCCTGTGACAGGATCGTAAGTTGCACCTGAAGGTGTGTAAGTTACTGGTAAAGTAGTACCAACGTTTACAGTGAATGTATTTGTAGTTACATTACCTACACTTAACCAACTATTAGATACTGGATCTGTTGACCTTGGATATGTGTGTAGTGAGAATTGATTATCCATCTCACATCTAAAGGTCAATGAATTATTTGCTATCTGAATTTTTTCTCCAGCAGTAAATCCATGATTATTGATGGTTACTGTCAATACACCTGTAGCAGGTTCATATGCTGCTCCAGTTACTGTGTGTTGTGTAAATCCAACATCATTATAAACTATTGCTCTTTCAACTGCATTAGCAATAGCACTAGACCATGTATGTGCAGTTATGTTAGAAGATACTCCTACCTGAACACGAATTTGATTAGCATCTAATACCTGAACACCAATCCATTTGTTATACCATGGATCAGTAACACGAGGATATGATTTGATAGATGCACCACTATCTTGTGCACATGTAAACTTAATTGATTCTGGAGCAAACTTAACTCTATCACCATCAACAAATGGATGACCTGCAATGGTCAAATCCATATATCCAGTAATAGGATTATATGAACCTCCAGTTGGTTGGAATTGATATGTTGAAGTTCCTTGGAAGGTATGAGCAGTTGTATTAGTAGGTGTTGTACCGTTTAATGCATTGATTGTAATATCATTACCTGATACTGCGTCAATAGGAACATCAGTTAGACTAGAGATATAACGTTCTACTGCTTCAGCTGCAATGAATGAATTGTTTTTGTTAAGTAAATTAGCAGCATCAGCAACACTATTATTAACTACGTTATCTAAAGTTGTTAACTCATAATGTTGAGGATGAGTACTATGAGGATGTCTAAGAATTGGTAAGTTACGTATAACTTTAGAAGCATAACCTTTTGCATAGTTAAATGCTTCTACATACTTACTTTGATTACTTGTAGTTACTTGTGTAATGAAGTAATTAGCAGCATCATAAACTCTATCATTACCACCCCATTTTAAGTTGTGATAAACAGATTTTTCAAGGAAGTCTTTAATATCATCAGTACAATTTTGTGTGCCACCTGTTACTGTATATGATGGGTTTGCAGCAAGCATTCTCTTAACTGCAACCTCAGCAATCATTTCAGCATTTGCAGCAAGTGCATCTGCAGCATCAGCTTGCTTATTATTATATGGGAAAGTATTTGGAGTTCTAAATGGTTTTCTTATATCTTCAAAAGTACCATCTGTTCCAGTTGCACTTCCAATAGAATTGATACCAATATTAAGAACAAAAGTTCTGTTATCAAGAACATCGTCAATAGCCCATGTTCCATTAATTCCTGCTGTGCTACTACCTGCTATTACAACACCAGCAGAGACACCTACGTTTGCTGTAATTGTTGTTGGACTTACAGAAGTAATTGGGATTGCGGTGTTATATGCAGGATCAGTTGATCTTGGATATGAATGACTAGTTGTATAATTATCTTTACTGCACTTAAATGCCAATTTACCAGCACCAATAGTTACAGTATCTGAAGTTGTGAATGAGTGAGACCCAATGGTCATTACCAATTCACCTGTAACAGCATCATAAGTTGCTGTAGTTACATCTTTCTGTACACTACCAGCAGTAATTGTAATTGCATTAGTTACTGTACCACCAGTATATTGGTGAACATGATTTCTAAATCCTGGTTGAATATTATGTCCAGTATTAACTTTAACTGTAAGTTTGCCAGCACCAAAACTCCATTCAGTAATTGGTGTAGCAACTACATCTGCTACAGCATTAAATGTAGTGGGTCCTATTACTAAATTGCTAGATCTAGTAGCAGAATTTTCATGGTATGATTTAACATATCCGTATGCTTCTTCCGCAATAAATTCTTGGTTATTTCTGATTGATTCGGCACCATCTCTATAACGATCTGTTTGAGAGATCTTAGTAAATCCATAAGGAGAGTTTCTTAGTGATGCTAGAACGTAGTTGTTAGATGCAATAACTGATTGGTCACCAGTTGGATTTAAAGTAGCATTAACATTACTAAACTCACCTCTGACAACAAACTGAGTAGAGTAACCATCAGCACGTTCAATACGATGAGTAACATACTTACGTCCATTTAGATCTGAAGTATTATCTAAGATACTAACAGTTGATCCAGTTGCAGTTGCAGTATTTGTTGTAGACTGAATATCTGCTGTTTTAAGTACAAAAGTAATAGTAGTGTTTGAACTATTGTACCTAGCATGACCCATACCTAAGGCAGTATTGGTTGGTAGTGTTGGAGTTCCAGATCCTAAAGAGAAATTAGCAATATGATATGTCTTACTTAATGCTTCTGATCCAGTTCCACTAAAGTTAAATTTAAGACCACATTCCCCAAGAGTTATACAGTTACCAAATAATGCAGTAGTTAAACCATTGTCTGCAGTGCTTATAGTAACAGTAACTTCACCAGATGATAAAGACCAAGAAGTATTAGTAGAAGAACCAAAATTAATTGCAGAACTTTGGAAACCATAGAGGATAATTTCTTGACCAACTTCATAGTCATGGAACCCAGTTGCAGTGGTATTAATAATAGGACCACTATAGGTAGCTTGAGTTGCTAGTGAGGTGTCTATAGTTGTTACAGAGAACAACTTAGTTGCAAGATCAAATCTATGATATCCACTACCAGATGTAGTAAATGTTAGAGTTACAGGATCATCAGTAACACCATCAGCAGCTTTCTGAACAGCGTTAGCAGCAGATGCTGCAAGTCTTATCCAGTTAGCATTTTCAACATAAACGTAGTAAGTAGTTCCATCAGTAAGTCCACTGATTCCACCCATCTTACTTGAACGATATATTACACCATCCCCAGTTTTAAATCCATGAGTATCAATAAAGATATTGTTACTCTCTGGCATAATTTTACCAGTGCTAAACTTATGAAGTTTAGTATCTGTAGATACTGCTGTTATATCTTTTCTACCTGTTGTTGAAGTAGTTGAAGTAGCGTTCCCCCAAGTATCAAAAAGTTGAATAGTATTAGCATCAACCTTCCTCACATAGTACGCTGTACTGTCGATTAAACCGCCTAGAGCAACAGTGTTTTCATCTTTCTGATAGTAGACCTGGTCCCCTGTTTTAAGTGTATGTGCAGTAATTGTAATACTATCTGTAGTCAAATTGACCTTAGTGGAATCAGCAGGGAAAGCAACTGTTTCTCTCTCAGCATTAATAGTATGCTGATAAATCTGGTTAGAGATTGTCTCTAATTCTGGTCTTAATGATTCAGCATCTGATACGTCAAATCTATCAGACACACCTGCATTATTAATGTCAGTAATAATATTTGCTGCTACAGCATCATAGAATACTTTTTCAGCGTCTTGGAATACATCATTAACACCTGAGGTAATAAGTATTTCAACACTACCAGTTGAGTATGGTGATGCTTGAGGACCTGTGAAATTAATAGTTTGAATTGTACCAAGTGTACCTGAAGATCCACCTTGTACAAAGTAACCAGTTTGTAGAGTTGTATTGTTACCTGTGTGGTTAGTAAAGGTAATTTTAAATAAGTTATCACCACGGAATTTATCACCAGGTATAGATGGGATTTGTCCCAATTCTGGTTCGTAGTAAAGTCTTTGTTTGTCATCAAACACAAACGCATACTTCCAAGTATGAATTACTGAACTCTGTGGGTCTGATGGGTTTTGTAGTGCATCTCTGAATACAACACCAAACACATACGTCTCGTTAGACGCTTTGATCATGTGACGATCACGATTTTGTGGTCTAACAATTACACGACGTAAGTTGTCACCAATTAGTGAACAGTTTCTAGGAAGTGAAATTGGGTTGTCTTCTAGATACTCACCACCAGATACGATCAGTGAAACGTATTCATCACTAGGATCTGGGACTGCTTTCTGTAAAGTGTAAGCAATTTGTGCTGCTTTTTTAATAGTTTTAACTGGTCTTGCAGCTGAACGACCATCGTTAGCATCATTACCAATAGTTTGTGATACGTAAACACGACCACCAGTGTCATTAGTAGCAACTTGATATACAAAATCAGTGGTAGCAATTCTTCTTGACTGATCAGTTAGAGGGGGTGTGTCAGCAGTTGGGTAAAATGTAGTACCAAATGTAGGACTAGTTACATCTGTATCTTCAAAATTAATTAAATTGGGAGCACGAAGAGCAAGTGCAGGGTTAATGATAGTATCAATATCAAGGTTTGTAACCTGTGCAGTATCAGAAATAATAGAACGAGTTGTTCTAATCTGACCTTCTACATCGAGCTCATACTGAGGATCGTTAGTATTAACACCAACACGAATATTATTTGCCTGATTCTGATTTAAAACTAAGGCATCTTTTTCATTAGCACCTGTACCTACAGCTAATTCAATAGATTCATCACCTTGAAGTTGTAAAGAACGTACCTTTTTATATGCAAGAGTATTACCTGCAGTAATTACACCTAAATTTGAACTACTAAAACTTAAAGTATCATCATCTACCTTCGCAACCGTGTAAATTCCATCAGTCTCACCTCCAGTTAAAAAGTCAATATAAAGTTTTTCATTGCCTATAAAACCATGGGCAACAGAAACTATATTGACAACTCCTGCAGCTGTTCGACTATACGTTGCGTTTATCCAAGCACCTGTGGGTTTTACACCAGAAGCCTCAATTCTCTGTTGTTGGGAATTAAACTTAAGACTCATTTACCAATCCTTACGATACGAGTGTGATATCTACTAATCCAACCCACTTAACTGTGGAACTGGATGTTACTGATTTAACTTCAAAAGTGAAATATGGGGATCCTCCAATTTGAATAGCGTCTGGAGTAACACTCCAATCTTCTTGTCCTGGTGGATTCGCAGCAATAATATTTTCATATGCAGCAGCTACAGTGGGAACCCCTGTTGCTGATACGGTAACAACTATATCAAATGTAGTAGCATACACATAAGTATTAGTTGTTGTTTCTTGACCAAATACTCTTGCCTTTACAAAAGCAACTCTATCTGCAGCAAGTGCAGGTGTGTTAGTTGCCAAGGCAGTAGTACCATCTAATGTTAACTGCAATGTATTATTAGCAGCGTCGGTCTGTCTTTTAAGAATATAGATGTCATGGTTCGCATCAGTGAAATTATCACTAGTCATATGCATAGATGATATGTTCTTAAGCTCGTAACTTGTGTTAAGAACTTCTTTAGAACCTACAGCGTATCCACCGACTGATGAGAAATTTTTGGTTGGCATGACGTTATATTACCTCAGGTTTATTTATACCTTGACTTTAGTAGTTGTGAATCTACCAGTAAAGGTTGATGACGATGTTGCTTCAGATGATTTGTTCAAACTGATGTTAACATTGTTACCAACTACAGCAACTGTAGCGTCCATCAAATCATTATCTGAGGTGATCGAATTAGTCACTGTGTTGTGTGCTGTAGTTCCAGCTGCAGAGCATATGCTAGTCACTTCAAGCATATGTACTTTACCATCGTTACTTTCAATAGTAACAAGAGTTTTTGCACCCTTGTATGCTGTTTTATCAAACTGAATGATAGTTGCATTTGATGCGAATGATGTTAATTCACCACCTTCAACACGACAATCATCAAGTTCTACAAAGTCAGCAGTAGAATCAAAGACTGTTAGATACGATGTTGTACCACCGTTCCAACCTCTATTGATTTTCCATGCAGCCTCAGCAGCATTAGCATCTAAAGATATAAATTCTTTACTATCTAATTGAGTAACAAAATCTTGTTGTAAAACATCAAGTCTTGATCTGGCAGTAACTGTGTTAGTGATTGCAGTAACTGGGAATGATATATCATGTGTAGGTGTTGATCCTCCAATTAAGTTACCAGATATTGTAATAACTTCCTGTTCTTCATAATTAGAACCACCTGCAACTTTAACTACTGAAGCAATATTTCCACTACCATCACTAGTTACTGTAAATGTAGCACCAACACCCTCAAATTGACCAGTAGATGATACAGCACTGTATGTTTGTGATGTTCCATAATTACCTGGTACAGAAGTTATGGTTCCGATTGTATCAACAGCACCTTGAACTGGAACTCCTCTAAGTCTAAAACCACTAGAAATTTCAATATCTTTTTTGGATCTAACCTGTAAGATACTTGCTCCAGAGAAAGTAACTGCAAGTGGATCACCTGCTGCAGTACCATTAAATGTTGCAGTTCCTGCAACGTCAAATGTCTTAGCAGTTCTAAGTGTAAACTTAGTTTGACTGAGTGATATGGAGTTAACACCTTGGTTAAAGAACTCAAATGTATCTTCGTCTGCACCTGGTGCTGATTCGGTCAACACATAAGTATCTTGGTCAACGTCTCTAACACCACCAAGAGAAACAAAATCACTTCCGTTATAACCCTCAAACTGTAATTGAGTTGTGTTATATCTGATAGCACCTGCTCTGCGGTTATCAGCAACTGGACGTTGGTTTGTAGTACCTGCAGGAACTACGAATGATCCAGTTGTGTCACAAAGAATATCTTTACCTGCACCTGGTTTTAATACTACACCTGTACCATCTATATCAGTAACAGTAATAGTTCTTCCAGTTCCACCACCAGCTGCAGTAATTGTAAGTGTTTCGCCAATTCTATAATTCTGACCTTTCGCAACAATAGTTACAGCAGAGAAATCTCCAGACGCTACTGTGACTGTTACAGTACATCCAGTACCATCTCCAGATGAAGTAGTTGCTGTTGCTGTGTATGTTCCGTCTGTATATCCAGATCCAACTCCTGTAACTGATACTGCAAGTATTTCACCAAAGGATTTAACTCCTAGAGTACTATTATTAGCAATAACATTATCTCTTACACGTAAAAGACCTGCATCAAGATTACCTGAGAATGTAGCGTCACCAGTAGCGGTATCAATTTTAAATACCTCAGTTCCACCAGCAGCATCTAAGATATTAAAGTCTTGATCTGTTCCACCAATAATAGTAAAGTTACCTTGCCCTTTTGGTGAAACTTTAAGATCAACATTAAGATCTGTACCAACAGTTTCAATTAATCCATCATTATTAATTTTTATCTGCGTTTCTGGAGCACCAATTGTTACTGATTCATTAGTAGCATCTACTTTTAAGAAAGGATTTAGACTAGCAACATCACTATCTACTTGGAAATCTAATGTTTGTAATGTAGCAGTAGGTCCGACATATCCTTTTTGTACACCTGATACAGTTAATCCAATTGAATTAGCACCAGCTTTGAAGTATCCAGTTTGAGTATTAGATGCAAGTTTAAATGATGGTGCAGTTGCAGTTCCATCTGCTAGAGAAATTGTTGCAGAAGAAATAATACTGTTTCCACTGGTAGTTAAATCAGTAATTGATGCAGAAGTCTGAACATTAAGAGTTGCAGAAGATACTGCCCCAGTAGTACTAATAGTTCCACCTGAGGTGATACCACCTGTGACGCTAATCGAACCAGAACCGTTTATATTTTTGAATGTTGTATTACCATCTTTATCAATAGCCCATAACTGAGATGTAGCAGAACCATCATACCCAAGTTCAATTGGAGTAATATCAGAAACAGTAGCAACTTGAATTGCAATTGCTGTACCAGTAGTTTCTAGTCTTAATGGTGGTGTGTCTAGTAATAATAAATTATCATTAGCAAAGAAACCAAAACCTGCTTCAGCTACAACAACGCTATCAAGATAACCTGCTTTAGTTACTGTATATTGGAAACCAGATCCATTTCCTGCAGTATCAAAGGCAGGATCCGCAGTTAGAACATCACCTACTGAATAAGGTCCTCCTGTTGTAGAGATATTAGTTACACTTGAAACTGAACGATCGTCTGCGTTTATTGTAAATGAAACACCAGAACCAGCATTACCCAACTCGGAGATATCTGCTGTTACTACGTCAGTTGCTTTATATCCTGTACCTTGATTAGTAAATGTCCAACTAGTTGCTGTTCCTGCAGTTCCAACAACAATAGTTGCTGTAGCACCATATCCAAATACTCCTTGACTTCCAACACCAGTAGATACTGCAAAGTTATTACCATTTTGAGGTACAGTACCATATTGAATAGTATCTGCAGCTGTCCATGTAGATTTAACTACTAGATATCCCACTGCATTAGCTGTACCTGGTGATCCAACCTGTTCAAATTCAAGTGCTGAAGGATTAGATGATGTAATAGAGAATGATTTACCATCCATACTAGAATCGGATAAATCAAAGTTATATGAGTTGTAACTTAATAGTGCTGTTGCAGGTGATTCAGTTCCACCAATAAAGAATACAGATTCAGTTGATTCTGCTGCAGTGGATGTAGCAGTTGTTGCTGATGTAGTAAGAGTTTCATTGATCTGGAAAGGACCGCTAGTGACAGTTGCGATACGTAAGAAATTTTCTCCAAGGAAACTGATAGTACCACTAGCACCACTTGTTCCACCAGTAACTGTTTGTCCAACACTAAAGGTTGCTCCACTATATGCAGAAACTACAATTGTCCCACCCATTGCTGCGTGGTTTCCACAGACATAATAATAGGTGCCTGGTGCAGTGCTTGAAAGATCCCAAATAATATCTCCAGTTGTAGCACCATTGTTGGTTACACCATCAGTTGTTCCAAGTGCTTCGGAAGCTTGATATGCACCAGATACCTTTTGAATCCATAATGGATGACTGTTTGCAGTAGCAGTCATGGTTAATGTAAGTTTATCTCCCTTCTCAACAGCAAAAGAAATATCATCTCCAGATGCTGTTCCTACAGAAGATGTTCTTGTAAATGTGTAGTTAGTATTAGATCCACCAGTAGTAGAAACTTCATATGCTTGATCATCACTATCAGAATATCTGAATGGGATATATGCTCTATCAGCGTTAGTTACTGCAAACGTGCTTGTTGGATTATTTCTAACTTTTACATTATTATAATTTGATTCTGTGTATCCAGAACCAGCAGTTAGTGTACCTGTAAGACCAATAACGGTAAGAGTTGCAGTTGCCTGAGTAATTACACCACCACCAAGTAAAGAAATTCCTGTGTATGTACCAGGTACATAACCAGATCCACCATTGGTAATAGTACCTGTTAAAGGTAAAACTTTTAAATCTAATTTTGCATCTGAACCTGCACCACCTAGTAGAGTAAGTGTTGGTGTAGTAGTATATCCTTCACCTCCACCTGTGACAGTGATACCAGTTATGGTACCAGATTTTTTATTGAATGTTGGGGTAAGTTGTGCATCTGTTGTTGGATTACCACCAGCAATTTTAATTGTAGGTAAGATAGAATATCCTCTACCTGCACTTGTGACAGTAACTGAATCAATCGCATATCCCAGAACTGCAGTACCTACAGCACCAGTACCTGTTGTGTCACCAGTAGAGTTGGTAACTGTTACTGCAGGAGTGCTAGTAAATCCACTACCAATTGCACCTATTGCAAATGCCTCAAGTCTATATCCAAGATTTGCTTGAATATCTCCAGCAGATCCACCAGAATCAGTGATAGTTACGATTGGTGTTGAACTATATCCATTACCTGCATCTGTAATTGTTGGTGTTTGTAATTCTCCACCAGACTGTGTGACAGTAGCAGTTGCTGTCTTACCTGTAATGGTGTGAACTTCAGAAGAACCACCTGCAGTTAGATTGATTACTGCTCCACCTGATGTTGCACCTAATTTAATTGTGTCCGTAGTAGAAGCAACAACAAAATAAGTAGTTCCACTTGTTAAACCAATATTGATTGATCCACCACCATTAGCATATACTACTTCATCACCTACAACAAATGGATGAGATGCTAAAGTAATAGCATCAGTTGCTGAGTTAACAGCACTTATAATGTCAAATGAATTGTCGTTAGGTGCAGCAATCGTAAGTGTTGGACTAACATATCCAGTACCAGTCGCACTGACTGTCATTGCTACAACTTTACCTGAATTAGTTTTTAGTGATGCAGTTGCAGTTGCTTCAGTTCCACCTCCACCAGGTGCTGCAATTGCTACATCAGGAGGGGCAGTATATCCAGAACCAGGATTAGTTAATGTAATACTGTTTATAGTACCTCCAGATACAAGTGTTGCAGTTGCTGTAGCAACATTATTTGGGTTACTAACTGCGGTAAATTGCTGTTCAAAACCTGCTAATTCACTTCCTTCAGAAACAATATTTACAGTGGCAATTCCTAAACTGAATACTGTAAGGTTTTTATTTGTGAAAAGACCGTAGCTAGAGAAACCAGCTTGCTCATTACCTTCAACTCTAAATGATAAACTACCATCAACAGTACTATCAATACTTGTATATTTGTTAGCGTCAAAATAAAGTTTTTCTGGAGAGATAATCTCTGCATTTAATGTAATATCTTCATTGGATGCAGGGTCAACAATGATAGCACCAGAAGTAGAACTTAAAGTATTACCAGAAAGTCTTAAATTACCTGTCTGAACATATGCAGGATAGATGTTAGTAGTACCAGTAGCATCTGATAGAGTGATGCTTGCAGCAGTTGATGTTGTAGACTGTGAAGTGAAATTAACTGTTCCAGTTCTTTGGTTAACAGTAAGAGCAGAACCTATTCTATAATCACCTTCTTGGTCAACTGATTCGTAGTAAACTTTACCATCATTAAGTTCTTCTACTTCATTTGCTTGTACTGCTAGATCAGGGTCATTAGTAGAGTCTTTACCAGATCCAACATACTGGAAACTATGTCCAGTTAGATTTACTATAGTACCTCTACCATCAGAAGTAACACCCTTTACACCATATACACTTGAACATCCTGATGCATGTACCTCAGCACCAAACTGTGAATAGTCAGCAGTGGCAACAGAACTTGCTGAGTCTCCACCATTAGAACGAATATCTTTAATTCCTTTACCACTATTAGTTGTAGCTGTAGTAGCATCGTCGCCATTGAAATGATACAATACTACAGTATTAAGATCAGATGAATACTCACCTGTTGTTGGTGTAAAGTTACCAGTAAAACGACCTGAACCTTTACTAATTCTTATTTCATCAATATGACCTGCAAATCCATTTGCACCTGAGTTATAATCTCCACCAATAATTAACGGTTTTGTAGAACCATAGTCATTACCATCTGTATAGTCACTACCTATCTGAGTACCATCTAAGAATAGTTTTGTGACTCCACCAAACCTTGCTACTGCAACGTGATACCATGTACCAGTTGATAAAGTACCACCATTTGCTTGCGATGTATTTCCTACTTTATAATGTAAGGTAGTGCCATCTAAGTAAAGAACTGGTGCTGTATCTGTGGCAGATCCACTTCTTAGATCTATAATAGTTTGGGTTCCAGATACACTAGAAGGACGTATGAATGCTTCTATACAGAAGTTAGTAGTACCTAGACCAAGATCTGCATCTGTTGGTACATTAAGATAGTCGCCAGTACCATCAAGTAATAGTGATGCTGATCCAAATTTCTTTTGAGCAGTATCTAATTGTGCGTCACCGTTAGTAACTGCTGCTACAGGAGTTGCAACACCTGTAGAAAATAATCCTGTTCCTTTACCATTAAGGAAAATGTATGTACCATCATTAGAATCAACGGTACCATATGCTTCTGCTTTCTTATAAGTTACGTTACCTGTAGTTGATCCCGATGCTGCATCAGCGAATGTAAAACTGTTAGCATCTACAACAGTAACTGCATAATAGTTATCGGAAGCACTACCAGTGATAGCGTCTGCATATATGACATCAGCAGTTGTCAGTCCGTGGTTGGTATTCGTGACTGTAACAGTGTTTCCTGTTCTAGAATATGTACCAGATTTAAAGGTATCTTCTAGTTGATATATTATTTCAGAAGATGCGAAAGTACCAGAGACACCATTTAATTTTAAACGTGCTTTACCAGTACCATATACACCAGTCGCCCCTTCAAGAGTTTTGATACTGTTACTATTGAAATAGAAATAGCAATCAGCCATTTCCACTCTCATTCCATTAGTAGCAGTAATACCTATATTATTAGGTGTAATGAATGTACATTCATTAAAGACAAATCCAAGTGTGCCTGTAGAAGAACTCCAAAGTGCACCATCTAAGTATGCACCACCACCTGCCTTGTTAGTTCCAGTAGCGTCGTATCCATAAGGATCAGATGCACTGGTAGGACTTCCTTTTGGGAAGAAAGTACATCTCTCAACAACAGGAACTTGTGTGTTATTTGTATTGCTTGCTACCGTAATTCCGTATTTTGGTGACTTCCACCCTCTTAATTGTAAGTCAGAGACCCTAGTATCACCTTCTAGCACCAACAGATGTTCGTCTTCTGTAGCTGCTGTATTCTCTATTATTGTTGTTCTTTGATCAGATCCTTTAATACTGACATTATCTGGCACTGTTAAAGGAGCAGTTTCCTGATAAACACCAGGTGATATAACAATTTGATCTCCAGCCTGAGCAACAGTCAATGCTTTAGCAACAGTTAGAAACGCAGTATCTTGATGTTTACCACCAGCACCACCATTTCCTAATGTAGTAGTATCAGCACCATTTTTTGCGACATACCAAATATTGCCAGGACCATTAGTAATGTCCGTAGCAAGCATTGAGGTTGTAACCTCACCCGTATTGGGTTTCTGGTTAGCAATCTCAACAATCGTGCCAGCATTGTTTACATAAAGTTTTCTATCAGCAATATTAAGAGCGACTTCACCATCGGTGATATTAGAAGTCGTCGGTACTACTGTCGCTGTCGTCGATCTCTTTAGTTTGATTCTCGTCGGTTCGGCTGCCATTTAAAGCATTCTCAGTTTGTTGTTCTGTTATACTATTTAACTGACTTTGTAA
>Ga0115012_10001480_pt1 | contig 13648 bp, 12 predicted proteins | sample TroAtlMetagenome_FD_88706 | JGI IMG/M metagenome (GOLD analysis project Ga0115012, IMG submission 88706) | Marine eukaryotic phytoplankton communities from Atlantic Ocean - Tropical Atlantic ANT10 Metagenome | ecosystem: Environmental > Aquatic > Marine > Oceanic | place: Tropical Atlantic...
AGAGTTTATAAAGTTGTAAGATTAATTCCTTCTGGAAGAGTTTCTACATATGGATTGATAGCTAAATCTCTTGGTACGCCAAAAAGCGCTCGTGTTGTAGGATATGCTATGAACGCATCACATAAAATTAATGATGTACCTGCTCACAGGGTCGTTAATAGGATAGGTCTTTTAACAGGAAAACATCATTTTTCAGGGACTAATTTGATGAAAGAGTTGCTAGAAAGTGAAGGTATAGTTGTAAAAGATAATCTTATTACAAATTTTCAAAATATTCTTTGGGACCCATCGGTTGAGTTACATTAATATTTACTTATTACTATTAAAATTTTCCAATTCATAGTATATTTGTAAAAAATATTTTTTGTGAAATTATCAAAGGCAAATATTATAAAACTTACAGAAAGTTTAGATAAAAATTTTTTTAAAATCATTAACTTAAATATTTTTGGGAATGAAATTATTTTTGATATTTCTACTTCCAACCCAACTCTTCAGTCTAAAAAGAGTATAGAAGGTTCGATTAAAAATTTATTAAATGAAAATATCCAATCAGATTTTGAATTAAAAATCAATTTTAAGATTGAAAAAGATGAGCCAATTTCAAATGAAATAAAAGGAAAACCAATTAAGGGTATAAAAAATATTATAGCAATTGCATCCGGAAAAGGAGGGGTAGGTAAATCTACTGTAACATCAAATATTGCTATATCACTTTCAAAAATGGGTTTTAATGTTGGTATTTTAGACGCAGATATTTATGGTCCATCCATTCCGATTATGTTTGATATTACTGAAGCAAGACCTTTAAGTGTAACAATTGATGGTAAAAATAAAATGAAGCCAGTTGAAAATTACGGAGTAAAAATTTTATCAATTGGTTTTTTTACTAAGCCTGATCAAGCAGTTATTTGGAGAGGACCTATGGCTTCTAAAGCATTAAATCAAATGATTTTTGATGCTGACTGGGGTGATCTTGATTTTTTATTAGTTGATCTTCCACCAGGAACTGGTGATATACATTTGAGTATTTTACAAGCACTTCCAGTAACAGGGAGTGTTATTGTAAGTACTCCTCAGAATATTGCCTTGGCCGATGCAAGAAAAGGGATAGCAATGTTTAAGCAAAAAAGTATAAATGTTCCTGTTCTTGGTTTGGTTGAAAATATGGCCTACTTTACCCCATTTGAATTGCCAGACAATAAATATTACATTTTTGGAAAAAACGGAGCTAAAAATCTTTCTCATGACATGAAAGTTCAATTTTTGGGAGAAGTACCCATTTTACAAAGTATTAGAGAAGCATCTGATTTTGGTCATCCAGCCTCACTACAAGAAGATTCAAAAATTTCACTAACTTTCAATGATATTACAAAAAATTTAGTTTCTGAGCTTGTTAAAAGAAATAATGATTTACCACCCTCAGAAATACTAAAAATAACAACAATGGCAGGTTGCTCTGCTGTAACCAAAAAGTAATGAATAAAACATTAAAAAATAATATTGAAGTCGCTTTAGATGAAATTAGACCTTTTCTAAAAAATGATGGTGGAGACATTTCTCTGGTTTCAGTTGATAAAAAAACCGTTAAGGTAAAATTTGAGGGAGCTTGTTCAACTTGTACCGTTAATCAAATGACTTTAAAGTCAGGTGTAGAGATGATTATAAAAAAACACGCACCAGAAATTAAAGATGTTATTAGCGTAGAATAGATTTTTCATGATTAAAACAGATATACTTATTATCGGTGCTGGCCCTGTCGGTCTCTTTGCGGTATTCGAAGCAGGTTTGTTAAAAATGAAATGCCATTTAATTGATATTCTTCCGAAACCTGGTGGTCAATGTATCGAATTATATCCAAAAAAACCTATTTATGATATACCTGCATATCCAGAAATTTTAGCAGGTGATTTAATTGAAAACTTACTCAAACAAAACAGTCAATTTAAGCCTGGTTTTACTCTTGGAGAAAAAGCTGAAAAACTATTAAAAAATGATGATGGTAGTTTTACAGTTGTTACTAATAAAGGAACATTACATCAGGCTCCAATTGTTGTTATTGCTGGTGGATTAGGTGGATTTCAACCTAGAAAACCTTCCTTTGTGGGGATAGATAAATTTGAGGATAAAGGAGTCTTATATTTTATTCGTGAGCCTCAAATTTTTAAAAATAAAAATGTGATAATAGCTGGAGGAGGTGATTCAGCATTAGATTGGACAATTGAATTATCAAAAATTGCAAAGAATACAACTTTAATACATAGAAGAAATGAATTTAGGGGAGCAAATGATTCAGTTGAAAAAGTTCAATTATTAAAAGATCAAAATAAAATTAATCTAATAACTCCAGCTGAAGTTATTTCCTTAAATGGAAATGATAAATTAAATTCCATTGTTGTTAAAAAAGACAATGAAAATAGAGAAATTAAGGCTGACTATTTTATTCCCTTATTTGGATTAACGCCAAAGTTAGGTTCAATTTCTGAATGGGGATTAGAGATTGAAAAAAATTCAATAGTTGTAAATAATTCACTTGATTATCAAACAAATATTCCAGGTGTATTTGCCATTGGTGATATAAATACTTATCCTGGGAAATTGAATCTGATTTTATGTGGTTTTCATGAAGCGGCATTGATGTGTCAAGCGGCTTTTAAAATCATAAATCCTGAAAAAAAATTTATATTAAAATACACTACTGTTTCAGGAGTTGAAGGATTCGATGGATCGATTAAGAAGGCTGAAGGATCAGTTGTAAAATCTATTAAATAGTTTATTTACAAAGTCCAGTAATTTACTGTCTTTAAAGCTATATCTCGCTATTCAGTTTTTATAATCTAAAGAATAAGTTTCGTTTTTTTCACATCTTTCCTTAGACCAATTTACTTGGTTTTCTAAATTCTCATAAATAGCATCCCACAATAAAATTCTTTTGCTTAATGCCTCAAGAGAAATGGTTTCAATTTCTTGCCATTTTTTTGGATTGTCTTTTGCCAGCTCTGTAACCATCTCTAAAGCCATAGGCCCATGTTCATCTTCGTCAAGTTCAATATGTCTTTCAAAATAGTATATAAGTTTTGTGATATCTAAGTTTGATATATTTTTTTGAAATTCGTGAAGAATTTCATTAAACATATTAGGAATAAGATTCTCTCTTCCAAATGTAAAAATTGCTGCTATTTTGTGAGGCTTACCTTCGTCAATAACAGAAAATGTAAAGTTTAAGAACTCTTTAATATTTTTGTGAATTTTAAGATCATTAATCGTTGCAAAAATATCATTAGAATTAATCAATTCTTTAATATGATTTGTTGGTTTTTCAATGGAAGCACCAATATCAACCATTGCATCAATGTATAATTCATAGTGGCTTTTTCTTTCTCCAGCTTGATTCAAATCGGATTCTTCAGCAAGAACTATTTCATTTATTAGATAAGCGGTTTGGGAATTCTTATTTGGTTCCCAAGGTATTTTAGTACAGGTTAAATTTATCTGCAAAGCCTTAAGTAATGACATAAAGTCCCATACTGCATAAATGTGATTTTCGGTAAAAAGCTGTAGATCTTCAATCTTACCTATCCTTGAGTAAAGCTTATGGTTTAATAGCCTATCTCTTAACGGTTTGATTTTATTTTCAATATAATTAATATTCATTTTTATTTATTTAAATGCATTAAGCCCCGTGATATCTAAACCAGTGATAAGTAAATGAATATCATGGGTTCCTTCATACGTAACTACACTTTCTAAATTCATCATATGCCTCATTATTGAATAATCACCAGTGATGCCCATACCTCCTAAAATTTGTCTTGCTTCTCTGGCAATTTTCATTGCCATTTCAACATTATTCCTTTTAGCCATTGATATTTGAGCAGAAGATGCTTTTCCTTCATTTTTTAACGTGCCTAATCTCCATGCTAATAACTGGGCTTTTGTAATTTCTGTTATCATTTCAGCTAACTTTTTTTGTTGTAACTGAAATCCACCAATTGGTTTTCCAAATTGAACCCTTTCTTTACTATATCTTAAAGCGGTATCATAACAATCCATAGCAGCTCCTATAGCTCCCCAAGCAATTCCATACCTTGCAGAGTCAAGACAACCTAATGGCGCTCCTAACCCAGATTTATTTGGTAAAAGATTTTCCTTAGGCACTTTGACATCGTTAAAAATTAATTCTCCAGTAGAACTCGCCCTCAATGACCATTTATTATGTGTCTCAGGAGTTGTGAAACCTTCCATTTCTCTTTCTACAATAAGGCCGTGAATTCTTCCCTCTTCATTTTTTGCCCAAACGATAGCAATATCAGCAAAAGGAGCATTTGAAATCCATAGTTTTGCACCATTTAAAAGAAAGTGATCCCCTTTATCTTTAAAATTAGTTGTCATCCCACTAGGGTTAGACCCATGATCAGGCTCGGTTAATCCAAAGCATCCCATAAGATCACCGGTAGCTAATTTTGGTAAAAATTTCATTTTTTGCTCTTCACTTCCATATTTCCAAATAGGATACATAACAAGAGATGATTGAACTGATGCAGTTGATCTGATACCAGAATCACCTCTTTCAATTTCTTGCATTAATAGGCCGTAAGAAATATTGTCAAGTCCAGGTCCTCCGTATTTTTCTGGAATATAAGGCCCAAAAGCACCAATGTCAGCCAATTCATTAATAATATGTTCAGGGAATTTAGCTTTTTGAGCATAATCTTCTATAATCGGAGAAATAGATTTTTTCACCCAATCTCTTGCCGAGTCTCTTATTAATTTGTGTTCATCTGTAAGTAGTTCATCAAGATTGTAATAATCAGGGGCTTCAAATAGATCAGGTTTCATAGTTAAATTTTTTACAAATTTAAATAATGCCTGTTTAAGATTGAATTTTTTTTTACTTTATTTCTTATTTAAGAAATTTGAAATTAGGGAATGAAAATGATGTACTCCGCGCTCCATGGTAGGTGAGAATCTGCCTGTGTTATAAAAAGATGATTTAATACCCATTTGAACAGTTTGCACAATTTCTTCATCTTCCATTTCAACTTTATCTAAATCACTACTAGCTCCGTGATTCAATTTGGTTTTGTCAAAAACATAAGATCGGAATAATATTTTTGTCTTTGAATTTGATTCTGGACAAACCAGATTTATTGAAATTCCCCACGGATAAAAGTTTAACATTAGATTAGGAAAAATCCAATAGTAGTATGCTGCAATATTTTTTCCATAATCTTTGTGAAATTTAGGTATGTTGAAGCATTCGACTTCGTTTTTGCCGTACCCAATTTGAAGATTAAAAAACTCATCAACTTCGGTTTTATAACTATTATAATCTAAAACCTCGTTTAGGTCCTTATGTACAAATGGCACGTGAAATCCTTCTAGGTAATTATCACAGTACAAAGCCCAATTTGCATTTATATTGTAGTCTTTAGAAAGTGTCAAATCAGGCTTAAGATCATTCAAGGGTAGGAATCCGATCCTTTCTTCAATTTTAGTTAAAATTTTTTCAATCTCAAAATCTGGGTTTAATCCTACAAATAGCAATTTTTTCCAATTAAAAGATGAAAATTTATACAGGTTATCACATTCTCTTGGAAAATTCTCAGTTTTTTGAAATTCAGGCATAAATTCAAATATTCCATTATTGTCAAATCTTCGTCCATGATAAGAACATGTAATTTTTTTTGATTTACCTTTTTCTTTTACAAGAATATTTCCTCTGTGAGTACATACGTTGGAAAAAAAATTGATATTATTATTTTGATTTCGAGTAATTAATATGGGTTCGTCTAAAAATTTTGGATACAGATTTAAAGGATAAACAGAATTCTTGTTTTCAGTTAAAGATTCGTCCCCAATCCAATGCCAACATTTTAAAAATATTTTTTTTCTAACCAGTTCAAAAATTTCTTGATCTTTGTAAAATTTCGCAGGAAGTGTTTCTGCTTTACAAATATCTTTATCTACATAAATTTTATAATCCATATTCTATGAATAAAGTTCAATTAACCCACTCGGCAAATCCATTCTAATTAATTTTTCTTTTCTGTCAACATCTATAATTAGCTCATCATTAATTGGAACTAGCACTTCTTTTTTATTATGATCCAGAACAAATAAATGTTGTGGAGATTTATCATTAACATATTTAATAAATCCTATATCACCATTTTTTTTATCAATGATTTTAAAACCTTCTACTTCATGATAATAAAATTTATTACCCTCTAAAGTTGGAAGTGAACTAGTAGGTAAATAAATTTCTTTATTAATCAATTGATTTGCTTCATTTTCATCATTAACGTCTTCAACTTTAACCCTAATGCTATTATTCTTATATGGGTATATTTCTGTTAAGAAATAAGGAATGAAGCGATCGTTAATTTTTATAAATACTTTTTTAATTTGAAAATAATCAGATGGATTATCTGTATCTAAATATATAATCAGTTCACCCTTGAAACTATATTTTCTGGTTATTTTTCCAAGGAAATAAAATTTACTATCATTCATTTACTAAAGTATTATACTTACTCTTATAAATGTATGAAATAAAGATTATAAATATTTATTAATTTTTTGAATCTTCTTCTGCTGGAGCTTCTTCCGCAGGTGTTTCTTCTGCTGGCGTTTCTTCCGCAGGTGTTTCTTCTGCAGGCGTTTCTTCCGCAGGTGTTTCTTCCGGAGGTGTTTCTTCTGCTGGAGCTTCTTCTGCTGGAGCTTCTTCTGCAGGTGTTTCTTCTGCAGGTGTTTCTTCTGCTGGCGTTTCTTCCGCAGGCGTTTCTTCCGCAGGTGTTTCTTCCGCAGGTGTTTCTTCTGCAGGTGTTTCTTTCGCAGGTGTTTCTTCTGCTGGTGTTTCTTCTGCTGGCGTTTCTTCCGCAGGCGTTTCTTCCGCAGGTGTTTCTTCTGCAGGTGTTTCTTTCGCAGGTGTTTCTTCTGCAGGTGTTTCTTCTGCAGGCGTTTCTTCTGCTGGCGTTTCTTCCGCAGGCGTTTCTTCCGCAGGAATTGCTAATGCTTGTTCTTGAGCTTGAATCCTTGCTTTATTAGCAATTTTTTCATTTTCTAGAGCCTTAGCTTTTTGATCAGCTTCTAATTTTTGAACATCACTTTTTTTCTTGTCAATTCTTTTAAGTTTTTCATCCATCCAATCATTATATCTCTTTTCGGCTTCTTCTTCATCAAATGCACCTTTTGCTACACCACCCATTAGGTGATATTTCATCATTATCCCTTTGTATGAAAGAATATTTCTAGCAGTTTTTGTAGGCTGAGCACCGTTTTGAAGCCACTTAATAGAACTATCAATATCAAGCTCTATAGTAGCAGGATTAGTATTTGGGTTATAGGTTCCTAATTTTTCAAGGTATTTACCATCTCTTTTTGAACGGGAGTCGGCAGCGACAATCCAGTAAAATGGTTTTCCTTTTTTACCGTGTCTTTGAAGTCTTATTTTTACTGACATATTATTAAATTTTGTGGTACTCGACCAAGTTTATTAAATAGCTTGCAAATATAATATAAAATTCCTTTCCAAACTATTTCTTTAAAAATTTTATATTACATTTACTCTTAATGATTACTAAAATGAAAAAATTCTTATTTATTTACGCTATTTTAATTTTTTTCAATTGTGAGGATAATATTTCTGATAAAATTCCAGCTTTTGAGGCTAGATTAAACGGTGATTTTGAATGGTCTGCTGAAACTTTTAGTGCAACCTTCCAAAATAATCAACTTTCTATTGTAGGAAATAATCCATTTGGGATAATTTCAATTTATTTAGACTCAGCTGTAGTTGGCACTCACAATATTTACAGTTGGACAGATGATTTTTTGATTTTTCAAGACACAATTCAGTATTCAACAAAGAATGATGGTGTTGGAAGTATAGCTTTTTTAAGTGACGGGCAAATTGATATAAGTGAGATAGATGATATAAATAATACTGTAAGTGGTCACTTTCATTTTGACGCATATAATTCAAGTGGTGATTATACAGTAAATATTTCTGAGGGAGTTTTTTATAAAATTCCGATTTCGTCAGATAATCAGGACTAAATCTTTTAATAATGTATTTAATTTTTGATACCGAAACAACCGGTTTACCTAAAAATTGGAAAGCTCCTGTTTCTGATACTGATAATTGGCCTAGATGTGTTCAAATTGCATGGCAACTTCACGATGAGTTGGGGAATTTAGTTGAAGCAAATAGTTTTATTATAAAACCTCACGGATATGATATTCCTTATGAATCAGAAAAAATTCATGGAATTTCAACCCGGTTAGCTGAATTAGAAGGTGAAAAATTAGAAATTGTCTTAAAAGAGTTTAATAATTCCATTTCAAAATCAAAGTTTATTATTGGTCATAATGTAAATTTTGACTTAAATGTAATAGGATGTGAGTTTCACAGATTAAATACTTCATCAAATATTGAACTAACTGATGTTTTAGATACATGTACTGAGACTACAGCGACATTATGTAAGCTTCCTGGAGGTCGAGGTGGTAAGTTTAAACTTCCTACTTTAACCGAATTACACGAATTTTTATTTTCAGCTCCTTTTCAAGATGCACATAATGCAACTGCTGATGTTGAAGCTACTGCAAGATGTTTTTTAGAGTTAATTAGGATAAAAAATTTTAAAAAAGAGGAGCTTCATGCTAAGGACAACTACTTTGAAAGATTTTCTGAGCATAATCCAGAGATAATTAAAAAGATAGGGCTAAAGCATCAAAACCTTAAAAAAAAATCTGAAATCCTTAAAGATGATTTATCCAAATCAAAGAATACTAAAACAACCGATGAATCTAAAGCTGATTTATCAGCATTAGATTTTACTCATTTACATAATCACAGTCAATTTTCTATGTTGCAATCCACTATTAAGATTAAAGATCTTGTGGATACGACAAGTGACATGAATATGAAGGCAGTTGCCATTACAGATTTAGGGAATATGATGGGTGCTTTTAGATTTGTTGATGCCGTAAAAAAGAAAAATAAGCAGATCAAAGATTTTAACGAAAATAACGATAAAAAGAAAAATTTAATAAAGCCAATTGTTGGTTGTGTTTTAAATGTTTGCGAAGACCATCTTAATAAAAATTACAGAGACAATGGTTATCAAATGGTTTTTCTAGCAAAAAATAAAAATGGTTATAGTAATCTTTCAAACCTGTCTTCATTAGCTTATACAAAGGGTTTTTATTACGTTCCTAGAGTCGATAAAAAATTAATTTTAGATTACAAAGATGATTTAATAGTCCTTTCTGGAAATTTATTTGGTGAAATTTCAAATAAGATTTTAACCACTGGGACAAAGGAAGCCGAGGATTCTTTAATCTGGTGGAAAAATAATTTTAAAGATGATTTTTACATCGAATTAAACAGACATGATCAAGAAGATGAAGACACTGTCAATAAAGTATTATTAGAGTTTTCAGAAAAGCATCAAATAAAATTGGTAGCAACGAATAATACTTTTTACCTAGATAATAATAGTGCTGACGCTCATGATATTCTTTTGTGTGTTAAGGATGGGGAAAAACTTTCCACTCCTAAGGGAAGGGGTAGAGGTTTTAGATATGGATTGCCAAATAATGAATATTATTTCAAATCACCTGATGAAATGAAGGAAATATTCTCTGATATTCCATCAGCTATTTCTAATACAAATGAAATTGTTTCAAAAGTTCAAGCTTTTGATTTAAATAATGAAGTTTTGTTACCAAAATTTGAAATTCCTGACGAATTTATTGATTCTGATGATGAAAATGATAGCGGAAAAAGGGGGGAGAATAAATATTTAAGACACTTAACTTATTTAGGAGCAGAAAAAAGATATGGAAAATTAGATGAATCCTTAAAAGATAGAATTGAATTTGAGCTTAAAACTATAAAAAATACAGGATACCCTGGATATTTTTTAATTGTTGAAGATTTTATCAGAAAAGCAAGAGAAATGAAAGTTTCCGTTGGACCAGGTAGAGGATCTGCAGCTGGATCGGTAGTAGCATATTGTTTATGGATAACAAATATTGACCCAATAAAATATGATTTGCTATTTGAAAGATTTTTGAATCCAGATAGAATAAGTATGCCTGATATTGATATTGATTTTGATGATGTTGGAAGAAATAAAGTCATAAGCTATGTAATTGAGAAGTATGGAGCGAATCAGGTTGCACAAATCATAACTTACGGAACAATGGCTGCAAAGTCATCAATTAGAGATACAGCTAGAGTTTTAGATTTACCGTTAGGCGATGCGGATAGAATTGCAAAATTGGTTCCAAACATGACTAAGCTTAGTTCAATTTTTGAAACAGATCACAAAGAGCTAAGAAATAAATTTAGAGCAGATGATCTAGATAAGATAAATCAATTATTGAGTATTTCTCAAAAAGATAATTTGGAATCTCAAACCATAAAGCAGGCTCGTTTACTTGAAGGCTCGTTAAGGAATACTGGAATTCATGCTTGCGGAGTGATTATCACCCCAGATGATATTAAAAATTTTGTACCTATTGCTACTGCTAAAGATTCAGATCTTTATGTAACTCAATTTGATAATGCAGTTGTTGAGCATGCAGGATTATTAAAAATGGATTTTTTAGGATTAAAAACCTTAACATTAATCAAAGACACCGTAAAAATAGTTAAAGCTAAATATGGAGTTGAGTTAGATCCAGATAATTTTCCCATTGATGATGAAAAAACTTTTGAATTATTTAAAAAAGGTGATACAGTGGGAATATTTCAGTATGAATCTGCTGGTATGCGAAAACATTTAAAGGATTTAAAGCCAAGTGTTTTTGGAGATTTAATTGCTATGAATGCCTTGTATAGACCAGGTCCGATGGAATATATTCCAAGTTTTATCAGACGTAAGCATGGTGAAGAAAAAATAGTATATGATTTACCTGAGATGGAGGAATTCTTAAAAGATACCTATGGGATTACGGTATATCAAGAGCAAGTAATGTTACTTTCTCAAAAGATTGGTGACTTTTCAAAAGGTGAAGCAGATATTTTAAGAAAGGCAATGGGTAAAAAACAGAAAGATGTTTTGGATAAAATGAAACCTAAGTTTTTGGAAAATTCAGAAAAAAAGGGCTTTAAATTAGAAAAAGTTGAAAAAATATGGAAAGACTGGGAAGCTTTTGCTAGTTACGCATTTAACAAATCTCATTCAACTTGTTATGCATGGATAGCCTATCAAACAGCTTATCTAAAGGCAAATTATCCAGCTGAATACATGGCATCGGTTTTATCAAATAACATGAAAGATATAAAAAATATTACCTTTTTCATGGCAGAATGTAAAAGGATGAAGCTTGAGGTTTTAGGACCAGACTTAAATGAATCATATTATAAATTTTCGGTAAATAAAGAAAATGCCATAAGATTTGGTATGGGTGCTATCAAAGGAGTTGGTGCGTCAGCAGTTAAAGCAATTGTAGATGAAAGAAAAGCTAATGGAGTCTATAAATCAATTTTTGATTTGTCTCAAAGAGTAGATTTAAGAGCTGCTAATAAAAAGGCATTTGACGGATTAACAGCAGCTGGAGCTTTTGATTCTTTTAATATAAATAGATCTCAGTACTTTTACCACAATGGTGATGGAATAACATTTATCGAAAAGATATTAAAACACGGAAATAAATTTCAGGAAAATAAAAACTCTTCTCAAGTAAGTTTGTTCTCAGGCATAAATGATTTACAAATATCAAACCCGATAATACCAAATGTTGACCCTTGGCCTACCATTGAAAAGTTGACAAAAGAAAAAGAGGTTGTAGGAATTTACATTTCAGGTCATCCTTTGGATGACTTTAGAGTTGAGATGGACTCTTTTTGTAATGCTGATGTTAGCATATTTAAATCTCCAAAAGAATTTGTTAATAAAGAAATTACAGTTGCCGGTGTTATCACAGAAGTAGAGCATAAGGTTAGTAGACAAGGTAAAGGTTGGGGGTTATTTGTTCTTGAAGATTATGTAGATTCATATAATTTTAGAATTTTTGGAGAAGAGTATCTTAGATTCAAACATTTTTTAAATTTAAATAATTTCTTATACGTAAAAATAAAAATTATCGAGGGTTGGTTAAATAAAGAAACCGGTTTGCGTGGAGACCCAAGAATTCAGTATAACAATTTTAAATTATTGCAGGATGTGGTTAAAACATTTGCAAAAAAAATATCTATTCAGTTGAAATTACAGGATATTAATGAAGAAAAGATTGAGTCAATCAAACAACTACTTGACCAACATGAAGGAACGCATTCGCTAGGTTTTGTGGTTTATGACGATGATGAAAAAATTATGGTTGAAATGAATAGTGAAAAGCAAAAAGTTGATATTTCTCCTTCTTTTCTAAATCTGTTAGAACTTAATAATATTTTTTATAAGCTAAATTAGATTATTTAGTTATTTTTGAAAAAAATTTTTATTATCATGGCATTAGAAATCACTGACAACAATTTTGAAGAAACTGTTTTAAAAAGCGATAAACCCGTATTGGTAGATTTTTGGGCAGCTTGGTGTGGTCCCTGCAGAATGGTTGGTCCAATAATTGACGAAATAAGTAATGAGTATGAAGGAAAGGCTATTGTCGGGAAGGTTGATATTGACGCTAATCAGCAATATGCAGCTCAGTTTGGTGTACGAAATATACCAACAGTTTTGGTCTTTAAAAATGGAGAGTTGATTGAAAGAAAAGTAGGTGTTTCTCCAAAGAATGCATATACTGATGCTTTAGACTCATTATTATAAAAATCTGGTTTTTAGTTCTGTATATTTTTAAAAGAAAATATTTGTTCTAATAAAAATCAAATGTATATTTGCTGACGCTAAAAAGGTCTGGTAGTTCAGCTGGTTAGAATACCTGCCTGTCACGCAGGGGGTCGCGGGTTCGAGTCCCGTCCAGACCGCATTAATAAAGAATAGCCTTTTGAATTTCAGAGGGCTATTTTTCATTTTAGGAATTGTTTTTTATTTGTGTTTATTCAATCACTGTTACGATTCCGAACATATGCGATTCATGAGGGTCGCAAACATATGTGGTTATGCCAACTTTTGTAAATGTATGAGAAAAACTAAAGCCATAGGTTGAAGAGTATCCGCTATCAAATGTTTCAACACCACCAGTAGATCTGAGATTATGTGTACCGCCACCCCAAGTCCACGTTATTGTTTCACCAATTTGAATTGTAGTTTCATAAGAAGTTCCACTTTGCCATACCATATTGTAATCTGAATCATTATTATTTAAATTATCAAACTCGTCAACACTTTTTTTTGAACAGGAAAAAAAATTAAAAGGATCACATAAAGGTTGAATTTCATTAGTAAATTGAATTTTTTTTCAAAAATTTCTATCATAATTTAAAATTACAAAATTTGGTACAGATGTTGTATCATCAAAATAAATTATAATAAAAATGAATTATAAATTACTTATCATAGCACTTTTTACTAATATAATATTTTCTCAAACCACTCATCAGTACAATTGGGGCATGAGTAGTACTAATCAACAGATCACAATAAATGTGGGTGATACAGTTATCTGGACCTGGGGTGGCGGTACACATAATCTCAGATCTACTGGTGGTGTTGAAACATTTGATAGCGGATAC
>Ga0115012_10001482_pt1 | contig 13641 bp, 13 predicted proteins | sample TroAtlMetagenome_FD_88706 | JGI IMG/M metagenome (GOLD analysis project Ga0115012, IMG submission 88706) | Marine eukaryotic phytoplankton communities from Atlantic Ocean - Tropical Atlantic ANT10 Metagenome | ecosystem: Environmental > Aquatic > Marine > Oceanic | place: Tropical Atlantic...
CTTCTCCATTCCCCATTTCTTTTTCCATCTATGTAATTACCAGTAGTTTCCACCAACCCATTCTCATAATAAAATTTCCATTTTCCGTCTTTATTATTATTTTTGTAATGACCTAAGAATTGTATTATACCATCCCATCTCCACTTTTGTGATTTTCCATTTTTTTTACCATCTTCATAATTTACCTCTGACCATTGTTTTCCATTTTCGTGGTAAGTTTTCCAACACCCAACCTTTTTTCCATCAAAGAAGAATTTTAATTCCATCAATTCGCCCGTAGAAAAATAAGAAGTCCATTCACCATGTGGCTGTCCTCTCACAACTTCATATTTTGTCCAAACTTCTCCATTTGGATGTTTATATTTATGTTGACCATCAGACATATCATATTGAAAACCACCCCCTTGTAAGTCCTTCCACAATGGATAAAATCTCAAGTTATTCTCATCCCAAGGTGGAAAAAATTGAAAGAAGTGTACTGCTATTTTATCGGTATAATCTGTCTCATCATGATAACCATTTTTTAGTGCCATGATATCCCAATTCACCTCGTTTAAAACTGGACATCTATTAACCCATTCATTACCAAGTTCTCTCCATTTTCCAAAGAATACATTATTGAATATACCTTGTTCTTTATTCAAAGGATGGGTATACTTTTCGAATAGTGCCAAATCTTTTAATAACTTGTCGAAGTAATTTTCATCAATTAATTTACTATTGAAAAGATTAAAACAATTTTGAAATGCCTTTTCATCTTCACGAAATCTTAAGGTTGGTGGTACGGATTCAAATTGTTCACCGAAAGTCAAATCATCATCATTTGCATACATAAAATCAGGATTTCTATCATCGAGTTTTAAATCTATTTTACCAGTAAACATCACATCTAAATCACAGTAAAAAACCCAGTCCCATTGTTTGAAATATTCATGAAACAAAAATATCTTGTAAAAATGTATGGAGGGATTTCCTTCTAATGGTCTCCAAAATTCTGAATCACTACTAATTGTTACAAAATCTCCATCCCACTCACCAATATTTTTAGCACCATTTTCAAGTGGTTTGACCATTGGCATGTATTTATGGTCTGCTAATGTTACTAAAACTTTTTTCAATTTCTTTCCCATATATTTTTTTTATTTGGATATTCTTTTGAAGATTTTATTTGTTTATCTATTTCTAAAAACTTGTCCCAATATAAATATTTACCATTCCATTCAGATAATAAAAATTTTGCATCATTAACATCGAGACCATCATTTTTTTCTAAGTAAGATAGTAAATCTTCGTATTCTTTATACCACCCATGACTATTGTTCTCCAAACCTTCATATTGTAGTTTAACATTTTTCAAAGTGTTTGAAGTCCATTTGAAATGGTGATGTTGAGTAATTCTATCTGAGATTTTTTCTCGTTCTATTTTTTTTACACCATGTAGTCCATTTAGAAGTCTGATGTCATCTCCTCTACATAGAGAGACTTTATCTACCCAACTTTCATAACCCTTCAATACCATGGCCACATTTCCAACCAATGGAAACTTTTCAAATATATCATCTGTAGTTTTGACCTCGATAAGTTTACCATCTGATGAAACTCTATCTAATAATAAACCAAAGGTATAATCATAATTATTTTCTTCATTATATTTAATTTCATTTTTTATGCCATTATCAAAATGTATAAATTCATCACAATCTACAGGTATCCACCAATCATTTGGTTTCTTTGACATTGTATTATTGAATAGTGAAGTCTTATAATGTTCATTGAATGTATGTTGGTCACGACAATCTGAATGAGCCTCGATTCCAAATTCTTTCATTATACTAATGATTTCTTCGAAATTGATAATACTCGAATCACCCCAAAGATTTATAAAAAAATCATCAACTTTATCACTATAATAATTTAACCAATGATAAAATATCTCGGTGTCCAAAGTAGCACAGGTAGTTATGTATACCTTACTCATAAATATTTAATCCAACTCCCATCAATGTAAACCATATCAGGTTTACCAATAATTTCATCTACAGCCTGTATTACACCATTCCAAGGCTCAACATAATCGTGACCACCTATCACACCATTAGTTTTTATTTTTGGTTTGTATAACTGTAAATCCCTTTTAACACTTTCATATGAATGGTTAGCATCAATGTATAAGAAATCTATATCATCATTGAACTTGTCAGCTATATCCTCACTAAAATTTTTCCAATGTTTTATGCTGTCAAAATTTCTTGTATTTATCTTGAACTCTTCTTTGACTTTTTCCCAAGTTGTATCGAAATCATTATTGAATGGTTCATCACCTTCATGTGGGTCTATAGCATTTATTTCATCAAATATACCTGAACATCCGAATAAAAATGTAGACTCACCCATATATGAACCTATTTCAATCATTTTTTTCGAATGAGGTTGATTCTGAAAATGTTCTACTAAATCATTTATTAAGTGAGACAATCCCATAAATGGACTATTTGCCTGTTTATTATATGCCCACCATTTTTTATAGGAATTAAACCTTTGTGTTATCACCATAAAACCTATTATAATAGTAACCTTTTTGGAAATTTTTTCCTATCGATTCTGATGAGTAATGACCTATATAAACCCTACGAGGAGAATCTGACTTATTGTTACCTGATTGATGAAATGTATTACCACTCATTACTAATATATCCCCTTCTAATAAATTTAAAATATCCCACTTGCGTGTTTTTCTATTTCTTACTTGGAACCCACCATTTTTATCATTTATATCATCCAATACCATCATACAATTTAGTGTTTTTAAATCCCATCTATTTGGATGTGGCCCAAACTGATTATCTCTATGAGGTTCAAATGAAAAATCTTCATTTGGGAGTTTAACCACTACTTGGTCATTAAACAAATAAAATTCATCTCTCATCAAATAAAAATTACATATCTCATACATAAGTTGTGATGTATAAACATCGAATAATTTTTTATTTTCACTATCATCGGCCAGAGGGAAGGATGATGCCATATCAATGAACCTACCATACACACCCGAACCATTAGGTTTAGTTTCGGTCTCAAACTGAGGATGAGAAATCATCCTTTCTTTCAGTTCTAATGTATATGATTTTAAATAATCAATTGTTTCACGAGGAACTTGATTGGGAAGAATATCATATCCATGTCTGTGAAAATCTACTATATTTAACATTAAAATCCTTGTGCTAAGTAACCGACCATCAAATCTTCTACAGGAAACTTTTTACATAATTTTTTTGCAAAGTTTTTTTGGTCACCAATAAATATACTTAATTCTTTTGATACCATGTAGTATTTTCCTTCGTAAAATGGTATATCAGTTTTTATTACATTCATATCATATTCAAATTTATCTTTGTAATGACCATCGAAATAAATATCCCATATTTCCTCAGTAAGAGGCTCTAAATAATGAATTCCCCAATAATGTTTATTATTGTCTTTACAAGTCTTTCTCCAAATTTTATCATCCCATCTATCGAAACTATAACAGAATCCATCTCTTCCCTTTTCGAATAAATTTTCATATGTCATTTTTGATTTATAAAAATCCCAAGTCTTATTAAAAATAGTATCGTCACACTTGATTAAATAATCATACTCCTTGTTTTCACTACACCACTTCATCATCTTTTGAGTCTTCAATGGTAAATCCCTATAATCCGTATGGTAATCTGCTCCCCATTCTATAACTTCTATATTTGAATCGGTTGTTATTTCTTTATAGAATTTTTGACTCTTGAAATAATCCAAGTGTTTTTTATATTCTGAATCGGTATAAATTACAAAAAGATATTTCATAAGTACATCTGTTTAAGTTTGTCAAAAAAAGAATCGGTATAGTTACCCTCTTTATCTATTTCATATTGTTCCCACATAGCATTCCACAAATGAATTCCAAATGAATCTTTTAACTTTAAATCTTCTGTCCATATCTTATAGTAATCTTGGTAGTCGATTGGACAAAATGTTTTTTTATCTTGAACAAAATAATACAACGATTTATCGTTCACTATATCAGTTAACATATCAGGTCCGATATCACCCCAAGAAATATCTTGTAGTCTGTGACCTAAACTTTCTATTCTATTTAACCACTCTTCAAAGACTTTTGACTTTTTTTCTTTTACATAGATAAAACAAGTTGCTATTGACAATTCGTTTCCTACATGATTTTGTTTTACAAAAAAGTAATCATCTTGTATATCAAATGGTTGAAGACAAACCACATCCATGTCCACCCATATACCACCTTGTTGATATAATAATGTTGCACGAAACCAATCTGAAAACCCAGCCACACTTCCTTCACCAAATGGTTTTCCATTTATTACATGACCAGTATCTTTATATCGGAATATTTTATCTCCATCTATGATATCATTAGCGTCTTTTAAATTAACATTCGATGGTACATTATTTACATCTTCATATGTATATAGATTGAATTCAAAACCATTTTTAACCCAAGAGTTTATACTAATAATTTGAAGTGTAGATAGAGATTCACCTATCCAAAGTCCATTTACACTTTTTTCCATATCCAAATTGGTTCTCCAAAGGCTATGTTTTCGGTTTCTTTAGCCTTTTCTTTTAAATCTTCTGAATAGTAATCACTAACACCCTTACCAGCACCTGCCGAATTAAATCTTTTGGTCATTTCCATTCCAATACAACCTTCGTACTTTAATCCTTGTGACTTAATAAAGTCATTCATGGCATTTGTTATATCAACATAACCTTTAACTGACTCATGGTAGACATCTGCAATATTCACGGCAAGTATACCATCCTTCTTTAATGTAGGTATTAACTTACCGATTGTTTTGTGTAGGAAATTTTCATTCCAACTATCGATTGTGGTATATCGTTTGAAACTTTGTGTATCCTCGTCACTATACTTCTCCACATCAAAATAAGGTGGTGATGTAAATATGGTATCGAAATAATCTTCATATTCTGCATAATCCACATCTTCTGCTGGACTACAGATTAAATCTACCTTTTTTTCTTCTTCAAAGAATGTTTGATGTTTTTTATAGAACTCAACTTGTCTCCTATAATTCGGATGATTCGTGGAGTTTGGGTCGATCCCAACATATGATTTTGTTGTCTCTCCACAATAAAACCCAGCCAACCTGTCACCCCAACCAGCACTAAAGTCGAGTACATTAACACTTCCAAAATAGTCATAAAATGCCTTTGCTATACTTGGTTTGAATTGTGATGCCACATACTTTCTCAATGTTGTCGCCATTCGTATGGATTGTAAATCAACCTTAAGTAAAACTTTGTCTAAAGTATAAAAGGCTCTCACAATAGTTTTTATTCCCTTGACAGTTTGCCATGTTTTCCATCCACTTGGCATCCTTGTCCAATCCACCTTCCATCTCGTCTCTATGTGAAACGGGTTGGAAGCATTATTTCCTTTATTGTCTCGTTTGAAATATTTCGGTGTTAGTTCGTATCTCGTGTCCCTTTCGTTTCTTGGAAACCATTTACCTTCAATTAGTAAATCAGGCCACTTCACACCCTTTAGTTTGTTCAAACTTTTTAAAGTATCTTTTTCTGATATCTCAGGTATAGGACATGGATATGTATGTAATGCCTTAGATAACTCTTCTATGACATCGTCCTTCTCGTATGTATCTAAAATATACTTCCATTCCTTTTCATCAATAAATAGGTATGGTTTCATATTGTAGAATTGTTTAAAGTAATCTGTTATTTTTTCCATACCCAAATAGGTTCTCCAAATTTTTTATCTTCTTTATTCTCAAGTGACTTCTCTGTCCAAACTGAACCTTCATAACTTTTAGCAGTTCCAGCTCCACCACTATTCGGTCTTTTTGCCATCTCCATTCCGATACAACCTTGATAAGTTCCGAGTTTAGATAGATAGTCATTCATAGGATTACAAATCTCTAACCAACCTCTGTCGGTACTCCATTTAGCATTTGAATAAACATCACTTATATTAATCAATACATAACCACCTTTTTTCACACTATCCCAAAGTTTACCCAAGGTCGAATGTAAGAAATCTTTGTTCCAATCATCTATATCTTTATATCTAACCCAACTTTGTGTATCATCGTAACTATAGCGTTCAACACTAAAGTATGGCGGACTCGTAAACACCATGTCGAAATGTTCCTTGTACGGGGCGAAATCAAAATCTTCGGCAGGACTACAATGGAAATCACACTTTCTCTCATGTTCAAAGAAACCTAAGTGTTTTTGGTAAAACTCTGATTGTTCCTTGTAGATAGGGTGATTCTCTTTTCTTGGGTCTAAACCAACATAGTGTTTTCCATATTCACTTGCGTAAAATCCAGCTAATCTATCACCCCAACCCATTGAGAAATCAAGTATGTTTTCAGACTTGAACATATCATAAATTATCTTTGCAACATTAGGTTTGAACTGAGAACAAATATACTTTCTCAACCCAATCATAGTTCTCAATATATTCTTGGTAATCTTAGGCATCTTCAATGAGTAAGCACTTCCCATAAGTGTCGTCATAAACTTTTCATTCTCCCAAGTTCTCTTAGGACCTGGACTTACCGAACCATCTACTGACCATCTATTTTCTACTTGAAAGTAGTTACTTGCAATATTACCAGCATTTAGTCGTCTAAAGTACAATGGTTTACCATCGTGTAGTAAATCATATGTGTATTGAGTTCCTTCTCTAGCGTACCATTCACCCTCAACCATTATTTCATTCCACTTCATACCTTTGAGTTTTTGGAAATCTTTATATGCCTTCTTTTCGGTTAAATTAGGGTATGGTAATGGATAAGTCATCGCAACTTTAGCAAGACTTTCCTTTACATCTTCCTTGTCGAATGTATCTTTGATGTATTCCCATTCCTTTTCATTTATTTCAAGATAGGGTTCCATGTTGTAAAATTTATCGAAGTAATCTAAATACAAATTTTATCCTTATTGATTTGATTAATAAATTCACCAGCCTTCTTTTTTTGCCATTTTGGACCTGGATGTAAACCATCTCGTGCTAAATCAGATTTCGATTTAAAGATATCTTTAATAAGTTTATTTTTTTCATCAAACACCTCTTCGGAAGACTTTACTATAAATGGTATTTTGAAGGACTCACATATCGACTTAATCCCTAAAATATTTTTTAAACTTTGTACATACATTTGTTCCGAACTAAATAGAAATGGATATTTTACTTCTTGCACTAATGCAACTGTCCTCCAGAGAGTTGTATCATTAAATGGAGTGTGAAAAAATACATATCGACCAGGTGGTGATGTTAACATACATACGAGTTTTGGTTTTAACTTGGGTATCCATTTTTGTGCCACTATAAAACACGCATCATCTCCGTGACCACTCATGGCTAAATTCCAAACTTTAGATTGAAAATGTTTTCCAACCATCCATGGCCAAGTCTCATCTTCCTCTAATCCATAACCATAAGTCAACGAACATCCTAAAAAAATAATTCCATCGTCTCCTATAAATTCGTCTGAACGAAAACCATGTTCATTTGTATTATACTTATATCCGAGACCTTGACCATAGTTTTCTTTGAAGTTATAATGATTAATCCAATCATCAATTCCATTCAACTCATCTTTTTTGGGTCGAACCATTTTTTTGACCATTGATTTAGTATCATCAAAAAAAGTCATGATTAATAGTCCTTTTCATTTCCAATTTTCTTTTTCTCCAATATTCTTTCATGCCATTACTATGGTTTTGTCTAACACCAGGTTTATTAATATCAAAATTTTTATTACCCATACATCCTTGTCTATGTTTTTCCCTTTGTTCATTTGTGAGTTTGGGGAATGAAGCATTATGACCTTTATTTGATTCGGATATTTTAGCCCGATGTTCAGGTGTCTTTTTCTTACCCTTGTTGGCTAACCCACCCAACTTACCAGCCTTTTGAGTATTTGGTGTTTTATTCACATTGTAGTATCTATCCAACTTTGATTTGATACCGAGTATCTTTGATTCCAATTTAAACATATCATCCCAAGTACCCCAAGCTAAAATTCTTCGTTTCATATAAGATGGTCTTGTAGAATAAGTAAAACTTTCCATCACAGAAGATGTATGTGCATAATCATCTCCATCTTTATGTTTGTGTACACCAAGATAATACATTTTATTTTTCATATCTCTCCACAGATATAGAAATGCTTCTCTAATCATTAAAAGAAATCGTGTTTTATAGTTTGTTTCATGTCTAACTTAATCCTTTCGTAAAGTTCCTCTCCATATGTTGAAACAAGTGCCTCCTTAGATTGTTTCCAAATTTTTGTGACTACATTTTCTATCTTATCATCCAATATCAATTCATCTCGTTTATTCTTATGTTTCCGTTTTAACTTGTAATGATATTTCCCATCGACCACTTTATCTAATTCATAATCTTGTGGTTTCGGACAATGTAGGTATGCCCAATTACCAATTACAATACGACCAGCCTTATTTTCTTCCAATGGATACATCTTACAGAAGGTAGGTCTTTCATCCCCTAAACTACAGCCAGTACCATCTTGACTTAGTAAATCACAACATCCGTTTTGTGACCATTCTAACTCTAAATCTAAACCAAACTTTTTCCTATACTTTTCTTGTTCATCTTTCGTAATCTCAACATGAAAAGAATTGTGGTTACAGCAACCGAAGTTACATAAACCACACATTATCTTTTTTTCTAACCAAGCTTTAGAAAAAGTTGTGCTCGACTTGTTTGTGTTTTCTTCTTTGTTCTCTATCAATGATTTTTTCGTATTCTGATTTATTCCAATTGATTGGTTCAATATAATCCAAGTCATATTCCTTAATACCAACATCCCAAAACAAAACTTTCTTAGATGGTTTTATATTTTTAACCATCCAATCCCAAGCTTTAGCCTCATAGGTTTGGTCAAGTTGTATCTCCTCATCCAACTTGAGTTTGTGTTGATATGGATAATAACTTTGAACCACATTGAAATCACCATCAAACTGATATTTTGGTGGAAGATTATCGTATGATTGTTTTTTATTTTTGTTTACATAATCACTTAGTGCTACAGGATGTATTACCTTGACATTTTTATTCCAAATTTTACAACCCATCGCAACACCCAACATAGATAAACCACTACCAGCTATTCCAACTACAGTTTCTACATCATCAGGAATATTTTTAACTTGTTGAGCGACCGTATTCATTACTTGAAACCCATTCATTCCAAATTTTATCTGAAAGTAACCCGTCTCCACCACAAGTTTTTTAGCATCAAGTTCAGGACCTGATATGTTTGGATTACCAACTCCATAAACTTTAGCACCAAATTTTTGAGACAGAGAAGCATTAATTCTATAACTATCTCTTATATGGTCAGGATAATATGGAATTGTTACAATACATTTCAATCCAAAGTATTTGGCAACAGCACTTGTTATACAAGATTGAGGTGATGGAATACCAGCGGCAGTTAGTATCCCACCATTACAATTTTCTTTTATATGTTTTAAATTATCGTAAACGAGTTTAGCACATTGTCTAACTTTACCACCACTTACACCACCAAGATGAAATTGGTCGTCTCGTTTTAATCTATAACCTTTGTACTCCTCAATAGGAGTTAATTGATTTACCCAATCGTGGAAATGTTCTTCACTAAACTTTGGAAAGTCGTCAAGATTAATCGACATCCTGAACAGCGACTAAGTAATATGTTACATCGTAATCATCTACTTTGAAGTTTATTCTGGCTAATCCACCTTCACTTACTTCAAGAGTAGCACTTTCACATTCTTTATTAGCTACCAAGACATCCTTGAATAAGTTAGCATTAAAACTAACATTCTTTATTTTTGATGACTCAGTTGTAATAACAGGAATTGTAACTCTATTTGTGTTGATTGAAGCGTAACCTATCACAACCTTAGTATCAGTACCATCACTTAAAACAGTAAATGTTTCTGTATCACTAAGAGCACCTTTACCACTAATAAACCTACTGATAAATTGTCTATCGACTTTTATCTTGACTTGAAAGTCAGGTAGTTGTTTAAGTGCTGGTGGTTGATTAATAACAGACTTATCTGATAACATAAAGTTAACAGCAGAATGTTGGTCATTTACCTCAAGAGCTATAGCAGTATCACCACTTTTAGCAACATTGTAAGTTACATCATCACTTAGTACACCTAACAACTTACTAAGTTGTTCAGTATCATATACACCAAGTTCTGTATTTTCGAAAGTAAAATTATCACAACTCAATTCACCTAAAAGTGATTTATCACCTGTAATGAATCTCGTGGAAAGTTTACTATTATCACTATTAATGACTACTGCATTTACATTACCACCTAAATGGTATTTCTCAATGAATCGAGTCAATTTAGTTTTTTCCATTTGTCATTTTCTCCTTAATATTCTGTATATACATATATACAAGTTTGTTCAAAATTAAAAAAATCTTTCTATTGTTTGTTCCTTATCGACTGGCTTACCCCAATCTAAACTATCGTAGAACATACCTATTTTCTTTGTCATGGCTTGGTCGTAGATTTTATCTATATCCATTGTATTTCTGATAAACTCCATGATTTCAGGTGGGTCTTCATATCCTTTATAAGCTACAACCTTTAATCCTAATGGATTATTTTTTAAATATACCCAACGAATCTTATCACCATTATTTATAAAACCATATTTTTTATCTTGTTTGAAATGTCTAACCAAATCATTGTGAGCTATGGCGGCTTTTACATGAACAGGACATCCTTTTTTCGTCTCACTAAACACGGTTGTTGATTCATCGTTTTTCTGTAAGTATTTCCATATTCCCTTTACACCAGTAGGTGAAGAAATTTCATCCAACGGATTATATTTCATATTCTTTTTGAATCTCAAGATTCTATGGTCAATCTTATCCTTTGGTACACTCATTAAAATATCATCTAATACATCAGCCAATAATTTTCTGAATGATGGGGCAAAGTTACTACGAACCGTATCCAAACCTTTTACCATAGTCTTGTTTACTTGAACACCATTATCCGATATAATCTTCATACCATATCGTTTCTTCACAATGAATAAACCAGCTTTTGCTACAATCTCCTGTTTAATCTCGAATCTATGAATATCAAGATTACAGAACTTCTTAGCAAAGTAATTATAACTATCGTTGAGATAACCTTGTACTTCAGTTGCTATCTCATTGATTCTCTGAGTCATCATCACATCACTTAACTCTTGATTTGGGAATCTATGCTTTACCAAAGGAACTGCTGAATAAAATACCGAATCAGTATCGATATAAATACAATAATCCTTGTTTGTCCCCAACTCTTTATTATAAAAGTGATTACCAATCTTCTTTGTGAATTTGATTAACTCTTGACCTGTTTTTGTAGTGGCTTCCGCGTTATCTAAATCATAGAACCTAAATACAGGTAAACCCAATACACCATACATCGAGTTCAAAACAATCTTTTGAATATGCTGTCGTCTGTTGAAATAACCATATTTGTCTTCATCACCCTCATCACCGAACTTCTTTGCCAACTTTCTAAATTCTTTTCGTTTATCAAACCACTCAGATAACAATGTTGGTATCAATCCTTTTTTATCAGTTCGATACAAGATACCATTATTGGATATAGATACATTATTCTTATCGAAATACTCTTGTAGTTCTGTTTCAGTTAATGCACCTTGTGTTTTACCACCCATCTGAATACTATAAGTTTTATTTGTACCACTTATAAATTCTTTAGGATTCCAACCTATCACCTTACCTAATTTAGTTTCGGGTGATATATTCAAACTCATAATGATTGATGGATACATACTCGTAATATCCAAATCATAAACCCAATCATGTTTTCCTCTTTGTGGGTCTTGGACATAGGCTCCAGTAAACTTCTTCTTAAACCCTTCTTCGTTTCTCTCAGGTTTATTAGGAGCAACCACTCCGAGTTTTTTCAGATATACTAATATAGCACCTTCTAAAAATCTTGAGTCATATTCAATGTCTTCGTATGGTACATGACCTACATGACAAATCCCTCGAGCGACATCGATGAAATCTAATTTATCATCTAACTTTTTTACAATTCTAACATCGTGTATGTTATACTCTATAAATTGTTCTAAATGATTTTCATATAAATCATTAAGTGTTCCTTCATATGAAATTTTGGATGTTCCAACCTCTGATACTCCGATATCATCTAATCGATAACTTGGTTTTGAACTAAATGTAAAATTTTTATATAGAGCTAAATAATCTAAACAACTCACACCTGCTATCATGTATCTCTCTCGGTACTTGTTATAATAAATGTGGTTGATGGGAGATAGACAATTTGCTATATCCTCACCCATAGTATTGTAAATTCTATTATAAAGATATGGCATATCAAAACCATCAATATTCCAACCAGTTATAATTGTAGGTTTTAAATTAAGATAATATTTCAAAAAAGTTTTCAACATATTTTCTTCCGTTGAAAATGATTTTACTATCTCATTCTTACCCCACTCTTTGGACTTATCAAGTTTATGTTCCTCATCCAACACAAAACAAACATAAACATCATTTTCGTTATCATGGCAGGCTATTGAAGTTATCTTATTTTCAGCCTTCATAGGATTTGGAAATCCCTCTGTAACTTCAACCTCGATATCGATTATCATAATCTTATGACCAACTGATGGTTCGTCACTATCGGTATACATATCAATGAGAGTTCTTGTTTCAGGATTTATATCACTCTCGAATAAACCCTCAACTTCTTTATCCCATCTGTAAATCTTTTTTAATCTATCTCCATACAATGAAACATGAGTTCCATAGGAGTCTTTTATGTAGGCGTATTTTTTAAAAGGAACCATAACATGACCATTTTTGTCATCCCAAATATGGACTTTTCTTTTTGAACTATCGTAATAAATGTTTTGATACAACTATGTAATTCTCCAATTTAACATATAAGAATTTACGAAATATTTTGATTAAAGTCAAGGAAAAAAGGGGAAGTTTTCACTTCCCCCTTTAAATTTCCTCTTTTAGAAATTAACAGCTAATCCTAAGTTAAAACTTCTTGGTGTTCCAAGAAATACTTCAGCGTTATGAGCTAAGTGAAGTTTATCACCATACCCATTGTACTTAGAGTTATCTGTTGCGTCTTGTACATAAACATCATCAAGAGCGTTGAACAAATGACCATGTAAGGTCATGTTAAGTCCTGCAACTTCAGGTAATTTGTAAGACAAATGTAAGTCTAACTTACCATAAGATGGAGTCTTCCATACTTGTGCTCTATCAGCGTCACCATCAACTTCACGAGAATCAGGACTCCAATCGGCATAATGATTATCATACCATCTGTAAAGTCCTTGTACTCTCAATCCTTCGACTGGTTTTAGTGTTAATCCACCAACATAAGATGTCTGTGGCATATCACCAACTTTTAGGTTGTTAAGAGCGTATTCATACTCAGTAGATGTTTGTCCGATAATTTGATTATTATCATTGTATTCCATCTCTGTGTAATCACCGACAGCGTCTCCATCGAAATACCAATCACCAATACTAACTACGA
>Ga0115012_10001484_pt1 | contig 13624 bp, 13 predicted proteins | sample TroAtlMetagenome_FD_88706 | JGI IMG/M metagenome (GOLD analysis project Ga0115012, IMG submission 88706) | Marine eukaryotic phytoplankton communities from Atlantic Ocean - Tropical Atlantic ANT10 Metagenome | ecosystem: Environmental > Aquatic > Marine > Oceanic | place: Tropical Atlantic...
AAAGATCTGGCAACCCAAGCACCCGAAGAGAAACCCCTGCAAGCTTTCGGCCAGAAGCGGTCGCCAACGCATTACCGAATTCCATGATGCTTCCGTTCGCACCAACCACGATGGCAGTCGTGGTGGCTTCATGCGTTTGGATGGGCAAGCAATCGACCGCGGCACCGGCCTCATCCAAGTGGGCTTCTTGCAGCAACCGAAACCGAGCCACCGTGGACAATTCATCGGGTTCGGTGGTTGGCAACTCCAAACGTCGCAGCACCGACTCTTCTCTTGGCAAAGCCAGGAGCAAGGAACCCGAAGGCTGGTCCGCAATTTCCGCGGCCAGTTGTTCCGCCGCATCCGCATCGGTGGGCGAAAAGGGTGGTAAGTCAAAGGTCTCGCCCAATTCAAATTGGGCTTGATCCCCGTGACCGTCCATATTGATGTGGATCCCACGCCCACCTTCTCGGCGTAACTCAAGAACCAGCAGTGAAGTTTCACGTCCGAATCGCACGATCGACATCCTACGCATTCGGAGGGCGACTTCGCGCTGGTGCTCGCAGGGGTTCCGAAGAAGGCTCTGGATCCGATGCCGCAGGTCTTCCCCGTCGAGGTCGAGTCCGAGGTCGACGGGACGGCTTCACGTCGTTCAATGAATTGGGCGCTTCCTCGGCATCTTGGGCACGCTGTTCCATCACTAGACCCTGCACCGTTGTATCCAAATTCAAGGAACGCCAAGAAGCCAAGCTGGGGCGAGGGGTCCCCAAATCGACCACGCAGCGAATGCGGTCGGGAGGGGAGAGGAAATTCTCCTGATCTTCGCCCACCACCCCCAGCTCAAAATCAACACGCCACCGAAAAGATCGGGTGGTGAGATGCACCGCACATTGATCGAAATCTTCGGCAGGAATGATGCCGCGCAGCACCGGCCAAACAATGGTGGATCGTTCCTGCTCCGCCAGACTTGATCGGACAGACACAATCTCGGCTGCGGCGCTACCGATACCTGGAATGGCGGCCAGCACCGTCTCCGGCGCGGTGTTCACATCAATTCGGCCCCGAGCAACGTCGGCCTCGAAAGCAAATGCATCCAAGATTTCAACCCAATCCAGCACCGGAACATTGAACGATTGCAGCACACGAACCAGATCACCGACATCTTGAGGCATTTGTCCCCGTGAGGACAATCCGGACAACACATCGGAGGCCGCCTGCCCAAACCGTTCGGCCACCCGAGCGGAAATTTCATTGTTCCACTCACCTCCAAGTGAAAGACGCTGGCGACCATCCATCTGAAGCTCCGGTTCTTCAGCATGAACGGTGAGCAACGGTTCAATTTGTGCGAAGTCCTCGAATGACATGTTCGATTGCAGCAATGAACGGACCGAAGTGGCTTGGCGAGCTTTGGTCAAATCGCCAGAAAAAGGAGTCAACTCAGGGACCCGATCCCACCATGCTTTGGGGGTCACGCGGAGGTCCAATCGTCCTGATTCAGAACGAAGAGGTGAACAGACTCCCGTGGGATCCGAATCCACCAGACGCAAGATCAAATCTCCCTGATCGGTCTCACGCAGAATCCAGGAAGACTCAACTTCGGGGATACCTCCGCGCAATACCGTCGCGCGTTGGCGACCAAGATGCAGACGCAGGACCTCCAGCGCGGATCGAATATCCGCTTGCCGCTGGGCCAGTTGATTGCGTTGCCAACCACGCTCTGCCGCCGGAGAAGAAAGGGCAAACAAGCCCGCGGCGGACAACAAGACACTGACACCGACCAGCAGGACCACCGGAAGAACCACTCCAGACTTCATGGCAAAGCATCCATGGATGTCGACGGGTCAACCGGAGCAAAAATGCGGTGGCGATCGGGCCGGGGCCACTCCGACTCGTCGAGAGTGGGAACGTCGGCTTCTATGGTCCCTTCGGCCGTTTCAATCGTCTCCGGCTCCGGATCAAATTCGTACCAGAGTTTGCATTCAATCGCGACGGGCAAGCCCTGCGCGACGGACCATGAATCCGTCCAACTCGAACCGTTGTGGTATCGCAACTGCACGATCGAAACTGGGCGGCGCCAAGTCAACGTGTTCTTTGATGAACGGGCCGTAAAGATCTCTTGAAGTTGCTCATTAAAACGGATTTCATATCGAGCGGAATCCGCAAGAAGTTCCGCCGGTTTGGGCTCAGAACCCATCGCTGGTAGCACACTTCCACGGTGGTGAATCGAGACACCACGGTCTCCGCCAGAGATGCCGCCAACACTGGCATCGGCACAGGAGAATGCCTCAGCCAGTCGGCCGAACATGGCATCAACCTCACGATCTCGTAGCGCTTCCGATATCGCGAAGTCACGTCCTTCACGGTACGTCTCGGCAAATGAACCCACCGCTACCGTTAACGCCAAAATCAACGCCAGTGCGACGAGCATCTCCATCAACGTTAAGGCCCGCCTCATGGACCACCTTCAAACAAATCATCCGCTTCAAAACCATCGGGGTCGTCGGGGCGAATCTCGATCAACCGTTCGATTTTGGCCAGTGGCCTCTCTTCAAGGTCCTCAACGTCTTGCACGGTGATGACTACGCGGACCAACCCTCGCACAGCGCGTTCTCGTTCTGCCAACACCAAAAAACCATCCGGACGAAATGGACCGTTGAACGCGCCTGCGGTTCCCAATGGCTGGTCGGGATCGTCTCGCAGTTCCGGCCAAGCCAAGATTCCCGCTTCCAATTCAGCGAGCCGGGACAGAGCCAAATCAACGGCTTGGGCTTCCCGGCGTCCCTGTCCCACGGCACGTTGTCCGGTCTCAATGGCAGAAAATCCGAGCGAAATGACGGCCAAAAACAAAGCCAAAGCCAGAAGCACTTCCAACAGCAACGCTCCACGCCTCACGGGAGTGCCTCCGGAGCCACCACCGTGACCTGTCCAGTGATCACGCCAAGTTCGACCACGTGACCATCTTCCAAGCGCCCTGGAGCACGAGGCAAAACCGTGCCATCGGGGGCGATGAGTGCCAAGGCCGCTGGCTCTACCCAAGACAATTGACCGGGCAGCGTGCGAAGGTACACGGGGGAAGTTTGTTCGTCGGAAGTACTCACCGGTTGGGTGAAGACCACATCCGATTGACCCCACACCATCAACGCAGCACGCTCTTGTTGAGCGTGCATGCATGAGACGTCGATCAAGGCTTCAAGCTGGACCTGCAGCAAATCGTGGTCACGATCGGTGCGAAGGAGCACCCCAACCACCAACGAGGACAGCGCGGCCAACAAAGCCAAAGCCAACAACAACTCGAACAGGGTGAACGCGTGGCGGACGCCGCGGGGCATCATTCGGCTTCGCCGGCTCCGAAATCACCACCCAAGCCGAAATCATCACTTCCCCCGAAGTCCTCCATGCCTTCACGAAGTTCGCCATCGCCGTTCACCAAGGCCATGTGGTTGTGGAGGTCATCTTCGGTGTCGAATTCGCGGTCGGGTCCAGCGGAAACAATGTCATACGGCATGCCTTCGACCAACTCGCTGGGGGCGACGTACCGCCAAGCGGTCCCCCATCGGTCTTCCGGAATGGGCTTGGTGACATAAGGCCCTCGCCATTTTGAAGCTTCGTCTTCATCTTCGAGAGCGGCGGACGACCAAAGAGCCGCAATGCCTTCTTCTTCGCTGGGCACCCGGTTCATGTTGATTTCAAAGCGCTCAAGAGATCGCCCAAAAGTGTTCAGGTCGGCTTTGGTCAGATCCAGGTCAGCCTCGGCCTTGGTGCCGGAAAGACTCTGAGCCACCAACGCACCGATGGCAACGAGGATGGCAATGGCAATGAGCAATTCGATCAAACTGAAGGCGCGTCGCGTGGCTTTCTCCTGAATTGAAAAGCATACCCCTCAAGAGACGGTCGAGTTCATTTTGAGCATCGGAAGAACCAACGAAAGAAAGATAAAGAACACCACGCCGCCCATGGCCAGCAACAAAATTGGCTCCACGAGCCGCATCAGCAACGCCAAGCGGTCCTCAACCCGCCGCTCAAGCCCGCCGGCCAGACGGCCCAAAGCCGGCGCCAATGCGTTGGACTCTTCGGCCACCGTCAAGATCTCAAGAGTATCTGGATCCAAGAACCCTGAATTGGCCAAAGGCGGCACCAGCGAGCCACCTTCTTTGACCCGTTCCAACGCGTCCCCCACCGCTGCACCCAGCCGCGGGTGACCGGCCGCATCCCGACTGATGGCCAGTGCTTGGGGAAGCCCAATGCCGTTGTCGAGCAACGTGCCAAAAGCACGAGCAAATCGGGCGGTGACCGCCGCTCGGACCACCCCAGATGCCACCGGGATGCGCAAGGGGCCCTCGGCCCGCAAACGGAGGAGAAGAGCATGGTGCCTGAAGATAAAAAGTCCCACGCCCGCGCCAACGAGAGCCGCCAACAACCAAGGCCAATCGGCACGGATGGTCGCGCTGGCGGACAACAAAAATTGCGTCGATGGAGGCAGGGCGTTCCCGTTGGCCAAAAACCCTTCAAATTTGGGGACCAGCACCGTCAACGCAACCACGACCACACCCAGGCCCACCACGAGAAGAATCATGGGGTAGACCAAAGCGCCAATCACCTGGGAGCGCATGCGCGCGGCATGCTCTTGGTTGTCCGCAATGCGCTCAAGAACATCTTCCAAAAAGTTGCCTTGCTCCCCAGCCCGGACCATCGCGCATTGCACATCAGAAAAGATCTGATCATGCCGAGCCAACGACTCGGCCAACGTCGCGCCTTCGGTCACTCTCTGGGTGATGTCTTCGGCCGCGGCCGCCAACTTGGCGTTGGAAGATTGATTGGCCAAAAGGCGAAGCGCCCGCAGGAGAGGGACGCCGCTGCGAAGCAAATCCGCCAACTGACGGTAGAACCGCGCCAAAGCTGATGTGCCAACTCTTCCACGACCTCGCCGACGCGTCCGCTCTCGCACTTGCAGTGGCACCAGCCCACGATCACCGAGTTCACTCACCGCGGCCGCATAATCTTGAGCCGAAACCAAACCCTCATGCTTTTGACCCGAAGGCCCACGAGCGGTGTAGGAAAAATCAGGCACTTTTAGGCCTCACCACGCAGCTGCGAGAGGACCTTGGGATCTTCGAGGGTGGTCATGTCCTGAGTCGATTCAACGCCAGCCGCCACATCTCGCAACAACCGCCGCATGATTTTGCCACTTCTGGTTTTCGGCAAAGCATCTGTGAAACGCAACAAGTCGGGTTTCGCAATAGCACCAATCTCTCCAGCAACGTGCTTGCGGAGGTCAGCTATCAGTGCCTCCCGGGCTTGTTCATTCTCAGGGTGGTGGGTTGGACTCAGGGTGCAAAACGCGGCGATCCCCGTACCCTTGATTTCGTGGGGCATGCCCACCACGGCCGCTTCCACCACGGCCGGATGTGAAACCAAAGCGCTTTCAACTTCCATGGTGCCCATGCGGTGACCCGAAACGTTGATGACGTCATCAACGCGGCCCATGATCCAGAAGTAACCACGCTCATCACGCCGGGCCCCGTCCCCGGCGAAATACAAGCCTGGCAGGCGGGACCAGTAGGTGTCAATGAATCGTTCGCGATCGCCGTAGATACCACGCAGCATGCCCGGCCACGGTTTTCGGATGGCCAAAAGCCCGCCGGTTCCATGGGGAACCTCTTGCCCGTCTTGATCCACGATGGCCGCATCAACCCCAATCGCCGGGAGCGTGCACGAACCAGGCACCGTCGGCGTGGCACAGGGCAGCGGGGTGATCATGTGACCACCGGTCTCGGTCTGCCACCACGTATCGACAATCGGACAACGCTCGTGTCCAATCACACGGTGGTACCACATCCACGCTTCTGGGTTGATGGGCTCGCCTACCGTGCCCAAGACTTGCAGCGAAGACAAGTCGTGTCGATTGGGGTGCTCTTCGCCCCACTTCATGAACGCTCGAATCGCGGTGGGGGCGGTGTAAAAGTGGGTGACCGAATGGCGAGCGCAAATATCCCAGAATCGATCTTCCGCGGGAGCGTTTGGCGCGCCTTCGTACATCAGGGTCGGGACTCGGTTCGGCATGATGCCGTAGACGATGTACGAATGCCCAGTGATCCAACCGCAATCGGCGGTGCACCAGTACATCTGGTTGGCATCAGCACGAAGGTTGAATGTGTTCTTCGCGGTGTGGGCGGTCCAGACCATGTACCCCGCGGTGGTGTGCAAGATCCCCTTGGGCTTTCCCGTTGAGCCTGAGGTGTACAGCAAAAAGAGCGGCGCTTCCGCCTCCATGGCAACACACGCGCAATCCGAAGAGGCCTTGGGCACCACATCGTGCCACCACACGTCGCGGTCTTTCTTCCATCCGATGTCGTTGTGGCAACGCCGAAGCACCAAAACATGATCAACCAGATCGACGTCCGCCAGCGCTTCATCCACATTGGCCTTCAATGGGACCACGGATCCACGGCGCCATGAACCATCGCACGTCACCACGATGCGACTCTGGGCATCCTGCACACGATCCGCAATCGCGGATGCACTGAAGCCACCAAAAATGACAGAATGCACAGCGCCAATTCGAGCGCAGGCCAACATGGTGATCGCAAGTTCCGGAACCATCCCCATGTAGATGGTGACGACATCTCCAGCTTCCACGCCAAGTTCTCGCAGGACGTTTGCGGTCCGGGAGACCTCTTCCTGCAACATGGACCACGTCAACCGTCGAATTTCTGGACCTTGGTCCCCAATGGGTTCCCCTTCCCACACCAAACCCACCTCCGCCCCGTGCCCATCGGCAACGTGACGGTCAACGGAATTGAAGCAAACATTTGTTTTCCCACCGTCAAACCATCTGGTATCGGGCATGTCCCCTTGGAGGACGGCGTCCCAAGGTTGCGCCCACCAGAATGTGGAGGCCACTTCGCCCCAATAGGACGACGGGTCTGACAGCGCGTACTCATGCTGTTCTTTCCACTGTTCCAGATTGGCAACCAAAGCCCCACCCAAACGCTCAGCGATGCCCTCTGGTGGAGGGAACAGCCGATTTTCATGCAAGACCGATTCAATCCGGGCGTCGTCGCTCATGACGCTGAGTGTACGCCTCAACGAGGACGACGCGACTGTCGGCGACGTTCGCCCCGATTGGTCGATTTGCCGTACTGCTTGCCGCCCGAGGATCGATGGGATCCAAAACCAGATTGAGGTTTGGGGGGAGCCCCAGTGCGTGGAGTCGAAACAATGGAAACAGTCAGAGTACGAGACGACAAATCAACCGCTTCCACGCGAACTCGGACCGGGTCGCCAACCGCCAACATCCAGCCCGAGCGGGGCGCCCAGGCTCGTCCGAATGCAGGATCTGACGACCATCGATCGGGTCGCCCCTCCGGCTCGGGCAAATTGTCCAGGCCTATCCAACCTTCGACCAAAAACGGTTGCACCGAAACCGCAACCGCGGTCGTGGACACGCCGGCGATCGAGGCATCAAGTTCAGCGCCCATGAACTTCTCCGAGAGGAGTTGCAGAATGAGAAATTCTCGCAGCGATCGTTCTGCAGCCTCGGCGTTGTCTTCGGTTTCAGAGCAGTGGTCGCCAAGATCCTCAAGCGCATCAATCTTGGGGCAGCGTTCGTCGGTCCTGACCTTCCGACCCAGTCCACCAAACTTTTTGGGGACATCTTGACCGTTGTCGGTTCGATCAAGAAAAGCATCCAACGCTCGGTGTGCCGTGAGATCGGGGTACCGGCGGATCGGGCTCGTGAAATGCACGTAATGGCGACTGGCCAAGGCGTAGTGGCCCACCATCGCTGGGGCATACGTGGCCTTGGTCAAAGTGCGCAGAACGGCATAAGAAACTGCACGCGACTGCGGCTTGTCTTTCACGGCGTCAAGAAGACGCTGCAAATCATGCCGAGTTGGTTCTTCTGGAATATCCATCCCAGCGTTTCGGGCCGCAATGCGCAGCTGCTGCATGTCCCCCCAACGCGGATCAGGGTGGGTCCGGCGCAAGACGGGAACTTCAAGCTTGGCGAAGAGTCGACCGACGGCTTCGTTGGCCTCCACCATGAACATCTCAATCAGCGTATGGGTGAAGGCGTCGTCCTCCGGCACCGCATCGACGACACGACCATCTTCGGCAAAAACCAAATCAACATCAGGGAGATCCAGGTGAATCATGCCGTCACTGCGACGCCGGGTTTGGATAGTTTTGGCCAGGCGGTCTGACATGCGAAGGGCTTCGATCAATTCGTTGGGATACTCCGCGGCGGTACGAGCGAATCCCTCGGCCGCCTTCAAGTCTCCGTCAATGACCGCTTGCGCCTCGCGGTACGTAAACCGTTTGGTCGATCGGATCACAGTGGCAGCAAACCGCTCTCGCAGAACTTTGCCTTTGTTGTCGATGGTGACGAACACACTCTTGGCCATGCGCTCAACGCCTGGCTGGAGTGAACACACCCCGTTGCTGAGCACTTCGGGCAACATGGGCAAGACCAATCGGGGCAGGTAGGCGCTGTTGCCTCGAGCTCGGGCTTCCTGATCCAACGGGGAATTCTGGGGGACAAAAAAAGCGACATCCGCAATGTGGATGCCAAGCTCCCATTCTTTGGCCCGCGAGTCCCAACGAATGGAGATTGCGTCATCAAAGTCTTTGGAGTCGTCGGGATCGATCGTAAAGATCAATCGATCCGTGAGGTCTTCTCTTGCCGCACGCTCTTCGGGCAAGGTCGCTTCAAAATCACGAGCCGCGTTGCCAGCCGCATCGAGTGCCGCATCATCAAAAGAGGTGTGCAATCCGTGGGCCGCAATCACGGCCGCCGTTTCAACATCGGGCTCGCCGGCTGCGCCGAGGACTTCGACCACAACCCCCTCGGCTTGATAGGGCCCCTCTGGAAAGTGCACGATCTCCAAGACCACTTTGTCACCCACACTGACGTGCTTGGCATCCGCATCACGAACGACGACCAATTCACCAAGATCTCGGCCATCCGGTTCGGCGATCCAACCCGAACCGTGTTTGACCATGGTTCCCGTAAACCGCGTTCGCCGCCGCTGCACCACTTCGACCACACGCCCCGAGCTTCGGTCGCCTCGTCGACCATGCCTCACTTCGGCTTGCACCACGTCACCCGTCATCGCGCCGCCAGTGTTTTCAGCGGCGATGTACAAGTCCCCTCCAGCAAATGGAGTGGCCGTACGAACAAAACCGAAGCCACGAGGATGTCGCTTGAACCGACCTGAAATCTGGTCTGGCATCGACGGCAACGCCAAACAGCCTCGGAGGACCACCAACGTTTCCTCTTCAATCATCAGGTCGAGGCATTGCTCGAGCAAGTGAAGTTCTTCATCTGGCACCGAAAGCTGATCCGCCAGGACCTCAAACGGCTCTGGTCGGGCTTTGGGGTGGGCCAAATGGTCCAGTATTCGTTGACGAAATCGGCGAGGCACGGGAGTGGAGCCTAGTCCGACTTCGACGATTTGGAACTTCCGGAGGAATTTTTGGATTTTGAATCACCAGAACTTTTGGCCTCAGTGCTCTTCTTAGGCTTTATCTCTGCTGCTTTGGCGTCTTTCTTGTAGCCCGCGCTGCGGTAATCGGTCTCGTAAAAACCCCCGCCTTTGAAGAGGACCGCCCCCCCGGTCCCAATCAGGCGCTTCAGCTTGCGCGAACCGCATTCCGGACAAGTCCGCTTCACCTTGGCGGTCATGGACTGAAAGAGTTCAAAGGCGTGACCACAATTCGGACACTCGTACTCATACGTCGGCATCAGTCGGACTCCGAAGGGGCGCCGGAGGAAACCGCCACCACCGCAGGTCGAAGCACGATGTCGCCCTGCACCCAGCCGATTTGCAGACGCCTGATGACGCAACCTTCGGCCACGTCCTCACTCGGCTCATGCACCACGGCTTGGTGACGGTGGGCGTCAAAATCCGCTCCGGGTTCGGGATCGATGGCCACCACACCGTGTCCATCCAGAACCCGGCACATCTCATCACGGACCAACTGCACCCCCGAGAAGATGGCTTCCACCGAAACCGCATTGGGATCTTGGGAGAGCGCAAGATCAACTTGGTCAAGCACGCCAAGTAAAGGGCGAATGACATCCATACGCCCGGACGCAGTAGCCCTTTTTTCATTTTCCAAACTGCGCCGTTGGAAGTTCTGAAAATCAGCCAAGGCCCGTTGACGAGCTTCGACGGCTTCGGCGAGCTCGGCCCGCAACGATTCCTCCGGAGACGACTCCGATGCCTTTTCGGATTCAGACGGAGCACACGGCTGGTCCGTCGACCCATTGGGTGATTCAACTTCAGATTCGGGTGTGGATTCTTCTTCGTACATGATCAACGCCTCAATCTTTGACGCAGGCGGTCCCACCAAGAACCACCACCAGTGATGTCCAAAGGATCTGGTTCAACCCGGATCCACTGCTCGAGTATTGCTCGTTGGTCCTGATCAAGACGCTCTGGAACGACCAGCTGCAAGATCAAGACCAAATCGCCGCGCCGCCCAGGCTTGCCCAACGGCACCAAGCCCCGGCCGGGCATACGAAGCACGTCTCCGTGCTGGCTTCCGGCTGGAACTTCAACATCAACATCCCCATCAAGCCCCTCGACGGAGATCGATCCTCCCAACGCGGCCAGACCGAAACCCATCGGGTGGGCCAACAGCAAATCGTCGCCGTCACGCTCGAATCGCTCATGTTCGGCTTCACGAATGACCACATGCAAGTCACCACGAGGCCCACTGCCGTTGGGCGAAACCTCCGGTGCTGGTGGCTCACCCTCACCGGCGATCCGGACCACTTGCCCTTCACGAACCCCGGCCGGGATTTTGACTTCCACCTGCTTCGCCACAGGCTTTCTGCCACTGCCCCGGCAATCAGTGCACTTCTTGGTGATCAACTTGCCCCGCCCCCGGCACTGTGGGCAAGCGGCCACCATGCGGAACATGCCCCCAAGCCCCTGCTGCATCACTTGACCCTGACCCCCACACGCAGCACAGATCTCCGGGGAGGTTCCAGGAGCCGCCCCGGAACCCTCACAAGTGTCACACACCTCAAGACGCTGGTACTCAACCGTACGTTCAGCGCCCTCGAGGATCTCGGACAATGTCAACTCAATCTCAGTCTCAAGATCAAAGCCACGCTTGACTCCGCGCTCACGACGTCCTCCACCAAAGCCGCCGCCACCACCGCCAAAAATATCTTGGAACATGGAGAAGATGTCTTCGGCATTCATCGATCCGAAATCATGCCCAGGAGTACCACGGAGACCTTCATGACCAAATTGGTCATAACGCTGCCGGCGGTCGCCATCCGACAAGACCTCATAGGCCTCTGAAGCCTCCTTAAAAGAAGCTTCAGCGTCTGCATCACCAGGGTTGCGGTCAGGGTGGTACTTCATGGCCAAGCGTCGATACGAGCGCTTGATGTCATCGGCAGACGCCGATCGATCAACCCCCAGCACTTCGTAATAGTCACGCTTTGCAGCCACGAAGGATTCCTGTACAGGGAAGAAAAGGTCAAGCAAGCCTCACGCCTGCTTGACCTTTGATTCTTCAGAACAAATCAGGCGGTCGCGCCAGTAACGGGCTCAGCCTTCTCCTCGAGATCGGTCAAAACCACGTCCGTAGTCAACATCAATCCGGCAACGGATGCGGCGTGACGGATACAGGTTTTCACGACCAAAGCGGGGTCAAGAATACCTGCCTTCACGAGGTCTTCGTAGATCCCAGAGCCCGCGTTGAAGCCTTTGGCCCCCTTGCTCTCCAGCACCTTCTCCACCACGACGTCTCCATCGTGCCCAGCGTTTTCAGAAATCTGACGAGCGGGTGCACGAAGGGCTTCGGCGAGGATGTCGAACCCAAGCTTCTCGTCGCCTTTGCCCTTACGGCGTCCATCGCTTACCGCGGCAATGGCTCGAAGGGCGGCGACACCACCACCGGGAACGAATCCTTCTTTGGCCGCAGCTCGGGTGGCGTGGATGGCATCATCGACGCGATCCTTTCGCTCCTTCATCTCGACTTCGGTGTGGCCACCGACCCGAAGGACGGCAACCCCGCCGGTCAACTTCGCCAGACGCTCTTGCAATTTTTCACGGTCGTAGTCGCTGGTGGACTGCTCAATCTGAGCCTCGATTTGGCCCACGCGAGCTTTGACATCGGCCTTCTTGCCTGCACCTTCAACAATTACTGTGCTGTCCTTGTTCACGACAATTTTCTTGGCCGTACCAAGTTCTTTGAGCTCGACCTCTTCCAGACTGCGGCCAAGGTCTTCAGAGAAGAAGGTGGCACCGGTCATCTCCGCGATGTCACCAAGCATGGCCTTGCGTCGATCACCGAAGCCCGGGGCTTTGACCGCCGCCACTTTAAGCACACCACGCAACTGGTTGACCACCAAAGCCGCCAAGGCCTCGTTCTCAACCTCTTCGGCAATGATCAGCAACGGCTTCCCGTCGGTGGCCACCTTGTTGAGAAGGGGGAGCAGGTCGGCAAGATTCGAAATCTTTTTCTCGTGAATCAGGACTCGGGCGTCTTCGAGGACGCACTCTGCTGCCTTGGGGTCGGTCATGAAGTATGGGGAGAGCCAGCCTTTATCGAAACTCATGCCTTCCACAAAGTCCAAGGTGGTCTCGAGGCTTTTTCCCTCTTCGACTTCAACCACTCCATCTGCACCGACGGTATCGATGGCTTGGGCAATCATGCCACCCAATTCTCGGTCATGGTTGGCAGAGACGGTGGCGACTTTCTGAAGATCATCCATCTTCTTGCATGGTTTGGCCAGTTCGTCCACAGCAGCACAGGCCACTTCAGCCGCGGCAACGACACCTCGCTGGATGGCGACGGCGTTTGCACCGGTTGCGACCTGCTTAAGCCCCTGCTCCAAAATGGCGTGTGCCAGCACCGTGGCGGCCGTGGTGCCGTCGCCAGCAACATCGGCCGTCTTCTTGGCCACTTGGTGCACCATCTTGGCACCCATGTTCTCGAAAGGGTGGGAGAGCTCCACTTCGCGGGCCACACTCACACCGTCTTTGGTGACCGCGGGGCCGCCAAAGGATTTCTGCAATACCACGTGACGCCCAGTTGGCCCCATGGTGACGGCCACGGCACGAGCGATTTGCTCGGCACCGGAGAGAAGGGACAGACGCGCGTCAGCGTCAAACTTCATTTGTTTCGCAGACATGGGTACTCCTCAGCCTTCAATCACACCAAGAAGTTCGCTCTCACGAACAATGATGTGGGTGGTGTTTTTAATTTCGATCTCGGTGCCGGCGTACTTTCCATACACCACGATGTCACCTTTTTTCACGGCAGGCTTGACGCGCTCACCGTTGTCCAATCGTCGGCCTGGACCCACCGAAACCACTTTGCCCTGCATGGGCTTCTCTTTTGCGGTTTCAGGGAGATAGATGCCAGACTCCGTTCGTGTTTCGGCGTCGGCTGGCTTGATCACAATTCGATCTTCAAGGGGTTGGACGGACATATTCTTGTTCTCCAGAGTGTGTTCTTGTTGGTTTGTTCGTTGTTTGAAGTGCTGCGAAGGCATGTGAGGCCGTTGGCAGGGAGGGGTGGCTTAGAAGCCCATGCCACCCATGCCGCCCATGCCACCCATGCCACCCATGCCGCCCATGCCACCCATGCCACCCATGCCGCCCATGCCGCCCATGCCACC
>Ga0115012_10001486_pt1 | contig 13617 bp, 16 predicted proteins | sample TroAtlMetagenome_FD_88706 | JGI IMG/M metagenome (GOLD analysis project Ga0115012, IMG submission 88706) | Marine eukaryotic phytoplankton communities from Atlantic Ocean - Tropical Atlantic ANT10 Metagenome | ecosystem: Environmental > Aquatic > Marine > Oceanic | place: Tropical Atlantic...
ATCCTCACCAACTCCATGTCCACTCTGATACATCATCCCAAGGTTATACTGCGATTGAGCATGATCTTGTTCAGCGGCCATTCTATACCACCTCGCGGCTTCTATTAAGTTCTTAGGTACACCCTCAGAACCAGCCTCATAAATTCCTGCAACCTTGAACTGCGCAATAGCCTCACCTGACTCAGCTTTTCCTAACAAGCTACCGAATGATTCTACTTGCTCCTCACTATTTAAACTTTCGTCGGGACGTACTTCCTTAGGCCTAGAAGCCAAACCCCTTTTTAGAGGCAAAGTAGATTCCGTTACATCACCTTGGTTCAATGAAATCTCATCTGCATTTAATGGCAAATTTGGAGTCTTTCTAGATTCCTCTTGGGATTTATCCGTAATATTTTTTTTATCTTTACATGCTCCTAAAAAAATCAGCAGAAAGAATGGTATAGTTATAAGTTTATGAAGTGTTAAAGTAGACATTCTCTTCAATTATCACATTAAATTCATATAATTTCAATATCGCTAAACCAAAGGCACCTCATTTAATTCATAGCACAGCCACTGAATCAATAATTCTATCCACCACAACCTCCTCCGCAACCTCCTCCGCAACCTCCTCCACAACTTCCGCCACTTCCGCCACTTCCGCCACTTCTACCACCCCCTAATAAAATAACTAAAGCTACAATTATATTCAATGCACCAACGCCGCGAAACCCAGCACCTGGAGGTATTACAAAATTTTGATCTTTACTTGATAAGAAACTTTCAGGCACCCAGATTTTTTTGTCAGGGCCCAAATGGAGAAGCACTTCGTCAGGCGATTCATTTCTTCCAAATCTTTTTTGTCCAAAAGCAGCCTCTATTGTATTCTTACCGTTAGACTCCCAAACCCTATCACCGGTTAAAGTCCAAGTCCTTAATTCTTTTGAAACTTCACCTTGGGAGCCAATTCCTAAAAATACCACACCGATAATTACAAACAATAGGACAATTTTTACTTTTTTACTCATGTAATATTAGATTACTCCTCTTTCTCTAACTCTTGCACTTGTCTATAAACGCTAGACCCAACAATACCAATAAACGCAGCAGTGAGACCAACTCCTAAAACCATCAGAAATTCAGCAAAGACTTTACCCATAGTAGTAACTGGATACATGTCTCCATAACCCACTGTCATAAGAGTAACTACAGTCCACCAAATACAATTTCGAAGACTATCAAAAACTTCAGGTTGAGCTTCCTTTTCAATTTCGTGAATTCCAACAGCTCCAAATAACATAATTATGAACACGATCAAGAACATCCCTCCCAAATGCCTCCTCGTTCCAAGTAAAGCCTTTAGAAAAACTCTCATCGCTTTACTATAGCGATAAAGCTTGAGAAGCCTAAGGACCCTCATGGACCTAACCAACCCTAACCATGATTCAGGAAGAAAGAAACCTAACCAAAAAGGTAAAACAGCAATAATGTCAATGAATCCAGCACTACTTTTTATGTAAGATCGACCAGCTTTGCGGGCCCTCATCACATATTCTAAAGTAAGAATACTTGCGACAAGCCTTTCAACCCATAACCACCCCCAGTGCCCCTTCCTGCTATTATCAGTACCCGCAAATTCAACCTCTAATACATAAAGAGTAACACTTGCAACGACGACAAAGCATATAAACCTTTCAACAGCTGGTGAAAACCTAGCAAACTCTTTTTTAACACTAAAGTCAAAATCTTGAACAGGCATCTTGAGTACTATTTTTATGCACTCTAAATTTGGTCAGCCATTTCGGCAGCTTTAACAATCATGTTCATAAACTGCTCATATAAACTTTGAAGATCTGACAAATCAGCAGTGCTTTCAGCACTACGAAGCTCCTGAATTTTTCTCATTAAATCTGAATCAAGACCAATCGATTCTATACCCTCCAAAACCTCATTCTCTTTCCTATAAACCTTACCCGTTTTAAGTTCTGCTAATGCGTCACCGGACTGTAAAAAACTGTAATAAGCCTTCAAAAGCGTTTTTTGCAACGCTTCATTATTCTTTCTAGATTGCATGTACATTGCGCGCAATCTCAACATCAAATTCTTAATTTCCTGCTCGCATCTGATTCGCAAATGATCTCTTGCCACATCGAGCCCTTCAACTAAATCCTCACCAGTTAAAACTTCATAATCCTGCTGCATATCAAGGAACTTAATCGGAAAAACATCAGTCGAAGTCTTTAAATCTGAAACAGTAAGTGTCAGCAGCTGAACTTGTCGCGCCCTCTTAGTAGCTACAAGCGCATCACTAATTTTGTCGAGGTTACTAACGGAAACTTCTTTGAGAACTAACATTATTTTAACCCGATCAGTCTCCTTGATCAGGTCATTCTTTACAAGCCCCCCATATAAGACAGCAGAAACTAAACCGTCACCGATATTAGATTTAAGAGTTGAAATAAAGTTATTTATGTCAGCAACTAATTTTTCGGGTACGTTAGGATTCATATGCTAAAGATAATAAATATTTGAAAATATAAGTCCATTATAAATTTAGTTATTTTTTATAATTATGTAAGAATTGACATACTGATAAGAAAAATGTGTTAATGTAAGCAACATGGAATCAGAATTATTTGTATCAGCAATGTCACGAGTTGCTGCACTGATTAGTGATGGAGGAGTAGTATCTATAATAGCATTTATGACTATTGTAGGAGTAGTCATTGCAGTAACCAGCAAAGGCAGCGGAGGCAGCGGAGGCAGCGGAGGTAGTTGTAATAGTGGAAGCAGCTGTGGTGGTGGATGCGGTGGTGGATGTGGTGGTTAGTGCCTATCCTACTAGAATACAATCAATTCCTATAGACTATAAGATCTCCATTGGTAACAAGATTGCCCTCCATTAGTTTCCCACCATATAACAGCGGTGGGACTTATTCTGGCTTTTGTGATTGGGATCGAATCTCGGGATAGAGACATTATCTGATGGGGGCTTCTTGAATAGAATTTGATACTTAGTTTTTTCTTACTCATCCACATATGCACGGGTTGTAATTCATGAGAAAGCAAAACTTTGAGAGCTTTTGATTTCTTTGAGTCTTTCTTTGTTTTAATCAACCACTCTGCAAATTGTATTGAATCTTTACGGTGGCGATCTATGCCAGACGGCACTTCTGATAAAGAGGCATACTTTAAAAATTCATCTTCAAAAGAATCACCCATTGCCGCCTTAGTATTTCTTAAAATAGATTTTACAACTCCCAACCTTTTTCTAATTAGAGAATAAGCATGCCGTTTAAGGCCCAATTTTAAATGATCAAAATTATTTAAATCTGTAGATGGAGATCCGAAGACTTTTTCTCTCGCCTCTTCATCTAATGAGAGTTTTACAAACTCTTCTTGTATACTTTTTAATCCCACCTCTTGTATTTTTTTCCAATAGACCTTGCCCTTTCGGCTTCATCTATAATTTCACTAAATAGCGGAAACTTGGAATCCCTTTCAAGTATCGTTCCTTTGGCAGGACAAACAGCTAAGACCTTATCCATTAATTGCCAAATTTCATCATTCACTGGGCTCCCATGATCATCAATAAGGTACCCCTTTTTATTACTCGAAAAGCCAACATAATGTAACTGAACAACCCTTTCTGTGGGGGCCTCATCAAGAAACTCACTTACGTCAAAAGAATGATTAACTGAGTTTACGTGTAAATTAGTCACATCAAGGAGCCAACCACAATCCGCCGCCTCAAGTGATTCTCCTATAAACTTTGCTTCTGACATTTCATGGCCAGGCATATTTATACCATAGGTAATATTCTCAAGAATTAAGGGCAAACTAATGAGTTCTCGAACTTTTTGAACATTTTTTGCTACTACATCCACAGCCTCATTAGAAAATGGAAGCGGGGCTAAATGTCCAAGCTCCAATCCACCAGCTTTAGTAAAAGCAAGATGTTCACTCCAATACGGTGGATCCACTATTTCTATTATAGAGATAAGCTTTTCAAGGTATTTCTGATCGATTCCTTCAGCTGAACCAAGTGACAAATCAAGCCCATGAGGGATAAGGGTAAACCGTTGACTCAATTCCTTGAGCTGATCAATCTTCCATTTAGGCGAATCCATAAAATGGTCTGCTGTTATTTCAAGAAAATCAATTCCATTACCAGCTTCTGACAACAGTCCTTTTGCCCATGGCTCCCTATATCCAATTCCGGATGCCAATGACGGAATATTTTTAAATTTATCGCAGTTAATCACCTCGGTCATTTACTACCTTATAAATTTTAATGGATAAGCAATTTCAAAAGTCACGGGAGCAACCTTGTTAGTTGCAAATATTGGATCAAATTCTTGCTCATAGGAACTTTTAGGTGGCTCAATTTCAAGCGAATACGTCTTGGTCAGAGTGTTAGTATTTGCCTTACCCCATACCCAGTTATTTTTTCGATAAACAGTTTCTCCTGGTAATATCTTTGTACTTGTCCAGTAAGATTTCAAATAAGATTCTGTCTGAGGATTAGTTCCTGAAAAATTACCTTTCTTCAATTTGTAATTTAAGGACCTAATATAAATTGTATAATTTGAAAGATTTTTCATTGAAGAAGAATAGAAATCCGTACTCCTAGCTTTCCAATTATAATTTGGCTCCTTTCCTATAAATGGCAGCTTCGGATCTTTACCAAGATATTCTAATTTTGCCTCGATCAAATCTATTTCATTAATAGAATAGATTCTAGTAAACCCTCTCCCGGAAACGCCATTATCAATCTGATCAATGGAAACTTTTGCAGTGCTTGAAAAGAAATTTTTAAATAGAAAAAAAGCTCCACCACATAATAGCACGATCACTAATAACAAGAGGAAAGGTTTTCCCTTACTTCCTCCCCGAACAGACTGTGTCTGAGCACCTAAAGGAATTGGATCAATGATTGGCAAAGGGGCTTGAGGAACAGCTTTTTCATATTGAACTGACTGTGAAACAACCTGATTGGGCTCAGCCTTTTCTGCTACATATTGATTTCCGTCACTTTTTGATGGGCCTTCGTTTTGTTGATTATCACTAATTGATTCAACTGAAATCGATGAAATCGGTGTTATTTGGACCTGATTAGAATTCTCATTTTCTGGCTTCTCATTTTCTGGCTTCTCATTTTTTACATCATGAACTGATAGCGGCAACGAATGCCCCATGATTGGTTTTTGATATAAATTGTCATACCCTATATACTCAACTTCTTCATTTATTTCACCACCAACACTTAAGGCCTCAATTTTTTGGTTATCACCTGCTTCAAAAAGCACAACCATTTCAAAATTAGAATCAAGATCCTTACAAGTTACACTGTAACCGCCCTCATAATTAGACCCATATTGAGAACCAAAAGTCTTTGTATAAGAAACAAAACTCAAATCGAATTGCATTTTCAAACCTTTATAGCCCTTCAATGAAGATTCAATCTCCGAAGAAAACCCTCGCTTCTCATTTGCTAATCTTATAGATTCAATGAAGTCTTTTTTATCCATTTTTATATTTTTTATTTCAGCCCTAACAAGTCAATAAGTCTTCTCTTTTTATTAGGGTAGATAGATTTTTCATCTTTAGTTAGCTTCATTTTCTTAAGCATCCTTGCTCGAAAAGAATTTTCCTCAAATCCGCCCATATTACGATCCAGAAATTTCTTCATCGACAAGGGCTTAACCCCAAATATCTCGGGATCGCTATCCCAATATTGTTTTGGGGCGTAGTGCTGACTGACAGGCTGAAAAACCCAACCATTAATTTCATAATCTTTTTCACTATCAGAATTCATGATTAATTCAACCTCATCAAAATCACCACCAAAATTTCTCCAATACAAAACCTTACGCTTTCTGGCAATTCTCATGACAGGATCTGGATCACTTGAAAGATCCTCTCCATTAAATGCAAGGTGATACTTTGTAGGGCTAGGCCAACGATTGATGGTCGGGTGCTGAATTATCAAATTGTTACATTGCCACTGTCCTCTAACAATTTGTGAATCTTTTAATCTATCAAAGAACTCCGTTTCAATATACGTAAACGGTAAATCAAATTCTCTCAGTAAAAACTCGAGTACAAAATCATCAGGAAGATCAGGATATTTTCTGGCATGTTTGGCCCATACTTTAACTAGGGGAAGGTGATCTGAATTCAACCATAATAAACCAGTGCTAACTGGATTACTTTTTCCCATTGGAAAAGTCGAAGTTAGAGGTGCTGTCCAATCTTCAGGAATCGGATTTATTATGCGACATTCCACATCAAGCCACAATACCGAACCATATCGCTCAATGCACTCCCCGATAAACTCGACTTTACGATCCCACACATCAACTAACGTATCAGAATAATCAACCTCCCTAACATCGAAGGAATAATTAAACTTTTTGCAATCAGCTATAATTTCGGAAGCAAAGCAGTCGAAATCAGGAGTATAAAACGATATGACAGTGAACCTACTCAACTTCCTTCCACATCAGTTTCAAATCCTTCATCACCAGCGTCGGCAAAAGCTTCTCCATCCGCTTCTGTAAAATCATTTGAATCAAATTCATCTCCACCCCCACAGCCAGCCTCATCAGAGGTTACTGCCATTTCATTTTCCTGGGGACCTGCCTCATCTCCTCCCCCACAACCAGCCTCACTAGCTGCTGCCACCGCCGCTGCATCCCCTAAATCGACCTCATCTCCTCCCCCACAACTAGCCTCAGCACCAGACCCAGTACCGCCTGCCCCCGAAGAACTATATCCCCTGTCATATCTTCCCCAACCATTGTAATGATTATAACCGTAAAAATAAGGGTCATTATAATACCCTCCGTAGTCATCAAAAGACTTAATACAGGTGATACATAATTGCTTCCCCCTATATGTTCTAATGCACTTTTTACAAACGCACTTATTACATGACTCACATAAAACAGTGGCAAGTTCATTGCATTGATGCTTAAAAAGAAAACCAGATCGTTCTTGGCAAATACTTTGATTATTCATGGGATTTAGATTGTAAAATTACTTCTTTGTTGAGCAGGAATTAAGAGCCTGATAAAGACTTAAAAAAGCCATCATTGACATAGAGGATAATAAAGTTTTTTTTCCTTCATGTTCCTTCATACTCTGGAGAGCAAGGTCGATATTCTGATTAAGTTTCAGTTTAATCTTTTGTTTAACTGCATCAGTCACTGAGACAAGCGTAACCTCAGAGTCTCCATTTTTTACTTTTTTTAATCTTGCTCCTTGTGGCATTTGGGCAAAGCTCTCTAAATCGGGAATACTAATTGAGGACGCATCATATCGCTTGTCTTTGTAACGAAGGCGAAGCTTTGCCATCCAGCGCGTCCTTTTTCTTGCCCTTAACTTTGTCTTTGTTTTCCCACTGATGGCTCGGTAATAAAACCACTCACCATAAGCCGTCGTGTACTCAGTCATTTCAAAATCAAATTTGGTTCCATCCATAAATCTACCCGCAAGCGTGAAAATTGGTTCCTGCGTTGCAACAAACTTTCTTTTACCTTTTGGGGTTTTTGTTTTTTCTTCTTTATTCTGACCTAATTCATCAATAACCGGAAACTCTTTAAGATTTAAATTAATTTCTAGATTGGAATTAGGATCGATATCAATACCAAGGCAGGGTATCAACTCACTTGCTACCTGATACCGATAGTCAGAAAATTCATCTTTACTGACCTCTTTGAATTTATCTGATAAATTTAGGTTATAGAAACCAGCCGCACAGAGTAGTAATAACCCTAAAAGAACACAGAACCCTACGCCTCCTCCTGCACCATATTCAGTCGCTATCATAAGCGGTACAAAAATCAAAGCAGCCCCTACAAGCATAACCCCACAACCTTTTTTCTTCTTCGATTCAATTTGAGACATCTTAGATTCTGAGTTTTTATCCAAAACGCTAATTGCATTTAAATCTCCAACAACTTCAGCGAAATTCTTTGAGGACTTATATTTTCCTTCATCATGAAGATTGGAACTTTGAGAATTATTCTGAGTCATAAATTTATTATAGTGTCAGTCAGATGATAAAAAAGAAAAAACTAATAATATCACAAAATTTAATTCTTTACAGAACACGAGTGCAGAGCTTGATAAAGACTCAGAAACATCATCCCAGACATAGAAGAGAGAGTTTTTATTTGTTCATGCTTTTTCATACTTTTCCATGCAAAATCAATATCACTAACTTGTTTTAATTTCTTTTTCTCCTTGTAAGTATCAGTCGATGAAACCATCGTCAGTTCGGAGCCTCTAGTTTTCACTTTTTTTAATCTGGTTCCTTCTGGCATTTGGGCAAAGCTCTCTAAATCTGGAATACTAATTGATGACGTGTCATATCGCTTGTCCTTGTAACGAAGACGTAGCCTTCCTATCCAGCGCGTCCGTTTTCTTGCCCTTAGCTTTGTTTTGGTTTTTCCACTGATAGCACGATAATAAAACCACTCTCCATAAGACATCACATGTTCTGTAATTTCGTAATTAAATCTGGTTCCATCCTTAAACCTACCGGCAAGTATGAGAATGGATTCTTGCGTTGTTTTTAACTGCTTTTCACCTTTAGGGGTTTTTGTTTTTTGTTTTCTATTCTTGCCCAAAGGGTTCTTTATTGGAAACTCTTTAAGATTCAAATTGATATCGATATCAGCCCTAGAATCGATATCAATATCCAGTAAGGGAATTAACTCTCTCGCCACTTTGTACCGATAGTCAGCAAACTCATCTTGACTAATAATCCGTATTCTAAAATTAGATATTAAAAATACGACTAACCCAATAAAGAAAACGATGAAACCAAGTTTAGCGAAAACGCCCGAATCCATATCATCAGCCCAGGCAACTCCAGCAGCAAGAATTACAAATCCACTAACAGCCATTGCCAGACAGCCAAAAGTTGCAGCACCTTCCGCTCCATGAATCTTTTTTTCAGAATTCTTATCCAGATTAAAAATCGAACCCAAATCCTTAATCACTTCAGAACATCTCTTCGAGGATTTGTATTTTCCATCTACGTGAATTGTTGATTCTGAAGACTTATTTTCTAACATTATATTTATAATAGTGTCAGGTTATTAATAAGATAAAGAAATTAAATGTTTGAAATAGATGAATATAATCCTTAGAAAATTAAAAACTTTAGGCTAATTTGATAAAATAAATGGATGCATAGCGATCAAATCATATATATCTCCTTTGATCGCTTTCCTGCGCCTAAAGGAGCAGCGACTCACATATCCTACTTCACTCAAGCGTTGGGTAGAGAATTTGGTTCAGTGGACTTGGTAACCTTGATGGGTCATGACGATTTCGATTCACCAAAAGCACCTGGAGTAACTCATCATCCACTTTCTGCTATAGGGGAAAATATGATTACCAGAGCCATTGCATTCAGAGCAGAACTTGGTCTCTGGTGGAAGCAACGCAAAGCAAAGGTCATACATGTAAGATCAATTTATGAGGGCTATCCTATTGCCATAAGAAAAAATCAACTTTGTGACTATTTTATTTATGAGGCGAATGGATTCCCATCAGTTGAATTAAAATTTCACCATCCTAACGTGGACAATGATGACGTGTTAATGAAGAAGATCCTTCATCAGGAAGATAAATGTCTTAAGAAAGCAGATTTAATAATTACAGTCAGTGAAGTAAATGCTCAGTTTATTCGAGATAGAGGTATCGACCCAAATAAAATTCTAGTCATTCCTAATGGAGTCGACATTGATGTTTTTAAATGGAAAGCGGCAGAATTTGATGATAGCAGCCCTTTACGCTTAATTTATTCGGGAACCATGACTAAGTGGCAGGGCGTCCACCACGCCATTGAAGCCGCCCAGCTTTACAGTAAAGATTACCCTGTAAAACTTACACTTGCTGGTCCATGCAAATATAAGGAGAAAAAATCGATTTTTCGTAGCATCGATCGCCTAAAAATGAATGATCATGTGGAAGTTATTGGACCTGTAAAACAAAAAGAACTCGTTAAATTACTCCATCGATCTGATGTGGCGTTGGCCCCATTACCTGCAAACGATCGCAATCTCGAACAGGGATGCTGTCCGCTCAAGGTGCTTGAAGCAATGGCTGCTGGCACGCCCATAATTTCATCAGACATACCTGTTGTAAAAGAACTAGCAGAAAATCGAAAAGAAGCCATTCTGGTAAGACCAAGTTCAGCTAAAGCTATAAAAGATGGACTTTTAGAGCTCAAACAAAATCAAAACCTATTTATGGAATTAAGTGTAGCTGCAAGAGCACGCATTGAAAAAGATTTTCAATGGTCTAGAGCAACTAATCAACTACTGAAAGCATACGTGCAATTCATGCGCCCTAATCGGAAAAACGATTTAGAAGCTTACCCAAACAACTAGCTTCGTTTTCAGGGGAAAAACTTTTGAGCACGGTTTCTCTTGCTGATCTCTTCAAGCAATCTTTGGTGCTTTGATCTAGAGAAATGGTCTCAATGATCGCCTCACCCAAATGGTTAAGCTCAGTTTTGGGCAGAATTATACCATTTTTCTCATGTTCTATAATCTCTGGTATTCCACCAGCATCACTAGCGAGAACGAGGCACTCGCAGGCCATAGCCTCCAAGACAGAATTAGGCATACCGTCCCAAACTGATGGCTGCACAACCAAATCACACGATCTCAGATACTTTGCCACTTCAGCAGAATCTTCAACATGACCGGTACTAAGAAACCGTTCAGCAGTTTCGGGATCTTCAGCAGCAAAGGCGGAAAGATTAGACCTTTCCCTCGCTCTAATTTCACCAATTACTAGAATCGAGGCTGATAACTTTTTCCTAACCTCGGATAGGGCATTAGGGAAAAAGGCTAATCCTTTTTTATGGCGCAACTCCCCACTAAAACCAATCAACAATTCTTCATCATTCAGACCTAAAGACTTTCTAATTTCTGGATCCGAGTCATCGGGATAAAATATATTTGGATCAACAGCATTAGGTATCACATTAACCGTACGATCATTACCTATGATCATCTTAATTTTCTCTGAAAGCTCTGACGAAACACTAGTCACAAAGTCAGCCATATCTAACACCCATTTTAATCGTGCAAAATCACCAGGAGGAAACATCATTTGGTCGACATCGTTTCCTCGCGCGCTGACCACAGATTTTATTCCCGCCCTCCGACCAAACATCACCGCAAGAAAACCTGCAACCTGAAGATAATGACCCCAAGTTACATCAAACTTAACCCTATCATTAAGCCAATCCAAAAAATTAAGACTATGCTGCATAGTAAGGTCCCAATTAGAAAACCTACCCATTCGGTGAAGCTTTATACCGTTAATTTCAGATGTATTTACTGAACCTGGAGCAAGTTGCCTAGTCCAAGCAAGCACATGAACGTCATTATCTAGTTCAGAAAGGCACGACGCTATGCGAGAACCACTAGTAGCCAATCCTCCAATGTCAGGTGGAAACCTTTCACATATAATTAAAATCTTCATTGATTATCAAAAAGGTGTAATCTTTAAATCCAATAGAAATCAAAACACTAACCTTATCCCAACAGTTGGCAACTAAAGCAAATGATAAAAAACTCCAGCATTGGAAACTTTATGCTCTTGGAGGTGGGTTAGGCCACTTACAAAGATCACTAGCGCTTGCTAGAGCTGCTATTCGCAAAGGTCATTTTGTAGACATAATCTGCAATAGTAGATTTTCAAAATTCATACCTTGGGAAGGTGAACTTGGCGACTCAGGTTCTTTAACTATTATTGACAACAAATCATCCATCAAAAAAACCTTTGAGAGTATAATAAAATGGATCACGAATGATCATTTCGATCAATTAATCATAGACACTCTGCCAAGAGGAATCGCAGGAGAACTCAAAGATATTATAAAATCCATCAAAAAACCTAAAACCTTTATTCATCGGGATCTAAATCCAGATTATGTGAAACAATTTAATCTTAATGAATTTATTAAACAATACGATTTGATTATAGTACCGGGAGAAAAGAATCCAATTAAGGATATCAATCAATTATCATTTTGTCACTCCACGGATCCATGGCTAATAAGAAATTATAGTGAAATAAAAAATAAAAATTTGGCCCGAGTTAAACTCGAAATGGATCCTAACGATCACAGGCCCCTCGCTATCATTCCCGTGACAGGAAATCTGGATGAAGAAAGGCTATTTTTAAAACTTAAGTCTGAACTTCAAAATTCAACTAGTAGTTGGGCAATTAAAACTGTAAGCCCTATTCCTAAAATTGCTGACATTAGAATTTGGCCACTCTTAGAAATGATGAATGGAGTTGACATGGTAATTGGCGCAGGTGGTTACAACACAGTGAATGAGGCCAGAGTTACTAGAACTCCTTTCATTGGCCATCCATTATCAAGAATGTATGACAGACAGGAAAAACGTTTAAAAGATGGTGAGATTTATACACACATAGATGAAATATCGAAATATTTGCAGAAAACCTCATTAGGGACCAACTGCAACCCTTTTATTAATGGTACATTTAAAGCTGTAGAATTGATTGAAACGCTCTAGTTTTATATATAATATTTCAATGTTTTACTGTGGCCCAGCATGGTAGTTACTCAGACAAAATTAAAAAAGACGAGAAAATGATCAAAAAAATAAATTTATCTGGATTCCTAATTTCCTTTTTTCTACTTACCAACTCATCGGCACAAACTACCGCAAAAACCTTTAAGGTCGCTGAGAGAACATTCGAAGTTCCCTCTACCTGGACAGCAGTGACTCCAAGTTCCAAAATGAGAAAAGCTCAATTTAAAGCTGGCAAAGTGGAAATAGTTGTATTCTTTTTTGGCACTGGAAGTGGAGGCAGTGCAGAAGCCAACGTAAACCGTTGGATAGGTCAATTCAAAGAGCCTAAAGAAAAATTATCTTCAAAGATCGAAAAAAAGAAAATAAAAACTGCTACCATTACGACAGTTTCTGCAAAGGGAACGTATATGAGTGGTTCTCCTTTTGGTCAAAAGACTCCAATGCCTAACTACGCCATGCGAGGAACTATCATTGAGTGTAAGGGCGGGCCAATTTTCATCAAAATGACAGGCCCAAGCGTTGATGTGAGTAAATCAACACCAGACTTCGACAAAACAGTTAAATCAGGACTTTAATTCAGAATCAGTGTTTACCGTATCTTCGGTACCCTCTTTAGATTTGCTTGATAAAGATCTAAACATTTTTCGGATATCACTTAGTCCACCTATAGAAACATAGATAACGAGCACTGCATATGTAACAAGCGTTACTAAAAGCAGAGCGCCCCAAAAATTGATCCATCCATTCATATTTGATTATACTTAAATTTTCTCAGAGCAGGTTTCTTTATTGGGAAATGAAACTGACATAACAATCATACCTACAATGGCGAGGCATGAAACAGTCAATCCTATATGATGAGCTGCGATTCCGTTTTCATTAAAAAATTCTTTTAATGAAAAATACTCTTGTACAGGGCCAAGCCCCAACACAGAGAAAGTACCAATGATTAGGGCTGAATAAGCCCCCACAACACTAGCCTTATTCCAGTATAATCCCATCATCATTATCGCAAAAGCTCCTGTAAAATAAATAGAGC
>Ga0115012_10001489_pt1 | contig 13588 bp, 14 predicted proteins | sample TroAtlMetagenome_FD_88706 | JGI IMG/M metagenome (GOLD analysis project Ga0115012, IMG submission 88706) | Marine eukaryotic phytoplankton communities from Atlantic Ocean - Tropical Atlantic ANT10 Metagenome | ecosystem: Environmental > Aquatic > Marine > Oceanic | place: Tropical Atlantic...
ATAGTTCATTTACACTAACTCCTCCGTTCACCAGCGACTTTATTTTCTCCAGATCGCCTGTACTAGCAGCAATATGTATTGGTGCAGCATAGAGACTGTTAAGTCCTGCAATCAGTCCAAGTGTTAGTATTAGTTTTTTCATAATTTAATTTAAATCTGTCAGGAGAGTGGATTTATTAGCTTATTTCCTCAAGCTGCAACCGTTTTTCAAAAGTACGACTTGAGGTACGACTTTTGGCTCATATCTGTGCATATCCCTGCATATCTGAGCATAAGGTATTTAGAACAAAAAATAAGAAAACGCTTGATTAAATTTAATGAAATCGGCATTTTTCCGCCTCCTTTCGGGGAAAAGCCAGTTTAGCTCAGTTGGTAGAGCACTCGATTTGTAATCGAACGGTCGTCAGTTCGAATCTGACAACTGGCTCCATTTCTCTTCTTATTAGTTCTTTTAACTTCTCAGTGTTTTAAACCAATTTCCTTTGAGGATTGTCAGCAGCTAAAGACAGTAATGCTAATATCGACGGAACGAATGCACTAAAAATTAATATCCATTGGTAACTCCCCGAATAATGATGACATATCCCAAATAATAACGGTCCCAAACCGCTAGCGATTACCATAGCCGACATGTTAACACCACTGATCGCGCCCAAATGCTTTCTTCCATAAAACCTAGGAAATACAATTCCGGTTAAACTAACGAAACCACCACTAGCAATACCATTACCAAGCACATACCCCCACACTCCCCCGGATCGATCCAGAAACAACATTCCAAGTGTTGCTGATAAGCTACCAAGATTCATTACCAGCAATAACCACTTCAAACGTAAACGTGCATTAATTGAACCAAAAATTAGATTTGTTATGACACTGACTGCTGCAATAGGAACAAAAAGCGACAAAATTCTTTCGTTTTCAAATTGGTACTCTTTTGCCAATGACAAAATGTGAAAAGTAAAAGCCGTTGCAAATAATCCATAAAACGAGAAAGTAAAATTGAAGACCCAAAAGGAATAATCTCTAAGCGCCTCACTCCGTGTAAAATCAGCATGGATATACATATCAGGATTTGAAGAAGCCTTAACAACAACCTTGCCCCCATCCATTTCCAACCCATCTTGCTCGGGTGTATCCCTAAATAATAACCACGCCAGTGGAGCCATAACCACAATTGTTGAAGCTCCCATAACTAACCAAGCTCCATCAAAGCCATACAACTTAATCATCCAATCAAGACCTCGCGGAGCGAATGAGTAGCAAAACGAAACCAGAATACCGCTAATTGCTAAAGCTAATCCTCTTTTATAATTGAACCATTTTCCAATTGCATTGCGACAGGTCATCGAGAGAACACCTTGCGCAGCAGCGCGGATCATGTAAAAACCAATACAGATAACAACAAACGCTGCTATTCCAGCTGGCAACACATGACCAAGTATTTGACTTAAAACATCACACTTAGCTAAGTAAAATAAAACAAATCCTGTTGCAAGAACTGAAGTAACTGCCATTCGTCGTTCTCCCCAACGATCTAGTAAACGTCCGAGCCACGGCAAAGTTAGGCCACTAGCTACCGTTCCCAAACAATACGCAGAACTCAACTCAACCCGTGTCAATCCAAGTTCTTCGATTAAAACATCAGTGAAGACGCTGAAGCCCATAGTCTGACCAGGGATACTAAATATCGAACCTATCGTTGCAGCAAATACAATGACCCAACCGTAAAAAAATGGGCATTTGCTCGGAGCAAAAGGAGTTCTTACACCCCAAATTCCTCGGGAATCTTTTTTAGAACTTGGATGAGTCATAATCAAGAATTCCAGTCACGGCAAAGGCACCTGCCCATCTCCTCCTAAATAAGAAATTAAATCGCGAAGTTCCTGGTCTTTAAAAACACGAATTAGCCCTTCCGGCATAATCGAATAATTTTGCGCATCTATTTTAGCCACATCTCTTTTAGGCAAAAAGATTACTTCACTTGGAGTAACTACAGTAATTCTTTTTGGTTCGCGACTGCGAACTACTCCAATAAGAACGCGATTATCTTTCATTCTAATTATTGCCGTACGGTAATCGTTAGGAATTTCGGCATTAGGATCAATAACATTAGACAAAACATAATGAAGGTTCTTCCTGTCTGAACCAGTCAGATCCGGGCCCAATTCACCTCCCTCCCCATACAATTTATGGCACGATGCACAAACCCTATTAAACATAACTCTACCATTGGATAAATTACTTAAATCGCTATTACCCATCCCAACAATACGTTTGTATTTTTTAATTTCATCAAGCTTTGCAACTGATGAAGAACGGCTAATTCCCCAAAACCTTTCAAGTTGTCGATTAATCTTCGGGTCATTATGAGCTCGCAACTGTCGAACAACATCAGCCGACAGCAATTCAGCATCAACGCTTTGATTATCAATAGCGGCCATTAGTTCTGTGGCATATGTTAATCGCGATGCCATAGTTGAAAGAGCATCATGCTGAACTTTTGGTTTCAATTTCGAGAGATGAGAAAGTATGGCCGTAGAAATTTCTGGTTTATCAAAAGCTGCCAAAGCAAGAACGGCTGGTTGCTGCAAAATCTGATCATTAAGCAAATCAATCAGTAATGCTGGCAATTTCATATCCTTGATTTCTACCAGCGCTAATAAAGCGCGCTTACGCTTCACAGAACTTAGTGACGTATCAATCAATAAATTACGCATATCATCTAAAGCCACCTGGCTGCCAAACTTAAGAGAAAGTAAAATCGAAATTTCACGAACTTCATCCAGAGAACTTTCACTCAAAGATTTTGCAACCTCTCGCCAACCCTTTGGCTCTTTCACATCCCGCCGCCCCTTTAGGGCTTCTGATATTCCTTTCAGAAGGTCTAATTGAAACTGAGAATCGCTTGATTCGATCAACAAACCGACCAATTGGTCTAATCCATTTGAATCCTGTGAAGCAGCGCCATGATGCATAAATAAAACCAAAGCTAAGAAGACCATGAAAAGCTTCTTCATGATCTTTTAAATAATGCAAGACTGGTTAACTTCATCAAATTATAAATAGCCGAATATCTTTAATATATTAGTAACTTCTTAAGACATTGGTCTTTTAAAGGAATTAGAGTTAATGCAGTATATAATAAATACGAATATTTCATACCTAACCCTCCTTTCAATGAACTTCTCAAAATACTTATGGAAGTTTTAACCAAACTGAATTGGCAAGAATCAACTCAAGCAACAATAAAAATAAACCTGCAACAACAAAGTAATGAAACAGTTCGTCATAATTAAAATACCTCTCTACTTCAACATCAGTTTTTTCTAATTCATCAATATCATTATAAATCTCCCTCAATTTACGACTAGAATCTGCGCGGAAATATTTCCCTCCGGTTCGTTTAGCAATTTTTTTTAATGTCTCCTCATCAATATTCACTTCTACATTTCGATACCTCTTTCGATTAAAGACATCTGTATAAGGCATAGGCGCCATACCGATTGTGCCTACTCCTATAGTGTAAACTTTAACCCCAAGCAATTCGGCAGCTTCAGCAGCAGTTAAAGGGTTAACGGTACCGGAATTATTTTGACCATCTGTCATTAGAATAATTACTCGACTCTCGGAATCCAAATCACGCAGACGATTCAAACCTGCGCTAATCGCTGAACCTATTGCCGTACCATCTTCAATGGACTCACTCCCTGCTTCTAAGCGATTGAGATTAGAAATTAGAAAATCATGATCCAATGTAAGGGGCGCTGCAATATAAGCACGACCTGCAAAGGCCACTAATCCGATACGATCTCCTGGTCGATCTTCGACAAATCCCTGCAACACTTTCTTTGCCACGTCGGCACGATTAACCCTCTTCCCGTTCAGTTGAAAATCTTCTGCCAACATACTACCGGACAAATCAAATGCTACCGCAATATCAATTCCACTCGCCTTAATTTTTTCAACCCCTTCTCCCCATTGTGGACGTGCCATAGCAAATACAAAAAGGACTAAAGCACTCCATCTCAAAAACCCCAAAAAAAGACCAGACTTTGGTTTGCTCAAGGCGGTGATTCCTCGCAGTAACTGAACAGAAGAGAACATCAGGGATGGACGCCCACCAAACCAACGGTTACGTATCCAACCTAAAATTGGAAATAATAGTAAGAATAACAACCACCATGGACTCTCTAATCGCATCAGATATTCTTTCCTAATTCAGAACCAACCTTGGCATCATCAAATCGCGGCTGCGTCTCGCCAATTAAACGACCAGCTGCTTCGTACAGGCGTCGTAGTTCGCTTTCAGGCGGCTCTGCTTTAGCAAACTTTACCATGTCACACTCTCCAAGAAAATTGACAAGTAAGTCCTTGTGAGCATCGACTAAATAATTGCTAGACTGCAGTTCAAACAAAAACTCTTCTGTAGTTCTATCTGGAGCATGAAGCTCAAACCTTTCTTCAAGATATACTCTTATAATTAAGGAAACCTCCGTGCAAAAACGATTAGCGTCATGAATAAGGCCAAGTGCATTTTGTAATTTATTCCAAGCTAATATATGCGGCGGAGATGGTACATTTGGCACTGACACTTTACTTCTTTTAGCTAAGTAACGACGTATAATTATCACAGAAATAAAAACAACAATCGAAACCGCAAATAAGATTAATAGGAACATAATCCAATCATTGACGACTGGAACATCAACTGCACCTTTAATGTCACGAATATCAACAGCCTCCTCAGGCATAGTAGTGATATCCTTAGGATCCGGTAATATTAATGCCGAAGTATTGGTGTTAGTCACGGGTATCAAGCAGCCAGATGACGCCTCTTTGAACGCATCTCAAAAAAATACTCTAATGCTATAGCATAAGGTTCATTAGTACGCAGTTGAATGGAGTCTATCCCTGAAACACGAAATAATTTTAGTAACTCTTCTTGTGCATCGAATTGCCTTTTTTCGTAAGCTTCTCTTCTTCGTTGATCTCCTGTGTTTATCTCAACTATCTGCCCAGTTTCAGAATCCTGAAGAACCACCCAACCAACATTCGGCAATTTCAACTCGCGAGGATCGGTTATCTGAACTGCCACTACGTCATGCCTTCGATTTGCCTGTCGCAAAGCAGTAGCAGAAGTTTGAGCCAAGGTTTCAGAAAGAACTACATGCCGTCGTAAATGCATATCCATCATTTGACGAGTTGGATTCGTTTGGCCAAGAAAATCTGACACACAAACTGTTATTGCCTTTCTTGGAACAACTCGTCCAAGAAATTCTAGAGCCCCATTCAAGTCTGTGCCTCTATTTTTTGGCTCAAAAAATAAAATTTCTCGAATCACACGTAAAACATGAAAACGGCCTTTTCGTGGAGGCACAAATTTCTCAACCTTGTCAGTAAACAAAATTAAGCCCACCTTGTCATTATTACGAATTGCAGAGAAAGCGAGCACTGAAGCTAATTCAGCAGCAATTTCACGCTTAGTATGCTCAACAGAACCAAAAAAACCAGAACCACTAAGGTCTACCAATAACATTAAAGTTAATTCGCGCTCCTCTGAATAGACCTTTACGAAAGGCTGATTCATTCTCGCTGTGACATTCCAATCAATTGATCGAATCTCATCTCCAGGAAAATACTCTCGAACCTCTTCGAAATGCAGTCCTTGCCCTTTAAATGCACTGTGATACTGGCCAGCCAAAGTTTCAGTAACAAGCCGCTTGGTTCGCAGCTCAATTTGGCGGATTTTTTTAAGTATCTCTTTTGGAATCATAACAAAACAAAAGCTAAGGACATTCTACCTAATTTCATCTTCCATGTGTAGTCTTCGCTTAACAAAACTAATCACAACCACAACAGAACTTAGCACTAAACAGAACCATCCGAAAATATCGCCATATTTATTATAAAAAGTTGAATTGTGTGGTTGAAGGATTGGAATTTCAAATATAACAAAGCCAGCTCCATATATGTCACCACTTTCTTCTCCAAAAAAACGACGCACTTTGCCAAATGAATCAATCCAACAGGATAATCCATTATTACAGCTTCTCACCATCGGAACACCATTTTCAATAGTACGAAAAACTGCATTGGCCGCATGCTGCCATTGGGCTGGCCCTTTTCCAAACCATCCATCATTAGTTAAATTCACAAGCAAATCTGTTTCAGGTAATACATGTTCGCGCACTCCATGTGGAAACGAATCCTCAAAACAAATAATTGGAGCCATTTTCGACTTATTGCCTACAAGCGGAAATTGAACCGGCCTCTTTCCTGATGAAAAACTCCCTCCTATTGGAGAAAGATACTTCATGAAAGGAAGCATTTTCTCAAATGGGATATACTCTCCAAACATGACCAAACGACGTTTTCGGTAGATTATCGGCTTCTCACCATCTATTGGTATAAAAGCTGCACTATTGTAATAATTATATTTCTCAGAATCGGGATCTTTTTCTACATCATCGACACCAAGCATTAACGGTACATTTGCAGATAGTAACATCTCCTTTAGCTGAGGCCACTTTTCTTGTGTTATTGGCGCACTAGACTCAGGCCAAACCAAAAAGTCAGGCTTAGAGAGAAGTGCAAGCTCAGAAAGTTCAAGCACCTTACTTAATCGAGATTCCTCGCTACCTGACTCCCAAATTAGCTGCTGAGGAATACTAGGTTGAACGACAGCAAATTTGACGCGAGTACTTACGTCCTGCAATGCACCAATGCGAAAAAAACCGAAAACACAAATCCCCATCACAAACAAGCAAGGTACAATAACATCAGATACCCAAACCCAAGGATTAGCTGATTTCTTGCGAATCTGTATTCCGGCAAACAATAAACTCACCGAAAGCCAAACAATTAAAAAAGAAACGCCATAAACACCAGTTATTGAAGCTATCTGAATTAACGGTTTATTCTCAAATTGAGTAACCCCCAGAAAATTCCAAGGATACCCCCCCAATAGACGCGCTTGAATCATCTCAATTCCAACCCAAAGCGCAGCGACAAACAATCCAAACCCAAAACGTTTAATCCAAGGCAGCTGTTCCTTGATTAAGCCACTACGGAACCAAGAACAAGTCACCGACACCCAAATTGCTGGAAACATGGCCGAAAACAAACTTAATGCCAACCACCCACTGTAAGCTCCAGGAGTATGCGGAATATTCAACAAAAACCTTAATGAAACTAACCTAAAGATCAAAGCCGCCAGAAAAGCCAACCTAAATAAATGCCAGCCACTCGTTCCTGTCACTAGAACCAATAAAGATCCTGGGACTAACCAAGCCAAGCTGGACCATCTAGGTTCCGGAAATGCCAACGCCCAAGCTAAGCCAAGCATCAAAGCCAAAATCCACCTTGTTTTTCCAAACTTATTCACTTCGAATAAAGGGAAGAGATTGCCCGAGTAAAATCCACGAGTCCAGCACTCGGGTTTTGACTTGCGAAGCAATCTCCCTCCCGTCAACGTCTCCCACATGAAACCGTTAGCTGGTTTAATTAAAGTATCTATCGCAACTGTAGTTGCACTTGCAGCTATAACAACCCAAGCCTTTGCAGAAAAAATCAGCGTCCTCTATGTTGATGGACAAAACAATCACAACTGGGCTGCTATGACTCCTTACATGAAAGTCCAGATGGAAAAAACCGGTCTTTTTGAGGTAGACGTTATCACTTCACCACCCCGTGCACCTCGGCCTCCAAAAAATTTAAATGAGAGCCAAAAAGAACAAGCTGCTAAAGCCGCGGAACAAATTCGAAAGATATTTAAAACCAAATGGGATGAATTTCGACCAGCATTCGAAAAATATGACGTTATTGTTAGCAATTACAATGGTGAAGATTGGCCCAAGCCTGTTCAGCAGTCATTCGAAAAATACATGAAAAATGGAGGACGCTTTATCGTAGTCCATGCTGCTGACAACTCATTCCCAAACTGGCTAGAGTACAACAAAATGATTGGGCTAGGGGGCTGGGGAGGACGCACTGAAAAAAACGGTCCTTATGTTTACTACAATGAAAAAGGAGAAATTGTTCGTAACAATCAACCGGGACGCGGTGGAAGTCACGGCCCACAGCACGAATTTAAAATAATCGTTCGTAAATCTGAACATCCAATTACTAAAGGCATGCCTACTGAGTGGCTACATGCCAAAGATGAGCTTTATGATTCACTGCGAGGCCCAGCTAAGAACATGGATATTCTTGCTACTGCATATAGCAACAAAAGTAAACGCCACGAACCTATGATGATTGTCATAAAATACGGTAAAGGGCTTATATTCCATACACCTATGGGGCATGAGAATGGCAAATCGATACAATGTATAGGCTTTATAACTACAATGAATCGATCAGCAGAGTGGTTAGCCACCGGTAAGGTTACCCAAGCTATACCAAACAACTTTCCAACAAAAACTGAAGTTTCATTAGCCAAATAATTTATTATGAGTGAAAACGTAAATCCGATTGCAACCATTGAAACCACCAAGGGCGAAATGACTCTTGAACTGTGGAAAGACGTAGCCCCTGGAACGGTGGATAATTTCACCAAACTGGCCAATGATGGCTTTTATGATGGCACATGTTTCCATCGAATTATGGCTGGTTTTATGATTCAAGGGGGAGACCCTCAAACCAAAGATCAATCATTACAAGACCTTTGGGGTACTGGTGGTCCAGGCCATACAATTAAAGCTGAGTTCAGTGATCGACCTCATGTACGAGGGGTAATATCAATGGCTCGCTCCGCAAATCCAGACTCTGCTGGCAGCCAGTTTTTTATTTGTCTCAATGACGCAAATTTCCTCGATGGACAATACACAGCATTCGGAGCCCTCTCATCAGGAGACAATGTGCTTGGCGACATTGGAGACACCCCGGTTGAGGCAAGTAACAGCGGAGAAAACAGTAAGCCTAAAGAACGTATCGAAGTTACTAGCATTAGGATCACTTAACCGGTCGATGCAAAAACACATGTGAACGAACCGATCGATCCCGAAAATTTAGCTAAACTCTTAGTTGACTTGGGTTGCCCAGAGCCAAAGTCAGCTGAAATGTCACAACAATTAGCCAAACGTTCAAAACAGTTAGCTAAGGAACGAAACCAAACTCAAACTGAAGCCATGGCATATCTGATCAACCTCATGAGCCAAGGCTGGGCCGCAAAAGATAAAACAGATGCCAACTGAAACGCCTAATATTAAACCTTGGTCTTTGAAAAGAAGTGAAATTGTTGGGGATTTTAAAATATTTAAGGTTCGTTCAGACAATCGAATATCCCCAAGAACTGGCAAGGAACACCAATTTTACGTCATTGAATCAGTTGATTGGTGTAATGTCATTGCCATTACAAAAGATGATGAATTGGTAATGGTCGAACAATACAGGCAAGGAACAAGCCTAATAGATCTAGAATTACCTGGTGGGATGGTTGACCCCGGAGAACAACCAATAGAAACTGCACCAAGGGAATTACGAGAGGAAACCGGATACGCTGGAGACAAACCTGAGTCAGTAGGTTTTGTTTACGCCAATCCAGCAATCATGAACAATAAGGTATATTCTTTTTTGATACGGAATGTCGCTCTAAAACATGAAACGGAATTTGATGCTGGCGAAGATCTTACCGTTCGACTAGTACCCATAAAAAATATTCCAAAACTTATTTTAGAAGGCAAAATAAGGCACTCGCTAATGGTTGCTGCACTAGCTAAGTTCAACTATTTAACAAAAAGCATTAATTAGTTCGCACTTCGCTTTTCTTATGAGCAAGCTCCTCTTCCAGAACCTTTCGGTCACTTGCTAATTGTTTTGTTAATTGTTCAATTTGTTCAAATTCACCAGCTTCTTCAGCCTTAGCTATTTCTCTATTTAAAAATAACTCCTTATCAGCGATCTTTGCCTCGTAAATCTTAGTAAGCTCTGACAATTCCGCTTTTTGAGCATCGCTCAACTCCTGCGTTGGAGACTCTTTTTCCAAACGCTCCATTGCTAATTCAAATGCTGATTTCATGGTTAAAATTAATCTGACACACAAATATACACCTTACCATCTTCAACCTTAGTTGAAAAACATTCAACCTTGGCCCGAGGGTTGGTCAAACACTTGCCAGTTTTTAAATCAAAAGGCCATCCATGCAAGGGGCAATAAACCTTACCATCTTGCACAAAGCCCTCTCCAAGAGGCCCCCCAACATGAGGGCACTCTGCATTTATTGCAAAAACTTTACCTCCTTCATAGAACAAACCTACCTCACGATCCTTTACAAGTCGCTGAACACCTCTTCCCTCCTGCAATTCCTTAAAATCAGCAACCTTAACAAATTTATCAGCCATCTTGACCTCCATCAGATTCATCTTTATTTCTGCTTTTTCGCCAAGGCATATCCGGAAACTTTCCAGGTAGTTTAAAAGATTCCGCTTTAGGCTTGGTTATTTGTAATTCACTTTGTTCTTTCAAATCAGATGATTCGCTTGAAGCAGGCTGCTTCCATGAGGCAATCTTTGATTGTAATCCGTGATGTTCAGCAGCCTCTTTATTACCAATTTTCACATAAAACAAAGAAAGATTAGTATGGACCATTTGATCATCTGGACGCATTCCCTCAACCTTGTGGCCTTCCTCAATAGCACGATCAAGCTCTCCCAAACGACATAAAGCCATACTATAGGACATTCTTGCATCAAAATGGTTTTTATCAACTAACAAAATAGCCTCAAAACCCTTAGCAGCCGCATCGTAATCACCCTGACTAAAAGCATATGTCGCTTCATCAAACTGATCCTGTAGATTATCCATATAATTTAATTGGCTAAGCAAAATAGCCGCTGGCAAACTTTTCAGCAAGAGCACTTGATTAAATGAACAAAAAAACCCCGGCTTTTTGGCCGGGGTTCAATAAAAACACTCAAAATTATTTTTTTACTTTAGCAATGTGCTTAGCCGGCTCCTTAGTGAAACTTCCAAGGCAATTACCACAACAAAATCCGATTACAAATTTCTTTGAAGCATCAACATCCTTGTCACTAATAGGACATTTCTTGTTATCAGGCCCCTTGACCTTAGCAATGTGCTTAGCCGGCTCCTTAGTGAAGCTTCCAAGGCAATTACCGCAACAAAAGTTGATAGTGTAGACTTTAGTTGGATCAACGTCTTCTCCACTCACCGGACATTTCTTATTAAAAGAAACCTGTTTCACTTCCTCCTTCTTCTCTTCTTTTTTAGGTTCCACCTTGGCGAGCTTAAATCCAAGATTGACATCTACATTAGGCAGTACCTTCTTTAATTCAGCAGCTCCATTCTCTGTAATTTCACTCTTCCAAGCATATACTTTTCGAAGAAATTTCATGTTCTTTAAAACAGACAAACCAGCATCAGTCACCTTTGTATTATACAAGTTTATGGACATGAGATTGGTTAACCCTGCAATATGTTTTAAAGCTGCATCATCAATCACTGTGTTGGCCAAACTTAATTTAGTAATGCTAGTGTTGTTTTTAATTGACGCTAATCCAGCACCAGAAATTTTTGTATTGGATAGATCCAGTTCATTTAAATTTGCAATATTAGATAGTGGCGTTATGTGTTTGTCCTCAACATTTTTACCAATCAAACGAAAGTTAGCATAAATCAATTGAGTATCCTGAGCCAAAGCCATAACCAAGGGAGCTGCGGACTCATCCCCAATACCTTCTCCGGAGCTTAGTTTGGCAATTGCCGCTTTTTCAGCATCTGAAACTGCTACAGCCTTTATCTCAGGACTAGGGAGGCGGCTGGCAGCAGCCTTCATTTCAGCCCTATCTTTTGAACTTAAAAGAACCAATCCTTCTGGCCACTTAGCACCACCATCAATCCAAGTCTTAATGCCATCAACTTGTTCCTTGGTTAATGGATCTCCCTTAGGAGGCATAACATCTTCATGATCCGAAGGTAGAATGATTCGCTTGTACAACTCACTCTCCCCTGCTTTGCCAGGCGCAATCACAGACAAAGCATCCTTCAAGGAGTCTAACCTTAAGTCGCCCTTTTGTTTCTTCGAACCGTGACAATCAACACATCGCGCCTCTAAAACGCTTTGAACCGATTTAGCAAAATCCGCCTCTGCAACCATTCCTTGAAGGCTAAAGGCGACTACAGTTAAAATAAAAGCTATTGATTTTCTCATTGTCAATGATAGTCCAAGGGCAGTATCCCTGCGCTAATCAAGCTTGGCAACCGGAAAATCTCGACTGTTAAAGGTTAATAAGAACGGCGAAGATGTGAGGGTAATATATTCAATTCAGCTCTATATTTAGCAACTGTTCGTCTAGCAATTTTAACTCCCTTTTCCTTGAAGATCTTGACCAGTTCTTCATCAGAGAGAGGTTTGGTTGATTCTTCATTCTTAACAAGATCGTTGAGCATCTCTTTTACACTAGTATTGGCCATACTTGATCCATCACTAGAATTAAGGCCTGATGTAAAGAAATACTTCATCTCAAGCACACCATGCGGGGTTTCAATATATTTTCCTGAAACCGCTCTACTAACGGTAGTCTCATGAACACCAACAGTCTCAGCGACCTGCGCCATGGTCATCGGCCTTAAATGTGAAGCACCATGTTCCATAAACTCCGACTGACGAATAAGAATCTCATTAGCAATGTTAACAATTGTTGATTGCCGTTGATGAATGCTTTTAATAAGAAACTTACCAGAACGAATCTTATCTCGAATGTATTCTCGAACTTCAACAGATGTCGCAGCCTGCGCCATAAGATCCTTATAGTCGTTACTTATGCGTAAACGAGGAACATGTTCATTGTTTGAAGCCACTTTCAATTTGCCATCACTTCCACGCCGAATAAAAATTTCTGGCACTACGTAATGCTCATTATCAGGCAAGTACTCTCTCCCTGGCTTCGGTTCTAAATGACCAATCCTCTCAATTGCTTCTTGTACTTGTCCAACTGACTTATCCAACTTCTTGGCAATATCAGGGATACGGCGACGACCCAATTGTTCCATATAATCCCTAACTATTTCATACTCCAATGAGTCAACCCGATCACTCTTCTCAAGTTGCAACATTAAACATTCACGCAAATCACGAGCTCCAACACCAGGAGGATGAAATGCCTGAATTATATTTAAAACTAACTCAATTTGCTTTGCGGGCCGGCCGCTTGAAAAAACAAGTTCATCAACACTTGATTGCAAAAATCCGGCATCATCAATATTACCAATGATTAACTCTGCAACCTTCATTTGAGTCTCATCGAATTCGGATAGTCGTGCCTGCTCTAGAAGAAACTCCTGAAGAGATTGCCCAATTGTAACAGACTCAATCATGAATTGGCGCTTTTCATCTTCATCTGCAGAAGTCCGCATCGGGATATTGGTACTTGAAAAGTATTCCCTCCATTCTTGATCCAATTCTATTAATTGGTTCATCTCCTTCTGCAAATCATCAATCGGCTCAGCTTTTTCACTCTCATCGGTTGGATCATACTGAGTATCACTAGGCGGCTCAGCTAGATCGACTGAAGAAGTTTCATCAGATGCCTCTCCTCCCTCTTTGTCTAAGGCTGCCTGCTCCTC
>Ga0115012_10001491_pt1 | contig 13575 bp, 7 predicted proteins | sample TroAtlMetagenome_FD_88706 | JGI IMG/M metagenome (GOLD analysis project Ga0115012, IMG submission 88706) | Marine eukaryotic phytoplankton communities from Atlantic Ocean - Tropical Atlantic ANT10 Metagenome | ecosystem: Environmental > Aquatic > Marine > Oceanic | place: Tropical Atlantic Ocean...
AATGGAGAGAATGTCATAGTAGCACCATTACAGCTAACCCCGCCACCATAATGTTGTCTAGACGGTGCTCCATTATTCTGGAATTGCACCGCCTGATTTGTTACATTACCAGTCGCTGCTGCAACTGGATTAGAGGTATTATTAACTTCTGGATCTGATGCTTTAGCAGGTGCTATTGCGAGAAGACTGACAAGGAGACAGTAGTAGACTCCTGTTCGATAGTTCGATCTATTTCTGTCTTCTCTATGATCTGACTGGCTGCTCTTGTTACTATTTCTAGTGTAAAGTCTGAGCCAGCTGTTGTCATGTTGAAGACTGAATCTGAATCTGCTATTCCTCCAGAGCTTGCTGAAGTATGAGTTATATTGTCTCCCGACCATTTCTGTAATGCTGCTCCATAGGTGGTTGTTACTATCTCTTCTTCTATATCGACTGTTGTAGTTGTTGTACTGTTCATCGACCCTTGGGTGAAGTTGGGTTGTACTAATTCTGCTCTTGCTACCGTGGGTGATGCCAGTAGGAAGAGTAAAAGCCATTTCTTCATTCTTCCTTTTTCTTAGCCATAGGACAATTTACGGGTTTATTGTTGCCACTATTCTTATTACCAGTGGTCAAGCCGAATGTTGCAAGTGCTCCCGTAAAGACACTGGCAACGAACGTGATATCTGAGTTACCTGATTTCTTAACCATAGGTAATTCCACGTAATTCATAGTTATTATAAATCCAGACCATACTACAACGCCAAGTCTGACAAATGTACCAAGTATCTGGATTTGATGTTCTTGATCCTCTGCTGCATCTTTTAGCTTACCGAGGAGTCCCTTTTCTTTTTCTTCTGGCGGTTTTCCTTCCATTTATCTACTTTTTTCTGTAGGAACTTTTGTATCTGTTTTTTAAGTTTATCGAATAAAGGTGTAGCTAAAGTGGTGGTTGCTACAGCTGCAACGGCTGCATAAGTAGCGGTGGCTACTACTTCTGCACTAGGTAAGGGTAGATCTATCTTCACAACAGGGACTCGAAGAGTAGGTTGTTCTGTTTTAGCAGTTTCTGCATCTTCAGTTTCCTCTGGTACTTCCTCTAGCTCTACTCCCTTGGGAGCTTTGATATTACTTGGAGGTATAACAATAGGAGGAAATACTGGCATATCTGCTGTAGGTGGCTCTAGAGGGATGCTAGGCATATCTAGAGCTTTAGGCAGTTTAGGGACTTTCACCTATTTTAGATCTAGTATACCAGTCGATGTTGAAGGATAACCAGATTCCAAACTATATCTACCATTGCCTGAACCGCTTAGTAAAGTATCTCTACTTTGGTCATAAGCTGTATTAAAAATAGGATTATAACCATCTTCTGCAAATCCAATTCTATTTTTAGACTGACTCCCTTGTGTAACACCAGTAGCTGCACCAATGGTAAATGTAAGTCCTCCAACAGTATGGTTTCCAGCTAAGTTACCGATATCGTGTGGCATCTTAAGTATAATTGGCTGTCCTCTGTAGCTGTTTGCGTTGGTTGCTTCAGTCCATACGTTTATATAGACAGCCTCTGGTGTTGTAAGGCAGCCTTTTGCGTATCCTTGTCCATCTTTCCAGTTATAACCGCTAGTTATACAAGCTATACCATAAACACTGATTAATGCACCAGTCGTATCATTCCATTTAGCTATAAGTATTTCACGTTTACCACTTACGACATGGTTTTGAGAAGCATGGACGCTAATACAATTACCGTTTCCATCTGGTCTTACTGACATGACACCACCATAGTCTGGATCACTACCACCAACATCCATACTTTGACTGCCGTAAGTACTGGTATTACCACCATGTAAGTTACTACACCAATCAAACTGATCGTTGTCATTACCTATCTTACCTACAAAATTATTTTCGTATCCTTCACCCCAATTACCAGAATAGCTATTGCTGGTTTCACTACTATATTGTTTCTTTTTTCCACCTACATAAATTTTCTCTGATGAGCCTGTATCATGTACCCATATATGGAAGAAGTTATTATCATAAGCACTATTTGTGTAACCCCAGTTCCCGGGTGAATATGTAATTAACCTGTCCCATGCGTGGTTACTACTAGCATATGGTCCAGTATATGCACTTGAATAGCTTTGAGCATTAGTATCCCATCTGTGCATAGAATTTACACGATGTGAGTTTCTATACAAGTTCCACATAGTCATAGCCATGTAAGTTCTGCCATTAACTGTTTGAACACAATGCGGACCATACTGAGCTTGATAGTTTGAGCAGAAATTACCACTATTTGTGAAGTTAGTGTCCCAAGCTCCAGAAGAGACGTTTACAGGTATTCCACCAATACTTCCATAGTATGATGCTCCACCTCCATCCATTTGTTCTTTGAACTCACTCCAGTACCAAAGTTTATCTGAAGCAGCCCAGTGCCAAGTGGTATAAGTATGACCTTTTCCACCAAGACTTTCGTTGGGCCAACCGTCTCCATGATAGTTATAAGGAGCGTTGGAATGGCCTTGTGCATTCATTCCATTTCCGACTGTCCAATGGTGGGTGAAAGTAGTACCATTAAGACTTATACAATGAGCAGAAGAGCTTTGCTGACATATAAGTTTTTCTTGGTCATTTACCCATATCCCACCAGATGTTGACATATAACCTTCTTGTGAGACGATACACTTTGCAGTTATCCCTCCATCAGCATCTATTTTGTATATGTTACGACCATAATTCCTAAGTTTATCTGTGTCGCTAAGATTGTTCGTAGGATCAGTACGGCTACCGAGTGAGAACCATATACCAGTCGAATCATCGCCTGTTACACCTTTATAACAGTTTTTAGATTGAGTATTGAATGAAGTAACAGAGCCGCTATCGCCTTGCCATTCGGCTTGAGAATGTCCATCATGATACATTCTCATAATCCAGCCGACTTTTTTAGCACCTCCTAAACCAAGGAGGTGTTGTTGTATTGGTGACATATTAACTTAACCCCGCACCTGAAACGTAATACTCATTATTACCAGTCCGAATCAGAGTACACATTCCACGACCAGCAAGAGTCCTATTACCAGTTGATCCATCAGCAGTGTTATATATAGTTACTCCTGAAGCTTGAGTTATTGTTTGATCTGATCCACTATGATTGATAATTGTTACCGCATCTCCGTTTGAATAGAGACCAGTAGGAACAGTTACTCCACCAGTTGTAATGTAAATATGTTTACCTGCATCTGCAGCAACTAATGTATAAGCACCACTTTGAGAATTTTGAGGTATTCTTCTTACATCACCTAGTTCGTCTTGTACCTCGTCAGCATAAATAGTAGATACTCTATAAGAACCAGATCCTAGACTATAAGAACTATCAGCAGCAGGTATAAAGTTACCGTTACCATCTATATACCATCTATCGAGAGCACCTTCTCTAAATCTAATTCCATCAGTTCCACCTTTAATGTATAGCCGATTAGAATGCTGTTGTATAGCTCCATAGGTATCACCACACCAATTACCATTATTAAATACAATGTCACTGCCAGCATTAATGGTAATAGCACCAGCACCACCACTGAATGTAATATCTGAACCAGCAGTATCAGCAGTATCAGATCTTAAGAAGCTTGAACCTTGAACACCATCTAACGTATCGGCATCTAGCCCAGAGCCAGCACCATCGTTACCAGAGTGCCACATTGTCTTTAACGCACCGCTTTCGTACCATTGCGGAACTGAGTCAACTACTATTCCAGTACTTCTTGCGTTATTCCAAATCCAATATTTAGATCCAGATTCACTCCAACCTATATAACCTCGGTTCGCACCTGATGCCTGAAATTCAATCCTTGAATCACCGCCACCAGAACCATCTAATATGAGCTTATAATCATTAGTATGGGAGAGAGTTATAATACCAGTCCCAGTATCAGCAGCATCACTTCTTAAGAAGCTTGAAGCATGTAAATTATCAACAGTATCAGCGTTAGTTGCTGAAGTTGCAGTAGCAGCATTACCAGTACAAGATCCAGATGAACCAGAGGTATTACCAGTTACGTTACCTGTTACGTTACCTGTTATATTACCTGTTATATTACCTGTTACATTACCTTCTATATTAGCTACAAGAGTTCCAGCTGTAATTGATATATTACCAGTTGAACTAGCTGTACCTGTTGTCGTACCAACAGTAAACTTATCAGCACTTTCATCCCAAGCAATAATTGCGTTATTACCTGTTGAACCACGTTCAATTAATATACCGCAGTCGTTAGCATTAGAACCTGCTCCACTGTTTAACTCAAGAAGGTTATCTGTAATTGTTGTATTAGTAGTAGCTACTGTAGTAGTCGTACCATTAACAGTTAAATTACCTGCAACTGTAACATTACCAGAGGTAGAAACAGCTGGTACAGTAAGTTGACCAGATGAGGGGTTATAGTGAAAATCACCATCTGATTCTAAACCTACATTACCTGTAGCACTAGCATCTTCAATAAATGGTATTAAGTTATTTTCGTTTGTATTTTCATTATCTGCTACTGATACATGTGCAGAGTTTGTAGCATTGGTAACTGTTACTCCAGCTATATGTGTATCTAATGCAGTACCGTTTACTGTATAAGCGTCAGCTTCAAGCGTACCATCAATATCAGCGTTACCTGAGATATCTAAAGAAGCAGCAGTTACATCATTAACTGTTATGTTTGGTGTACCAGAAAGGTTTGCTGCAGTTCCTGTAGTATTTTGGTTTAAAGTACCGACAACAAAATCTAGTGTATTATCACCATCTTCATAAGTTACAGCTATACCAGTTTCCGTGTTACCAGTTACCATACCTCCGACAGTATCAGCAATATACTCACTAAGAGCTGTACCGTCTACTGTATAAGAATCTGCTTCTAATGTACCGTCGATATCAGCATTACCTGAGATATCTAAAGTAGCTGCATCTAATTCACCAGTAATAGTAAAGTTAGTAACACCTGTACCGTCTGCTCTAGCTACTGGAAAACCACCAGCTGTCGAACCATTGTGTACAACAAGTGCTTCCTTGTCAGTATCTACAGTGACTTCACCTTCTGCACCAGTGAAACTACTGTGTTGTGAGGTTGTACCTCTTCTTAATTTTAATAATTTAGCCATAGTTAAATAGTTCCGAAGTCGATTTGTAAGTTATTTCCACTGACAGTTCCAACTTCAGTGAGGTTTTTATTATTGCAATCTAAATGACCGCCAAGTTCAGGTGTAGTATCTTCATCAATGTTTGATAATCCAGCTGCTGCTGTAACAGTCCAATTTGAACCGTTATAATATTTCAATACATTTCCAGTAGCGTCGTACCATAAGTCACCTGCATTTAAAGAACTAGTTGGAGCATTAGCATTAATCCTATATACTTCAGCAAAGTTATTTATACTAGCTAAATTACTTACAGTTGTGTTTATATTAGTTACAGCTCCAGCTACAGAAGTGACATTGCTAGAAATATTAGCTACTTGAGTTACATTATTATTAATGCCAGCTACTGTATTAACATTCGCAATATTTGTAGCAACTGTATTAATATTATTACCTGTACCACTAGATACGGAATCTCCGATTAAACCTAAATCTTCAGAATATGTTAACTGACCTGATACTATAGCTATGTCTTGAAGTACACTTGCAGTAGGTGTAGCGGCTGAGAATCCATCACCAGATGAACCATCATAGATCATCAATGCTTTATTGCCTGAAGAATCAAACCAAAGATCACCAGTTGCTAAAGAGTTACCACCACCATCTGTAGTAGGTGCTGAAGTAGCTATCTGATATAGATCAGCAAAGTTATTAACATCAGATATATTAGAAGCTGTTGTATTAACATTAGCTATAGAACCAGCTACTGTAGTGATGTTAGAATTAGCACCAGCTACTGTATTAATATTTGTAGCATTACCAACTACAGAATTAATGTTACTAGCGTTACTAACAGCTGCATTGATATTAGAAGCGTTACTAACAGCTGAGTTTATATTACTTGCATTACTAACAGCTGAATTGATATTACTAGCATTACTGACAGCTGCATTGATATTAGATTCGTTGTCAGCTACAGACGTTATGTTTGATGCATTAGAAACAGCTGAGTTAATATTAGTTGCATTACCTGCTACAGCATTGATATTCGTTGCATTTCCAGCTACAGCATTTACATTAGCTATAGAACCAGCTACAGTATTAACATTAGTTACACTTCCAGCAACTGTAGTTACTTCAGTAGCTTTTGGTACTTGTCTATGGAATGCATAAGTATGCAGTGTAGATGTTGTCTCTACAATAAGACCAAATGTAGCAGCGTATGTAGTACTATTTGCTAAACCTGTAATAGTTACTGTATTACCAGAACCTGCACCGTTAGCAATCGTTGCCACTCCAGACCCATTGGAGACCAAGTTGCTGGAAAGAGCCTTGACACTAACAAGAGTACCTGCCCCATTATTAACGTCAGGATTAGCAGTGGGAAAAGATGTTTCATTTGCTATTGGTACGAATCCGCCTACATCATCGACAAGGTCAATAATTCTGTCATTGATAGCTGCTGTAGTAGCAATAGTTGTATCATTGTCAGGGAATGTTTGACCATCTTTAATTGTATCACCAGTGCTTATATTAAAGTATCTAGCATCTGCAGCTGAAGTAGTAAAGAAAGATGTATCATTTGCAGTTGCAGAGCCTTGTTCACTAGCAGTTACAACAGTAGCTGCATTCAATTTATCTGAAGTTATAGAACCAGCGGCATAGTGTTCATTATCTAGAGCACCAGCTGCTATATGTTCAGAATTAACTACATCATCTTGTATATTATCTCCGTCTATACAATCATTAGAAAGATGAACATGATCTATACTACCATCTACATACTGTTCTGAGTCGATAGCATTGTCTTGTATCTTAGCATTGTTTATAGAATCTGCACCTAAAACAACATTTGTTACACATCCAGAAGAGAAGTGATTAGTAGTTATAGCAGCAGTATTAATTTCATTTGTACTTACAGCATTATTAGCTATTTTTGCATTTGTAATTGCATCATTAGCTATCTTAGCTGTAGTTACATTTAAATCAGCTATCTTAGCAGTAGTTACATTTGAGTCTAATATTTTAGCTGTTGTAACATTAGTGTCAGCTATCTTAGCAGTAGTTACTTGTGAAGCACCTATTTTAGCTGTAGTTATTTGCCCATCAGCTATATGTTCAGTATCTATAGATCCATTAACATAGTGTTCAGAGTTAATTACATCATCTGCTATCTTATCACCATTAATTGCATCTCCAGCTATTTTAGCTCTAGTTACATTTAAATCAGCTATATGCTGAGTATCAATCGACCCTGATACATAGTGTTCAGAATTTATAACATCATCTTGAATATTATCTCCATCTATACAGTCGTTAGCTAACTTTACATGAGTTACTTGTGCGTCTGCTATATGTTCAGTGTCTATAGATCCAGCGACGTAGTGCTCAGAATTAACTACATCGTCTTGTATATTATCTCCATCTATACAGTCGTTAGATAGTTTTACATGAGTTACTTGAGCATCAGCAATATGCTGTGTATCTATAGATGCATCTACATAATGTTCAGAATTTATAGAATCATCTGCTATTTTAGTTCCATTGACTGCATCACCTGCAATCATTGTTCTAGCAACTGTTCCTGTATCTGCTGTAGTTATTACTGTACCTGTTATATCAGGAAAAGTAATAGTTCTATCAGCAGTAGGATCAGCTACTGTTATTGTTGTCTCGTTACCATTATCTGTTGCACCCTCAAACTTAATTACGACATCTTCCCCTAATTCGAGGTTTCCTGACATAATAGAACCACCAAGTTTGTTGACGTATCTAGCGGCAACCTCTTGAGTAGTGTATAAGTTTTGAGTAAAGTTATCGTTTAAATCTCCTGATTTAATCGCTGAACCTGCATAAAAGGTGGCTGCTAGGCTGCTGGAGTCTGTCTCCCTAAATATTAAAATTTTGTCACCGTTTGCCGGGACGCTTCCTGTATTAAATTGTATTTGTGTAGCAGTAGGAACTGTAAAAGCTGTACTTGGCGTACCATTTACTTTAACTTTTATTTCCGATTGCTTCAGGTAAGGGAACGTAAAGTCATAAGTAGCTTTAGTCCCGTTACCTGTAAAATCATTTTGTGTAACAGCCATAGTGTTTGTTATTTAGCCATCTGTAATAGTTTTCTAGTTTCTAATTCTTTTTTCTGTAAGTCTGATGCTTCTTGAACATTACCTTGATTCAGTTCAAAGTCAACTTTCTGTTGCTGTATAATGGTATTCTGGACATCTTTATTCATCTCTAAGAATTCTCTTTCAGCTATAAGTTGAGCTTCTTTAACTATTGCATCTATTTTAGTAAAGATAGGTAACTTCTGAGTTTTAAGTTTAATCATATCATTATCTAAATCTCCACCTTGTACTCTATGAGAACGTAATAATCCAACTTGTTTGTTTAGTTCTTTATCATTCATTAAAGGTATTAACTTTTTATAGAGCTGCATTTGACCTATACGTTGATAGATAAAGTCTCTTTGAGCTTCAGTATATTCATACGATCCAGTTGAATCCATCTTTAATCTACCAAGACCATCCCAGCCAGTAGTAAGTAACCACTGTCTCCAAGGCTCATTAGTACCACTAATTTTGATAGGATTAAAAGCATTTAGGAATCTAAGTACTGGATTCTGTATATCGTTAAGTGGTTCTCCAGTCCAGAAATCTCTTTGCTCTGGTAAGAAGCTAGAAGCTATTGGTATTTTATTAGCGACATACTTAGGAATACTGGATTCAATATCTTTCTGTGTAGTTGTAATAGCATTACTTGCTACACCTAGAGCACCTGATTGAGGTATTATAGCTCTAGCAGCGTTAGCTATGATAGAGTTAAACCTTGATAAGTTACCACTCTGAGCCGCTATAAGAGGCTCTAAACTGGTTAAAGGTGTTTCATTAAGGAATGTAGCTGATATAGTCCACATAACCTTTGCCATAGCATCTTCCATAAATGGTTGATCTAAATCTCTAGCATAATACGCCATATCTCCTAGTATACTTAATACTGGATCTACACCTACTATACCTTTATAAGATATCCACCTACCACCAATATTAATCATCTTAGGTTGGTATCCTAGTTGATCTCTTTCTTTAGCTCTACGTGCTTTATTGTAGTGACCATTACCTCTTATGTTACCAGCCATAGCATAGTCCCATAAAGATTTAGTTAATAGACCACTGAAAGCTAATCTACCAGTATATTCAGCTCTTAGGTTCTGGAATAATACCTTTGCATTAGGAGTAGTAGCCATATCTATGCCGTGCTCTGCTAATGCTCTAGCTATATCATCATCAGTTCTAGCCCATAGAGTTTTACTATACTTATTAATTCCGGGTATAATACTGATAGGAGTCCACGATAGGGCATTCCTTACATAGTTACTACCAGTTCTAGGGAACATTAATAGGAATTTACTTACAGGATATGCAGTAGTACCTTTGTTGATCCAATTAGCTACCCCATCATCTAAGTTTAGTGCTAGTTCACCTTGTATAGATTTTAACGCTTTATCAGTAATTAAACCATCAGCATCAAACATAGAATCATAATGAATCTTTTCAGCTTTATGGATCTTTGTCCAATCTGCATAACCAAATTCACTGAATACATCGTCATAAGCTCTAGTTCTAGATAGGTAATGAGCTAGATGTGTTTGACTAAATACGTCTGTAAAGACCATTCCAGTCATACCATAGCGTAAAGCTTTCATCTTAGACATATCTAACAAAGCTTTAGCCATGTCATATTGATATACTCTACCAAAATTACCTTCAGCTTCCCATACTCCTCTCATATCTTCCATGATTTCCCAAGCCTTATCTTCTTTAAACACGAAGTCTTTACGATAAGATTTGGTCATAAATCCAGCATCATCATGTGCTTTCATCATCATTTTATATGCATTATCTAATGCTCTTTTATTTGTCTCAAAGACAGCACCGTTATAATACATAGTACGTTTGAACCCTTCAAAGTCATCAGCAAGACCCCAGATCCCATGACCTAATAAACCAGTAATAGGTTTTAGGATAAGTTGTGAGGTATTACCTACTCCAGCTCTGAACGCAGATATACCAGATAATACATTATTATATATTACACCCCAAGAAGCTCTAGTAAATAGGTTTAATTGTTGAGGATCTGGACTCTTAAGCATACCCGTAGGTGTTACTTGTTCAGCAGCCCATCTCATTAACTTAGCTAAACTATCTACATCTCCATCAGTGTGAGCAAATGCATCAATTAATGGACGCATAGCTAGAGGATTCTCGTCAGCTAATCTCTTTAACTCTTCAGTTAACTTAAGATTCTTAGCATGTATAGCATTTTCAGCAGATTTAAACTCTTTAGATAAGATTTCAATAGCTTCACCGATAGGCTTATCTTCAGGTATAGCGTCGAACCAGTTCTTATATCTTAAACTAGAACCAGATATATACTTATTCAAAGCGTACTCATCCATCAAGAACTGCATCTTATCAATAATAAGATCCATTGCTCTAGGATCATCAACAAAAGGTTGTAGTTGTTGAACAGTTTCAGCAAGTGTAGCTGCTTCTCTCCCTAAAGTATCCATAACTCTAGCAGAAGATTCAGCAATCTTTCTACCTAAGAATCTATCAGATAGATCTCTCATAGCAAAAGCTGCTGCTCTAGCTTGCTCTTCGTTAATATACTCAACTTGGAATCTACCTAAAAGGAAGTTTTTAACATCTTTGTTTTCTGCAAATAGTTTCCGTACATCGTCTACAGACATTTCAGGGTTTACAATATCCTTGTAAATAGCCCATGCAGTCTCATTCATCTGTTTAGATGAGAATCTAAATCCATCTACTAGTGCATTAAATCTACCTGTATCCCTAGCCTGTTCAGCTACACCCATGATAGCATCTCTAGAGGTACTACCAACCATTAAACCTTTAGCTCTCATAGCTTCAGATAGAATAGGTGCGTTATCTCCTGATGATACACCAGTCTTATTGGCAGCTACATCAGCCATATTACGAGCTACATTACCCGGAGGTATAGATTGCCTAGCATTACCAGCTTCGTCCAATATAGGCGTTATATCAGGGTCAAACTCAGTAGGATCTGCTCCAGCAGCTTGTTTAGCTTCGGCAGCTGTAGTACGTTCAGATGCAAATCCATTATCTAATTGATCTAATGCTTGATCAAGATCATCTACATTATCTAATTCTGATATCAACCTCATTCTTTCATCAATCAATGAAGCTTGCATTTTACTAGATATATTTTCACTACCTAAAGCTAACTGAGTATCAATCTCTTGGATTTTAAGTAGTCTATCTATATCAGCTGACTCAACAACTGCTTGCTGTTTATACCTAGCAGCTGCTTCATCCAACGGCTCATGCCATTGCATTGTTTTCTTACCACCTTTAATCTGTATAAAAGATCCTAATATAGTACCCATTACACTAAGTCCAGCAGTATCAAACATATTCTTATATTTCCTAACTCTAGGGCTATCACTATCTAGAGTCTTAGCCCAGTCAGGAATCGGTGCCCAGCCTTTAGGACCAAATACACCGGGAAAGAAATCATTCAATGCTCTTAATGCATTCTCATCTTCACCGACATCACTTAGACCAATAACTGCAGCTTCTTGAGCACTGTATGCTCCCATAGCTACTAGTCTTTTTTGATACTTAGGCATATCAGCTGGAAGCTTTCCTAACTGTTCTTTTACTTTACCACCACTTAATATTGATGGTACAACAATAGACAACATCTTCCTAGCACCTTGCATGAGGCCAGTTTTAGATTTAGTCTTCTTATCATAATAGTTATCTAAAGCTCCCATTCCGGGTAGAACTCCAAGATAATCCATCCACCAGTCAGTACTAGCACCTGCACTTAAATCAGTTAAATTCCTGATAGTATCAGAAAATCCAGCTGCAGAATAGTTATCATACTTTTCTTTTCTTTCATCTTCTAACTTAGAATACTGGTATGGAGTCATACCATAGTATTTCAGATACCACTGTTCTTTAGCTGCTTCTCTTTGTGCAGTTAAACCTTCATCCTTTTCCCAGATAGAACCTGTTGTTATTAAGGATAGTCGTGGGTTTGGAGACTTACCAATATCTTTCCAATTATTATACTCAACCCACATCTGATCTTCATTCTCTTTGTTAGAAAGATCTACTGTACTAGATGTTCCTTCCCCTCCTTGACCCGGAAACTTTCCAGCTGGAGGAGTAACAGTTTCTTGAGGTACATTAGTATCCCCACTAAATGTAGTATCAGCTTGATCTGTAGCAGAGAGTGGTTGTAGTTCAGCTAATAGAGTACCTTCTTGTCTTTTCTCTTTTTCATCGTAGAGATTGTCGTTTGTTATTGCCATAAATTATACTCCATATGCAGAAAAATCCATTAGTGGTCTAATTATATCAAATACAGTCTTTCTAACTTGCTTCTCTTCGTTTATCCTTGTAGCTTCTGCACTAGGTTCTCCTGTTACATAGAGACCTTCATCAGCTAATTGACAATAAAGACCAACTGTTGTTTCATTCTTTTCACTCAACTTAGTAGTATTTGCTTTTATAGATGAAGTTTTGACTTTATACTTTGAAAAGTCTATCTCATTTGCTTTAACAATACTACCTAGACCTATACTTTCAAAGTATGCATTCCAGAAATCTCTTTTACTATACTGCCTATCTTCACCTTTTAGAGGTTGATGTTTCCAAAGATAATCTATTGTATCATTTTGTGGTAATTTTAGACCTAGATTAATATTCCTTATAGCTTCATCAGCTTTATTAATTGGAATAAGTCTTTTTCTAACTGTTGTTTCTTCATCAATTTTTACTTCAATCGTACCAAGATTCTTAGGATCAGAAGAAAGACCTTTAATTAGATTATCTATTGAAGTAGCACCATATGAATTACCATCCAATGCAAGTTTCTTTTCTAACTCTGGTTCAGTTATTACATCTTCTGAACCCGGTTCTTTAACAACTGGATCAATGTAGAATATAGTTGAAAGACCAGAGTTACCTCTTCTATAGATACCTTCATTATTATCTATTTTTCTTTGTATCTCCTGTCTCATTAAAGATATTTTTTGTGCATCACTGGCATCCTTGTTCTCTTCAGATATCTGGTCAAATGTAGCTAGAATATCTTGTTTGATATATTCAGTTACTGTACTAAAATGATCTCCACTTAAAGCTCCGGGTTTCTTAGATTCTTTACCAAGAATATCTCTCAAAATACCTTGTGCTTTTGAAGTTAATTTAGCACCAATGTAACCTTTTCTTTCTAGTATCTTTAACTGTGCCAGCTTACCTCTCCATTGCTCTTGTACTTTAGGAGGTAGATAGGTAAGATGTTCTTCTAAGTTTTTTAAGTCACCAGATTTAAACTTTTGTTCTAAGTCTTCAGTAACAAGAACGCTATTTAGATTACTGTCATTATATCGTTCAAAGTTACTTAAGAACTTTA
>Ga0115012_10001492_pt1 | contig 13574 bp, 13 predicted proteins | sample TroAtlMetagenome_FD_88706 | JGI IMG/M metagenome (GOLD analysis project Ga0115012, IMG submission 88706) | Marine eukaryotic phytoplankton communities from Atlantic Ocean - Tropical Atlantic ANT10 Metagenome | ecosystem: Environmental > Aquatic > Marine > Oceanic | place: Tropical Atlantic...
GCGCCACCCGCCTCGAGCAGGAGGTCGCACCGGCAGCCCTCTTCGATGAGTGGAAGGATCCGGCGGGCCGGGCTTCTCTACCCCCCAAGATGCGCCACTTCGTCGATGCAACCTACGCACAGAGTGCCAACGCGCGCGACAACGTGGCACGCCTCCACGCTGCAGGGGTGACCATCTTCGCAGGCTCGGACAGCCAGACCGGGATGCTGGCCGGCGCGTCGCTGCACATCGAGCTTGCCCATCTCCAGCATGCCGGTCTGACCCCTCTCGAGGTCCTGCAGTCCGCCACCATCCTGCCGGCGCGGTTTCTCGCCAACACCGACGACCCCTCCTTCGGTCGGATCGCAGCAGGCCAGAGAGCCGATCTCCTGCTGGTCGAGGGCGACCCTCTCTACGACGTCGCCGCTCTCGCCGAGATCCGCGCAGTGATTCTCCGAGGCCGCCTCCTCGACCGCAGCGCCTGGCCCCGCGAGTAGAGGCGGATGGGGCCATCTCCCCAACCAAAATTGGCAATTCTGCACACAAACCCCCAGCTTTGCCGGATGGTTTGTGCAGAAATGAATCGCCACTCTCGCGACTGGGCCCTACGTTGACTGCATCCCCGGTCACCCCGATGGAGGTCTCCATGCTCACATCCCTCTCCTTGCTCTCTCTGCTCTCGGTCGCCCACGCAGGAGTGGACGCTTCCATCGAAGAAGCCATCGAGAACGGCAGCACCGTCCTGACGGGCGACGCCCACACCGTGCGCTGCAAGAGCTTCATCATCCACGAAGATGGTCGCCTGGAGCAGTCTTTCGTCTCCATCTTCGCCGTCGATGAGCTTCAGGAAGGGGACATGGTCGACGTTCCCGAAGATATGGACATCGCCGTGGAGTGGCGTCGAACCGAGTGGGGTGACGGGCCCCAGCCAGCCTGCAGTGACAGCATCGAGGACCTCGGCCAGGGCTGGGGCGGGTCCCTCGTGATCAACGAATATGATGGCAGCTGGATCGCAGATGGCAGCTACCAGACACGGAGCGACCATGAGGGCGATTTGCTGCCAGACTGCGGCCGCCTTGAGCGCGACGAATACCTCAACGGCGACGGTCCCATGCAGTACGACGACGAAGACCACGCCGATGAAGACGAGAGCGGAGTCGCTGCCAGCGGGTGCTCTCATGCCTCTGGGGGCTCACTCACCGGCCTGGCCTTCGGTATTCTGGTACTCGGTGTCCTCGGAAGACGTCGCAACGCCTAGCGCCCCAGGCCCCCGTTCGGAGAACCCACGTGTCCCACACCCAGACGCTGTTGCTGTCCATCCTCACCACCCTCACCGCCTGTGACGACGGGGAAGACTCCGGCGCGCACAAGACCGAGCGCGACACCCGGGCGAGCACCGGCTGCCTCTTCGTCGAGGCCGACGCCACGTGCCCAGCCCCAGAGGACGTGAACGGAGACGACCTCATGGCGGGCTGCGGCAGCACTGTGGTGGCGGTCACCGGACCCGGTGTCTACGACGAGAATTACCGTGTGTGGGGAGCGATCGACAGCGGGGCGACACCTGCCTGCTGCTACCCCATCCTGGAGACCGAGCCGACGTGTGCCTATGGCCGTCCGCTGCGTATCGACGGCGAAGCCCAGCTTGCCGAGCTGGTCCGAAACCCTTCCTGGACGCATGCACTCGTGCCCGCGTCCGTGCCCGGTGCAGTGCGTGCCGAGCTGGCCCGACGCTGGACCCGGGCTGCCCTCGATGAGCACGCCTCGGTGGCCGCCTTCTCCAAGGTCGTGCTGGAGCTGATGCGCTTTGGTGCAGGGCCAGAGCTCATCGAGCAGACCCTGCAGGCGGGTCAAGACGAGGTCCGGCATGCCACGCTCGGCTTCGCCATCGCATCCGCCATGCGGGGAGAGCCCACAGGACCCGGTGCCATCCACTTCGGAGATCTGACCCTGGCCCCCGACCTCGCCACCTTCGCTGCAGAGACTGCACTGGAAGGCTGTATCGGCGAGGGTCTGGCCAGCTTGCTCGCCCGCGTGGCTGCGGAGCGCACCCGCGACCCCGTCCTCCGGTCCGTCCTGGAGATCATCGCCGAAGAGGAGGCCAGCCACGCACGGCTTGCCTGGCGCACCGTCCAGTGGGCGATTGAGACCGGCGGGACACCGGTGCGCAACGCGGTCTCGAAGGTCTTCGACGACGCACACCGCACGGGCATCGCCGTTCCGGAAGCGCCCGAGGCCGACCTGTCCGCATGGGGTCTGCTGTCTCGAGCCGAGTCCGAGGCACTGGGTCGACAGTGCATGAAAGAGGTGATCCTGCCCGCAGCAGCAGTCCTGCTTGGAGACCGTCCACAGACCGCCTGCGCCTGAGTCAAAAGCAGGACACACCCACCTCAGGGACTCCACCGCCGAGATACGCTTCCGCCCGTGAAGACCTCGGCCCTTTCCTCCGAGGATCCGCCTTGTTGGAGACAAACGATGAAGTCTGCATCGCTGGTTCGTGTCGCCGTGTGTCTACTCATCACCGCATGTGGCAAGGGCTCGGTCGACGGCGCCGCCCTCGCCCGAGAGGTCTGCGCCTGCACCGAGCGCACCAACGCCCTCAAGGCAGACGCTCCAAACCGAGACGCCGAGCAGCAGAAGTGCCTGGACATGCAGCGTGAGACCTGGGACACCGTCAAGGGTACCGATCAACAGGATGCCTACAACGCGGTCTTCCCCTGCGGGATGTAGGTCAGACTACGCGCCGGGAACCGCTTCCCGGGCGATGGGCGCACCGAGCATGGCGTCGCTGATCCCAAAGGCTCCCACCACCTCGACGGCGACCTCTCGGAGCGTCGCGAGCGCCTGACGGCGGGCTGCCCGTACTGCGCGGACCTTGTCCGGCGTCATCCGCTCATGCCGAAGGAACCACGCCTGGTGGCTCCAGATGGCGTCGAGGCCCCGCACGGTGAGCACGTGGAACAGCAGAGGCCTCAGTCCGTCGCCTGCAGGCAGGGCATCCACGGCCTGACGGGCGATGAGGAGTGCTTGGTGCTCACTCCAGGCACGTCCCAGCGTCAGCAGGTGATCCTGGATGTCGACCGTGGCATGAAAGGGGTCGGTCCCAGCCTTCACCCGACTCCGAATGCGTCCGGCTGCACTCCAGGTGAGCTGCTCCACCCGGGCACCCAGCGCCTCGCAGAGCCAGTCCAGGTCGCACAGGTGTCCCGGATCCGTGCGACGGGGGGTCACCGGATCGAGGGCCGTCAGACCATGGGCGGCCCGATCGGCGAGGTGACGCACGATCCCGGTCCACTGGCCCGACAAGCTCGTGGCGAAGGCCGTCAGGACACCGCGGGCCGCAAGCTGCAGCAGGACCGTGTTGTCTCCTTCGAAGGTCGTGAAGACGTCGGTGTCCGCCTTCAGGTCGGCAAAGCGGTTCTCGGCGAGGTAGCCCGCTCCGCCACAGCACTCGCGCGCGTCTTGGATGGTGTGGGTGGCGTGCCACGTACCAAGGGCCTTGAGTCCGGCAGCCAGAGCCTCGAGGGCCCGCTCGTCTCCCGACTCCGGCGCCGCCTTGCGCGCGCCCTCCCGGATGCGGACATAGCGCTCGGTGGTCTCGCGCAGGGCCATTGTCAGCACAAGGTTTTCGGCCAGAGCTGGGAGCAGACGCTCCATGTGTGACGGATAGTCCAACAGACACTGCTCCGGCGCCCCCTCGGGACCAAACTGCCGCCGGACGGCACCGTAGCGAATGGCGATGGCCAGGGCGCTACGCGCTGCCGCGACCCCCGCACACGCCACGCTGATCCGACCGGCCACCAGAGTCCCCAGCATGGTGAAGAAGCGCCGCGTGGCACTGGCGATGGGACTGTCGTACCGACCCTCGGCATCGAGCTGCGCGTAGCGATCGAGCAGAGCGGTACGGGGCACATGGACCTGATCGAAGGCGAGGCGGCCGTTGTCCACACCGTTGAGGCCCAGCTTGAGGCCGTCATCTTCCACGCGCACACCCGGCATGAGCTGCCCATCCGGGCTTCGGATCGGAACCAGTACGGCGTGCACCCCGGGACGCTCCTCCCCCACCACCAGCTGAGCGAAGACCACCGCCAGCTGCCCATGCAGCGCCGCGTTGCCGATGTAGTCCTTCCAGGCGGCCCGGTCCGGTGTGTGGATCACCAGGGTGTCGGTCTCCGGCGCATAGGTCGCCGTCGTGCCCAGAGCCCGCACGTTGGAGCCGTGGCCGATCTCCGTCATGGCAAAGCAGCCCGGCAGCCGCAGCGCAGCCACATCCGCCAGGAGGGCATGGTGACGCTCGGTTCCAAGGAAGTAGATGGCGCCACCAAAGAGTCCGAACTGCACCCCGAACTTCACCAGCAAGGAGAGATCGAAGTCCGCCAGCGTCTCGAAGGCCGCGACGAAGGCGCCCAGATCGTCGCTGCTTCCCACAACCCGGGGGTAGGCCAGTCCGCCGTAGCCCTCATCGGCCAGGACCTGCAGCCATGCGAGTACCCGGGCCCGATACTCCGCGCGAGAGGGCTCCACCATTCGCTCGAAGGGCGCACAGGACAGCCGGTCGCGGAGCCGGTTGCGGATGGCGTGGTGACGCCCATCCAGGAAGCGACACAGTGCACCCTGATCGACGGGCAGCGAGGAGGCTCCCCGCTCCGGACCCGCTTCGACGGCAACCGACAGACCCGCGTCTCGGAGCACGGACCGCAGTGCATCGCGTCCAGCCAGCTCCAGAGCCAGCTCGATCTCCGCGACCGCACGGGCCACGGGGGCCGTGGGATGCCCCCCCTCCACCCTGGCCATGGCCAGGCCCAGCTCAACAAGGCTGCTGCGATCGGCGGGCGGCAGGCGCGCCGTCACTCCCCGAATTCGGCGCAACACGCGCAGCAGGTCGGTGGCACCAGGCGGATGGTCCGGGTCCAGCCAGCTGGCCAGGACCGGCGCATCGTCGATTCCAGGGGCCAGGTCCACGGCCGCACGCTGGCGAAGGTGCTGCACCTCTGCATCCAGCAGCTCCCCATCGGACCACGCGACGTAGATGAGGGGCAGGTAGGGCAGGTAGGCAGGATCGGTGAGCAGGCGGTCGGAAGGTCTCATGACTGCAGCTTACCGGGTGGTCCCACCCGGTTCACCACCCGTCCCCACCTGCGTCACCCACAATCCATTGACGTGTCAAACCTCATCGCCTACGATCGACCATTGACGACGTCCTTCGACACCCCGACGCACCAGCCTGGAGCCCCCGTGAACCTGGAGATCGAGCGCAAGTGGCGGGTCCGGTCCACACCCCCCAGCGGGACACACGGGACCGCCTTCCGACAGGGCTACCTCTCCACCAACGCAGAAGGGGTGGTCCGGCTGCGCGATGAGGGCGGCCGGCTCCGGCTGACCTTCAAGCGCGGCTCCGGCAAGGTCCGTGAAGAGGTCGAGATTGATCTCACCGTGGACCAGTTCGAGTCCTTGTGGCCCATGACTGCGGGCAAGCGCGTCGAGAAGACCCGCTTCGAGATCGCACTCGGAAGCCTCACCGCAGAGCTCGATCACTTCGCTGGGCCGCTCACGGGACTGCGCCTCGTGGAGGTCGAATTCCCCAGCGAAGCCACTGCAGACGCCTTCGTGGCGCCCGACTGGTTCGGAGAAGAGCTCACCCATCAGCCGGGATGGTCCAATTCCGAGCTGGCGGTTCACGGCCTGCCTGGAGGTTGAAGATGCGTCGATATGGAACCATTCCGTGGATGATGCGCGCCGGTCGACTGCGCATCGTGCTGGTCCAGAGCAAAGACAGAGACCGCTGGGTCCTGCCGAAGGGACGCGCCAAGAAGGGGATGAGCAAGCGTGCTCTCGCGGCGCTCGAGACATGGGAAGAGGCCGGCGCTCGAGGCGAGTTCTTCGGAGGTGCTCCCGTCGATGTCACCGTCGACCGCAGCAAAGGGCGCGTCCGACTTCGCCTGTACCCCATGCATGTCTCTGTCCTCAAAAAGCGCTACCCAGAGCGCGATGCACGGCAGCGGCAGGTGGTGAGCCCGAAGCGCGCCATCGCCCTACTCACCGACCCGGGGATGCGCAGAGCAGTCCAGAAATTGGCCCGCCGCCTGACCTGAGCCTGGCCGCGACATGTGGTCGCTCCGAGGGGCATCTTCCGGGCGAAGACCCGACGAAAGACCGCCAGACGTACAATGACGCACCGCACCCTCCCCCCGGCCCGCGCAAGTCATGAACGTGCCCTTCCTCATCAGCAGCATCCCGATGATTGCTGCGCTCCTCGCTCTCACACGGACCGTCCCCGCACGGCGTCGCGAGACATCCAAGTGGGAAGAGCTGGGCTGGATGGTGTTCTGTGCGGTCTTGCTGGTGGGCTTCGGCGGGGTGTGGCTGGCGACCTTCCCACTGACCGACTCGGTCGCCATCACCACCCCCGACTACCAGGAATACTGCAGCAGCGTCGCCGCAGCCCTGCTGAACCGGACCGGTGACTGGAGCCAGAACCGATCGGTCCTCAGTGCCGTACCCGCGATCCTCGCCGGCCAGAGACTGGGGGTCCCCGACGGGCTGCTCGTGGGCGCCTGGGTGGGACAGGGCCTGCTCGGGGCCGGTCTCTACCTCTGGGGACGGAGCCTGCACTCTCCACTGGCAGGGGTGGCAGCCACCGTCGCGGCCTGTGCGTTCTTCCCACTGACCGCGCTGGGGCGGACCCTCACCTTCTACCCGATGATCATCGGCTCACTGACCTTTGCCACCGGGCTGATGACCCTGTGCTGGCGGCGTCCCTCGCCCCTGACCGCTCTGGCAGCCGGGTCCGCAGTCGCGCTGGCCCTCTTGATCGATCTCCGCGGACTGGCCTGGGCACTGCCCCTCGGAGGCCTCGCTGCGCTGCGCATGGTCTTCAGTCCGTCCATCCGACGCATCGCCCTCCTGCTCGGCTGTCTGTGCGTCCCGATCGTGGCCTCGTGGTACCTCGCCGCCTACGCCTACCCACCCCACTCGGTGACCCTCGAGGTCCTCTCGGACCTGACCAAGGGATGGAAGGGGATCGTAGACGTGAAGGTCAACTTCGTTCCAGGCAACGCAAGCGAGGGCTACATCTACGGTCGCAGCGCCCCGAGTCGCATTCCCCACACACTGCAGTGGCTGGCCGAGCACAGCCAGATCATCCCTCCTGAGCTCCGCAGTCACCAGAAGACCATGCGCCACCTGGGACAGTTTGTGGGACCACTGGCACCTGCACTGAAGCTCGGAGCCGGCCTGGCGGTGCTCGCGCTCATCCGCACGCCCTCCCGCCTGGTGCTGCTCCTCGGGACTGCACTTCCCTTCGCAGTCGCACTCGAAGGGGCCGTCGCAGCTCGGTTTGCTGGTCTGCGCTTCCTGGCAAATGGAGCGCCTCTGCTGGCGCTGCTGTACGGATTGATCATCGCCGTCCTGGTCGATGGCACCACCCATCCCCGGCGGCCCGCCGCCCGACTGCGCCTCCGAGGCAGCGTGGCTCTGGGAATCTTGCTGCTCTTCATTTCCGGTACGGTCTCGTCTCCCCTGTCTCCCATGGCCACCTGGCGGGGGAACTACCGCTTTGCCGACCAGGGACTGGAGAACCAGTGTCCGTCTCCGCAAGGACTGCCACAGCAGCCCACTCTGGTGTACTCCCTGCCGTGAGTCCTGTACCTGCCTAGCGGGAGACGCGAACCGCGCCCGCAGGAACATCCTCGAGGATGGTCTCTCCCCCCTCGGGCCAGTGAACCACGAGCCGGTCGACCATCGGCTCTTCTCCAAGCCCAAAGACCACAGCAGCCGCACTGGCCGAACCTGTGGTCGCCGGGAGCATCCACGCCGTGCGGGTGTCCCCATGTCGCGTGACGTCGATGCGGGCGCCGATCCCAGGGGCGTTGCCGGCACCACCATCGAGGGTCACCCGCAGCGCGCTCGGACAGCCCCCCGACACGTCCCAGTAGGTGGTGTGGAGCAGCCCGGAAAAGACCAGCTCGTCTCGCCCGTCTCCGTCGAAGTCACCATGGACCACCGCGCGATGGGCGCTCGGGTCATCGAAGCCCAGGGCTGCAGCCGAGCGGGTGAAGCCACCGGGTCCGCCCAGGAGGAGCGCATTGCGCTGGTCGTCGCTCCACGTCCAGGAGGGGTCGAGCACATCCACGCTCTCCCGCTGCACCTCCGCGATCACACCAAAGGCCACGGGCAGGTCCACCCATCCGTCCAGGTTCAGGTCGATGGGCGTGGCTCCCCATGCCACCAGCTGGTCCTCCGCGGCGGGAATGCCCGCACCCCGCGCCAGCGTCGCATCGTAGAAGGTGCCATCTCCAAAATTCTGGAGGAGCTCAGGGCCCCCCATGTCGGTGACATAGAGATCGGGGAGGCGATCGCGATCAAAGTCCGCGACCGACGCAGACATGCCGAAGTGGGACAGGTCACAGAAGCAGTCGTCTGAGGTCGAGAACTGCCCGGAGCCATCGTTGAGCAGCAGCAGGTTTCGGACGACATAGGGCCCGAAGTCATTGGCAAGGTAGATGTCGAGATCTCCGTCTTCATCGACATCGATCAGGCCCACGGCTTGCGTGTGGGCATCGTGCACCACCACGGGAAGTCGCTCAGAAGCGTCGACAAACACCCCCGGCTCCGACTGGAGGTAGAGGCTCGATGGATCGCCGGCGAGTCCTTCTGCGACGATGGCCTCGATGGTGACTCCTGCCCCGAGTCGTCGCCCGACCACGAGGTCCAGCCGCCCGTCTCCGTCCAGGTCTCCGAAGACCCCGTGCCCCGTAAAGCCGTCGCTGTCGGGCAAGGGCTCCACCCGAAACGTGAGCGCACCCTCGTTGAACAGGATCAGGTCCGGTGTCCCTGGCTCCGTGCCCAGGAAGGCGTCCAGATCGCCGTCACCATCCAGATCCGCCAGCGCTGCAGCCGAGCCTGGGGGAAGCAGTCCACCTTCCGGAGTACGGGGCTCGGCAACGGTGAGGCCACCCGCGCCCCCACGAAGCACCTTGGAGGCCCCCCGCGTCCCCAGCAGCACATCGTCAAAGCCATCCCCGTCCAGGTCGCCCACGCCCAGTCCCCACGCTCCGATGCGGGGGATGACCGTCTCATCCCAGCTCTGAACGAGGGACAGCGAGAGGGCCGGACAGGTGGGCTCGGGCCAGCCTGAAGAGCCGGTGTCTGCGGTGTCCGCCGTGTCGGAGGTGTCGGACGGGTCAGACGTGTCGGACGGGTCTGTCGGGCCGTCTCCACCCGTCCCCGATCCCGCGCCCGTGTCCGATGGGTCCGGACCCGCCTCCGGCCCACCGTCTTTGGACATCGGCGCGGTGGTGCATGCCACCGAGAAGAGTCCCAGCCAGCCCAGCCACCTCATGGGGAGCGTCCGGACTCGAGCTGTTCGACGGTGGGGGTCATGACGGTCCAGATCTGATCCGCGAGCCAGGCATTGCCCGCCCGGCTCAGGCGCAGGTGGTTGGTGGGGTGGAAGAAGCGGTCTGGGGTCGACTCTGCAGCGAGCGCACCCATCACATCCACGAACATCATGCCGCGCGCTTCCGCAAGTCGCTCGATGACGGGCGTCTGCTCCGGCAAGGCACCGAGGTTGTGCACGATCACCTGCGCACCCGATGCCACCAGAGCGTTCTGGACTCGGGCGAGGTGCGCATCCAGTGCGGCCTCGAAGCCGGCGGGAGACACGATCACGCGCGGGCGTTCGAGGGTGGCCACAGCCGGGCCGGGCAGCTCCTCGCCACGTCGAGCCGCGAGAAACAGGAGCGTCTGGTGGGCATCTGCAGAGTCTGGATCCAGCTTGATCGCACGCTCCAGCAAGCGACGGGCTGCATCAACATCACCCCGAAGCAGCGCGAGCCGGCCCCGGTCGATCGCATCCCAGACATGCACATCCTGCCCACGCTGCGCGTAGGTCTGCTTGCGTGCAGGCAGCTCGGCCGCATGTCGGGCAACGAAGTCCGGCGCCGCCTGGAGCACCGCCAGGTGTTCCTCCGCCACCGCGTAGTCCCCCAGCGCGAGCGCATGTCGAAACAGCACGAGCCGCGCTTCAAGCGCGAGGGGACCGGGCGACAGCGTGCGCTCGAAGGTGGTGCGCGCCGCGTCAAAGTCACCGCGAGCCACGTGCAGGTTGGTGAGCTTGCGGTAGGCCCGCCGGGACTCCGGACGGCTGTCGACCACCGCCTCCAGCGCCGCAATCTGCGTGGCCAGATAGTCGTCGGAACCATCCTCCTGGAGCTGTTCAGTGTCCGCCGTGCGGATGCCGCGACGGGCCGCCTCGCGCTCTCTCGCGACCGGCTCCACAGGCTCGGAAGCGACCACAAGACCCACGATCTCAGGCAAGAGGAGTCCATCGACGCGCGCCGTCTCCTCGGGTGCCGGAGCCACATCGAGTCCCATCTTCCGGTTGACCCCCAACACCACGACATCCGGGCGGTGCGCCTCGACCAGTGGCTCGATCCGGGCGGCGAAGTAGTCAATGCTCTTTCCGCGCACGCCCCGGTTGAGCACGACCGCATCGCCTCCCACGGAAGCGAGCTGGCTGTCGAGCAGGCGTTCCAGCTGGGCAGGATAGGACTGGTCGGCGGGGGTGCCCACCCCCACGGTGTAGCAGGCCCCCAAGCACAACACGCGCAGATCTCCCCCATCCTCCGCGTCGACATGCGCCTGCCGCCGGGCATCGATCCCCTGGAAGACGAGCCGCGCAACCTGGAGCCCCCCCTCGACGAGCACCAGCCCTCCGAGCGTCCCCGCGAACAGCATCAGGACTCGCTTCATTGCCTTCACCGGTGGACCTCCACGCGAGCACCTGACATCGTAGCCGAAACGACTGGGGTGGGCCCGCGACCCGCCACAGACCGGAGGTGACCCCCAATGACTGCGTCTGCGTGCACACGCGCCGCTGTCGTGGCGTCACTCGCCGGATGCGCTCCGGCCCGATCCGCCGAACCGGACGGACTCCCCGACATCGTCATGGTCGCCATGGACACCGTGCGATGGGACCGCACCAACCTCGCTGGCTACGACCGCGACACCACCCCCAACCTTGCCGCCTTTGCCGCCCTGCCCGGATCGGTGGTCTTCAGCAAGGCCTACACCGACGCCGCATGGAGCCAGCCGGCCTACGCGAGCCTCTTCACAGGACAGGACGCGCTGACCCATGGGGTGGGTTTCCGTACCGCCGAGCTGGCCGACGGCCAGGCCACCCTCACCACGATGCTCAAGGCGGCTGGCTACGAGACCCGCGCATGGGTCTCCGGCCCGCACCTGGCCCCCATCACTGGCATCAACCGAGGCTTCGACACCTACGACCACGACCTCTCCTACAAGACCCTCGGCGCCAGCGTCCAGCCCGCGGTCCAGTGGCTCACGGGCACCTCAGATCGTCCCCGCTTCGCCTTCATCCACGGCTACGACGCCCACGGCCCGTACCCCACTCCCGCACTGCTGTCGGAGCACTTCAGCGACCAGCCCCACGACCAGCCCCAGCACTGTCGCGGCAAGTACTGGCGCTGTCACCAGACCGAAGTCACCTGGGGCAGGGGACCCCCGCTTCCCGATCCGGAACAGCACCAGCTCAACGCCGCATACGACGCAGCAGTCGCATTCGCCGACCACCAGCTGGGCCGCATCCTGTACAGCCTCCAGGAAGCGGGCAGGCTCGACCACACCCTCGTCATCGTCTTCTCCGATCACGGAGAGATGCTGGGAGAGGACGGCTGGCTCGGTCACGCGCACGGCCACAGCGACAGCGTCTTCCACGTTCCGCTGGTGGTGCGATTGCCCACCGCCTCCACACCGGGACGCCCCGCGGAAGTCGACCGCGTGGTCTCCCTGTCCGACCTCCTGCCCACCGTGGCATCGCGCCTGGACATGTCCCCACCGGCAGGAGCTGAAGGCACCCCCATCCCAGAGCTGCTCGACCCTCCTTCCCCTGGAACGCCTACCGTGCACCGAGCCGCCTCCCAGTGCTGCTTCTACGTGCGCGATGGGGACTGGACCCTGAAGGGAATGCGAGAAGAGACAGGGTGGCGATGGACCCTGCACCGCGGCGACGATCAGACCGATCGCAGGGCTGAAGAACCCGAGCGCCACGCAGCGCTCCTGGCCACGCTCGGTGACTGGCCCCAACAGACCTACAACCCCCGCGCCATCAGCGAAAAACTCGGCACCCAGAGCGCGGCTCTGAAAGAGGCCCTGAAGAGCGGAGGCTACTGGTCGGGTGCCAAAGAGGGGGGCCAGTGAGGACCGCGACGCTCCTGTGGATGGGAATGCTGGCGGCCTGCACAGGAGCGGCCCCAGCCGATCCAGCACTGCCCGACCCCGACACGCTCATGTTCACCCGACTCGATCGAGACGGGTCTGGGCGGGTCACCGTCGACGAGATCCCCGACCGGGAAGCCCGCGCCGTGATCGCAGCATGGGACGCAGACAGCAGCGGAGATCTGGACCCCAGCGAGGTCGCGACCGCCATGTCGGGCCCCCCGCCCGGGCTGCCTGGGAAGAAGGGCAAGGCCAGAGGCAAGCGCACGCGTCGGTGAACGCCAGACACCTACTCGGATGCCACCTCGATGGCCTTGGAGCTGACCACGAAGCAGCCCGAGCCAGTTGCCACCAGCCGCCCCGACGCAGTCCGGACCTCCATCGCCACCACGCACATCCGGCGACCCGCACGCACGACCTGCCCCGTACCCACGAGGTCTTCACGCTTCGCCGGCTCGTGCAAGCGCACCGTGAGCTCGCTGGTGTTGACCCATGTGTCGTACCGGGTCGCCGCAGTGAACCAGCCGGCATTGTCGATGAGGGTGGAGATCACCCCGCCATGGGTGTCGCCCATTGTGTGGGTCATCGAGCGCTGAAACGGCATCTCGAAGACCGCATTTCCCGCGTCGTCATACTCCAAGACCATCCCGAAGGTCTGCTTCATCGGTGCCTTCGCGAAGAAGGCAACCAGGCGCTCGGAACGTTGACGAATCGTAGCTGGATCCATGGGTCGTCCTTGGTGATGAACGGATGTGCAAGACCGGCATGGACGTTCTACCCACACACGCACCGCGCTTCATCGAAAAGTTGAACCCCACGGTCCACTCGACAGACCACCCCGACAGACGCGAGCAAGAAGAAGGCATTCTGGTGAAGCTGAGGGAACGACTGTGGCCCATTCTTGGAAAGTGACTCGGAATAGAGTTACTAAACCCATCGGTTGCTCAACACCCTTGGAGGGATTCATGCAAACCCTACTCAACCACGAGATCGGCACCCACGCCGGCATCGTCTTCCAGCACCTTTCCAACAACCCTGCGATGACCGCCACCTCGCTCCGCAAGGACGTGGGCCTGACCGCACGCGAAATCGACCAGGCCCTCGGCTGGCTTGCCCGCGAAGCCAAGCTGGCTGCAGAGCGCGACGGTCGTGCAGTGCGCTACTCCATCGCCTGAGCTCTGCACGGGCCCAGTCCAGCTTCAGTGCTTGTGTCCACCATGACCATGGCCGTGATCATGGGCATTGTGCGCTGGCGCTGAGTCGGCAGGCGCCGCCTCGGGTGGTGCTGCTTCGGGTGGCGCCGCCTCAGGCGGCGCCACGTCCGCCTCTTTCGCGTGATCGTGATCGTGGCTGCCATGACC
>Ga0115012_10001493_pt1 | contig 13571 bp, 7 predicted proteins | sample TroAtlMetagenome_FD_88706 | JGI IMG/M metagenome (GOLD analysis project Ga0115012, IMG submission 88706) | Marine eukaryotic phytoplankton communities from Atlantic Ocean - Tropical Atlantic ANT10 Metagenome | ecosystem: Environmental > Aquatic > Marine > Oceanic | place: Tropical Atlantic Ocean...
AAACTACTTGGACGTTAATTGGATAAATCAATAATTTAGGTAAAATTATTTAGTTCTCTTCAGAAGGAATTCAAGAATCTGATTGTATCGACTATTTATATATAATTTATATTTTAACATCCATAAAAATAAAAAAACACCAAGCAAGGCTCCTACAATATCAATAGAAACATCAATTAATGACCCAATTCGACCAACTGTCCACGATTGATGCCACTCATCAAAAGCTGCATAGATAGAAGAGATAAATACTGACTTAAAAATTAGAGGTATTGCGGAAATTTTAGCCAAACGCCTGACAATCGCGTTGCTGACCAATATAGATAAAATTGCATACTCAATAATGTGAGCTGTTTTACGTAAAAAAAATTGGATAAAAGCAATAGATTCATTAGTAATTTCAGGTATTAGCCATTTTAGAATCGGGCCGATAATCCTAGAAGTATTAGTCCCCGAGAAAGTACTCGTCGAAAACAAAAAAATAACTAACATCCAAATAAAAACCCACAACCATGGTCTTAACTCAGATCGCGCAAAATTATTTTTTAAAGAGACCAACTTGAGAAGAACGAAATATCTAATTAAGCATTCTTGTCGAAATTCAATTTACAGCACGAAAGAATTGCCTTGTATGGCTAGATGGCAACACAACCTCACCTACTCCATCAAGAACAGTCCACGGGCCGGTTACCGAAGGAGAGGACTCCAATCTCCCCTGAAACCGGACAACAATCTCGCCATTTGCCATATGTTGAATAGTTAATTTTGGAGGTGCTATATTCTTAATAACTAGTGCTGACTCAGCCAATTGTTTATATGAATCATTTTCAAAATATCTGATTATATAATTACCTGCTGCTAAATTATCAGAAAGCATAACTGTACCTTTTGCCAAAGCTTCACTAATTGTTCGACTACCCCCGACATACGCCCATGAAAGGCTGGGCAGCTTAGATGGATCGGTCTCTGGACGATAAATGGCAATCCAATCCTTCGCATTGCCTGGCCCATAATCAAAGTCCACTATTACCCTCTCTCCCAAATCAAAACTCGTTTTAGTCGGCGATACTAGGGGTGGTGGAACTACTTTAAAACTGTAACTAGCAAGTTCATTGAAACTATCATTCTCAAAAAACCTCAAAAAATATTCACCAATTGGCAACTGGCTAGAGAAATCTATTATTCCATCTGAACGTCCCTCTCCAGCAATCTTTGTTCCTGCAACATAAACCCAATCTAGCGCATCAACAGAGCCGGGAGTCATTTCTACTCCATAAATGCCAATCCAATCTTTTGAGTTTTTTGGTCCATTAGCAAATGAAACCTTGATGCTTTCCCCTACTATATATTTATTGCGATCCGTTTCAATAGTTGGAGGAGATGGCTTTCGAGCAGCAATCCGCACACTGAAGTTTCCCAAACCCTTATCAACATTTATTAGCTGCCAATTTTCAGTGTCTGTATTTTTATTCCATAATGAAGAAAGGCTTTTACCAACTTCAGGTTTATCGTGCATTAGGAGACCAGCTTTACTCTTCTCTCCCATTCCAGAAAACTCAATACTCCAAGAGGCCTCCAAGAGGCCTTCAGGTAATTCAATTGAGATATCACTAACAGTTACCATGTTAGAACCAGGTCGCAATTCAAATGAATCACTTGCAAACAATAATGTCTTCGGAATATTACTACCTTCCAGCGTATCTCCATCATTAGAATAAATACGAACAGTTCCTTTTTGATTTTTTTCCAAAGAATCTAAAACTGCAAAATATTCAAACTCAATTTTTCTAATAACACGATGCTGACTTTCAATCATAAAAGAGTCTCCAGCTTCACCATTAAAAAAATAAACATCCCCCTCTAATCCTCTGGGATTATCATAAATGGTCATTTCACCTAAACTCAGCCCGAATTCACCTCGCGGATCTAACAGAACATTTCCAATATTAACACTCTCACCATCATTAAGGTAAATTCGAATCTTTCCTTTAGGAATACCTCCAAGAGGAGATAGTGCCCCATAGTATTCAAATTGAATACCAGTTAGATTGCTATTCAAGCCATTTAGAACAACCGTATCACCAACTTCACTACCTGATAAATATGTTTTACCTAAAGAAGTTTTTGCATTTTCATAAACAATCAACTCATCATTTGCTCCATTTGGTATACCAGCTAGTCGCGCTGCAAAATTAGCGCTTTCTGCAAGCGACTTCAGCTCCCATCCATTAATAGTTTTTTCCCAGAAATCATCAAAACTTTGCCCAACCACTGGAGGATTATAAAGCAATAAACCAGCTTGCCCCATTCCTAGATTTGTAAACTCAACAGACCAAGTAACCTCTTTAGTCCCTTCAGGAAGCTCAAGATTAAATCCTGTCACACTAACAGTATTATACTTATTCTGCAGATTGAATTCCCCACTCTCATATAACAAAGTACCCGGTTTTTTAGCAATTTCACGACTACCTAAAACGTTTTCAAATGAAAATGGAGTAGTATTGATTAGCTCACAACCAGCCTGCCTTTCAAATTGAAAAACAGACATAATAAGCAGTAATAATTTAAATAAATTTTCTCCTTTTTTCATTTTATCCCTTAAACCCCCATCTCGTAAAAATGCAATAAAGAGCAACAATAATCAATAAAAGTCATTATTGTTTTTAGATTATTAAAAGACTATTTAACCATTATCTAAAGAAGTTCAATCACTTGACTAAGAGCTTCATCAATTTTAGATGCATCCTTACCTCCTCCTCTTGCTTGACTTGGTTTCCCCCCTCCTTTACCACCCACAATTGGAGCAATGGTCTGGATAATTTTGCCAGCTTGAATACGATCCGTTAAATTTTCAGAAACATTTGCTATCAACGCCACTCGACCATCTCCTCCAGCCCCGAGTACAATTACGCCATCGAACTCTGACTTTAATGCGTCAGCAATTGATTGAGCCTGATCCCCTTCTACCGACCCAAGATTTGCCGTAATTAAATTAATCTCATTGACGACCTGAACCTTGTCTAAAAGAGTTTTTGCCTGATCAGCTGCTTGTCTTTGATTTAAAGCTTTTAACTGCCTCTCCAGCATTTTTGTCTGCTCTAATGAACTGATTATCTTTTTCTCAATATCACGGACAGGAGTATTTAGTTGCTCTGCTATAGCAAGAAGACGCTTTGCATCAGCTCGAGCTTGATTAAAAGCTACCAATCCCGTAATTGCTTCAATACGACGCACCCCAGCAGCAACTGCTGATTCTGATTGAACTCTAAATAATCCCACCTCTCCAGTAAAACTTACATGCGTACCTCCACACAATTCCATTGAATACCCATCTAAAGCATTAGGTTGTCCGCCAATTTGAACAATACGAACTTTATCACCATATTTGTCTCCAAAGAACTGCAATATATCATCTCGGCCAGCAATATCACTGTAACTTGCCTCAATCCAACTAACGCTAGCGTTTTCTAAAATACGCTCATTCACAAGTTGTTCAATGTCGCATAATTGCTGAGAAGTTAGTGGTTGGCTATTGAAGTCAAATGTCAATTTTTCTGGCCCTACATATGAACCTTTTTGAGTAGAATCCGAAGATGTCACCTCATGAAGTGCCCAATGGAAAAGATGAGTCACAGTATGATGCCTTTGAATAGCTGCACGGCGATTAATATCAATTTTCAACTCAACTTCAGATCCTTCTGCAGGAATGGTCTCCCCTTTTTTAATGACATGAAGAAAAGCATCTCCGACCTTTTGCGTATCTGTCACTGTTAGCTCTTGACCCTCGAATATAAGAAGCCCCGTATCGCCCAACTGTCCGCCCATTTCTGCATAAAATGGCGACCGATCTAAAACTACTGCTGTTTGCTTTTCATCTTGAAGCACCTCAATGACTCTAGATTTAGTAGAATTGACTTCAAAACCAACAAATTCAGTTTTTGCTTCAGTTACTAAACTATTAACACTGATAATTTCTTTCTTTTGAGCAGAACGAGCACGATCGCGTTGTTTACTCATTAATTGTTCAAATCCCTTTACATCAATCAAAAATCCAGCCTCGCGAGCCATTAACTGAGTTAAGTCTAACGGAAATCCGTAAGTATCATATAATTTGAATGCGAAATCTCCTGAAAATTCTTTATTGTCTCCTAACTTTTTCGCCTCCTCTTTAAAAAGATCAATTCCTCTATCAAGAGTCTTATTAAAGGACTGCTCCTCATTACGAATAACTTCTTGAACAAGGCTTCGCCTTAAAGTTAGTTCCGGAAAAACACTTCCCATAGATTCAACAAGAACATCCACTAATTTATAAAAAAATGGTTCCTTGAATCCAAGAGTTCTGCCATATCTCACTGCACGACGAAGAATACGACGAAGAACATAGTTTCTATCGGTATTTCCAGGCTGAATTCCATCCGCGATAGAAAAACTAAGCGTTCTGATGTGATCCCCTATTACCCTAAAAGCAACATCGACTTTCTCCTGTTCGGTTGGCTCCGCAGATGGCAATGTAGATGTATATTTCTTTCCACTCTGTTTTTCTAGTTCTGCAAAAATCGGGCTAAAAACATCAGTATCATAATTAGAAACTGTTCTAGTAAAATCAGTAAAATTCTTGGTTGTCTGCATTATTGCCGCAACACGTTCAAATCCCATTCCCGTGTCAACATGCTTTGCGCCTAAGGGTGAAAATGTTCCATCCGAGTTGGCATTATATTGGATAAAAACAAGATTCCATATCTCAATACAATCAGCACTATCTGCGTTAACAAGACCACCTTTCGTATCTCCATTAGCAGTGAGGTCAACATGTAACTCGCTGCAAGGACCACATGGGCCTGTATCACCCATCATCCAAAAATTATCTTTCTTATTTCCGTACACAATATGAACATTTGGATCTAAACCAGCTTTATCAAAAATAGCTGTCCAATAATCGTAAGCTTCTTGATCGAGTTCTCCCGGATCACCTTTTCCAGGCTTGTAAACTGTTGCGTAAATACGTTCCTTTGGAAATTTCCATACATCAGTAATAAGCTCCCATGACCATTCTATTGCTTCTTTTTTAAAATAATCACCAAACGACCAGTTGCCTAGCATCTCAAAAAATGTGTGATGATAAGTATCCATCCCCACATCCTCTAAATCGTTATGTTTTCCGCCGGCTCTAATACATTTTTGAGTGTCGGCCGCTCGACCCGGTGAAAATGGACACTTTTGTTCTCCCAGAAATATAGGAACAAATTGATTCATTCCCGCATTTGTGAATAAAAGATTGGGGGCATCAGGCATCAAGCTAGCAGAAGGCACTATCGAGTGCTGCTTAGCTTCAAAAAAATCTAGAAATGATTGTCGAATTTCGGAACTAGTCATCATGATAACCAAAAACGGCGCGAGAAAGAAAAACCACCATGGGCAAAGGCTGCAAGCTAAACTGAAGCATAATTGAACATATTAGAGAAATAAATCGTCAAGATTCATACTTTAATCGACCTATTGAGTGTTATTTTTGCGTGCCCATAGGCTATTAGTTACGTTAAAGTCTTTCAGCAAATTATAAGGAGACATTGTGCATTTTGAGTACTCACAAATTCTTTGGTTGTCGATATTGATAGTAGCTTTACTAGGATTCTTTTTTTGGTGGTCATGGCAAAAACGCTCAAAACTATTGAACCAATTCGTTCACGCTAAATTGGTCAAACAACTCACTCTTGGCTTATCGACGAATCGTCGCTTAACCAAGATATGTCTGATTATGAGTGCCGTAACCCTACTTTTAGTGTCAGTAGCAAGACCTAAACTTGGATTTGAATGGCAGGAAATGGAGACGCAAGGCCTCGACATCCTTGTAGCAGTTGACACTTCCAAAAGCATGCTTGCCAACGATCAGATTCCTAATCGATTAGAGAGAGCCAAACTTGCCGTTTTCGATCTTATGCGTTTGGCAAAACGCGATCGGCTCGGCCTTATCGCCTTCTCCGGCACGGCCTTTCTTCAATGCCCTCTAACCATCGATAGAAACGCTTTTATGCAAAGCGTAAATTCACTCAACACAAAAATTATCCCTCAAGGAGGCACAGCTATTAGTGAGGCTGTTAACGAAGCTGTAAGAGCTTTTAAAAAAGAAGAAGATAATCATAAAGTTTTGGTGCTTTTTACGGACGGAGAAGATCATGAAGAAGGCATTGCTGCTTCAATAGAAAAAGCTAAAGAAATCGGGTTGAAAGTTTTTACAGTAGGCATTGGAACCCCAGAGGGCGAATTGATTCAAATACGCAATTCACAAACAGGAAACTTTGACTTTCTTAAAGATGAAAATGGTAATGTAGTAAAGTCTCGCCTAAACGAAAATTTATTACGGCAGCTTTCTAAAGATACAGGAGCTTTCTATCTGCCAATGCAAGGTGCAGATACCGCCGAACGCTTATACTCCTCTGGACTGGCGGGGCTTACACCCAGCCGAGTGGAGAACCAAATGACAAAACGCTTCACCGAGCGATACAGATGGCCGTTAGGTCTCGCTATACTTTTACTCATAATTGAAAAAATCCTGCCAGAGGTTAAACGCCTTAGGCAAAAAAACACATCTTCATTTACTCACCGCAATGCAGCTATAGTTATATTGTTAACGTCATCATGCCTTGTTAAAGCATCAACAACAGAGGCTCGCCTGCATATGGATAACGGAGATTATTCGAAAGCACTGGAAGTCTATGAAAGAATAATTCCGGAATATGAAAACGATTCATCATTAAAAGCTCGATTGCAATACAATGCAGGCACTGCAGCTTATAACGTTAAGGATTACATTAAGGCTGAGGAATACTTCAAAAAAGCGATTAATCAAACAAAAGCCCCCATCTCATTGCAACAGCGGGCTTTTTATAATTTAGGTAATTCTAAGTATAGACTCGGCGAAACAACACAAAACCCAGATGAAAAAATGAAGCAATGGACCGAAGCTTTAAAGCAATTTCAAGGAGCTCATAGCTTAAGTAAACAAATAGAAGAATCTTCCGAGGATAAAGATGCTTTATTTAATTCTGAATTAGTCAAAAAAAGACTCAAACAACTCGAACAGCAGCAACAGCAGCAACAGCAGCAACAGCAAGAAAATAAAAATCAAAAAAACGAAGAAGAACAAAAGAATCAACAACAAAATTCAGATAACAATAAAAACGAAGAAGAGCAGCAGAACAAAAACAAACAGTCCGAAGAAAAAGAAAAGAAAGAAGAAGAGGAAAAGCAGGAAGAAAAATCTAACGAAGAGCAAAACAAAGACAAGCAATCAGAGGGAAAAGAAAGTGGTGATAAAGGGGATGAAGAAAAAGGGCAAGCTAAACCAGAACAGTCTCAGAACCAGTCTGATAATGAACAAATCCAAAAAGACGGTAAAATGACCCCCGAGCAAGTTAAAAGATTACTCGACTCTTTGAAACAACAAGAAAAATCTCTAATCTATCGACCGACAGAAAAAAGAAAGGCCAATAAACGCGGAATAATCCGAGACTGGTAAAATGCTTCGTTTATTCTTAATCATCTTTTTACTACTACATGCGCTTAGCGCAAACGCTCAACGAGCGGTAGCGAACTTAGACCGAACGACTGTAGCCGTTGGCGAAGGAGTCGGCTTCAGTATTGCTTGTGAAAATTTCCAACCATTAAGACTCCCTAGTCTACCTACTATTCCTGGATTACGAATTTCTAATTCCGGGTCTGGGCGTAGTTTTCAACTTGGAGGAGGACAACAAATAAGCACTCTTACATATAATTTTCTTATTACTGCTAACAAAACTGGCACATACACAATCCCAGGAGTATCCATCCAATCTAATTCCGGTTTATTCAAAACTCAGTCCCTAAAACTTCGCGTTGTAAAGGCTGACTCTCCTGATAATAAAAGTCAGTTATCTGATTATGCTTTCATTCGACTCATACCAAGTAAGGATAAAGCTTATGTTGGCGAACCTATTCCAATAGAAATTCAACTATTCTTACAAAATGGACGTTTCAACATGCCGGAACTTACTGCTGAAGGATTTAACTTAAGAGAATACCCAGAGCCTCAATCGTCTAGAGCTCAAAAGGGTAACGCTATCTATCAAGTTCGAACCTTTCAAACAGTTGCAATCCCTGTAAAAGCCGGCAACCTTAAAATAGGCCCTGTTAAAATGGATGTAGTTTTGAAAATAAGACAAAATCAACGTCGAAGAAGTCCTTTTAACGACCCGTTTGAGGGGCTTTTAACAAGATATCAGGATGTCCCAGCTAAAATTGAAGCCAAGGCACAAAACATCACTGTCAGGCCTCTACCTACTGAAGGCCAACCTGATAATTTCAATGGTGCTGTTGGAGAATTCTCAATGTCAGCAAAAGCTTCTACTCTTGAAGTCACTGTTGGTGATCCAGTTACAATCAACATTGAACTCTCTGGAATCGGCACAATCGAGTCACTTAATTTCCCCAAACCAGAATGGCCAGATTTCAAAAGCTACGAACCAACTATTTTATCTAAAAAAACTGACCCCCTTGGACTAAGCGGCCTCAAAACTTTCGAGCAAGTAATTATTCCTGAAAATGAAACAATCAAAGAAATACCAAGTCTTAAAATACCATACTTCGACCCAAAATCTGAAAGTTACAAAGTATTATCTCAAGGTCCATTTGCATTAAAAGTAAATCCGAGCTCAAAACCTGACTCAATCCAAAACACATCCATTGCTAAAACTGACTCATCTGATTTGGAAAACGAAAAACCGCAGCTTGCCGATATTCTTTGGATTAAATATGAAGCGGGAACCTTAGGTAATGCAACCCCATTTGTTTTGCGACCTGCCTTCTGGCTTTTACAGTCAATCCCGCTCTTATTCCTCATAGGAACTCTAATTTTGAGACACAAAAGAAATCTATTTGCTAATAACCCTAAATTGCGCAGACAACTGCAAGTCGAACAAATCACGAGTAAAACCTTAACCAAATTAGCAATATTGATTGAAGAAAATAAAGCGTTAGAATTTCACATAGAACTAGCTACTGTTCTTCGAGAACAACTGGGACTCAAATTAGATATTCCATCAGAGGGTATTACATGTGATTCTATCGATGAGCCATTGACGAAAAAAAACATTATGCCAGAAACTCGAGAAATATTGCGCAAATTGTTCACCAGCTGTGATGCAGCTAGCTATGCAGCCTCACAATCCACCACAGAACTCCGCGAATACATCAGCGATTTAGAAAAGGTCATTAGTGATCTAAAATGAATATATTCTGCCCCAAAAAAAACAACAGCACTTGGGTGTTTATCATAATTTTTTTGACAATAATAATTACACCTCATGCAAATTCATTTACTTTCGAAAAAGCCAACGAATTTTTTGATAAAGGAAAATATCCGGAAGCTATTCAGGCTTATAATGATTTAAGCACGAATGGACTATCATCCAATCTGCTTTTTAATTTAGGCAACTCTCATTTCAAAGCTGGTGAATTTGGTAAAGCTATGTCGAACTATCAAAGAGCATTAAAACTTTCTCCTAGACATCCAGATATTATATCCAATCTTCACTTCGCCCACAAACAAGCGCAAACCGAACCAATCCCGATTACATTTCGTCAAAAATTAACACGTAAACTCTCCATTCAGGAATGGACCATAATAACTTCGCTTTCAGGTTCATTGTTTTTAGTAATAATCGGAATATTTATTCTCAACCCCTCATACAGAAAAAGTATAGCATGGATTAAGGTTTTAGGATCCACCACATCTATCTTACTTCTATTTTCAGTAATGTCCGTAATAGATTATTTCGGTGACAAAAGAGCATATGCAACTCAAGACGGAGCTGTTGTTCGTACTGGCCCGGTTGAACAATCACCAGAATTGTTTAAGGTGAAAGATGGAATGGAATTTATTGTGCTTGGACGTAGCGGGGAATTCATCAACATACAATCCAGTATTGGATCAGCTGGATGGATTCATACTAACTCAGTAGCGCTAACACTTCCTTAATAACATATAAATTTCAGTCTTAATCTGATTTAGAAATCGCCTTCTATTTTTGCTTTCCTTCAATACCTTTACTAAAGGCAGCCCTTGCAGAATTAAGTTCTTCTTCACTCAAAAGGCCATCTTTATTTATATCACTTTTAAGAAACACTTTTAAACGCTCTCTTTCTCGAGGCTCCTCACGCATGTCTCGATTACGATCCCTACTTCTACTCGGCGGACGGGTAATGTATTTCATCAGCCAGTCCATGGTCTTGAATTTACCCTCTTCAACCTCTTTGGCAATAGCAGCTCTTTCACTAGTATTTAAACGACCGTCTTTATTGATATCGTATTCATCATTAATTTCTTTGAAACGACGATCCACCCATTGACGTGCTTGGCTAAACTCTTGCCCATTCAATTTACTGTCTTTATCCACATCAAATTTAGCAATAATTGGATCTGGATAGCGAAACTGTCTCCGTTCAGATCTGCGGCGCTCAGTTTTAGGCGGATTCAATTTATCATAACGAATTTTCTCACGTTCTATAGTACTCAAGCGGCCGTCCTTGTTGACATCATACTTAACCAAGAGCTTCTTTTGAAAATCAGACTTCTCCACAGCCAAACCATATGGCTCAAAAACAGCACTGATGCATATTAAAATAATTACTTTTATCGCATTCATTCTTAACTTTTATTTTTAGCTATCTTGTCACCTTTTACTTTAAAAGGAAGTTCATCAATAGCGCTCCACTCACCTTCAAACAAAACCCTAACCTTCAATATGTAAGTCCTATCAAAACGAATTGGTTTTAGATACTTCTTAGCAACGGGTGAAATCCTACCTCCAACTAAACGAGGGTCGGAACCATCTAAAGTAAAATATATATCTCCTCGGATCGAAGACATCTCCAACTCAAAACCAGGCTCTATTACCCCTCCTCTTTTAGAGAAAATGGGAGTTTCAAGATCAGGCACAAGCCCATGCTCTGCCAGCTGATCGAGAACTATACCGGAACGCTTTGGAATAAATTCATTGAACCAACGATCCACTTCTGGCAACCAATCGTCATCCAATGTTCGAGGCCTCATATCTCCAGATTTACGATCTGGAGGCGCCCAACTATAAGGGGAAGGCTTACCCCATCGAGCAGATTCACATATAACTGCCAAATCTATTTCGTTAACACGCTTATTTAGTAGATTTGTAATAGCCTCAGGAGTTAAAGCTCCAAGATTATAAAAGTGTTTATGTAAACGATCTGCAACAGATTGTCGAAATTCAGCATTATGCAGACATTGCTGCCAAATCCATTGAGGATTACTTCTAGCATACTCGTCACCCGCCGGATACGGGCCAGTTCGATTCTCATCAAGTTTTAAGAAAGTGTGTTCTGCATCCCACACATAATATCGAAAACCTTCATCTCCATTGCGGTTTCTAATTCCATACCAATTATTTGCTGAACGGTTTGCCCCAAAAGATGTAATCGGAGCATCTAAATTGCCTCCATAAAAAATAACCAACATATAATCAATTAAATTGTCCACATCTAAAAAAACTTCATATTCGGAATTACGCGTACCATCTGGATTATTACCTAGAAGCTTCTGATATGCATCATCTGATTCCAATCCTGCTTTGCAAATTTTCCAAAATTTCTCCCATGCATCCAGACTCCCATCTGTAGCAAACAAACCATACTGAGTATTACCTTCTCCCTTACCCTTACCTCTTCCTATCTTGATAACATCAAAATCTTCTTGTTTGCCCTTAAAATATGAAGCCCCAAAAGATGCCTCCGGCCGCTCGCATACATTAAACAACCCCCAATATTGACCGTTAATGTAAAGATGACAAAAATGCCCACGAGAAGTCGATTGGCCTAAAGACATTTGCAGATCCCGGTTAAATTGATCTCGCATGAACGTACATCTTGGATCATCACTGAGGCTCCATGAATAATTACTGAATGTACGTAGATCTATATTGTCAAATTCCTGCGCTGCATCTTTACCAAATACAGGATAATTAAGTTTTCCTGGCCCATACTCATTTCGGAAAAAAAACCTAAAGGCATGCTTGGGGTTTGCAGACATTCTGCTGAAGCCGCCTCGTATCCTAACCCCACAATTTTCTTGGAAACCAATTTCCCCGTTAGCACTAATAAGTTCTAGTGAACACTCTCTTTCCCACTCTCGACCATCATTTTTTGCATTCGCAAAAATTCCAGATCTTTCATCAAATAAATCATCAAGATCCATGACCAAAGAGTAACTGGGAATCGATTTTAAGCCGTCAAAAATTTTCTCTTTGTAACGCTGATCATTCACAACACGCTGATCCATTCCGTAATCAACATAATTAAAACCCCAATCATAAGGGAAACCTGCTGGAGGCAACCCATCAGCTGATTGCCTTACTATATCTTTGGGAAATAAGTAAGTTTGAGTGATAACTTTTGTAGGTTTGAAATTTTTCTTGAATCCAACAACTCGGAGTACTGTTGTTTTATTAATTTTAATTACACCATTTTCATCAACCTTCCTACTTGCCTCAGAGGGAACAGACCCATCCGTGGTATATCTCAAAACAGCGTCTGAAGTTTTAGTGGAAATAGTTAAATCAAAAGATTCCTCATACAAACCATGAGATTGGCTGAAACTTAGCTTTTCGACTACTCCAACCAAATTATAATTATTTGGAGCCCCTGGTGTGGGTTCTAGAAATTGAATTGCCCCTCCTATTACCGTTGACTCTGAAGATTTTATTGAATCCAATGAAATTGGCATCCCATATGAAACATCATCTTTTTGCTTAGGGTATTTCATTAAAAAATGATGAGCCACAGTTTGTCCATCAGGCTTAACTAGACCAAGATATTCACCGTTAGCATTTAATTTGAAATTGGCATGCAACTCTTCACCTGGGTTTGAGCGATTTTTTCCAGATGCAAAAATCAGCATATAACCGCCTGCTTCGATAGTTACAGCGGGAAACTTCCATCCAGCTAAATCAGTAGCATCGTCAGTTAAACTCCAACCCGTAAGATCAACTTTTTCAGTACCAGTATTACGAATTTCAATCCAATCAGAACGATCTCCATCTTGATCATTTAGACCCTTGTCATTCACTGCCAAAAATTCACTAATTATCACACGAGCCTCAATTTGATTAAACGGAAGAAACATTAACGTAATTAAAGTGAACAAAATAACAGAAAATTGCTTCATAATTGTAATAAATCCCAATAGCTTAAAATTTGATTGTCGCTGCAGCATTTATTCTTGAAAAGAAAAAAGCGCCGGATATTCCAGCGCTTTAATTAAATTGTTACGATCAGGATTTATTTTTGGCCTCGACGACGCGGCCCTCCCTCGTTTCTTTCTCTGCCTCGACGTTCGCGTGATGATCTCTCTGCTCCTTCTCCCCCTCGGCGCCCACGTGAAGATCTCTCTGCCCCTTCTCCTCCTCGACGCCCACGTGAAGATCTCTCTGCTCCTTCTCCTCCTCGACGCCCACGTGAAGATCTCTCTGCTCCTTCTCCCACTCGACCTCCGCGTGAAGATCTCTTAG